>Ga0068864_100003762_pt1 | contig 12519 bp, 21 predicted proteins | sample KBSSwiS72_FD_66586 | JGI IMG/M metagenome (GOLD analysis project Ga0068864, IMG submission 66586) | Switchgrass rhizosphere microbial communities from Kellogg Biological Station, Michigan, USA - KBS Switchgrass S7-2 | ecosystem: Host-associated > Plants > Roots > Rhizosphere > Soil ...
ATCGGCTCGACGATCGGCAACACGGCGAATGGTCTGGCGAGCAATTATCTGCTCTACAAATATCTCAACCCGGGGACGGCTACGGCGATCGCGCCCAACACCAGCGGCTTTGGTCCGGCAAGTGGCGGAGTATACGGCTGATGGCATACGAACCCATCAATCTCGGCGACATCTATGCTCAGGCGCAGAGCATCAAGGCCATGCAGCAGAAAGGGCAGCTCGGAGCCCTGCAGCTACAGGAAGCGCAGAAAGCGCAGGGCGACCAAGCAGGTATCGATCAGGCATTGCAGGCCAATCCCAACGCCTCGCTATCCGATCTCATCAAGGCCGGTGGCGGCATGGCAGGCGTGCAGGCCTCCACTCAGATCGGCGCTGCGCGTACGGCCGATCTGACCAACCATTACCGGCAAACGTACATTGCCGCTACACAGGTGGCGAATTCGGACAATCCGTTGGCCACGATACAACAGGTCGCGCCCGATTTTCCGAAGCAATTTGATTCCGTTCACGGTCCGGGGGCATGGGAGAAGTTCTCCCAAGATCCCAATATGGTGAAGCAGCAGGCTGCCCAAGTCGCCCAGGATGCTCTGTCTGGACTGGTCGACCCTGACAAGCAGTTCCAAGCTCACCAGACAATGATCGAGAATCATTACAAGCAGGAAGGGCCCGGCGGCGAACTCGCACGCAACCAGAACACGATCGCGGCCGAGAATGCTCGGCAGCAGGCAACGCAGGCGGCCGAAGATCGCCGGGCCGCAGCGGCTCGTGGTGTCACCATGCGCGGTCAGGACCTCGAAGCCCAGGCGCGTGGCATTCCGGCCGGCTATGAGCGCGACCCCAACAACCCAGGCGCATTACGACCGATTGTCGGTGGTCCGCACGACCCGAACGCAACCTCTGCCGGCATGGACTCTCGCAGCTCGGTGATGTTCAACCGCGTCGCGGCATCTGCCAATGAGGCAGTCACGGCACTGCGGAACATTGCCGAGCTCCCCGCCGGCACGAGCACCGGCTGGTTCGGGAGTTCACAACCGGGACATAGCCTCATGGACTCCGTGAAGGGCGTGCTGACCCAGAAAGTCACGAGCCAGGAAGCCCAGGACTACAAGACCATGATTGCGGGCGTCTCGCGCTCGCTCTCCACGATCGAAACCGCGGGCCTGGCGCCCAATGGCTCGATCACGCATTCGATGGATAGCATCACGCTCAACGAGGGTGATTCGCAGCTCACGAAATTACGCAAACTCGCCGAGACACGGCAGATCATCGAGAAGGGCATCGAGCCAAATCTCTCGAATCCGAAATTGGCGCCAGCCCAACGCGACCTGATTACCCGGATCATTTCCGACGTGCAGACCGCGATTCCCTTCACGCAGCACGACATCACGCAGTTGCAGCAGTCGAAGAATCCGAACGCGACGTTGCTCGACTTCGCGCGCAAGACAGGACTGCCCACGACCGCAGGCGCCACTTCCCAGGCTCCTGTCAAAATTCAATCGGATGCGGACTACGCGAAACTGCCCTCCGGAGCGCAGTACACGGCCCCTGACGGGACGCTGCGGACGAAGCGATGAGTTGGCAGGATGATCCAATAATCCCTTCTGCAGCGTCTGCATGGCAATCTGATCCAATCGTCAATGATTCGACGCCGTCGACTCAGACGGAAAGCCCTTCAGTCTTGCACGAGTTAGGACGCACGGCAGCTATGCAGACAGGTGAGTTCGTTAAAGGAGCGGCGTCGCTTCTGGCATTGCCTACGGATACTATCGTGCGATTGATAAATTTGGGAGCTGGGCGTCGGGTAATGACACCCGCTGCAGAAACGATCGCTGCGGGCATTGATTCCATTACCCCGCAGCCGCGTAATGCTACGGAGCGCGTTACGAATGCGATTGTCCGCAATTTAGGTGGTGCCACAACTGGAATCGGCGTCGGTAATGCGATTACGGGTGTAGTCGGTTCTGCTTTAGCGGCCAATCCGGGCCAACAATTGGCCGCGAGTGTCACCGGCGCCGGAGCACAACAAATCGCAGCCGAGAAGGGCGCGGGACCAATAGGGCAGACTGTTGCGGGGGTGGCCGGCGCGTTGGCGCCGAGCGTTGGATCGGCAGCGTTGAGTGGGATAGCTCGCGGGGCTGTTCGCGGTGGCGAAGCCGGACGTCAGGCGATGGCGGATAATATTCAGGCATTCCAGGCAGCAGGCACCACATCCACAGTCGGACAGGCGACTCAAGGTCGAATCGCACAGGCTACGGAGGCACTCTTATCCAAGACCCCAGGCGCGGCCGGTCGGATGGTGAGCACGGCTCAGCAGCAAGCGGACCAGATCGGCGCGAAGATCGGGCAGATCGCCGATAACCTCGCACCCCAGGCCAGTGGCGAACAGGCTGGTCGTGCGGTGACCAAGGGCATATCTGGGGAAGGTGGTTTCATCGACCAGTTCAAGGCCAAACAGCAGCAGCTATATGACCACCTTGATCAGCACATTTCTCAAACCGCGCCGGTCGACGTGTCTAACGCGCAAGCCGCTCTCGCCAAACTGAATGCTTCGATTCCGGGTGCGCCGAATATCTCGAAATTCTTCAAGAACGCCAAGATCAGTGGCATCAATGATGCGCTTCAGGCGGACCTGAATACTCCGCCGCCGGCCGCAGATGACCTAGCTAAAACTCTCTCAAAGCTGGATGCGTTACGGAACTCCCGGAACCTCGCCTCCCAAGAGGCCGGAAAATTCGCCGCTCAGGCGAATGACGAGATTGGACGGGCTAACGATTTCGTTCCAGTACCGGGCCAGCCCAGGATCCCAGGCCGCTATTCGCCTTTCCCCGCGCGCGCGGCAGATGCGGCTGCCGCTGCGCAGGATGCTACTCAGATCGCTCAGTCAAAGATTCCGCAGATCAATTCGACCAAAGCGCAGATCGATCAACTCCAGCAGATCGTCGATGAATCCAATGGGAAACTGCCTTATCAAGCGGTGAAGCAACTTCGGACGCTCGTTGGTGATCAACTCTCTGACTGGACCATGACGAGCGATGTACCCCGTAGTAAGTGGAAAGCACTTTACGGGGCCTTGAGTTCGGACCTAGAAGGCGCGGCGCAGGCTGCCGGGCCGGATGCGACAGCAGCATGGCAACGCGCCAACAACTACACCCGAGCCGGCATGCAACGTCTGGACATGCTGAGTTCTGTTATCGACAAGAATGGAGGGCCTGAGGCGGTCTACAAAGCCGTCACCTCAGGCACACGAGAGGGCGCCACAACTCTGCGAGCCGTCATGCAAAGTCTGCCCGAGGAAGCGCAAAAGACTCTCTCAGCGACCGTCCTGCGGCGTCTGGGAAGCGCCAAGGCCGGCGTGCAGGATGATACGGGTGGAGTTTTCAGCACCGAGACATTCCTGACTAACTGGAACACGATGTCTCCGCAGGCCAAAGCGGCGTTGTTCGATCGATATGGACCTGCGTTTCGGCAGAACATGGATCAGATCGCGAAGGTCGCTTCCAACCTGCGCGACGGTTCTAGCGTGTTCAAGAATCCGTCAGGTACAGGGCAGGCCATGGCGCAGATCGGCGCTTTTGGAGCCTTTACCGGCGCGTTATTCAGCCACAATCTTCCGGTCGCGGGCGGTATCGCCGGTTCCGTGGCGACGTCTAACCTCATAGCACGTCTGATGACCAACCCTAATGCGGTGAAATGGCTCGCTACAACAACGAAAGCGCCTTTGAGCGCTGCTCCGGCTCTACTGAATCGCGCGGCGCAGTCCAATGATCCCGACTTAAAAGAGTTCGCCCTACAGGTACGAGCAGAGCAGGGCAATCAACCCGATCAGCAGGGCAACGGGAAATAATATCGCACCGATAAAGGCGAGGCTATAGCCGAGGTCCTGCCAAAACGAAAACGTCGGCGGCGGCTCGCGCAGGAACGGCGCGTATTGACCAGGCTTCTTTATGAATTTCTTCACGTCGCCTGCCGGTTAAAGGCTACGGACTCTATTTTCCATAAGGTGAACGATGGCAATTTTGTTTTCGCCGCCGCGATTCAAGGCAACGGATAAGAGCAATGCTCCCATCTCCGGAGCGTTCCTGCAATTCTTCCAGTACCAGACCTCGACGTTACAGCCGATCTACACCGACAGCACGCTGCAAATTCCGCTGCTCAATCCGCTCAAGGCCGATGCGAACGGCCTGTTCCCGGAGATTTGGCTCGATGATTCACTTCCCCCGTATAAGGTCATTTTCGCATCTCCCGACACGAACGATCCCACCCTTCCCGGTACCGTCATCTGGTCCATACAACAATACAATTCGACATTCTCCGTTGACGTATTGATTCCGCTACTCAATCCCCGCACTGCCGCCGAGATCTCCGCCGGGGTGATACCCACGAACTACGCCTATGCACCGGGTATCGTGGACCGCTACGGCACGAATACGACACCCGGCACGACAGACATGTCGACTGCCGTGAGGCAGGCTCTGGATTCAGTACCGTTTACCGGCGGGATAATCCAATTCCTGCCGAATGCGACCTATATGATCGGGTCTGTTGTGTATATCCCGCAGCGTCGAAATGCCACCACAGGTGTCGGCGGAATCATCATCGAGGGCAATAATTGCATCCTCACCGGTACGGGACTCGGCTCAGGTAGCACAGGAAACGGGAATTTCAGCTCCGGGGCTGCGATGTTCGAGACCGGTACGGGTGTTTACAGCACGGTAGCCAAAGGGGGGGCCACCAATTTTGGCCTGGGGAATGAGCTGGCCACCACTCTCCACGACCATGATGTCATCCGCAATGTCAACTTCATCAACTTCGGCCTGGCCTTGCACCTATTCAACTTCGTGTTGGGCTGTAAGCTGGAGAATCTCTATTTTTCCACCGGCTACACTGCGGTCTCAGATGCCCGTTGTTTCTACTCAGTATGGGACAATGTATGCACCTCGTTTCAACAGTCCGGAGCGGGCAGCGCGACCTATGCAAGTTTCGCACTCGCCGATAACATCAATGACCGGACCTTTCTCGGCTGTCGGGCCATCGGCGCGATTCCCAGCGGAGGCGCCTCGATTGGCTGGCAGGTATCGAATGGAGTCCAAGGGTGCGCCTGGATCGGCTGCTCAGCGGAGCAATGCGGCACAGGATTTCTGAATCTCGGCTCTATTCTGGGCGCCACCTGGGCAGGTGGCTACTTCGAGACCAACAGCGTTGCTGCCATGAACCTGGGTGGGGTGGGCGCCGGCAACGTCGTCATGAATATAGATGCCAATGATTTTATTAGCACCGCCGGAAATCAGCCCATCTCCATCACGGCAAATTCATGGGTAGGCGGTCGGCTGGGGCGGTCTAATAATTTCAGTGGATTCGACGCCAGTAATAATACCGTGGTCCTGACAGCTGCATCGAATGCCGTCACAGTAGAGATTCCGGTGCAGGGATTTACGGAATCGCAAAGTACGGCAACTGCAATCAGAATTCCCGCCGGCTATCAATTGGGCGGTGGAGTGCAGATCGACGGGCGCCGGGTAGTTTACGTATCTTCGGTGGGTGGTCAGTCAGAATTGATTTCCGAACGGATCACCAACACAGGCACCCCTGATTTCGCCTACAGCGGGGGCCCGGTGCAGGAGGCGTTTGAGACGGGATACTGGCTGCCTTTCTGTACGCAGACCAATACTTCAGGAAACTCGGCGCTTCTGACTCAGATCACCTGGTCTACTGAGAGAATGGTAGTGGTCTTTGATCTCTTCGGGACCATTACGGCGGGCGGCTCAGGCACTGTGCAGCTCTCTGGGATCATTTTCGCAGGAGGGGCGTGGGTGATACGGGGCGACACCAACGCCACCTATACTGTTGGCGGTATCAACAATAGCGGAAAACTCCAGGTCGGTATCAGCGGCTCCGGCATGTCTGGCAAAACGATTTCCTGGCAGGGACAGATCCGCCACGTATGACGCGCGACATGGGCGTTATAAAATGAGAGAGAAATGCCGGAATGGTTGATTCCAGTTCTAACCTTCATCACAGGCGGCTTAGGAGGCTATATCGGGGCGAGTCGCAAAGTCATTGTGATGGAAGTCCACATCAAGGACCTGATGAGATGGAGGGATAGCGCCAATTCTAAATTGACCGCCTACAACGAGGACATTCTCATTCATGATATCGAATTACAGACTGTCATGACTAAACTTGCGATTCCGCGCGCCAAGCGCCAACGGTTTAGGAAAGGGGATATAACCTCGTGACCGATGAGCACGATCTGCCCACGGAAAATCCTGCGCCGACCCAGGAATCGGCGCAGATGAAGCAGGCGCGATTGTGGCTCCATCTGGATGGTGTGGCACACAAGATCGAGGCGGCAGCCAAGGAGTTGCGGGCAGAATCCGGAAACGCTGGAGAGCCGGTGAAATCAGTCGCGGCGCAGATTCATGCGGCCGAGCATGCGAATGTCAATAATGTGCGTATTGATCTGGGCGGAACGACCTTGCTCGTGGTCGTACTATTGGTCGCAATCATCGGCGCCTGCGGAGTCGTGATGGGCGTAGATATCGCCGAGCGCTCCAGCTACACCCGCCAGTTCGATCTCTTGGAGCGCCAATACCGCATGGTAGAATTGAAGCTCGATGACTGGACTGTGGTGGCCCATCGCGCAGGACTGGTTTTACCGGGAGATTATACGCGTGGGCCGCAAGGAAATCTTGACGCTGAATCGTTCGATAAACCCAAACCGAAAGGAAAGTAATATGGGAGCCGGCGGAATAATCCAGAAGCATGCTGCTGTTTTGTTAGTGGCGGTGACCGACCCGAGCATGTATGACTCACTCTCACCGAGTACCAAATCGATTGTCGATACGATTGATGCGAAAGAACCCCTCTCGCGCACGGAGCAGGATGTAAAGGCGCTGTTGAAGGCGTTGCAGGAAGCCTGTGGCTGTTAGATGACTGATGAGGTCACCTTACGCGAATACATGGAGTCGCGCTTCGCCTCGCTGCAACGTGCAGTGGACAAGGCTGAAGATGCCAACGACAAGCGCTTTTCGGCTATCAATGAGATGCGCGCCATGGTGACCGATGCGGCAAGCCGTTTCATGCCACGGATTGAATATGAGACGGCTCACCGCGCTCTGGTGGAGAAAGTCGAGGCCCTCCAGAAGTTTTTATGGATGGGCCTCGGCGCCATGCTCGCAGTGCAACTCTTCATCGGGATCGTGTTTGTGATGATCAAGAGGGCGCCATGAGTAACCTCGATGCCTTTTTGACCATGATCGCTATATCGGAAGGCACAGAATATATCGGAGACCATGGTTACAACGCGCTTGTGGGCAGCACGCCGCAGAATCCGCATCTCTTCCCGTCGTATGCCGATCACCCGCGTTTGAAGATCCAACTGCGGCCCGATCTCATCTCCAGCGCCGCCGGCCGCTATCAGATCCTCGAACGCTACTTCGATGCGTACAAAGCCCAGTTGAGGCTACCGGATTTCAGCCCGCGCTCGCAGGACTTGATTGCCGTGCAGATGATCCGCGAGCAGCACGCTTACGCCGACATGATGGCAGGGCGGTTCGATGAGGCTGTTGCGAAGTGTTCTAACATCTGGGCCTCATTCCCCGCGCCCGGCAATCGCTATGGGCAGCATCAGAATGCGCTGGTGGATCTGCGCGCGGCGTTTGTGGGAGCCGGCGGCTTGGTTGCATGAGTCTATATCTCCTGACTCACCGTGCTACGGCTTACTTCCAAGCCTCTCTGTCGATTCTTTTCATCCTTGGGTACTTCTTCGTGCTCACCTTGTTCTTATTCGGCGTCGTGAAGGTTCCCGGGGAATATCACGATATGATGATTACGCTACTGGGCATTCTGAGTGGCTCAGTCGGCAGCCTCATGAATTTCTGGTTTGCCCGACAGCGAGTATCCGATCCGAATCATAACGGTGGGGCTGCACCATGAGCGCGCTATTCCTGAAACTATCTCCTTACCTGGCCGCAGCCGTGCTGATCTTCGGTGGCGGCTGGTATGCCGGCGGATTGCAGCCTAAGGCCGCCCTGGCGCGCCTACAGGCGGCGAATTGGCAGACCAAGGCAGAGGAAGAGGAAATCGTCGTAAAGGCCGTCCAAGGCCAGTTGGAGAAGGCTCAAACCGTGGCCGCGAACAATGCTCAGACCGTAGAGAAACTCAATGCTGAAAACGCTCAAATCGCTGCTGACCGCAATGGCACTCTCACTCGTGTGCGCCGGCTCGAGCAGTTGCTCGTCCTCGCCGCCCGTCCGACCCCCAGCGGTAATGCAGTGCCCCAAGCCGGTAGTGGACAGGGCACTCCTGGTACCGGCGACCCTTCCGGCATTGCACCAATTGAAGGACTCCTTGTCGCTGCGGCCGGCGAATGCGAGCAAACCGCCAACCAATTGAACGCGTTGATCGCTGAGGTGGTGCCGCAATTATGAGAATCGACGTTTATCTCCACGACGACTCCAATTCCCCCCACGAGCTTCTGAAGCTCATATTGCAAAAGGTGAATTCCATGAGTGCATCCCTCGATGATCTAACGGCCAAAGTCGCTGCCACCAAGACCGTGGCCGAGTCCGCAATCGTGCTACTGCAAGGCTTGAAAGCGCAACTCGATGCAGCCGGCACGGATCCCGTCGCGCTGAAAGCGCTCTCGGACTCACTTGCTGACACCGATCAGAAACTGGCCGATGCCGTCACGGCGAATACGCCTGCCGCTCCCTAACAGAGCAGGGGCCTTCGCGCCCCTGTTCCCTGGAGAGAGAAAATGTTCACCATTGTCGTTATTCTTGCAGGTGCTGCCCTCATTATGGGCATTCTGGCTTTAGCGGGGAAGGGTGGTCCCGCAATGCAACCTGTGGCTATCGTTCTTCTGTCGATCGCAATGCTAATCCAGAGAATCCCCATCGGTTGAGTTAGCTGCGCTTCGCCATCCACGATTCCCATTCTTCACGCTTCCACTCTCGACACGGACATCTTACTGGGCGAATATCGATCTGCATTCAATTCGCTGGCGATCGACTCCAGAAAGAGAGTCTGTTCTTCTGTTAGCTCACGATTGATCCAAGCCCCAGAGCCGCCATCGATGCATTGATCTGGGTCATGGTCAGCTTCACACTGAATGCCAATATTGACCGATATGCATTTCTCGGGTTCGCTCATTCGTCACCTGCTGGTTGATCAGGAAATCCTATGGAGTGAGGCCGGACGCAGTTTCCGGCACGTCGGGACGGCCCCGATATCCCCTTTACCATGAGTCTCCACCCCGGGATGCATGGATGCGTTACTTCCATACCACTCACTCTGTAGGATCTCCTGATAGTTGGACTCAAGCTCGTTTCTTCGCTCGTTTGAGGCGCTGATACTCACGTCGCCACGCGACGTAACTCGGGTTCTTGTTCTTCAACCGATCGCACTCTCGGCAACGCCGCTTGTTCGGCGTGGCTGGACTGCGGTAGGTGTTCTCGGGCGTGAACTCATGGCCGCTCTTGCAATGCGTCTGATGCTGCCGCGACCAGATCATCTTCCTAGCCGCGTCCTGCATATTGGCCTTGGCTGTGTCCGCCCACAAGTGCTCCGGATTGCAGCAGTGCTTCACATCGCACGTATGGCAGACATCCAGGCCTTCTGGGATTGGACCCTTCCAGAGGACGTAGGCCAACCGGTGTACGCGGGTATTCACGCCGCGGTACGACATATCCCCGTAGGAATTCGGCGGTTTATGCACGAAGCCTTGATAGAGCCAGCAACCAGTGAATGGTTCAATACGACACTTGGCCTTGAGCCGCGCCCTATATTCGTCGTCCGTCACCGATTCGGACCAACGCCCTCTACCTCTCACGATCGCCCTCCGATTGAGTTGATGTCTGTGGTAGATGTGAGCATGCGCCGCCGTGGTAGGGCATGCCGCAATGATCGCAATGAGTCATGGTCCGGGAGGTCGGTGGCGGTTCCGGTCTCGCAATGAACATCGAACACTGCTCGTTTCCGAGTTGATCCTTGCTGCGCGGTATCAGAACGTGCAGAAAGCTCTGTGGCTTGTTGCACTCATCGTAGTTGTGCATCATATGCAGGAGCCAAATGGAACAGCTATCGTCATGGACGCATCGTGCGCAGTATTGCGCGTGGTAGGACTCGCCTTCGGTACCATTGCTGAAGTAGCCCACTAACCCTCCTGCTGGCCGGTCGTGGGGTCCGGACGTCGAATGATGCATGGAATCTGAGCTTCAACTATGGTCCCGCACGTGAGGCACTTCCACACTTGCGAAATATGTTGGAAGACATATCCATTGCTTTCGTGCCACATAGTGACTTGACCCATGCAAGTAGGGCAGTAGGGCGCTAGATTGGTCATTGAGGCGAATCCACGGTTAGAGCGGGTCTTTTTTGACCAGTATCGGCGACGGCATGGGAGATAACCGAGACCATTCCAGGTTGCGTTCCCATTGGTCTTCCAGCATTCGCAAGGCGTGGTAGGCCAGAAAGACGTAAGTGTCTTCTCCGCTCCAGCCTTGATAGCGCGCCGTATTCAAGGCATTGCGGATGAGGGCGCTATCCCTCTGTCCTCGCTCAATCGCCGCCCGCATACCGTTTAAGGTATTCTGCTCTTTGACTTCTGCGGCTGTCTCGGGCTTCTTCAAACCCATTGGAATGTGAAGGTCCCAGATATCACTCATGCTTCTCTCCTGCGCTGACAGCATCTCTACGCGCCTTGGCAGCAAGATAGAATGCTTCGAGGTCAGCGAACGAAATTAGCCAGCCGCCCTCCGCCTGTCCTCTGCCTCTCGGCTCCTCGCAATTCCAATGCGCAAGCGCGACGCCATCCTCGATCCCGGCGCAACGGTGAATCCCAGGCTCTACAGCAAGCCAACGGAATGTGTGACCGGCCGTCTCAATGAGGTAGTCCTCATGCTTAGGCGCTTTGTGGTAAGTCAGTTCGCTCATTGACTTGCGTCTCCATTGACAGAGACTCCAGCCCACATATCGGCATCTGTAGCCGTCCATCGGCCTTCCCAATCCTCGCAGACGTGTTGGCCTTCGTGCCCTTCGGGTAGATCGCACGCCATAACGGCATGGGTTTCGGTGACACGAGTCTTCCCAGCGTTGCGAGCACAGACGCCGGTCGCTTTCCCACCGCCTGCGGTTCTCAGGTCTATGATAAATGCGTGTGGACATGTCATTTCGTATGCTCCGCTATCGCACTAAGTTGTTGCATTATGCGATCAGCGCCGTCTGTGGATGCTCACCGCGGATCTGGGCCAAGACGTCCTCGAGCATGTGGTCGAAGCGGCAAATCCCGCTGCCATCGATCGAATCGGCCAGCCCGAGCCAGTTGCGCACGCGGCCGGCGGTGTTGACGCGCCCGACGTGGACCCACTTTCCGAGCATCTTAGCGGTACGGGCGCAGTCCAGAGCCGCCTTCGAAAACTTGAAATGATCAGAGCCGCCGACGAATACGGCCTGGATGTCATTCCAGGGGATCTTCACCCGCTCAATTCCATCCTGAAGCACGAGCGCTCGGGGGAGCTCTTGCGTGCACGTCCAGAACTGTTCGAACAATTCCGATGTGCGTTGGGCGTCACCTACGATGTCCGGCAGCGTCACGAAGATGGGTCGATCCTTATCCGCCTCATCAAGTAGACGCTCCCACGTCTCGCGCTGGAATTTCGCAAAGCACCCATTGTCGAGCGCGTAGGGGATGCCAGGCGCCCGAGCGTACTTCGTCAGCGGCGTGCGCAGCTGCCAGAAATCCTCGCCGTATCGCCCGCGACGTTCGGCGATCATGGCAGGCGAGAGGTCGAGCAGGATCTTCACGGGCGCACCGTCTCCACGTCCGTACCATGATGTTGAGCCACGAGCGTCTGCCGGCCGCCAAACAACTGCCAGAGGTGATCGGCAAACTCCTCGTGGTAGCCCTTCAGGTCGGCTACAGCCTCCTGGATCTCCTCGACCATGATCAGCCGCGGAGACTCGATCGTAAGGAGATAGTCGACGGAGCGCGCGTTCTTGGGGCAGATCGCCCGGAAGGGCTGGCGGTAGATGTTCATTTCTGCTGCTCGGAGTGCTGTGGAGCGCGTAATAGAGCAAGGGCATGGCGAAGACAGTCCTCACAGATCTGAGCCGTGGCACTCTCATAGTCAGGCTCCTCCCCAACCTGAACGGTTCGCGCTACGGTTTCACCGCATTCGTGGCATTTGTTCGGTCCTGCCCATGAGTTATTTCCGATGATCTTGGCGACGTCTGCTGCTACAGCGGTCTCCGGATCAAGTGCCGCGAGTTTTGCATAGATCTCGCTACAATCGCCGGTAATCGTGTTTCCCCATTTGCCGTTACGGAAGTATTGGGCTTTCCAGCGCTCGGCAACACTGCGCACCTGATGGCGTTCGTCGATTACCTTCATGTCTGACTCCCGGACTTGCCCAACTGTGCTCGCAGAACCGTCGCGATCTGCGCGTGACGCTTCGCCCGGAAGCGGAGCGCGCGACGTCGCTGATTCACTAGCTCGGGATCGAGGGCCAAGAATACGCA
>Ga0068864_100003772_pt1 | contig 12503 bp, 10 predicted proteins | sample KBSSwiS72_FD_66586 | JGI IMG/M metagenome (GOLD analysis project Ga0068864, IMG submission 66586) | Switchgrass rhizosphere microbial communities from Kellogg Biological Station, Michigan, USA - KBS Switchgrass S7-2 | ecosystem: Host-associated > Plants > Roots > Rhizosphere > Soil ...
CCGATCATTATTACGACCGGACTGAACGATCCGCGCGTGTCGAGCTGGATACCCGCGAAGCTCGCTGCGACGCTTCGGGTTGCGGGGCCGACCGAGCCTGTCCTGTTCCGGGTCGATGAGAAGGCGGGCCACGGGATCGGATCGACGAAGACTCAGAACGATGAACTTTATGCCGACGTTGCGGCGTTCATCCTGTCCCGAAATGCCGCGCTGTCGTCAGAGGAGGAACGTGGCCGGCATTGAGCACGATCGATCGATGGAGCCGACTTAAGCGGGGCGTAGCACCGGCCACCAATGTAGTGCGCCGACGCCGCTTCGACCGGCTTTTCAAAGCAGTCGCTCACCTGATGCCACCGTTCTGCCCACAAGGAAGAAGCACCGCTTGTGCATTCGCTTGCCCGGCGTAATCTCGTCGCACGTCCTTTGCGGGGGCTCCAATGATCGGTGCGACGGACGTGTTTGTGTCGTACAAAGCCCAAGACAGGGCCCGGCTTGTTCAGCTGGTCGAGGCTCTGGAGGCCGAAGGATTCGCAGTCTGGTGGGATGCCAAGATTGCCGGCGGCACCAATTGGCAAGAGGACATTGAAGCGCATCTAGAATCGGCGCGGTGCGTGATCGTCGCCTGGAGCAAGCGCTCGGTTGGGCAGGGCGGTCATTTCGTCCGCGATGAGGCACGGCGCGCCCAGCAGCGCGGTTCCTATTTGCCGATCCGCCTGGACGACGCGGAGCCGCCGCTCGGATTTGGCGAGATTCAGGCGATTTCCCTGAAGGGCTGGCACGGCGATCGGTCTGACGCTCGATTCCGCGCGCTCGCCGACGCCGCTCATCGACGGGTCACCGGCGAAATCAGCGATTCTCGCCCGGCGCCTCATAAACGGTCTGACGTCTCCCGCCGCGTCATGATTGCCGGCGGAGGCGTACTTGCGGTGGCCGGCGCGGGTGGCGTTGGCTGGTTCCTCTTCCGACCGGCTGGCGCAAGAGCGAATACCCTCGCCGTGTTGCCCTTCGCCAACCTCAGTGGCGATCCATCGCAGGATTACTTCGCTGACGGGATCGCAGAAGAATTGCGCAATGCGCTCGCCGCTTCGGGCGCACTTCAAGTTGTTGCCCGCACCTCGTCCGAAGCACTCCGGAATGTCGACGCGATCACTGCGGCGAGGCGTTTGCACGTCGAAAACGTAGTTACGGGAAGTGTCCGCCGCTCATCATCCAAGGTTCGGATAAGCGCAGAGCTCGTCGACGGAACGGATGGCCTTGAGCGCTGGTCGCAGAGCTTCGATCGTCCGGTTGGCGACGTGCTTCAAATTCAATCCGACATCGCGACAGAGGTCGCGCAAGCATTGGGGAACGAGCTTGGAACTAGCTTGCAAAACTTACCCGTTATTGGAGGCACGAAGAATCCCGCAGCGCAGGACTATCTCCTCCGGGCGAGAGCGACTGAGGGAGACGACAGCGCGGTGGGAATGCAACAAAGAGTGGCGTTGCTCGAGCAAGCAATTCAGCTTGATCCCAATTACGCTGAGGCGCACGCGAGGAAGGGCCTTTATCAGGATCTTTGGGCGAACTCATTCGCCAAGAGCTACGTCGAGAAGGACCGTGCCGAAGCTGAGGCCATTCGTTCGGTGCAGCGCGCGATCGCGATCGCCCCATCGATGTCACTCGGCCACGGTGCACTTGGGCTGATCTACAGCAACCAACTTCTGATGAACCGGTCGCTTGAAGAGCTTCACAAAGCAGCGGACCTGCCTGGCGCAGACGCGACGACGTTGACGACCTTGGCATTCGTCTCGAGCCAGGCAGGGAGACAGCGCGAGGCCGAGATACTGAGTGATCAAGGCATCAAGCTTGATCCGCTCAATCCTACAGCGGGATGGCTGCAGTCGTGGATTTTCTTTTTCGGGCGGCGGTACCGCACATCGATTGATGCCAGCCGCCGGACATTGGCGATCGCGCCGAACAACATCGGAGCACGGAGCTTCCTAGCGTGGAGTCTTCTGATGCTCGGAAAAACCAATGAGGCCGTTTCTGAATTGCAGAAGGTGCCCGCGGACAATTACCGGCGCCTCGTCGGTGAAGGCGTGATCGCTGCCCGTTCAGGAAGGAAAGCGGATGCGCTGGATGCAATTCGCGCGATCCGACGCAACTTGGGCGACGCAGCCAATTACCAGTACGCCGAAATCTACGCCCAGCTCGGAATGACAGATCAAGCTATTCAGGCGCTCGATGAAGCCTGGTCCAAGCGGGATTCGGGGCTCGGATCGGTTCGAGTGGATCCATTCCTCGACCCGATCCGGACCGATCCGCGGCTCGCGAAAATATCAGCCCGCCTATTCGCCTAGCGAGCTCTCTCTGATGTCAACTTTCCACCCATTGCAGACATTAGCCTGACGGCTGCTTTCACCTTTCCTGCCATTAGCTCTGCCTGACGAGCTGTTGTATTAAGCGCCCTGTTTGGGGGAGCGCCGGTGTGTTCCGGATGTTGAAATTACGCCCGCCACACGGCTGGAATGCTGTCGGGTGGGAGCTTGCCATCGTGACCGTCGGAGTGTTGCTAGCGCTCGGGACGCAAGAGTTGGCGCAGTCACTGCACTGGCGGAGCGAGGTTAAAGAAACCCGAACGGCTCTGAATGCAGAGCTATCCCGCGACCTCGCCGCGTTCGATTATCGCCTTGCCACAAGTCCCTGCATCATCGCCCGGATGACGGAGCTTCGGAAGTGGGCTGATAGCTTTCGCATCGGCAAACCGCTCCGCCTGAAGCATTCTATCATCAACACGCCGGGCTTCGCGATCCGTACCGAGGTGTGGGATCTTGTAGACGGGGAAGTCGCCTCCCGCATCCCGCTGAAAGACCGGCTCAATTATTCCGGCCTCTATTCTGGCATGAAAAGTTTCACCGACCTCGAAAAGCAGGAGGACGAAGCGTGGCAGACCCTTATGGAGTATCAGGAGAGCAAGTCCCTCGGCGAAGCCGATATCCGCAAGATCGCCTTAGCGGCGGGCGGCCTCGATAATGCGAGTGAAAATCTCCCGGCCTGGCAAACGACAATGAACCGACAGGCACGCGAACTCGGTCTGGTGCCCGACCCGATGCTGTTAAAAACCGCGAACCCGATGATTGAGAAATCGCGCAAGGAGGCGTGCGAGCCCTACTTGTGAGAACCGGACTTGGGCACCACCGATTTGTCAGCTTTCCACCCATTACAGACGTTCCAATAACTACGCTGCGCCTGCGCGGATCACCTCCGCGCGGGGTAAGCGGTCGAGCCGCAACCGTGTCCAAAGGGGATGATGCAGGATCGCCCTGCAGAGTCCCCTCCAGAAGTCCCTTTCTCCGCCCAATTTGACGTCGGATCGTTCGAGCGAACCAGGCCAAGCGCGATGGAGCAAAGCACGGGCTTGATCCGCGTGACCAGTAAGCATCAGATCTATGAGCCCCTGCACGGTAATCAGCGTCCCATTGTCTGATTCCGGCGGAAAGAGGCGTCGCGACGGAAATTTCGCATCTTTCCAAGCCTGAAGTTCCTGCCGCATTGCAAGTTCGCGGAATGAATATTCCCGCTGCGGCACTGGAGGCTGCACCAGTGCGGCAACGTCTGCCAAGAAATCGCCGTCCTTCCAAACTGTCGGAATGGGCACAGACGACGTGCCGGCATGTGGAGCACCGTTAAAATGCTCGATATCGAACGGCAGGTTCAGCCGGAGACGGGCCGTGCTCGGCTTTGCCTGCACGCCTTCAAGACGTTCGCCGACCAGCTTTTGAACCTTGGCACCATGATCCAAGGTTACCGCAAACAGTTCGGCGTATCCCCCGGATCCGCCGCTCTCGCCAATGACCAGCGCATCGGGCGTAGCGCCGCTGCTATGGCCACTCCAGACCAGCCGGACCGCAATATAACCGGTCCCCAACCTTTGCGTGTGTTGACCTTCTCGCAGGTCAATCGCTCGGCAAGATCGATCATTTGGGTCGTCGGACTTGCAGGCCGCACGGATTAGCGAAACTCCATCGCCTTGCCACAACGGGCCGAGCGACTGCGGCCGGCCGAAGGCGCAGACGGATACGAATATCAGCGGTAAACCGGCAATTAGGCCAAGACGCACGGCGACCTCCCCGAGCGCACTGTCGATCAACATGAATTGGATCGTCAATGTCCGCTTTCGACCCGTTCCTGCCATTAGTTGCTTTCGACGCTAACGGAAGTGTGCTCGAGTGTTGCTAACCTTGGCTAACTATTCTGCATCAATCTCTCGAGTTATAATTTGCCACCCCCGCGCGTAGCAGAGGGAGGCACTAGCAATGCCGAGACAGCCATCCACTAACGTTGAGCAATTCGCGGTCATTGAAGGTGGCTGGGCGAATGGCTGAGCTTCCACACAGCACGTACAACGCAGCAACCGCGGGCGACGACGTAATCTTCGGCACGAGCGGCGATGATCTCATCGACGCGGGCGAGGGTAACGATACAATCTTCGGCCTGGCAGGCAACGATACCTTGTTTGGCTGGACCGGCAACGACGTGATTGACGGCGGTGACGGTGACGACTGGATCTTCGGCGAGGGCGGCACTGACACTTTAACTGGCGGCGCAGGCAACGATACCTTCGGAGAGTACGACCAGTGGCTGAATGGCGACACGATCACGGATTTTTCCGTTGGAGACGTGATCCTCATTCGTGATGCAGACATTTCGACGTTCACATTCTCGCTCGATGGGGAAAAGCTGACCTTCACAGGCGCTCCGACCCCAGAGTTCACGGGCGGATTCATAATGCTCACTGGTGCAACGGGAGCCGCACTTGCCGCGTCCGCATACCGAGAGGGTGGGGTGCAAATCGTGATGACCGGGTCGGCACCAAGGTCCGACGTTCACAACGATTTTAACGGGGACCACAAGAGCGACATCCTGTGGCGCGACAGCAATGGTCTGCTGTTCAACTGGGTGGCTGCGCAGAACGGCGCGTTCGCTTCGAACGCCGGTAGCTTCTCGACCATGGTCAGCAGTGAGTGGCGGATAGCAGGCACCGGCGATTTCAACGGTGACGGCAAGGTCGACCTGCTGTGGCGGCAGGACGTGACCGGGCACCTCCTCGATTGGCTCGGCACGGCAAGCGGCGGGTTCAACACCAATGCCGCGAACTTCGACAGCTCGGCGCCGGCTGACGTTCACATTGTTGGCACTGGCGACTTCAACGGCGACGGCAAGGACGACATCCTGTTCCGCAACAATGCCGGTCTGCTGTTCGACTGGCTCGGCACTTCAAGTGGCGGGTTCACCAGCAACACGGCTAATTTCGCCACCGTGATCTCGACCGAGTGGCGGGTGATCGGCACCGGCGACTTCAACGGCGATGGCAAGGACGATATCCTGTGGCAGCAGGACGGCACCGGCCACCTTCTCGACTGGCTCGGCAATGGAAGCGGCGGGTTCAATACCAATGCCGCGAACTTCGACAGCTCGTTGCCGCCCAATATTCACTTTGCCGGTACCGGCGACTTCAACGGCGACGGCAAGGACGACGTGCTTTGGCGTGACGACAACGGCCTGCTGTTCGACTGGCTGGGGAACGCGAGCGGCGGCTTCACGCCCAACACCGCGAACTTCGCAACGGTCGTCAGCACCGAATGGCGGGTGGTGAGCGTCGGTGATTTCAACGGCGATACCCGTGACGATATTCTCTGGCGGCAGGACGGCACCGGGCACCTCCTCGACTGGCTCGGAACGGGGAGTGGCGGGTTCGTAACCAACTCGCAGAGCTTCGAGAGCTCCGTGCCGCTCACCGTCCATCTGCAGGATCCGTTCCTCTAAGCGGCCAGTTGCGCTTGGTCGGCGAATTTCCGCTTTCCACCCATTGCAGACATTACCGGATGCTCGGCATTCGACGAATTGATGTCTGGCGTCGAAAGTCCATGCCAACGACGCCAGACGTATTCCAATTTTCTAACGAAGCGCCCCCGGCGCGGCGGCCTCGGATCCTGCACGTTGCGCCTCAGGGCCTATGCACTGACGCCAAATGCCTCCGATGGTACCGAACTTCTTGCGATATTCGATCTTGCTGCCGGTGCCGTCCGGATAGACTGAAAATGCCATGGACACGCCGCCATAACCGTTCTTGATCAGGACGACCTTGGCACCATCTTCTCGATCGAGAGCCGCAGTGTTGTTCTTGTTTGCCAGACAGAACGCGACCTTCGTCGCGGTATTCGTCGAATGATAGACGTGATCCACAGGCTCATTCAGGACCGTTTCCGTGCTCGCGCATGCCGAGAGCAGGAACACACAACCAACTAGTACGCGATTTTTCATTCAATCCCCCTGTTAGAGGGGAGCGAAACTGTTTCGGACTTTATCGGAAGTCAATGCGCGAGGTTCAGAAAAGCAACGTGAAACAAAATAGATAAATGCTGCCGCGATTTGTGAACTCGAAATAGCAGCTTTCCACCCATTCGTGCCATTAGCGGAAAGTCGGGGCTCGACTTATTCTTGCCACTAGCGGTTAAGCCTTGGGGCGATCGAGAACAGCGTGATAGGCTGGTCGCAAACCAGGGGGCAACAATCATGGCTATGCGTTTTCCAGCTCCGCTGCACGGCTGGCGCGCGTTCGCCGGCGAGGTTGGAACCATCGTACTCGGCGTCCTGCTGGCACTAGGCGCGCAGGAACTCATGCAGGAGCTGCACTGGCGTAGCGAAGTAAATCAGACGCGGGGGGCGCTCGATGGGGAGCTTGCTCGCGACCTCGCGGCTTTCAACCAGCGCTATCGGAACAAGGCCTGCATTGCTGAACGGCTCGCCGAGTTGAGACGGTGGACCGCGGCTCTCGCGAGCGGGGAGGGGATGCCACTCAAGCATGAAATCGAGGAGCCACCCTATTTCTCGATTCGAACCGCGGCGTGGGAAATCACCGACGGGGAGATAGCCTCCCACATCCCGGTAAAGGCAAAGCTCAACTATGCCGCCCTGTACGATGGGCTGCGCAAGTTCGATCAGGCCAAGAGCGACGAGTCATTGGCGTGGTCGACTCTCGATGAGTACCAGGACGCTACTCGGGCAGACGCCACCGATTTGAGGAAGATCAAGCGTGCGCTGAAGGACATCGAGGACGTCAACACAATCTTGGACCCGTTTAAGGGCGCCTTCGACCGCTTCTCGGTACAACTTGGAATAGAACCGCAGGAGAAGCTGGAGGGAGCCGACAGTCCAATGTTGATGGAGTTGGAGAAGGAGGCCTGCTCCCCGCTGCTCTGAACCAAAGCAGAAATTAGCGTGACGATAATCTGTGCCAGGCCCTCGACCTGTGGTCCTTGGTGCGCGGGGTATGACGAATTTGGCTCCGTCGTCTAAGCCCCGAAAGGACGACTTGCGCCGCCGCCATGCAACGAACCGAACGCCTGGGCGTATCAGGAGCCCGAGGAGGTTCGCATGCGAGATACCAACGCCTCCGGCTTCGTTCGCGTTCGCGGCGCGCGCGAGCACAATCTCAAGAATGTCGATGTCGACATACCGCGCGACGCTTTGGTCGTGTTCACCGGCGTGTCTGGATCGGGCAAGTCGTCGCTCGCTTTCTCCACCATCTATGCCGAGGCCCAACGCCGCTATCTGGAATCGGTTTCGCCCTATGCGCGCCGCCTGTTCCACCAGATGGAGGTGCCCGAGGTCGACGAAATAGAGGGCCTGCCGCCGGCCGTGGCGCTTCAGCAGCAGCGCGGATCGCCAACCACCCGATCGTCGGTCGGCAGCGTGACCACTCTCTCCAACCTGCTCCGCATGCTCTATTCGCGCGCCGGCGACTATCCGCCGGGGCAACCGCATCTCGACGCGGAATCCTTCTCGCCCAACACGCCCGAGGGGGCCTGCCCGCGCTGCCACGGCCTCGGCCGGATTCACGAGGTCACGGAAGCCTCGATGGTGCCCGACCCTTCGAAGACCATCCGTCAGCGCGCCATCGCCGCGTGGCCGACGGCCTGGGGCGGCCAGAATCTGCGCGACATACTGATCAGCCTCGGAATCGACGTGGACACGCCCTGGCGCGACTTGCCGAAGAAGGTGCGCAACTGGATATTGTTCACTGACGAGCAGCCGCAGGTGCCGGTCTATCCCGGCTGGAGCCATGACGAGATACAGCGGGCGATACGCCGCAAGATCGAGCCGGCTTATATGGGGACCTTCTCGAGCGCCGAGCGCCATGTCACCCACAGCTTTGCGACAACCCAGAGCGCGATGATGAAGAAGCGCGCGGCGCGTTTCATGATCGGCCGTGCCTGCCCGCTCTGCGATGGCAAGAGGCTGCGCCGGGAAGCGCTGTCAGTCCGGTTCGAGGAGCTCGACCTCGCCGAGATGAGCCGGCTCCCCATGGCGCGCTTTTCGAAGATCTTTGCCCCATATGCCGAGGGCCGAAGCGGCAAGCTCAAGGCGCTGCGCAGGACCCATCCCGAAAAGGCGCTGGTGGTCGAGCGGATCGCGGCCGATCTATGCCGCAGGCTGTCGGTTCTGCTCGATCTCGGCCTCGGTTATCTGACGCTCGAGCGGAGCACCCCGACCTTGTCGCCCGGCGAGCTTCAGCGACTGCGGCTCGCGACCCAGGTGGTCTCCAACCTGTTCGGGGTCGTCTATGTGATGGACGAGCCTTCGGCCGGGCTTCATCCCGCCGACACCGAGGCTCTGCTGCGCGCGCTGGACGGACTGAAGGCGGTCGGCAATTCGCTGTTCATCGTCGAGCACGAGATGGATGTGGTTCGCCGCGCCGACTGGATCGTCGATGTCGGCCCCGCTGCCGGCGAGCATGGCGGCGAGATCCTCTTTAGTGGCCCAATCCAGGGACTGCGTAGGGTCGAGGCTTCGGAGACGCGCCGTCATCTGTTCACCGAGGGCGGCGGCGTGCCCAGTCGACTACGCGAGCCGGCGGGCTGGCTTCGGCTGGAAGGGGTCACGCGCAACAATCTCAAGGCGCTCGACTGCGCATTTCCGCTGGGCGTCTTAACAACGGTCACCGGTATCTCGGGATCGGGCAAGTCGAGTCTGGTGAGCCAGGCGCTTGTCGAGCTGGCCGGCGAAGCCCTCGGGATTGCACCGCCGGAGGAGGAGCCGGACGATGCCGATGCCGCGCTCGAGGACCGTCCCGCCGGCCAGACGGAGGGTCGGGTCGTCGGAGGAATTGAGGGCATCAGGCGCCTGATCGAGGTCGACCAGAAGCCGATCGGCCGCACCCCGCGCTCGAACCTAGCCACCTATACGGGCCTGTTCGACCACGTCCGCGCCCTGTTCGCGGCGACCCCCGAGGCGAGGAAGAGGCGTTACGATGCCGGCCGATTCTCGTTCAATGTCGCGAAGGGCCGCTGCCCGCGCTGCGAGGGCGAGGGCTTCGTCATGGTCGAATTGCTGTTCCTGCCGAGCGTCTACGCGCCATGTCCGACCTGTCACGGGACCCGCTACAATCCGAAGACGCTCGAGATCGTCTATCGCGGCAAGAACATCGCCGACGTGCTCGCCCTCACCGTCGAGGGTGCGTGGGATTTCTTCGCCGACGCGCCCAACGTCTGCCGGTCGCTCAAGGTGCTTCGCGAGGTCGGGCTCGAGTATCTGCGCCTGGGCCAGCCGGCGACCGAGTTTTCTGGCGGCGAGGCGCAACGGGTCAAGCTCGCCACCGAGCTCCAGCGTGCCCAGCGCGGCGGCGCCCTCTATGTGCTCGATGAGCCAACCACCGGACTCCACCCGACCGATGTCGAGCGATTGCTCAACCAGCTCCAGGCCCTGGTCGACTCAGGCAACAGCGTCATCCTCGTCGACCATGACATGAAGCTCGCCGCGGCAAGCGACTGGGTGATCGACATTGGCCCCGGCGCGGGTGACGATGGCGGGCGAATTGTCGCCGCCGGCCCCCCGGCGAAAGTGGGGTCTTCCAGGGCCAGCTCCACCGCACCCTATCTCCGGCGTGCGATGGGAGAAGGGGTGGTCGCCACCGCGGCCTGAGCCTCGACCTCCGCCGCGATACGGCTCGCTTCCCGACCGCTCTCTCTTGAACGGCTTTAGCAACCTCGCACCGTCCCACGAGTTTGCCCGGGAAGGCCGTAGGACAGCGTAATGGCGAAAAATTACGGTGCGATTAGAGGACTCAGTCGCTTCGAGGGCTTTACCGACGCGGTGTTTGCTATCGCGCTCACGCTCCTCATCGTCGAAATCAAGCCGCCGGGCGCGCCCGAGGGGCTCCACGGCTACACGAGCCTCGTCCACGCCATGGCAGAGCAGTGGCGCGAGCATCTCGCCTTGCTGCTTTGCTACGTCACGATCGGCGCTTACTGGCTGCAACATCATTATTCTGGCCGGATCTACGCGCGCAGCGATCATGCCTTCGGCCTCATCAACCTCCTGTTCCTGCTGGCGATCGTAATCATCCCTTATCCGATCCGGGTCTGGTGCTTTCACCTCGGTACGCCCTTCGAGCCGACGGCGGCGGTAACCCTGACGGTTGCGCTGGCATTCACGGCAATCACCTGGATGATGAAATGGTTCTACGGAATGTCAGGCGGGCGGAGGGTGATGGACGATCGCCTCGCGCCTGATTTCCTGAAACAGATGACTGGTCGCTATGGCATTGCCACGCTGATCCAGATCGTAGCGGTGCCGGTGGCGGTTGCGGCGCCGCGGATCGGCGCGGGGATCTCCATTCTGACGGTCGCCTGGTTCCTCATTCCGCAGCCGAGCCCGCGCTATCGGCCAGGGCAGGAGCCGGCCCGGGAAGAGAAAGAGGAGGCGTAGCGACGAACTCCCGCAACAAATTAAGGTAGCTTGAAGGCTCGGAGCGAGTGCGGGGTACCCCTTTAACGGTCGGCCAGGACCAGCATTGGCATCGTGCTAGACCCGACGAATGGTCCCCGATGAAGTCGCAACTCGCATTCCGAATTTCCGAACCGTGACCGTGCTTCTTGCACTCCGCCCCCCGGGGAGTGGGTTGAGCCATTGTTCTACGGCCAAATTTCCCTTCATCTTAAAGCGGAAGCGATAATTGCCCTCGATTTCTTGAACGTCGATCGGGCCAACTGCGTCCGACATCGTACCCACATAGTGCCCGTTACTTGTCTGTTGTATCTTCCAGTATCGTGTCCGGGGCGATTTGCCCTCCTCGCGGACGCTCTGAACCAACACCAGCGATCCATCGGAGAGGATCCGTCCGCTGCCGATGGTCACAGACCGATAGGGCCTCTTCAATGCGACTTTGACCACGCTCGCCATCTCCGTCTTGCCCTCGAAGAAGCGCAGCGGCGTTTCAATGCGCTCCGCCGCGGCGGACGCCGGGAGAAATGCCAAGGCTGTCAAAGCAATGGGAGTCAGCACGCGATAAGAGACCGCCAAGCGCTGAGGCCGATCCAACTCGCGAGAACCACGCACGATGCAATGCACAAAATGAGCCTCGGGGCCTCGCCTGAACTGAATGATCACTATCCACCGGCACTCGCATGGGATGTCTATAGGGGTGATCCCTGAGCTTTTGTTCGCTTTCGGCCCGTTGCAGATGCAGGCGTCACGTTCGCGGTTTACGGCCAGTCCCTCCGCTGTTTTTCTTGATTCCCAGCGCATCATCTTTCTATCCGTTCCGGCCGGCGAACGACCCATTGCGCGAAGGACTGATGCGCTAGATTAGCAGCAAAATTAAGGGCATCGGGGCAACTTTGGATAAGTGCAACGATCATCTGCGATCAGGTATGATTTATCTGTCGTGGACCCCGCGCTGCGACCTCGTCGCATTCCTTCCAGTCAGGGAGAGGGGTCATCAAATGAAAACAGTCATCACGCGCGTGACAGCCGCAATGCTGCTGTCCGGGATCGGCACCGTGCCGGCAATCGCTACGCCTAACCAGGGCGTATCAGTCGAACTGCTCGTCAACGGTCATTTCGGGGAAATAGACGTCAATGCTGCCCGGAAAACCGGCAAATGGGACATGCTGCTGAAGACAAAAGCCGACAGCGACATCGGAAGTGACTCGATCACTATTGCAGGCGGCGGGTTCACCGGCTGGCATTCGCATCCGGCGCCGGTGTTTGTTACCGTCGTCCAGGGCGGCATCGTCTGGTACAACGGTTCAGCAGGCCTGTGCCCCGCGCAGACATATTCCGCAGGCCAGTCGTTCATCGAAGACGCGTATGTAATTCACAATGCCGTGAATGCATCGCAATCCCAGACTGCGAAATTCATCGCGGTGCGGATCAATCCGACTGGTGTGCCCTTCCGGATCGATCAGACCCAGCCGGACAACTGCCACTAGAGAGTGACACGTCCGCGGCGTCGAGGCGATTACCGCTGCAGGGTGCTTCAAGTGCTTCAGCATCGCGGGTTAGGGTGGGATCGTGGGCCTAAAGCGAATTGGGCCCTGACTTGGCGCTGCTCGTTAGTGTCGCGCAGTGCTAGTCTGCGCACCGGTTGTCGCGGGCAAACGCACAACCGGGCCGGATACGTATCTCAAAGCTGACGCTGCGGCTGCTTTTCGAATGGTGCAACGTCCGCGAGGCGGCAT
>Ga0068864_100003777_pt1 | contig 12496 bp, 13 predicted proteins | sample KBSSwiS72_FD_66586 | JGI IMG/M metagenome (GOLD analysis project Ga0068864, IMG submission 66586) | Switchgrass rhizosphere microbial communities from Kellogg Biological Station, Michigan, USA - KBS Switchgrass S7-2 | ecosystem: Host-associated > Plants > Roots > Rhizosphere > Soil ...
AATCTGGCCGTCGATCGTGATCGGAATGCCGCCTTGTAATGGCGTGAAGTAGGCATCAGGCAATGAAAGCAGCGCCGTGCGTCCGTTTTTACGATGTCTTCGAATGCTTTTGTCGGTCGTTTGAAAAGCACTGCGGTACGTGCTTTCCCGATCGAGATATCCGCGCTGGCTGCGAACGTCCCATCCAGGCGTTCGAGCGCCATCAGATGGCCGCCTTCATCAACTACGGCAATCACACCGCCGGGCGCATTGTTCTTCTTTGCATAAGCTACTGCTGCTGCAATTACTCTTTTCGCGCCCTCAAGAGTGAGCGCCTTCTTTTCGACTGTTTGTGCGTTTGTGAAAAGTGCTGCGCTCAACACGATCACAGTCGCAATGCTAAAAGTTGATTTCATGGTTCTTCTCCTATGCTGAGGAAGTCTTCTCGCGCAAAGGCGCAAAGGCGCAAAGAAGGCTCTGTGATACGCGGCAGCGCTTTGCGCCTTTGCGTCTTTGCGCGAGAAAATTCTTCCTCACCTTCCCGCCTCGGGTGTGATCATGATGCGAAAGAACTCAGTATTCCGTCCCGCGAAGCGAGCATCTTTAACGCGGTGTACGACGCCGTGTTCATCGTCGCCTGTGTTCGGGCCTTTTTGTCGTGGCCCCTGGTTTGGGCCAACGCCGAGTTCTTCCTCTTTCTCCGTGCCGGCGTCCCACAAGTAAAACTGATCCGTGATATCACCACTGACGGGCATGCTTTTGGCGTCGAACAGAGCGATGCCGTTTGCGCTGGGCGCGTAGAACCAGTCATTAGATTGGCCGAACATCTGCGTCATGAAGAACTTCATTCCCGGTGCAGCCGTAACCGTGAACTCGTATGAATCACCGGGACGAATTGGACCGGCAGCCATAGGCCCAACGGGTGTATTGAAGACGCCATGAAGATTCGAGCTGTGGTGCATAGTCACGAGCGAGCCTACTAATCCCGACGGGTCTCCGTCTTCTGCCTGCATCTCGAGGCCGTTCTTGCGCGCGGGTTTTCCTTCCGTGAAAAGCGCGGCGCTTTTGTCGCTTAACACGAACATGCCGGGTGATAACGCAAACGGAAACTTCTGGCCATTTGAAGCAGTCATCCCTTCCGGGTTGGAAATGTTTTCAACACGAATTGTGAATTTCGTTGACTCAACCTTGCGTGTGGCAGTTGCGACTGTGAACTGAGCCAGGTAACAGGCCGTTAACAGTGCCAGAGCAATTGCAAACTCTCGACGTTTCATGATTTCGATTCTCCTCTTATTAGTTAGGTTCAAAGTTGCACCGAAAGATGCAACGCTGGTTGTTGTGGTGATGCAGCTTCGCGCAGACGACTGCACGCCCTGCGTTCAACCGTTGGTAAACTTCGGCCGCCAGCAGCATTCCCAAAGGCGGCGCGACAAAATAGATCCAGAGTGACATCCAAAACTGTGCGCCAACCGCGGAACTCAAGGTCCGTGCGGGATTCATGCTCATACCGGAAATTGGCGACTCAATCGTTATGTAAGTTGCGACGAGAGCACCTGCGAATATTCCTGTCCACCGTGCTAGTCGTTTCGTGTTAGAGACGGTGAGCACCACCGACATGAGAATGAAAGAGATGATGATCTCGGCGAGCAGAGCGACGAGTGGTCCACCTGGGCCAGGCAGCGTTACGGCATAATTGACGGACTGATGTGCGACCAATCTACCGAGCGTGAGCGATGCGAGTATTACGCCGGCGATGCCGCCGGCAAATTGAAACAGTGTGTAGAAAGCTGCATCGCGCGCTTCTATTTTCCCGAGCCGAAAGAATGTCCATGTCACCGATGGGTTGAAGTGCGCTCCCGATCTTTGGCCCAGCGGTGAAAAGATGATTGCTATCGCAGTTGAACCCATCGCAGTTCCCATCAGCAATCGCCGCAACACACCATCGTGAATTGTTTGAGCTACCGGTGATGACGGGTGAAACAGCAGGGCGGTGAAGGCACATGCCGAGAACATGAACAGACCGAGCTCGGCCGCTTCCATCAGATATTCGGGCCAATATTTTTTCAACGTATCGAACATTTGTGTGGTCCATCGAATCGAACTTTCTGGTAGGTAGTCGTGGTTGGTTGTTATTCCTTACAGCAGCAATTACGCCGAAGGCTGGTTGCTATTCCTTACAGCAAGTAATTACGCCGAAGGCGTTCGCTAATTTCAGCCCAGGGTTGTCGCAGCGTAAGCGACAACCCTGGGTATGAATTCCAAATAGACGCGAAAACCCTGAAAGGGTTCGGCGGCTGGCGAACCCTTTCAGGGTTATTCAAATTTTATGTTGACGATGCCCTAGGGTTGTCGCTGCGCTCCAACCCTGGGCTGAAATTAGCGAACGCCTTCGGCGTTAATTTTTCACTCGATCACGAGAACTGAATTTAAGCCTCCATAATTGTCAGGCGCTTTCATGCCGTTACTCGGGTCTTCAATCCAACGTCGCTCGTTGACGATGAACTTGTATTCGAAACGCCCGGCTCGTGGAATTGCGATCTCTGTGAGCCAAAGTCCGGAAGAATTTCGTTGGAGCGGCGTGGCGATCTGGCTCCATCCGTTAAAGTCACCTGCAACTGCAACGCTCTGCGCGCTATCGTCATGAAAGACAAACATCAGGCGACCATTCCCGACCCGAGGTGGTTTGCAACCGACAACGTTCAAAGCGTGGCGTTCAGTTTTTGCGAGTTCCACAGCACGACTCGCGTTTACAACTCCATAGCCTTGCCGAATCACAGGCTCAGTCACGATGCGGTCGGCTGTCGAAACCAAAATATTCTTGATTGCGCCGGGTGTTAATCTCGGATTCGCCTGGATCATTTGGGCCACGACCGAGGCTACAATCGGGGCTGCGAAGGATGTCCCATCGACGTGCTGGTAATGCGCAGCGACGATTTTCTCTTGCTGCAAAGCGGCTTCGACGTACGCTCGAATTTCTATCGCATCTGCGTTCACGACCGTCTCTGGAAGTTCGGCTGCGTCTCTTAATGCGCGGGCCAGATCCCGAAGCTCATAATCCAGGGCAGCAGCCAGCCGCGATAAAGCTTCGGCACGTTCATAAGATCGAGTTCCCGGCAGGATGGGGGCCGCTACCCACATCGCGGGCGCGACGATCTCTGGTTTAACTGTTCCGTCCGCTGTTGTGCCGAAATTTGAGTGATAGAGATCGAGTTCGTTTCCGCTCAGCCGGTTGTGATCCGTATACCCGCCGACAGTAATCACTGACGGTGAGTTAGCGGGTGGAATAGAGTGACGGCCCTCGGCTCCCGAGTTTCCGGCCGCCGCGACTACTACGATTCCCTGACTGATTGCCTCCTCCGCAGCCTGGTCCACGATGCTCCTCGAACAGGGAACATCCTCGTCTCCGCCTAAAGAAATATTCAGCACTCGGATGTTGTAACGCTCACGATTTGCCATTACCCAACGAATACCTGCAGCGATATTTTCTTCAGTTATGCGACCGCGTTCACTTACTTTAACCAGCACCAGTTCCGACTCGTGGGCCAACCCGCGATACACGCCGTTACTGAGTTGCCCATTACCGGCAGCGGCAACTGATGTCTGTGTCCCATGCCATTGCCACGACTCTGTTGGCTCAGTAGAAAACAAATCGCGCCGCTCTCGTGTCAGATCTTCGTAAGCAATAACGCGATTCACGAGATCCTGATGCGGATAGAAACCCGAATCTAGAAACGCTACCGTCACGCCTTTGCCCGTATATTCCGGATTTGCATTTAACCTGGCGGCGGTCGGTATTACGCCAAATCTGTTTGGAGTGTGTTGATGATTGTGGTTAGACGTGCTCATAACTGTCCTCTTGGACAGTTGTCGGAGGTGTGACCTCGATCCTTACACGCAGACTTTTAGTTCTGGTTGGTGAGGCGGCGGCGAATTCGTTCCCGTGCTTCGTTCGAAAGACCGGGACTCGAGATGATCTCAGGCGGCTCATCAGCTTTCGCACGAGCTGTTTGGCGGATGATTTGGAGATGTTCCAGGTACCACTGGCACCACACACAAATCCATAGATGGAGCTTCAGGTTGATTCGCTCTTGCAAACTCAGCGATCGCTCCATTGATTCTGAGATCTTTTCGACAGTCTGCTGGCAGGTAGGCAAGGTCCGGAGGAGCCAGTATCGAATTGAGTGCTTCAGTTTGTCGTAGAGTTTCAGCGCCATTTCACTACTCAGGTCTGAACCAGTTTAACTCCAGGCAATTGCGCAAATGCAGTCGAGCGCGGTGCAGCATAACCCAGAGGTTGTTCACTTTGATGCTCAACATCTCGCAGATTTCTTCGCTCTTAAGACCATCAACTTCACGCAGCGTGAAAGCACTGGCGGTGCGTTGCGGCAATGGCGATAGACAATCATTAAATACTTTCCAGAAGTCGTTGCGTTCGATCAACTCTGCCGGCGTTGCGTGCCATTCATTTGGCGCATAATCGGTGTTCCAATGACCCTGCCACGGATCAGGTCTTTCAAAAAACTCGCGGTGCTCAGGGCCTTCGTCAGATTCTTCGCCGAGCGGGGCCTCACGCGTGGCGCGACGAAAATGATCGACGACCTTATGCTTCAGAATCCCGACAAGCCAGGTGCGCTCTGAAGCGCGCCCTTCAAATTCTTTGTGAGCCTTCAGCGCTGCGAGAAAAGTCTCTTGCACCGCATCTTCGGCGGCGGTATTGTCGCGCAGTCGAAAAACGGCATACTTGAAAAGGTAATCACCGTGGTCGTCCAGCCAACGACCAGGATCGGGAGATTTATCGGGAAACTTACCCTGTGTCGCGTTCATTATTGGTCCAGTAGAGTAGTGATAGCATGAGCACAAAAAACTGTCGAGACTGTGGCAATGTGCTTGAGCAAAACGCGCGGGGCTGTCCGCGTTGCGCGCGAAATATAGAAGCCGAATACATGATCGACCGATTCATCTGGCGCCGTTTTGTGCCCTCCGTAATCGTTGTTGCTTTCGTAGTCGTCGCTCTGGTTTATCTTTTCCGCTGAACCAAAACCGCAAATCCCCCTGTGGACTCTCATTTGTCGTGCCGAATTGAAAAAACTTACACCGGCGACGCCGGCAGTTTAACTTATTGACTTCGATCCTGATCGGCCATAAGCTACGCCTGTTTTCTCGCAAGTGGTCAGTCTGGTTGTGAAACCTCTAACTCTCGTTTAGGAGATTCTTGATGCGCTGCCCCCGGCGACTCGATTCTCTGCCTGTTAATCAATTCTCTAATTCTGAAAAAGTCGCTGGTGTCTATGAGGGTAGCTCTGCTTTCGATCGAGGATCTGAGTGATTTTGTTGCCGACGATGAACTACTGGTTGAGCCACTGCGTGACCTGGGTCACGAGGCCGAATTTGTGCCGTGGCGAGCCGCAGTCGAGTGGCGGAAATACGATGGCGTAGTTATCCGTACGACGTGGGATTATCAGAACCATCTAACCGAGTTCCTGCGTGTCTTGCAGGAGATCGAAACACAAACTCGTTTGGCGAACCCGCTTGAGATCGTGAAGTGGAATGCCGACAAGAAGATCTATCTTCAGGACATTGAGAAGCGGGGCGGCAGAATAGTTCCGACGATCTGGGGCGATAGCAAAATAGGTAGCGGGCAGGTTCAAAGGTGGTTTGAGCAATTACAGGCGGATGAGATGGTCATCAAGCCGACCATCGGCGCAAATGCACAGCACGCTTTCCGGTTGAAGCGCGGCGCCGTCGATGCCGGTGAGTTGAGTGAAGTTTTCGAGAAACGCTCTTACATGGTCCAACCGTTCATGCGTGGCATTGTGGAAGAAGGAGAATTCTCTTTGTTCTACTTCAACGGCGAATACAGTCACACGATTCTAAAAACTCCCAAAACAGGCGACTTCCGAGTCCAGGAGGAACACGGCGGCATAATCCAGGCGACAAAACCAGCGGCGAACTTGTTGGCAACAGGCGAGAAGATCATGCAGTCCATTTCACCGACACCGCTTTACGCACGGGTTGATTTTGTACGTACGGACAACGATGAATTTGCGGTGGTGGAGTTGGAATTGATCGAGCCCTCAATGTACCTGCGTGAAGCAGCTCATGCGCCGCGGATGTTCGCTGAAGCAATCGACAAATGGCTCCCACACGAAAGGACTAACTAAGATGAGAACCTTTCCTCACGAATTTTCCGACATGCTGACGCACGAAGGCCGGCGCATCCTCAAAGGCGAGGTTAACAATTCCTTGTTTCTTAACGGGAAGAGATATTTCGCGGTCTTCGACGAAGTGGTTGACAGGCGTAAGGCAGACGACTCAGTAAAGATTCTCGATACTCACCTCTATCCGCATCTCGCAGTCGAGCAGAGAAAGATCCCGCCCGAGTCGATCACCGGCATGAAAGAGAACTATGAAGAGAGGCTGAATAAGACGATGCACATCAAGACAGCCTTCTTCCGTCGCAGCAGCGCTCGCTCCTATCGCGCGGCGGAAAAGATCGGGCTGTTACAAATGATGCAGTCAAGCACGTTCATTAATTTCGCGGAAACTGTCACCGGGCTCAAGCTTGATCCGAATCTAACGCTACAGGTTAGTTGTTATGAACACGGAGACTACGTCGGCCCTCACAACGATCACCATCCCGAGAATGAGTATGTCAAGGACGGATTTGTTGATTTCCACCTGATGTTTACCAACGAATCGGTGGCGCACCAGTATCTCGTCTATGAAGAGCGCGGCCATTTCTCTCAAATTGTAGACATCAACATCCAGGGCGGCGTCTCAATCTACAAACTCCCCTTCTGGCACTACACCACCCCCCTCGCCGCCAAGCCCGATCAACAATCCAGCGCCCGCCGCTGGTTGCTGCTTGGGTCGTTCAGTATCCGGAGTTAAAGCTTGCGAAGGCATTTGGTATCTAAGGCCCGGCTTCGCCGCCGGATGTCCGATACCTGGGTGATTTACGCGTTAGGGAATTTGGAAGATTTGGTGCCGGAGGTCGGACTCGAACCGACATGTCCTTGACGGACGCCAGATTTTGAGTCTGGTGCGTATACCAATTTCGCCACTCCGGCGCGAAGGATGCACATCATAAGGCGCTTTCGCATGGAGCGCAACACTTCCCACCACTAATCCCTTTTAATCACATGTTGGGACAAAGTGCCGCGCTTGAGTTATAAACACCATAGTTAAACTATTCTCTCTCAACAGCTTACCTGCCGTGTAAAAACATGTTTGCCACGCGTGGGGCAAAAGGGCTAAAATGCGTGAGCCGCGTACGTGGCGGGGTGTAGTGCACCTCTTTCCCTCGAAAACTCACGAGCCGAGCTCTACTAACTTTTTCTTGCCGCCAGTCCTGCCTTTTCAGGAGAAACCAATGCCGACACCCGTGTCGCCCCGAATATTGATAGTTGACGATGAAGCCGAGATTACGGAGATCCTGGCGGACCTGCTCAGCGAAGACTACGACTGTTCGCGAGCCGGCTCCGCCGAGGAGGCGCTCACACGCTTGCGTGATGACGAGTTTCAGTTGGTAATCAGCGACATCACGATGCCGGGCATGAGCGGCCTCGACATGATTCCGCACGTCAAGGAACTCGCGCCCGACACCGTCGTGGTGATGATCAGCGGCATGCAAACTGTCGAGAGCGCGATTAGTGCGCTGCGCGTCGGCGCGTTCGACTATCTGATGAAGCCCTTTGACCTGCGGCAGGTCGAAGCTGTCGTCAAACGCGCGCTCGAGCATCACGATCTCGTCGTCGCCAAGCAGCGTTATGAAAATCACCTCGAAGAATTAGTCGAACAGCGCACCGCCGAACTCGATCGGGCGTTGAACTCTCTGGAAGGCGCTTATCGCTCTACACTCAAAGCGTTGACTGCGGCACTCGAAACGAGAGACTCGGAAACGCATGGACACTCGGAACGCGTGGTCAGTTACAGTTTGAGACTGGGACGTGAGTACGGTTTGAGCAGCGCAGAGATGAAGGCGTTGGAGTTTGGATCGCTGTTGCACGACATCGGCAAGATCGGGGTGCCGGATTCGATCTTGCGCAAGCCGGCGAAGCTCACGGAAGAGGAATGGGTACGCATGCGCGAGCATCCGCTGCACGGGCAACAGATCCTGCGCGGCATCGAATTTTTGCAAGGCGCGTCGCGAGTTGTAGCGCAGCATCATGAGAAGTGGGATGGGACCGGTTACCCGCTAGGCTTACGCAACGAAGACATCGACATCTGCGCGCGCATCTTTGCCGTAGCCGACGCATTCGACGCAATCACGAGCGATCGTGTCTATCGTCGCGGTAAGCCATACGAAGCAGCAGCACAGGAACTCGACGACTGGGCCGGAAGGCAATTCGATCCGAAAGTGGTTGAAGCCTTTCATCGAGTGCCGAAAGAAGATTGGGAAGAGTTGCACAGGCAGTCGCTAATGCGGAAGCCGGATCAGTTTGACGTACGCCAACTGGTGCCACAAGTAGAATCGCCACTCGAAGTAGCTGTTAGTTAGCCAAGAAAGCACTAACCACAAAGGCACAAAGACACGAATACCTAAAAATTGCGTCTTTGTGCCTTTGTGGTTAATTCGACGTAGGAACTACGTAACCGCGGCGTGACTGGAGGCTGAGACCTACTCGACGTGAGGCCACTTCGATGCGGCGATACTCGCCGGGCGTGGCTTCCGCGAGCGGGCGCTTCGGTCGATAGGTGACGACGTATTCCGCGCCGATTGCGCGCGCGACTTCGTTTGCCTGGATCAACATCTCTTCGCTGTTCAGAGGTAGCAGGATTTTCCCCCCGGTCTCTTCCGCAACGTTCTTCAAAGCCTGCTGACTCTTCTTCACTTCAGCTTCGTACGCTTTGCGTACCCGGCGCATCGCCGGATCGAATCGGATGCCGATGCCAAACGACGGTGAACGAGTAGTGCCGGGCGGCAGTGTCGGATCCGTCGCCGTGATCGGATCGGAGCTGGGCGGACGCTGTCCGGTGCCGATCGATGCGGACTTGTTATCTCGCTTCTGTTGTACAAATTCCGTGTAACTTATGATGTGTACGGTGGCGCGCGCTGCGATCAAGCGTCGCATTGCTTCCGACCGATCGATCTTGCTGCCGGGCGAGTCGACGCCGTCAGTGATCATCACCACGTGACGGCTTCCTTCCGGCCGCTCTCTCAGCTGCACGCTGGCATTTGCGATCGCTTCAGAGATACGCGAGCGTTTAGTCGAGATGAGCTTCGTTTTCAACGTGCGAAGGACGACCGCCTTGTCAGTGGTCCATGGTTGCACCATCTCAGTCGAATTACCCGACTGCATGACCGCGATCGAAACGCCTTCCTGAAGTCTAGCCACTAACTGCGCTGCGACGGCGCGCGTCAGGCTCGTGCTCTTCGACATGCCGCCCAACCCGGTACCGTCACCGCCAGTGTCGAGCAGGAACAGAACGTTTGCCGGAACGTGTCGCACGCTGCGGAGTTGTTGCGCGACGCCGTCTTCGAGGACGAGGATGTCGTCGAGCTCGAGTGTGGGATCGTAATGTCCGTATGAGTCGAGCGCTATGACCGGAAGCCGGACCTCTTCAGTAAAAACTTTGACGGAGTCCTGTTCTTTTTCGGGATTTGGCGACGGTTTGGGCGTAGCTTGCGGCTTGGCGGGTTCTTGACTGAAGCTTCGGGTGGCGCCGACTGCGAAGAGCGCTGCGATCACAAGAAGCCCAGTTGTGCGTCTAAGCCGGGACATTTTTACGGATTCGGCTGTTGGATGCCCGCCGGAATCATGCGTTGCCTCAAGTTTCTTTTCGCGCCTGTGCCTGGACGGCGGTAATCGCGATGGCGTCGACAATATCGTTTGCGGTGCAGCCTCGCGAAAGATCGTTTGCCGGCTTGTCGAGGCCCTGCAAAATGGGCCCGATTGCTGTCGCGCCCGCCAATCGCTCAGTTAACTTGTAAGCGATGTTTCCTGCTTGCAGATCGGGAAAGATCAGGACGTTTGCGCGTCCCGCGACTGGTGAGCCGGGCGCTTTTGATTGAGCGACGCCGGGAATCAACGCTGCATCAGCCTGGAGCTCGCCGTCGACCAGCAACTCGGGCGCGCGTGCTTTCAAGGTACGCGTAGCTTCGACGACTTTGTCGATCAGTCGATGTTTCGCGCTTCCTTTCGTCGAGAATGACAGCAACGCAACACGAGGCTCCGTGCCAAGCAGTGCGCGACACGAATCCGCTGCAGCCATAGCAATCTCCGCCAACTCGACCGCGCTCGGTTCGATCACCACGCCGCAATCGGCATAGATCATCGCACCATCGTGTCCGAATTCACTGTTGCGCAACGACATCAAAAAGAAACTCGAAACCAGCTTGAATCCTGATCTGACGCCGATGCAATGAAGCGCTGCGCGCACGGTGTGGCTGGTGGTGTTGGTAGCGCCTGCAACCGAACCGTCCGCCAGGCCCGATCGGACCATCAGGTTACCGTAGTACAAAGGATCCGAGACGAGTGTGCGCGCTTCGTCAGCCATGAGACCTTTCGCACGGCGCAGCTCGTGAAGGAGCGAAACCATCTTGTCGAAATCATTGGCGCGCTGGTGATTGATAATCGCGACGCCGCCGAGATCCAGACGATTGTCCCTCGCGGTTGCGCGGATCTTTTCGTCGTCGCCCAGCAAAGTGACGCGCGCGATGCGGCGGGCGGTCGCATCCGCGGCGGCGGCGACCGTGCGCGGATCGTTGCCTTCAGGCAGGACGATGTGTTGCGGCCTTGACGCGGCTCGCTGTCGAATTCGCTCGAGGATGTCCATTGGCGACAATGTTGCCACAGATTACACGGATCAGCACGGATCTGTATAATCCTCGCATGTCGGAACCAAGCCTGCGAAGTCGGATGACGAATCTGTTGCTCGTTATCCCGAACCTTCTTTTCCTGAGCGCGCGGCTGATGGTCGATCAGCGCGTGCCGGCAAAGGAGCGACTACTCGTTGCGGGAGCGATCGTCTACGCGTTCGTACCGCTCGACTTCATTCCTGACATGCTGCCGTTTGTCGGACAGGTTGACGATGCTTACCTGATCGCTTTGACGTTGCTGCGTTTGATGAGTGTTACCGATCCGCGTGTCGTGCGCGAACATTGGCGCGGTGGCGGCGACGTGGTGGAGTTAATCGGAGCCACGGCATTGATCGCGGCGCGGCTGCTTCCGAAAAAGATAAGACGTGTACTGACGTCGAGAGTCGAAGCGCCGAAAGCTCCGAGCAAACAGAGTGAGACGATGGCAGTGCCGTTACTGGTCGAACAAGAATTAACCACAAAGCCACCAAGCCACAAAGTTAATTAGTGTTCTTTGTGTCTTAGTGGTTAATTATCTCTAAGCTGCTAATGACCAGTCGATCACGCCCTCGACTGCGTTCGCCAGGCTGATAACGAGATTCGGATTACTCGTCTTCAAAGCCCAATACCTGATCTCTTCCGGTAGAGTATTCCCACCAGTTTCATCGTAAGCGACGAGGGCACAGCTCATCGACTTCGAATGTGTAATTACGAACCATTCGCGCGCCATGCGGAAGTCTGGGTTCAGCGTGATCAGCCTGATATTCGGATGTCGCGGCGGTCTCCAGTCGTCTTGTCCAAAAAGAAACACCGACTCCGAAACGTCAGCGATGCGCATGTAGCGATCGATGATCGGTTGCAGTGCCGAGAGTTTCTCGACTCCGGCATACACCCTGCCTGAGCGATTCGTGCGTAGCAGAATCGCGTTTTCGATCATCAGGCACCCATACTCAACTGAGGCTGTGGTGGTGTGACAGATGAAACTCTCACGGTCGACAAAGTCACGCCGCGCCAGACTCGCAACCTCACCAATGTTCTCGATGTGATCGACGCCTGAGAACTTAAGGGCCTGCTCAAATATAGAAAAGGTCTTCACTGCGGGGGGCCTCCTGCTGCTTTAGCCGGAAAGACCTTGTAACGGACTAAGTCTGCGAGAGAGTTACGAATAGTTCGTTAAAGTGTGTACGTGAGAACATCTGCGGCCAAATCAGACAGACGTTAGCTTGATCGCAGGGTTGTGAGGATCTTTTCGTGAATACCGCCGAAGCCGCCGTTTGACATAATTGCGACCACGTCGCCTGATCGGAGCTCGGGAGCAAGGTGGGCGACGATTTCGTCCGCATTGGGCAGGGCCAAAGCGGGTTTACCCTGTCGCGAAATGGCGTCAATTAGCTCGCCGGTATCAAGCGCCCGTCCCTTTTCTGTGACCTTCTGGCTATCGAAAACCGCCGCAATCACGACATAGTCAGCCGCGGCGAACGCGTTAGTGTAGTCCTGCTGGAACACGGCCAGACGCGACGACCACGAACGCGGCTCGAAGACGGCGATCAAACGGCGATCCTTATATCGCGCTCGCAATGCGCGCAGTGTTTCGCGCACCGCTGTCGGATGATGCGCAAAGTCGTCGATCACCACGACACCGCGCTCTTCACCCCGCACTTCCGCCCGCCGCTTAACGTTCTGAAAGCTTACAAGTGCGCTCTGGATCTTCTCCTT
>Ga0068864_100003778_pt1 | contig 12494 bp, 2 predicted proteins | sample KBSSwiS72_FD_66586 | JGI IMG/M metagenome (GOLD analysis project Ga0068864, IMG submission 66586) | Switchgrass rhizosphere microbial communities from Kellogg Biological Station, Michigan, USA - KBS Switchgrass S7-2 | ecosystem: Host-associated > Plants > Roots > Rhizosphere > Soil ...
AAAGGCACATTCTGATGGTCGTAGCCTTCCAACGTGGTCGCGCGAATACGTCTCAAGAGTTCACGAAAAGTCGGATTGCCGGATAGGTCTGTACGCAACACAAGGCTGTTGAGGAAAAATCCGATGAGGTTCTCAATCCCACTATGGTTGCGGCCCGCGACGACGGTGCCTACGCTGATGTCATTCTGTCCTGTGTAACGAGATAAAAGCGTTTGAAACGCCGCCAGGACCAACATAAACATCGTGACGCCTTCATCGTGTGTTAAAGCCTTGATCCCATCCGAAAGATCTTTGGATAACGTTAACGATTGGCTAGCGCCACGAAAGCTCTGCACTGGCGGACGAGTTCGATCGGCGGGTAGATTTAAAAGTGGAGGTGCATTGTCGAGTTTTTTCTTCCAGTAGGAAAGCTCTGCGGCCAACCGGTCTCCCCGCATCCATTGCCGCTGCCAGTAAGCAAAGTCCGCGTATTGGATGGGCAGTTCGGACAGCAGCGGAGGCTTGCCGCCGGAGTAAGATTGGTAGAGAGCGGCAACCTCCTGAATAACGATACCGATGGACCAGCCATCGGAAACGATGTGGTGCATCGAGAACAGAACTACATGGTCCAGCTCTCCTAAACGCAACAGCGTCGCGCGCAGGAGCGGGCCTTGCCTGAGATCAAACGTTCGTTGAGCTTCGTCAGTGCTTAACTGCTTTAACGTGGCTTCGCGTCTCACGGTGTCTAAGCCAGATAAATCGATGACAGGCATTGATAGGGTTTGCGACGGAGAGATGATTTGAGTGGGCTGTCCGTCAGTGTAAGTAAAAGTCGTGCGCAGGATTTCGTGTCGTCGCAAGATTTCATTTAGCGACTGCTCGAGTGCGAGCGGGTTGAATTTGCCGGCGAGACGAATTGCAAATGGTATGTTGTAGGCAGGAGAACCGGGATTAAACTGCTCAAGAAACCATAATCGTTGTTGCGCAAAAGACACCGGCATCTCAGCCGTGCGAGTGACGGCCTTAAGGATTGGGGTTGATGAATCTCCGCCCTTACGCTCTGTGGCCTTTTTCCGCAGCCTGAGTGTCAAAAGCGCTTGCTGATCGGGTGTTAACCTAGAAATATTTTCCAAGACACTATCTCCCCCGAGTAAAACTTTAAGTAAGAATTTCGATGGGTATTAGAACGGAGTGTAGTTAAATGTGGCGTACAACTAATTCTCTGACGCTAAGTGCTAACCTTCTGCTTCGAGTAGGACTTTTATTTCTTCGGGCGAGAGTTGTTTCAAGTCTTCGAGCATATGATCAAGTTCTGCCTGGTCTTCGTCTTCGCTTAATTTCATAGTAATGGCCGCAGCTAAATCCTTGATGGTTGGGTTATCAAAGATGAGTTGCAGCGTGAGCGAAGTGTCGAATGTCTCCTGTACGCGTAACGCAAGCTGTGTTGCTATCAGGGAGTGGCCGCCTAATTCAAAAAAGTTGTCGTGCACTCCGACTTGCTCGACCTTAAGAAGCTTCTGCCAGATGGTTGCGAGCTCTTTTTCAAACGGAGTTCGAGGCGCGACAAAGGGCGCAACAAAAGGTTTTTTAGTATGCGAATTTAACTGGTCAGGCGCGGGAAGCTTTGTGCGATCCACCTTGCCGTTAGTTGTTAATGGCAGCGAGTCAATTTGCACAAAAACTGTGGGCATCATGTAATCAGGCAAGCGGGCTTTGAGATGCGATTGCAACTGACTTAAAGCAGACGCATCACCATTGCCAACCAGATAAGCGACCAATTGTTTCTCACCTGACGCACTCTCTCGCACCACCACGGCCGCATTGGTAATAGCTTCATGTTGACGCAACACCGCCTCGATCTCTCCTAACTCAATTCGATACCCGCGGAGATTCACCTGACTGTCTACTCGCCGCTGATACTCCAACTCTCCGCTCTCCAGGTACCGCCCCACGTCTCCCGTTCGATACAGTCTCGCGCCTTCCTCAAGACTGTACGGATGCGGCACGAACCTCTCCGCCGTCAATTCCGGTCGGCCACGATATCCACGGGCCAATCCCATTCCTCCGATGTACAGTTCTCCACTAACTCCCACTGGCACGCAGTTCATCTGCTCATCCAACACGTACATCTGCATGTTCTCAATTGGCTGTCCGATCGGTACGCCACCCTCACTTGCCTCTGACTCGCCGACTCCCGCCTCGTATACACAACAACCCACGACCGTCTCGGTTGGTCCATACTCATTTATCAAGCGGGTCGCTCCGCTTACTGCTCGCCAGTGCCTGACCTCCTCCCAACTCAACGCCTCACCCCCGATCACAAAGCAGTCTGTCCCCACCGTCTCTCCGCTCCAACCCTGACGCAATACCGCCAAATGAGCCGGTGTTATCTTCACCAGCGAGTAAGGCTCTCCTCCAACTCGCAAGGCTTGCGATAGTCCTGCCACGCCTCTTTCTTCCGCCAGCAGATGCACCCAGCCGCCCGTGATTAACGGATTGAACAGAGCAGTGACGCTTAAATCGAAGCTGAGCGAAGAATGGAGCGGCGTTCCTCGGCCGGCCGACAGGTTATAAGCACGGCTTGACCAGGAGAGATAATTCGAGAGGCCACTATGTGAGACCATTACTCCCTTCGGTTGTCCGGTCGAGCCTGACGTGTAGATCACATAGGCGAGATTACTCGCGCTTACTGCCACATCCGGGTTCGTGGTAGTAAAGCTCTCCGTCTCCGCAGCAGCTTCGCTTGTCTGCTCGTCCGCCACTATCACTGCCATCCCCGCGGGCACTTTGAGCAATCCAGCGTGAGCTCGCTGCCGCAACAACACTACGGGCTTAGCATCGGCCAGCATGAACGAGAGTCGCTGCTCTGGATAGCCGGGGTCTAAAGGTAAGTAGGCGCCGCCGGCCTTCAGCACTGCCAGGACTGAAATGACCATCTCAGTGCTGCGCTCCAGCAACAGTGCCACCACTGACTCTGCTCCCACTCCCAGTGACTGCAACTGATGCGCGAATTGGTTAGCTCGCTCGTTCAGTTCTCGGTAAGTCAGCTTCTCTGGCCCAAAGACCAGCGCTACTGCATCGGGTGTGCGTGCTGCCTGTTCCTCAAAGAGTTGGTGAACACGGGTTTCGTCGGAAGGGCTGATTGCAGGCCGGTTGAACTCGTATAAGATTCTTGCTTTTTCTTCAGCAGTAATAATTTCGAACTCACTGATTCCTGCTTCGGGATTGTGACAAATACTTTCCAGGAGCAGGCCGAATCGTCCTGCGAGACTTTCGATGTCAGCCGGGGAGAATAGAGCCGGGTGATAATGAAAATCCGCTGTCAGAGAATCCGCTGTCTGGAGGCAGCAGAGTTTGAGTTTGAATAGTTCGGGACAAGTGAACTGCGCTCGGATAGAAAAGCTCGTCTCGTGTGCGTGGGATTTTGAGCATTCCTCATAGTCGAAAGCGACGGGAAACAGTGACAAACTATTACCAGTGTCGGCGAGCGTGTTGCTATGCTCCCAGTTAAAACACTCCTGCCATTTTCGTGCTTCGTCTAATGAGACTTGCGCTTCTTCCAGAACTTTGACGAACTTCATCTGTTGATGAAGACGAGAATGAATAGGTAAATATTTCGTCAACGGGCCAAACAGTTCTTTCAATTCTTCATCCGCGCGCCCGTCGAAAGCAGTTTCGACGACAAAGTTTGGTTGAGCGCTCATACGAAAAAGCAAGACCTGCCAGCAGGCTAAGAGAAACGCATCGGGCGTCACGCTGTACTTTCGGCAGATTGATTTAATCTGAGCAGTTCCTTCATGATGAATGGCGTAAGAAAAGACGCCTATCTCAAACTCATGCGCGTACGAAACTTTCTTCTCAAAAGGAAGAATCAACGCGGGCCAGGCGCCTGGATCCTGTGCGCGCCAAAACTCTCTGCCCGCCTCTGCCTCATCCGACTCGAGTAATTCGTTCAACCACTCGGAGACCAGAGCATACTGAACTGGCTCATCTGAAAAATCTTCGGAGGCATAGCAGCGGCCAATTTCGCGAACTAGACTTTGCAGTGTCGGCGCATCCGCACACAGCGTAGGAAGGCTGATTAACAACACTTGCATCTTCGGTGAGAGAGCGACACAACAAAGCTGCAAGGCTTCCTGTTGGAGACCAGCGCGTCCGTGTTTCTGGAATAGTACTCCGAGATGGGCTTCCTGCTGTGGTGCATCCAGGATGCTGATGTCCAAATCCGGCTCCCAATAAATGCTGCCCTCAGAAGCGAGTTGAAGAGGGATTTTCATCCCCGGCAAAGAATGAAGGGCAGTGCGTAGTATCTCGTGACGTGACACCACTTTCTCCACTGCCGTACGCAACCTTGCTGTCTCGAGAGGCCCTTCAATCGAAATGGCACACGAGACGCGCTCCGGAAACCCCCGGTTCGCCTGCTGCAATAACAAAACGTGCCTTTGTTGCGGTGAAAGACGAAAACCGTTGACAGCTTCTTTAATGTGACCAGCTTGTTCCACTTGATTTTTCCCGTGCCTCTTTCAAAACGAGCTTCCGTTCATCATCAGATGATCGCTGGATGTTTGCTTGTCAACTTCCAGTGTTGCCGGCTGCGGCGCATCCGTCCAGCCGTTACCGTTTCCAGTCTTCTGTTTGATATTCCTGAACAGGTTGAGGCGAACTTCTTTAAATTTTTCTTCTCTCGCGTTCCGTTGTTGCCGGTCAAACTCAGCGAGCGTCTCATCGAGTGCGCTTAACTTGACCTCGAATTGTGCTGTTATGACATCCAGCAGCGTCTCAAACTTCTTGAGCATGCTATTAATCGTCGTCTCGTTGAACAGATCTGTGGCGTACAGAAATGAAATATCCAACGCCTGACCGTTGTCTTCGATCGCCATCACTAAATCGAGCCTGGTGGACGCTTGATTGAAAGCTAACGGCGTGAGGACGCCGCCCGGAATTTCCAGAGTCTCCTCGATTGCATTTTGAAAAATGAACTTGACCTGAAATAGCGGCGAGTTGTTGGAAGTCCGTTCCGGTTTGAGAACTTCCACCAACTTCTCGAAAGGTAAATCCTGGTTTGCGTAAGCGCGCAAGGCCGTCGTGCGCACTCGATCGAGCAACTCCCTGAAGCTCGGATCCCCGGAGAGGTTTGTGCGGAAGACCAGTTGGTTGACGAAAAACCCGATGAGTCCTTCAACCTCCCGGCAATTGCGGTTAGCGACATCTGTACCGATGAGCATGTCGTCCTCTTGCGTGTAATGACGCAGAAGAATTTGAAAAGCAGTCAGCAACGTCATGAACTGCGTGACGCCTTCGCGCCTGCTGAGTTGCTTGACCTGTTCCGACAGCGTGCGAGAAAGAGTAAGCGATTGCGTTGCGGCTTGATGAGTTCGCACTTCGGCACGTGGCCGGTCCGTGCGAAGTCGCAAGACAGGCTGACTACCGGCGAGCTGCTGTTTCCAGTAAGCAAGTTGCGACTCTTCAACCTCTCCCTGGAGCCACAGCCGTTGCCAGTAAGTGAAGTCTGCGTATTGAACCGGCAATTCGGGAAGTGCTGCGGTCTTCCCGGTCGAGAAGGCAGCGTAGAGAACCGCTAATTCGCGCACCAGCACTCCCATGGACCAGCCATCGCTGATGATGTGATGCATCGTGACGAGTACATAATGATGGTCTTCATCAAGGCGCAAAATTCTGCAGCGGAGCAATGGTCCACGCGCGAGGTCAAATGGCAGCGCCGCTTCTTCAACGGCAAGGCGGAAGGCCTCGCTCTCCCGCGCTGCTGCCGGTAGCTCGCAGAGATTAACGATCGGCACGCTCACCGGCTCCGCCGGTGCTATGGCCTGGATAGGCAAATCGCCGGATCTCGGAAAGCTTGTGCGTAGTACTTCGTGGCGCCTGATGACTTCGCTAAGCGTCTGCTCAAACGCATGGACGTCGAACTTGCCGTCAAGACGCACCGCGAGTGGAATGTTGTAATCAGCCGTTGCCGGATTGAACTGGTCTTGAATCCAGAGACGTTGTTGGGCAAATGAGAGCGGCAGGTCTTCGTCGCGTGAAACGGGTTGGATGACTGGCCGTGTGTAGCCTTCACCGGCACTAATGATGTTTTCGATCACTGCGGAGAGACTCGAAACAGTTGGCGCTTCAAACACGGAGTCAACTGGCAACTCTATCTGAAGCGCGCTTTGCAAGCGCGACACCATCCTGAGCGCGAGCAGTGAATGACCGCCAAGCTCAAAGAAGTTAGCCTCAACGCCTACTTCTTTGAGACCAAGCATCTCCGCCCAGACTCCTGCCACAATTTCTTCAATGGGGGTGCGCAGCGTTTGCTCTGAAGCGCCCGCAGCAAACTCATCCGCGTGATATTCAGGAAGCGCATTGCGATCAATCTTGCCGTTGGTTGTGAGTGGCAACGAGTCCAAACGTATGAGCGCGGCGGGTATCATGTATTCCGGCAGACGCCTTCTCAATTCTGCCTTCAATTCTTCAACGCCGTGCTCTGCTTCCTCGCTTAGCACCACGTAGGCCAACAATGCTTTATCCCCGGCGCCATCATCTCTCACGACAACTACCGCTTCCCGCACTTCCTTCAGCTCAATGATGACAGCTTCAATCTCACCCAATTCAACTCGATAACCTCTCACCTTTACCTGAGCGTCCGCACGTCCGACATATTCGATGCTACCTTCCGGCAGAAACTTCCCAAGATCGCCACTCTGATATAAACGTCGCCCTTTCTCTCCGCTTATCGCGTCAGGAACAAACTTCTCTGCTGTCAACGCCGGATGGTTCAGGTAACCTCTCGCTACACCTTCGCCGCCAATGAAAATCTCCCCGATGATGCCGGCCGAAACGGGTTGCCCTTCTTCGCTGAGTACATAACTTTGGGTGTTTGCAATGGGACGACCAATCGGTACTGCGCCGGGTTGTGTTTGCCCGGCCGCAACTTCGTAAACGCAGCAGCCAACCACCGTCTCGGTTGGTCCATACTCGTTGATGATTCGTGTCAGCGGGGCATGCTCTTTCCAGAACTGTAAGCTCTCACCTGACAATGCCTCCCCACCGATAACCAGCGCTCTGGTTGCTCCCATCGCTTCGTCGGCCGGCAAAGACTGGTTAAGTATTGCCAGATGTGCAGGTGTAATCTTCACTAAACTCAGATTGCCGTCTCGATGCAACACATTCCTGAGACCGGACAGTCCTGATTCTTCCGCTATAAGGATGACGCTACGCCCGGAGAGCAACGGCGTGAATAAACTTGTCACTGTTAGATCGAAGGCGATTGACGAGTGCACGGGCGCACCTGTGCCGTCTGCGACACGGTAAGCCGCCGTCGCCCAACTGAGATAATTCACTGCTCCACGATGCGTAACCATCACGCCTTTCGGTCTGCCCGTCGAACCCGATGTATAGATGACATAGGCCAGGTGATTCGGCTTGACCTCATTCGGCAAGGGCCGGTCATTCTCCTGGACCATGCTGTTCCAGTCTTCGTCCAGACAGACAATGTGAGCCAGTTCAACATTCAACGTCTCTCTCATTTCTCGTGTCGTTAAGAGGACTGAAACCTCTGCATCCTGAAGCATGTAAGCCAGGCGCTCCGGTGAATAACTGAGATCGAGTGGCAAATACGCGCCGCCTGCTTTGAGCGTTGCGAGCAGCGCAACTATCAATTCCGGCGTGCGCCCTAAATAGACGCCGACCAGGCGGTCAGGGCCTACGCCGAGCGAAAGCAGGTGATGCGCCAGTTGATTGGCGCGGCGGTCGAGTTCGCTATAGGAGAGGAAAGAATCTTTGTAGATGACGGCCGGTTCATCTTTCGAGCGCGCAGCTTGTTCTTCAAATAGTTGATGCAGACAAAGTTGATGTGGAAATTCGACGGCGGTGCGATTGAAGTCAATGACAAGCGTTTCGCGTTCAGCTTTGGTAAAGATCTCCAATTTACCAATCGCCGCTTCGGGTGTCGTCACTACGCTTTCTAAAAGAGTCTCAAACTGCATGGCAAGGAGCGCTATGTCCTCCTCGCGACACACGTTTGCGTCGTAGTGAAATTGCGTGATTAAGGAATCTTCTTTCTCATCACAGGAGAGCTTGATGATAAACCGGTCGATACAAACGTACTGTTTGTCAACAGAGAACAGCACTTCACCTACAGAATACTTGCCGGACGCCTCTTTGAAGTCGAAAGACAACGCCGTAAATAAAGTCTCTTTGTCCTGTTCCAGTGAAGCATTCTTCTGACTCCAACTGAACCACTCCTGCCATCTCTCGATTTCGCTTCTCTGTTCGTCGGTATGATTCAATACCTGCTCGAGCCGCAAGGCATCTTCAAGGTGACATCGCAGCGGTAGATACTTTGCGAAGAGTCCCGGCACGTCTGCGAACTCTTCATATTTTCGGCACTCGAACGATGTGCCGATGACATGGTCCGAACGTCCGTTGAGACGCCACAACAGGATTTGCCAACACCCCAGTAGGAAAGTGGAAAGCGATGTCTCGTATTTTTCAACAAGCGATCTAATCCTGGAGAAGAGGTCTGGGTGCAGGGGCAACGTGATCAGTTGCGGCTCGAACCCGGCTTCAGTATTCGAAGTGTTCTCAAATGGAAGCCTGGTCGCAAGCAGTTCTGAAAAACCCTGTCTATGCCAGTAACTAATCCCTGCGGCTCCATCTTCTGATTCAAAAAGTTCGTTCTGCCATTCGGACAAATCGGCGTACTGCACCGCTTCATCCGGTAGTTCTTCACCCGTCAGCGCAAACTCATAGCACCTGCTGATTTCATGTACCAGGATTTTGAGCGACGAAACATCTGCACAGAGGCAGGGCAAGTTAATCAGCAAGAGATGACGATGCTTTGAGATGGCGACCAGCTCCAGGCGCAGGACAGGTCCGTTTGCATAGTCAAACGGCTCGTTTCTTTGTTCTTTCAACTGTTGCTCTACCCAGGCTTGTTGTGTTGACTCGCTCAAGTCACTCAAGTCAGTAAAGGGCAAATCGTGCCACGTGCCTGGGCCAACGACTTGAATTGGAATTTTTATTCCCGGCCGGCGGTGAAATGTCGTGCGCAATATTTCGTGCCGGTTAATAACTTTCTGCAAAGCTTCTTCCAGAACCGCCTTACTCAGGTTGCCTTCAATCAAGGTTGCACACTGAGCATGATAAGCATGGCTCTCTTGCTGTAATTTCCAAAGGTGACTCTGTTGGGGTGAAAGTCGAAATCCCTGTATCTGACTGACCATTGCCTGCTCCAGCCTCTCTGTTGCGTGTCTGCTTCGTTTGTTTATCGGTGTTTCCAAGCCGCTCTACACAGCTCGGCGACTGATGGTTTTGATTCGCTGGCGGAGGGACTGTTGGAGATCTTGCTCTCTTGTTATTTGTTCTTGTCTGTCAGAGGCATTTAGTATTTCTTCGAGCGTTCGCAAGGTAGCGTCCGGTTGGGCTATAAAGCTATTAAGAAGCAACTCAAGATTATTCAGAGTACGCGCAACTTCCGTCGCGTCGAACCTACGCACGTCATAAGTGATTTCCACAGACAGATTCGTGCCCGGCATGACATCAATGGCTATTGGATAGTTTGCTCTTTCCGTGGAACGGGCATCGTGAATTTTCAACGGCCCTTCGAGGTTCCTCACAGAATCATCAAGCGGGTAGTTCAGAAAATTCATATAACTCTCAAACAGTGGCAGCCCGCCCGGCACTTCACTCCATTCCTGCACCTTGACCAGCGAGCTATACTCGAATTGCCGCATCTCCACTTGCTCTTTCTGCAACTCGCTCAACCACGATCCAATCTTTTCTTCAGCCCTGACCTCGGATCGCATCGGCAGCGTATTAATGAACACCCCGATCATGTTCTCAAACTCTGCGAGTTCCGTTGGCCTGCCCGAAACTACCACTCCGAATACGATGTCTCTGGCTTTGCTGTTACGACTTAATAGCAGCGCCCACGCGCCCTGTATCACTGTGTTAAGTGTTAACTTTTGCTGCCGGGCGAAGGCTTTAAGTTCCTCGGTTCTGGAGGCTGATAAAGTTGCTAGCTGATGAGCGAAGTTTTCCGCTGACTCACGTTTACCGTTGCCAGCGTGTGTGAGACCAAGCGGCGTCGGCGTTGTGAACCCTTCCAATCTCTTTCGCCAGTAGGCTTCGGCCTGGCCCATGTCCTGCTGTTGCAGCCACTGGATATAATCGCGGTATGGCCGCGCTGCTCCTCTCTTCATCTGCTCGCCCCGCTGCGCCGCTTCATAGTTCTCAAAAACTTCCTGGACCAACAAGCCCATCGACCAACCGTCTAAAATCAAATGATGTGTAGTCCACACAAAGGAGAAGAGAGCGTCGTCCTCCTTCATCAAAGCCATCCTCATCAATGGCCCTTGCTGCACTTCAAACCCACGCTCCAGATCCTCAGCCAGGTAACTGGCCATCGCGGCCGCGCACTGTTCCTCATTCATTCCGGTCCAGTCCTGCTCCGTGATCTGCAACTCCACTTCCGCTCGCACAACCTGCACCGGCTCGCTTAAGCCTTCCCACACGAAGCCGGTCCGCAAGATGTCGTGTCGCTGGACCACCTCGCGCCAACTAGCCTTGAATGCCTCTAAATCAAATCCAGCTCCGAACCGGCCACTCATCTGCTGCAGGTACACGCCGCTTCCCGGCGCCTGCACTGTGTGAAATAACAGACCCTCCTGCAATGGAGACAACTGATAGATGTCCTCTATCTCCCCAGCTCCTCCAGCCACCAACCGGTCCAACTCTTCCTGCCCCATCCGGCTCAGCTTGAAGTCCGCCGGCGTGTACCCGCCTTTTGGCCGCTCCACACAATGCGTGATTAACGAGCGCAATGCCTCGGCATAGGCAGCCATCAACTGCTCGACTTGGTTTTGTGCCACAACGCGTGGGCTGAAGTTCCAATCCAGGTTCAAGCGACCACCACTCACACTGCCGTTGATCTCGAGGGCATAGTTCAACGGCGTCTGTTCGCTTTGACTTGCTCCTGCTGACTCTGGGGCTCCGGCAAACCCTCCCGCCACACTCAAGACCTGGTCGAACTGGCCCAGATAGTTGAAGCCCAGATCAGCTCTCGACGCGGCTCGTAGTTGGGCGCTTACCGCGTCGTTAGCTCCGAGATACTTGAGCAGCCCGTAGCCGATCCCATGCCGCGGGACAGCCCGCAGTTGTCCTTTAATCTCGCGCACCGCCGCGCCCATCTCCGGGGCCGCACCGGAGATGTCCAGCACTAACGGAAAGACCGTTGTGAACCAGCCAAGAGTACGGCCTAATTCCACGCCTTCCACAACTTCTTCCTCTCTGCCATGTCCTTCCAGCTCCAGCCGCAGGCGACTTTCACCACTGACGCTGCGCACTGCCAGGGCCAGCGCCGTCAATAACAGATCATTGATCTGCGTGTGATAAGCGGCTGCAGCGTCGTGCAGCAACAAACTAGTCTCGCCCGTAGTCAAAGAGAGCGTGAGCGTGATGCCTTCAGCCTGTGTCGGAACGGGAGTTATGGGCCAGGGCGGCAGGTAGGCTGTGACGGGGCTGGTCGCCTGATCCACCCAATACGCCGCTTCTGGCTCGAACGACCCGGCGGCCACTTGCGCCTGCAACAGTTCAGCCCACTTTTTGAATGAAGTGGTCTTCGCCGGCAACTGAAGCGGTTGCCTGCCTGAGAGTTGCATTAGCGACGTTTGCAGGTCTTCGAGCAGGATGCGCCACGAGACTCCGTCGATCGCCAGGTGATGAATGATGAGCAGTAGCCGGTTGGCCGAAGCAGCCTCGCCGGAGAGAAAGAGCGCCAGGCGCAGAATGGGACCAGTCGACAGGTTGAGGCTCGCCTGCAAGCCGGCGGCAGCGGTTTCTATGGCCGCCACGTGATCTGAGACAGGCAGGTGGCTCAGGTCAATAATCGCGAGCGATGGTTCAGTCAGTTCGCTGATCGATGCTTGCGTTCTGCCAGCGGATAGAGTTTGGAAGCGCAGCCGCAACGAATCATGATGAAGCATTATCGACTGCATGATCGTGTGTAAAATACTTGGAGTGAGATTCTGCGGAACCGAGAGCATCACCGATTGATTGAAATGATGAGGGTGGACCAGTTGAGCTTCAAAAAAAGTGTGTTGAATCGGAGTTATGGGAAGTAAGCCCGTCGCCAGTTGATGTTTATGTCCAGTGTTTGACTTAGCCTTGGCAGGCTTGATGCGAGTGGCGACAGAAGCTAACTCAGCAATCGTCGGATGTTGAAAGATATTTCGAGCAATCAGTTTTAGACCAGCTTTTGAAGCTTTAACGATAATAGGAAGAATAAGAATAGAATCGCCGCCTAATTCAAAGAAGTTGTCATGGATGCCCACTTTCTCAACTCGCAAAGCCTCGCTCCAAATTCGCGCTAACACCTCCTCAACCTCATTCCGTGGCGCGGCATATATTTGTGCTCTCTCAACGGCAGCGTCCTGCATCAACGCCAGCGCGCGCCGGTCCACCTTCCCATTACTCGTCAACGGCCATTGCTTCAGCCACACGTGCTGCCCGGGCAC
>Ga0068864_100003780_pt1 | contig 12491 bp, 6 predicted proteins | sample KBSSwiS72_FD_66586 | JGI IMG/M metagenome (GOLD analysis project Ga0068864, IMG submission 66586) | Switchgrass rhizosphere microbial communities from Kellogg Biological Station, Michigan, USA - KBS Switchgrass S7-2 | ecosystem: Host-associated > Plants > Roots > Rhizosphere > Soil ...
TCCAGTTGGTGAACATGCTAAGCGGGAACATAACATTTTCTTCCACCGTTAAACTGTCAAACAAAGCAGAACCCTGGAATAACATTCCTATCTGTTTGCGTATTTCGGTTCGTTGGTCAGTAGTCATTTCTGTAAAATTCTCTCCGCCAAAGTAAATGCTACCTGCATCCGGCTCAAATAAACCTACTATGCATTTCATCAACACAGTCTTTCCGCTTCCACTTGCACCGATAATCAAATTGCATTGGCCGGATTTCATCACCGCACTTACATCATGAATTACAGGTTTATCTGAGAAAGATTTTTGTATGTTCTTAATTTCAATCATGAAAGATGAAACATATTAATAATGGTTTAATCAAGAAACATTGCTGCCAGCACATAATCTGCAAGCAGAACAAGAATGCAACTAACAACAACAGCTTTTGTACTTGCCCGGCCAATTTCCAAAGCGCCGCCTTTTACATAATACCCGTAAAAGGCAGGAATACTTGAGATGATAAAAGCAAACGTATACGCCTTATATAACGCAAACTGAACGTTATACGGAACAAAAAATTCAAGTAATCCTTTATCATAGGTAGTGGGTGAAATAATATTACCCATGCTGCCCGCCAGGCGTCCTCCCCAGATCCCTAATGCACCGGAAACAACCACCAGCATGGGAACTACAACTAAAGCTGCCAGTATTTTTGGCATTATCAAATAAGTCTTTGAATTAACACCCATTATTTCCAATGCATCAATTTGTTCACTGATGCGCATATTGCCCAACTCACTTGCAATTTTACTGCCAACCACCCCGGCTAAAACAATACAAATAAGAGTAGGTGAAAACTCCAAGATCATTGTATCCCGAACGATCTGTGCAATTGTGCTGGGTGGAATTAAGGGGGATACTAACTGATAAGCTGTCTGAACCGTTGACACCGCACCCATAAATACAGAGATGATACAGACGATAGGTAAGGAACCAATACCTATATCCGAACACTGATGCATAAACTCTTTCCAGTACATTTTCATATTCTCAGGCCGGTGGAACATGCCTTTTAGCATGAGTAAGTACTGGCCTATGTCTCTGAAGATGGTCATTGGTTATAATGCAATATACATGAAGCAGGGGAAAGGCACAAGAGATGATGTCTATTATAAAACCCCAAGAACCAAAAAATCAAGAACCAAATAAATAAGAAAAAATAAATTTTAAATAGGTTACCGAAAGAGGCAGCTTATTTTTTTAATTCGAGTTTTATTTGGTTCTTTTATCCTACATTTCCTTACTCACACGTCTAAATCGTTTCCACCATGATGATTTCCTGACAAGCTCATCGGTAGCAAGTTTGCTTTTTATTTGCGCATCTACAACGGCAATTAGGGCCATGTTAACAATGCTGCGCACAGAACTTCCCAATTGTAAGATGTGAACCGGTTTATTTAAACCCAATAAGATCGGGCCCACCGCATCTGCTGTCTCCAACTCCTTCATAAGATTATAGGCAATGTTGCCGGCAGCAAGATTAGGGAAGATCAACGTATTTACATCTTTATCCACTAACTCACTGAAGGGATAATTTTCTTTCATCAATTCTTTATTGAACGCAACACTTGCCTGCATTTCACCATCCACAAGCAAAGCAGGCATCTTTGATTTTACAATAGCTCTTGCTTTTGCAACCAACTGCGCTTCAGGTGAATTACTGCTGCCAAAATTGGAATAGCTAAGCATTGCAATTCGTGGAATGATATTAAAGTTGCGAACCTCTTTAGCAGTGAGCAAGGTTATTTCAGCCAGTTCTTCGGCAGTTGGATTAAAATTTACCGTAGTATCAGCTAAGAATAACGGGCCTTTTTTAGCAAGCATTAAATACATGCCCGCTATTTTTGTTACACCCGGCTCCGTACCGATACAATGCAATGCAGGACGAATTGTATCCGGATAATTTTTTGTAAGTCCGGAGATCATCGCGTCTGCATCGCCGCACTCTACCATCATGCAACCAAAATGGTTGCGATCACGCATAACTTTTTTTGCTTCATAAGCATTGTATCCCTTGCGTCCTCTTTTAGCCAAAAAGATCTCCGAATATTGAGTTCTTTTTTCCTCTGTTGATTCATGCCTTGGATCAAGTACAGGTAAACTTTCAATGTCAATTTGATTTTGTTGGGCAATAGCTCTTATCTTCTTTTCTTCACCCAGCAGAATCGGGTAAGCGATGCCTTCATCAAATGTTATTTGCGCTGCTTTTAAGATTTTAATATTATCTGCTTCCGCAAAAACAATACGCTTAGGATCCCGGCGTGCTTTATTACCAATTATACGCATTACCTGGTTGTCCAGTCCCAGTCGTTTATTTAAATTGGTGATATAAATATCCCAATGTTCAATAGGATGTCTTGCTACACCACTTTCCATTGCAGCTTTGGCAACCGCAGGTGCAACGGTTGAAAGCAATCTAGGATCCAATGGCTTTGGAATGATATAATTGGGACCGAAAGAAATGTTTTTTTCATTGTAAGCCATGTTCACCATGTCGGGGACAGGTGTTTTGGTTAATTCAGCCAAAGCTTTTACAGCCGCCAGTTTCATTGCTTCATTTATTGCAGTAGCCCGTACATCCAAAGCGCCACGGAATATATACGGAAAGCCTAATACATTATTCACCTGGTTGGGATAATCACTTCGACCGGTTGCCATGATCACATCTTTACGGGCTGACGTAGCATCTTCCCAGCTTATTTCCGGGTTTGGATTGGCCATGGCAAATACAATAGGATTCTTGGCCATGCTCTTCACCATGTCCTGCGATACTACATTACCTGAACTCAAGCCAATGAACACATCTGCGTCCTTAAAAGCTTCAGCTAATGTCATATCCTTATCGCCATTCACATACAATTTTTTCAATTCATCCAGATCCGTTCTTCCTTTATGCAATAATCCTTTGCGATCAAACATGTAAAAATTTTCATGCTTTGCGCCCAATGCCTCATACAACCTGCTGCAGGAAATGGCAGCAGCGCCTGCGCCATTCACAACGATTTTTACCTTGTCAATTTTCTTTTTTTGAATTTCCAATGCATTCAGCAAGGCGGCTGCAGAGATAATGGCTGTGCCATGCTGATCATCATGCATAACAGGGATCTTTAATTGCTCTTTTAATTTCTTTTCAATAAAAAAACATTCGGGCGCCTTAATGTCTTCAAGATTGATCCCGCCAAATGTTGGTTCCAATGCTTTTACGATCTGTACAAATTTCTCAGGATCCTTTTCTGCGATCTCGATATCGAACACATCAATGTCGGCAAATATTTTAAACAGGACACCTTTTCCTTCCATTACAGGTTTGCCTGCTTCAGGTCCGATATCGCCTAATCCTAAAACTGCAGTCCCATTACTTATTACTGCTACGAGGTTCCCTTTTGCAGTGTATTTATAAACATTGTCAACATTAGCGGCAATTTCCAAACAGGGTTCAGCCACACCCGGACTATAGGCCAATGATAAATCTCTTTGTGTTTTTGCTTCTTTGGTCGGAATCACTTCGATCTTTCCGGGTCTTCCTTTTGCGTGATACTCGAGAGCCTGTTGTTTACGCAGTTCGTTAGCCATAATTTTTTTTTAGTTGATCGGCTGCATTACTGCTATTGATCTTTACTTGCGTCCGCCGCAGGCGAATCATCTTTCCCAATCTGTTCAGCATCTGGAAAAGAAAAGCAGTCAGCCTTTAATACTGGAGCGTGCAATGTACTGAAATATTAAATTTGAAATTACTATTAATAGAAGAGTTGCCTTATGCGTTATTGATGAGTGCTTGTATCGCTTATTATTAAGTCATTATCCGGAACTCTTAAGAGAATGCTTTTTTCATCAAGCAAACCTTTTAACTCCTGTTCGGGCATATTGTCAAGCAAATGATTTTTTAACTGGTATACCTGTACATCATTATTGTTTTTGTGCCATTTAACAATCTTGCATTTGCAGCTTGCATTTTCCACCGTGTTCAGCACTTCTTCAATGGTGCCGCCTTTTCCCTGCTTAATATACACTTCCCTGATCCCGATAATATTATTTTTTTCACCCACATCAAAACTCCAGGATGCAGATATCACACTTTTATACTTATTGGATTCGTCCAGTTTCATCAGCGAATGACGCGGTGATTCAATTTTGCCTTCTTTATTTCTTATATACGAGTGAATAGATACAAGCCAGGGAGATTCAAACTGCATATAGCCATCGTGCACAAAGCTGGCGCCATATCGTGTAAATAAAAAGTAACCGTCTTTATATTTAATATCAACAACGTTTGAAACTACCATGTGGTAACGATTGGGGTCCGATATCCTGGCTTGCGGTGAACCTGTGTAACAAAGCCAAACTCCCTCAAGACTATCAATTTCAGCCTGCGATGCCACGTATGGTAAAATCTTCATATCATGACTGATAGTTTCAATCTTCTTTCGGGAAGCATTCCATCGCATTGTTGTAAAGATCAAACCTGCTGCCATCACAGCAATAATTGCAATAAATATTGAATTAGTTTTTCTGTTTCCTGTTTTTTCGGGCTTATGTATTTCAACAGAATCATTTTTTTCCGGCAGAAGTACTTCAGCCTTGTTTTGTAAAAGCAGGTTCTCATCAACGGGGTCAGCCTCAAAACCCTTTCTGCCTTTTCCATACAAATAGATGTAGCATGCATCAATCAGAAAAGGCCGGGGCTTGGAAACGATCTGGTTAAAAAAAGCATCCTTCACCTGGTTGCCGGTTATGTCATATTTGCGAAAAGGGTATTCAAGGTTCCTTGGATTTAAGTCAACCTCGTATTTGTCATGGCTTAATGTCTCGCTTGTGTTTGGAAGTTGATTACTGATCTCACTTAAAACCCTTGCGATTGGATCATAGTTTTTCCGGTTAGAGTTCTTTATAATCGTTTCGCCGGATTCCTTCTCATATTTTTCTATTACTTTGGAGAGCAGATAAACGATTTCTGATTTGCCACTAATAATTTTCATAATTTTCTGAAGACTAACCTTTTGCCGGGTTCCAGAAATTAATTTCATCCTTCCGGAAACCCGGAATTAAAAATAGAATTTTTTTCCGAAACAGTTTTTTCACACACGATTCTTTGTAAGCTTAATTTTCATAACCGGATTCAGTATTCAATTTTTTGAAACTACCAAAACGAGATGCTATGCCCAAGAAAAGAATGTCAAAGCTAAAACTGCTTTTATTACTGCTGACCCTAACAGGTTTTTCCAACCTGTCTTTTGGCCAGGATAGAAAAGTAACCGGCTCTGTTTTCGATGAAAACAATAACCCAATGAAGGGAGCGACTGTCTCTGTGAAAGAATCAAAAGTAGCTACTTCCACGGATGCAAAAGGCGATTTTATTATTACAATGCCGCAAGGAAAAAATATTCTGCTGTTCAGTTTCGTAGGCTACGAAGCTGAAGAGTTCAAACTGAGTAATGAAAGTAATATCAATATTTACCTGAAGCCAACTACCATAACGTTGAACAATGTGGTAGTTAATGCCTTGGGATTTGAAGCAAGAAGAGATAAGCTGGGTAGTTCCTCTTCAAAAATTAATGGAGATCAGGTTGCCAATTCCGGTGAAGCAAACCTGATTGATGCAATGGGAGGAAAAGCATCTGGTGTAAGGATATCACGATCATCCGGTTCAGATCCAGGCTCTGCATCACAGATACTTATTCGCGGTCAAAGCACCATTACCCGGGGCACAGACCCTCTTATTGTTGTAGATGGTGTTCCAATTAACAGTGACAGCCGTGGCGAATCAAGCCAGGGTGTTACACAGCAAAGCCGGCTAAACGATATTAACCCGGATGATATTGCTTCCATGCAAATTCTGAAAGGTGCTTCTGCTGCTGCGCTTTGGGGAACAAGGGCAGCGAATGGTGTTGTTGTCATCACTACTAAAAAAGGAGTAAACAACAGTAAACTGAATATAAGTTTCAAAGCAACTTATTCCATTGACGAAGTGAATCTTAATTATGATTTGCAAAACACTTATGGACAGGGATCGAATGGCGCCTGGGCTGCTAATAATGCACGGAGCTGGGGCGATAAAATTGAGAACAGGGCCGGCGGTGCTGACGCAGTAAATACAGGAGCTGACTATTTTATAGGTTATCCTACCGGGAAAATTTATTATCCCATCATTACTAAAAATTCGAAAGAAACATTTTTAGATAAAAACTACCACGACTTTTTTCGCAGGGGTCATTATTTGAATACTTCACTTTCGGTAAGTGGCGGCGATGCAAGATCGAATTATTTTATGAGCATCGGTGATATGAACCAACAAGGTGTTATCCGGAACAACAGTGATTATCGTCGTACAAGTTTTCGTATCAATGCATCGAGACAAATGAACAAGTGGCTGAAAATTTCTAACAAAGCCAATTATGTTTTGACAAACTCCGATAGGGTTCGAAGGGGCGCCAGCAGTGGCGGAACAATGCTTGGGTTATTAAGGACACCTCCCGATTTTGATAATACGGATTATGTGGGTAGCTATTATGCATCTGCCGGTGGCGCAGCTGTACCTAATCGTCAACGGGCTTATCGCAGTTATCTCGGTACATCTACGCCAGGTTTCAGCAATCCGCTTTGGGTAATTTATAAACAGGACAACAATAATAAGGTTGACCGCTTCATCAACAGTGCAGAAATTTTTATAACACCTAACCAATGGCTTGATATTACATTAAGGACAGGGTTAGACATTTTTAATGAAAGAGAATTGAACTACTTACCTTATTATACTATCAATGCAGCATCAGGATCATACAGCAGGGATGAATACAACCAGACACAGTTTAATACAGATTTAATCATCAGGGCCAGGAAAGATTTCGGGAATAATTTCCGAACAAATTATTTGATCGGGTTTAATTATAACAGTTCTCACGAAGGCTTATTAAGCGCTACCGGAACCAATTTTATCATACCTGACGGTCCGAGAGATATTGATAACTCACTTATCGCAAACAGGAATATTACAGACCGTTTTGAAAAAACAAGATCAAATGCAGGTTATGCCACCGTTAGTACAGAGTTGTATGAACAGCTTTTTATAAATCTTACAGGACGGTTAGAGGCAGCTTCTACTTTTGGTGAATTATCAAACAACAGGTTTTTTTATCCATCTGCCGATCTTGCCTGGCAATTTTCAAAACTAGCAACGTTTGCTAAATCAAAAATATTTTCATTTGGAAAGATCAGGGTGGCCTATGGAATGGTGGGTATTCAACCTTCTGCTTATAGAACTGCGACTAACTTTTTTTCACCTAATTGGGTAGAACAGCTCGACCCTAATTTAGATGGCAGCTTATTTGGGACAGGCACCTACGTTCAAAGCAGAGCAAAAGGCAATCCCTATTTAAGACCCGAGAAAAAAAGAGAGTTTGAAATCGGAACTGATCTACGGTTTTTCGAAAACAAACTTTCAGTAAGCGCTACGGCATATTTTAATAAAACGACGGATGCTTTACTTGATATCCCGCAAGCTCCGACTACCGGGTTCACTACTTTGTACGCCAATGCAGCTTCAGTGCAGAACAGGGGTGTTGAACTTGATTTGTCTTACGAAATTTTAAAAAAGAAAAACTGGCTGGTAAGTGCTGACTGGAACTGGACAAGAAACCGGAATAAAGTACTTGACTTAAATGGCTCTGCTTCTATTCTCCTGGGCGGATTAAATGGAGTGTCATCAAGAGCAGTAGAAGGCTATCCAATGGGAGCATTATGGGGTATCGGTTTTCAAAAAGATGATAAAGGCGGTTATATACTTGATGCAAATGGCTTCCCGATTTCAGAAGTAGAACAAAAAGTTTTAGGTGATCCCAATCCCGATTGGAGAAGTGGGCTAGGGTTGAATGTTGAATACAAAAATTTTAAACTTTATGCATTGTTCGAACATTCGCAGGGAGGTGATATTGTAGATGCTACCGAAGCTGTGTTGCTGGATTATGGTGTAAGTAAAGCAACCGGCAATGAAATTACTGCACCAGCAAATCTTAAAACAGCAAGTGGTGCCACTATCATGGCAGGCACAAAATTCAGAGGCAATATTGGAAATTTTGGCGGAGGCGATGTAGCACTGGACCAAAGCTGGTATACTGGATTGGGAGGATTTTTTGGAAATGTGCTGGAGCCATTTGTAACAAGCGCAACATGGACAAGATTGCGTGAAGTAACAATCTCATACAGGATTGGAAAAAAATACTTGCCCAAATTCACAGGATTGAGTTCTGTAAATTTTGAATTAAGTGGACGCAATCTCTGGTTAAATAGTAAACTAAAACCAATAGATCCTGACAGTAACGTGGAAGGTTCCGGCTCCGGAAGAGGTATCGTTTATTTTAATAACCCAGGTACCCGTTCATATTTATTTACAATCAAACTCAACTTTTGATTTCAAAACTGCAATAATTATGAAGAAACATATATTATTCTCAATATTTTTTATTTCACTGTTATTTTCTTCCTGTAAAAAATGGGTGGATGATTTAAATACTGATCCCAATAACCCGCAGGATGCAAATGCTGCAACGATGCTTACGGGTTTGCAGCTTGCAGATGCAGTGATACATGAAGGTGAATTGGCAAGAAGAGCCGGCATGTGGTGTGGTTATTTTACCGGGCAATTATTTCAGTACAATAGTTACCAGCTTTACAATGTAATTGCTAATGATTATAACGAAACATGGAGCCTGTTGTTTGCTGCAGCTGTTAAGAACAGCAGGTTGCTAAGACAAAAAGCATTGGAAGTAAATAACAGGAGGCTGGTTGGTGTGGCGCAGGTATTGGAAGCACATTCCCTTGGCACTGCTGCGGATTTGTGGGGTGATATTCCGTACAACCAGGTCTTTAATGAAAATTATCCCAACCCAGCTTTTGAACCCCAATTAAAAATTTACGATTCAATACAAGTGTTGCTTGATAGTGCCATCAACAACCTGAATTCAGCGTCGTTTATAAATTTTGCCAACCAGGATATTTTTTACCAGGGCGATGCTAATAAATGGAAGCAGGCTGCTTATACCTTGAAAGCCCGCTATTATTTACATACTAAAAAATATGACCTGGCGCTGGCTGCTGCTCAGAACGGAATCAGCTCTGCAGCCAATAATATGATGATGACGCATATTGATAATGCAAACGGCTCCAACTTGTATTCGCAGTTTTTGGTAGATGAAAGAGCGGGATTTATGAATGCAGCAGGCACTTATGCTGTTTCTATTATTAATCCGGGTGGGGCTAAATACAGGGGTAATACCAAAACAAATGAAACGGCAAGGTTTCGTTATTTATATCGCAGCAGCTCTGATATCAATTACAATAACGTTGGAGGTGCTTTTTATAAAACTACTGCATACCCATTGATCACTTATGCTGAAAATTTATTGATACTGGCTGAAGCTGATACAAGGATGAATGGTTTTAATGCTGGCCTTACACGGTTGAATACTTATCGTTCATGGCTTGCAACCGGTGGACATTTATCTACGCAGTACGCCATAGCCGGTACTTATAGATATGATCCTTATGTTGCTGCTGATTTTGCAACTGGGGGAATGGAAAATTCAAATAATCCTTTTGTCACTTATCCGCTTACTGCAAATGGCAATGGAACTGCAACCGGACCCGGGGCTGGTAACATAACACCTGTTGCTGTCACATCTACAGGTTATGCTACCCCGGTTTATAGAAGCCTTGGTATGAAACTTATTGGCAACCCTAATGGCGACAGTACCACAACGAATCCAAACTGGGCAGCAGAGGGAACTGCAACAACAGTTAACACCACTTTTTCCGGAATCACGTTTAATAATACTATACGCTATGTTCAGTTTGATATAAACACATCAACTGGTTCTGCATTTGCTATGCAAAATGTTTCGTTGCCCATAACAATAACCGGTGCAGGTTCACTGTATGCTGCGGTTGCTTATTCAACCGATAACTGGACAACATTTACATACATGACACAAAATGGAAACCAGGGTGAACTGATGAGTTCTGCCGCACCACTTTCGGCTAGTCTTTCTGCCCCGGTGCCCTTAATAGCAAATAAGTTTTCTGTTCGGGTTATCATCTGGAGAAAATTTGCTTCTGTTGGTAATTTTGCCAGTGCTAATATTGGAAGTACTGTATTCACTTTATCGCCGGTACCGCCTGTTGCATCTGTAACTGCTGACCAGGCATTACTGCGGGAAATTCTGGAAGAACGTTATGTGAGTTTCTTTGGACAGATTGAAGGATTTAATGATATGCGCAGGACACAGGGCGAAACTGAAGTTCGTGTACCAATAGTTCCTAATACAGGCAATCAATTACCGCAACGCTTTTTGTATCCGCAAAGTGAAATTGACAGAAACACATCAACACCCAACCCGATACCTTCACTTTTTACCCGAACACCGGTAAATCAGTAATGGTAGTTAACGTGTTAAAAGATTGATTAATTCAAATTCATCACTAAATGTATATACGTAAAGCTTGGCTCATTCTTTCATTGTTCCTGTTTCAAAACCTGCATGCCACTGAGAAGAAAGATACACTCAGGATACTTTTTGTAGGAAACAGTTATGTGTATTACAATAACCTGGCCCAGTTGATAACCGTGCTTTCAGATAGTATGGACACCAAACTGGTTTGTACAAAATCAACTTTAGGTGGAGGCTCATTGAGCGACCATTGGAACAGCCGGAAAGGATTACGTACAAGAGAACTGCTGGATACAAAGCATTATAATATTGTTGTCTTGCAGGATAACAGCTTATGGCCCATTGAACATGCAGACAGTGTGCTTTATTACGGCAGTCTTTTTTGTGAAGCAATAAAAAAGAAAGGAGAAAAAGTATTTCTGTACAATACCTGGTCAAGAAAAAAAACACCCGAAACGCAGGAACAAATAAATACAACGTACTTACAACTAGCTCAGCAATGCAATGCCACTTTAGTGCCCGTTGGAAATTGTTGGGCAAAAATGAGAAAGCTTAATAAAGATGCAGAGTTGTATTTTACTGATGAACATCATCCTTCTTACCTCGGTACTTTTCTTACAGCACTTTGTTTTATTAAAAAAATTACGGGGAAACTTCCCCATGGTTATGCCAAAGTGTTTAACTATTGGGACAGGGACGGCGAATTTTTTCGCATCATGCAGGTAAGCGATGAGGAGATAAAGCAATGTACACAAGTAGTAAACGAAGTGGTAGATAATTGATAACTCCTGCCACAAAAAAATAGTAAAGTGAAATATTTAAAAGTTCTATACGTACAGGTGTTGATTGCAATAGTGATCGGTGTGGTGCTTGGTCACTTCTATCCATCCTTTGCTACTCAGCTTAAGCCGCTGGGTGATGCATTCATCAAGCTCATCAAAATGATGATTGCTCCGGTGATCTTCTGCACCATTGTAACAGGCATTGCCGGTATGCAGGATACCAAAAAAGTAGGACGAGTAGGATTAAAAGCTATTCTTTATTTTGAGATTGTTACAAGCTTTGCATTAATCATCGGGCTTTTTGTAATCAATCTGCTTAAACCCGGCGCAGGTATGAATATTGACCCTGCTACTTTAGATGCCAAATCAATTGAAGGATATGTAACAGAAAGCAAGAATAGAGGCGTTGTTGATTTTCTTCTTCACATTATTCCGGATAATATTATCAATGCGCTTGCTAATAATGACTTGCTGCAAGTGTTGTTCTTTTCAGTGCTGCTGGGCTTTGCATTATCTAAAATAGGTGAAAAGACAAAGCCATTGCTGCAAGTTATCCGGTCATTCGAAACAGCTTTGTTTGCTATTATTAAAATGGTGATGAAGGTGGCGCCGTTCGGGGCATTAGGCGCCATGAGTTTTACGATTGGTAAATACGGTATTGATTCACTGGCATCGCTTGGTCAATTGATGATAGGGTTTTATATCACCTGTATCGTATTTATTGTTGGCGTGCTGGGTTTGATTTTAAAATATGCAGGCTATAATATTTTTCGTTTGATAGGTTATCTGAAAGAAGAATTGTTGATTGTACTCGGTACATCATCATCCGAAGCAGCCTTACCCAGTTTAATAAAGAAACTGGAAAAAGCAGGATGTTCGGAGCCGGTTGTTGGACTTGTTATACCCACAGGTTATTCGTTTAACCTTGATGGCACTTCCATCTATCTCACAATGGCTGCTGTTTTCCTGGCGCAGGCCACCAATACCCCATTGGATATCGGGCACCAGGTTACGCTTTTGCTGGTGTTGTTGCTTACTTCAAAAGGAGCTGCAGGAGTGACCGGAAGCGGTTTTATTACTCTTGCTGCCACATTACCTGTGGTTGGCCATGTACCGGTTGCTTCCCTTGCTTTAATATTGGGAATAGACCGGTTTATGAGTGAAGGCAGGGCAATCACAAACTTTATTGGCAATGCAGTAGCCACCATTTTTATTGCCAAATGGGAAAAA
>Ga0068864_100003785_pt1 | contig 12479 bp, 8 predicted proteins | sample KBSSwiS72_FD_66586 | JGI IMG/M metagenome (GOLD analysis project Ga0068864, IMG submission 66586) | Switchgrass rhizosphere microbial communities from Kellogg Biological Station, Michigan, USA - KBS Switchgrass S7-2 | ecosystem: Host-associated > Plants > Roots > Rhizosphere > Soil ...
AATGCGCGGATTGCGGTCTCGTTGTCGTAGATCCATTCGAGGTTGCGGGTGACGACGACATGCGGCGAAGCGGACAGCGCTCCCGGCAGTGCATGCGGGGAGAACAGCTTGAGGTCCACGATGTTCGGCACGACCTCCGCGGGGACGCTGTGGCGCGCGAAGATCTTGCGCAGGAACCTCGAAGGCACGGCGACGATTCGGGCGCGGCTCAACGACAGTCGCACGAGCCGCGACGATCCGGCGAGAAAGCGCTCGGCTTCGCCACCGCGGTAGTTGACGACGACGGCCTTGCCGCGCAACCACGCGATCCAGAGGGCGGGCACGGCGAAGAGATGCCAGGACCAGCCCGAGTTCGCCATCAGATGGACGACGTCGCAGCGGCCGAAGGCCGACCAAAGCGAACCGGCGTAATTGAAAAGGCGGACGACCGCTCGGGCGCCGCGGGTCTCCGCGACCCAGGACGGCGAATAGGGGATGTTGGTGCGGACGATTTCGACGGCGAGACCCTCGTTGCGGAGGAGTTCGGCCAGCTGCCGCGTCTGGTTCGCCATCCCCCCTTCGGGGGGCGGCAACGGCCCGACGAGACAGACCTTGGGCAGCTGGCCCGAGTTCGACCCCGATTGCAGCGGCTTGGCCACGGGTTCGGCCAGCTGGAGGGAAGCGTTCATTCCGCCCATGGCTTACACGCCGCTCGCACGCAGCCGGTGCTCGCGACCGGACCCCTCGAGCAGCCCCGTATATACGGACCCGTAGCGCGCGACGCTCAACGCCCACGTGCGCTCGGCCTCGACGAAACGGCGCGCCCGTTCGCGCACGCGCGGCCAGTCGTCCTTGCGCGCAAGCACGCGCTCGATGGCCTGCGCGAGGGCGTGGGCATCGCCCGCCGAAAAGAGAAAGCCCGTATCGCCGTCGCGGACGAGCTCGCGATGCCCCCCGACATCGGAGGCGACGAACATCCTCCCCTGTGCCATCGCTTCGAGCGGCTTCAGCGGCGTGACGAGATCCGTCAAGCGGATGCGATGGCGAGGGTAAGCGAGCACGTCGATGAGGTCGTAATAGCGCTGCACGTCCGCGTGCGGCACGCGGCCCGTGAACACGACGCGATCGTCGAGCGCGAGCCGCTTCGCCTGTTCCTTCAGCGCTTGTTCCTGCGGGCCCCCACCCACCAGCAGAACGCGCAGATCCCGCAGTCGCGGGACGAGCAGCGCCGCGGCTTCGAGCAGGAGATCGAGGCCCTCGTAGGCGTAGAACGAGCCGGCGAAGCCGATGACGGTCGCGCCGTCGAGCCCGAGCGCCGTCCGCAGCGCGGGATCGGGCGTTCCGCCGTAGCGGAATTCGCGCGCGTCGACGGCATTGGGGATCACCGTGATGCGCTCGGCGGGGATACCGCGCGCCGTGATCTCCTTGCGCAGGCCCTCGCAGATGGTCGTAACATGGCCCGCCCGGCGGAACACGTGCGTGTCGAGCGCGCGCGTGGCGCGATACCGAAGGCTGCCTTCGGTGGTCGTGCCGTGGTCGACCGCGGCATCTTCCCAGAGGGCGCGCACCTCGTAGACGACCGGAATGCCGAGCCTTCGACCCGCGCGCAGCGCCGGCAAGGCATTCAGCACCGGCGAATGCGCGTGGAGGATGTCGGCGTCGAAGGTCTTCGCCAGCTCCTCGATGCGGCGCGCGGTGGCGCGCATTTCGGCGAGATAGCCCAGACCCGGAACTCGCAATGCGGGCGTCCCGTGCTGTGGCGTGCGATGAAAGCGCCAACCGTCGACGTCCTCGATTTCGGCCGCCGCCTTTCCATGGCGCGGCGTCGTGAGCTGCAGCGTCTGCCATCCGAGCGCACGCTGCTCGCGCAGGATGGCCAGCGTGCGGAACACGTAGCCGCTGTGCAGCGGAAGCGAGTGATCGAGGATGTGCAGGATGCGCATGGGGAAGCTACGCGGCCATCTGTCGCGGCGCGGTGTCGGATTGATCCACCACCTTGCGCAGGAAGGCGTCGAACATCAGGAGCGTCCACAGCGGAGCGCTGTAGTCGCGGCGACCGGACTCGTGGTGGTCGACCAGCTGCTCGAGATAGCGGCGCTCGAAGAAGCCGGTCGCGGCGAGTCTTTCTCCGAGCAACGCATCGCGCACCCGTTGCCTGAGCGGCCCGCGGAACCAGCGCGCGAGCGGCACCGCGAAGCCCATCTTCGGGCGATACAGGACTTCCGCGGGCAGGTACGGCTCCATCGCCTTCTTGAGCAGGTACTTGCCCTCCTGCCCGCGAACCTTGAGCGACGGGGGCAGCGATGCCAGCCATTCGACGAGCGGGTGATCCATCAGCGGCTCGCGGACTTCCAGCGAGTGCGCCATGCTCGCGCGATCGACCTTGGTGTTGATGTCGCCGACGAGATACGTCTTGAGATCGAGATACTGGATCTGCGACAGCGGGTCGTCCGTCTGCGCTTTCGCGGCATGATGCCGGAACACGTCCATGGCTTCGTAGCCTGCGAGGCGCGACTTGAGCCCGTTGCTGAAAAGCTGCGCGCGCATCGGATCGCGCAGGATCGACACGGAGTGGAAGTACGCCTCGACCGAGTTCCGCGCGAGCGCTTCGAACGTCGTCTTCGCGCGGAGCACGCGCGGCGCCCAGTCGAGCTTCGGATAGGCGCGTCCGAGAAGACCGAAGAGAGGCCGCCGCATTCCCATCGGCATCGACGCCCGCATGCGCTCCTCCATGAGGTGCAGGCGATAACGGCGATAGCCGCCGAAGCTCTCGTCGCCGCCGTCGCCCGACAGCGCCACCGTCACGTGGCGCCGCGCGAGCTGGCAGACTCTGTAGGTCGGGATCGCCGAGCTGTCGGCATACGGCTCGTCGTAGAGCGACGCGAGCTCGTCGATCAAATCGAAGTCGTCGGACTCGACGCGCTCGACGCGGTGGTTCGTGTGGTACCGGTCCGCAACGGCTTGCGCGAACTCCGACTCGTTGAACGCGGGATCGGCGAACGCGATCGAGCACGTGTTGACGGGCTCGGCCGAAAGGCCGGCCATCAGCGCGACGACCGCGCTGGAATCGACACCGCCGGACAGGAAGGCCCCAAGGGGGACTTCGGAGATCATTCGCAGCTTGACCGATTCGCGCAGACGGGCGACGAGCTCCTCGCACGCCTCGCCGTCGGTCTTCGCCCCACCCTCGCTGAAGCGCACGTCCCAATATTCACGCGGGGCGGGAACCGCCTGGCCGCGGGTGATGAGCAGCGTGTGCGCCGGCGCCAGCTTTCTTGCCGCCTTGAAGATCGTCCGCGGATCGGCGACGTAGCCCAGCGCGAAATACTCCTCGATGGCGAGCGGATCGATATCCCGCGACATTCCGCCGTGGGCCAGCATCGACTTCAATTCCGAGCCGAAAACGACCATGCCGTCGGGGAGAATCGCGTAGTGGAGCGGCTTCACGCCGAGCCGGTCGCGCGCCAGGAACAGCGACTCGCGGTTCCTGTCCCAGAGCGCAAACGCGAAGAATCCCCGGAACCGCTCGACGCAGCGCTCGCCCCATTCTTCCCACGCGTGCACCACGACTTCGGTGTCGCTCTTCGTGCGGAACGTGTGGCCGAGCTTCACGAGCTCCGGCATCAGCTCCTGATAGTTGTAGATCTCGCCGTTGTACACGATGCAGACGCTGCGGTCCTCGTTGTACAGCGGCTGCTGACCGGTCTTCAAATCGATGATCGCGAGCCGCTTGTGGCAGAGACCGACGCCGGCTTCGACGTGGATGCCCTCTTCGTCGGGGCCGCGATGGTGCTGCGAGTCGTTCATGCGCTCGAGCGTGTCGCGGCGTATCTCGCGCCGCCCCCGGGCATCGAAGACTCCTGTTATTCCGCACATGGCTTCATTCCCCCGTTACGCTTCCTTGACCCGGACCGCGCTGGGCGAGTCCGCGCGAAGAAGCCGGTCATAGAGCCCGCGATAGCGTCCGAGCATCGCCTCGAGGCTGAACTCGCGCTCGATGCGCGCCCGACCGTTGCGCCCCGCCGCCCTGGCCGCTTCCCGGTCACGCGCATAGGCGAGCATCGGCTGCGCCAGCGCATGGGCGTCGCCCGCGGGCACGAGCTCCCCGGTCATCCCCGCATCGACGAGTTCGCCATTGCCGCCGACATTGGTCGCGATGACCGGCAATCCCGTCGCCATCGCTTCGAGAATCGTATTGGAGATGCCTTCGCCGAGCGAAGGCAGCACGAAGCAGTCGAGACCCCGGAGAATATCCGGCACATCGTTGCGCTCGCCGGGAAGCCACGCGAGGTCGGCGATTCCCGCGCCCGCGAGCATCGCGCGCGCTTCGCTGTACAGCACGCCGTCGCCGACCAGCAGGAGCCGCATGCGCTCTCGCTTCGAGGGAGCCAGCTGCAGCGCCTGGATGAAGGCGCGAACCAGATTGAGCGGATCCTTGACCGGATCCATTCGCCCCACGGTGCCGACGAGCCAGAACCGGGAATCGCGGAACGGACAGCCTTCGATCTCGCCTCTGCCGGCCTCGGCGGGCCGGAACCGCAACGCGTCGACGCCGTTGTAGATCTGGGCCACGCGCGGGGCCGGCACGCCGACGCGCGCGCACAGATATCGCTCGAGATCGCGCGACAAGGCGATGTAGTGAGTGACGAACGGACGGTACAGCTTGCGCACCCACTGGTATTTGCGGTTCGAGCCGTGCAGGTCGAGCATGTCGCGCCCATGCTCGCCGTGGATGCGGACCGGCACGCCGGCGGCCCACGCAGGCACCACGGTTTCGAGCGCCGCGAGATTGCGCGTGTGCACGATGGCCGGGCGCATCTCGCGGAACAGCTTGTAGAGCGCCGGATAGAGCTTGTACGCGTGCCCGGGCGACTTCTGCAGCGCGACGAACTGCACGTCGTTGCGCGTCACGCGACGGCGAAAGTCCGTGATGTCGGTCAGCGAAATCACCGCGTGCCGGTACGCATCGCGGGGCAGATGGTTGATGAGATTGACGACGCCGTTCTCGAGGCCGCCGACGTCGAAGCGGAACACGACGTGGGCGATGAGCGGGCGGGGATCGCGGTCGGGCATCATCGCCGCGCCCTCGTATCGGCCAGCATGGCTTCGATGGCGGGTCCGGCGTCGCGAATGAAGTCGGCAAGCGAAGCTTCGGCTTCCCCGGGCCGCTCCTTGTCCGCGTAGACGACAATGACCGCCCCATCGTCGCCGCGGCCCGTGAGCCTTCCGAGCGCCGTGTAGGCCTTCGCCACTGCGTCGCTCGCCGTCAGCTTGCCGTCGACCCAGTAGAAGTGCCAGGCGACGAGCCGTTCGTTGCGGGGACCGGTGATCTCGGCCGTGCGGGCATCGACGGAATGCCCGCCCACGTCGAGCGTCTGCGAGCCGCGCGCGACTTGCGCCCAGTCGCGCTCGGCAGTCTTCGTGAGGGCGTTTTCCGAACTCACGAGCTTCGTGTCGGAGCTTTGGTTGCGGTAGTAACCGACGTAGAGGCCGACCTTCCTGTCCCCTGCGCGCAGCGTCTCGTGCAGTTGCGCCGATGGATTCTGAAACTGCGGCCGCCACGCGGTGAGACCGCCCTCCGCCGCGCGCCACTCACCGATCGATGCCGGCGCGGAAAGCGCGGGGAGCGACGAGGCATCGCTGCGCTCGATCAGACGGCTCCCGAGCGGCCACACCATCGCGGCGACGGCAACCATCAGCGCCACCAGCAGGAATTCGCCGGGGGATGCGGCGGTGCCCGTTGTCCAGCTGAAACTGCGACCCGGTCCCGCTGCAAGGGGGATGTCGTCGCGCCAGCGCGCGCCGATCCAGAACATCAGCACGATCACGAGGCCGAAGAAGAGCCAGCCGTAGATGAGGTGATCGACGCCGACGGCGAGCTTGTTGCCCGACAGGTGTCCGATCATGACGATCATGTACGCCCGCGCCCAGTTGGCGATGACGGGAACGAGAATCGAAAAGCCGATGAAGACCATCCGGCGGAACATCGAGCGATAGGTGAGGTACGCGTAGAGCGTGCCGATGACAAGCGAGGCGATGAGGTAGCGAACCCCGCTGCACGCTTCCACGACAGACCAGTTGCCGGAGGGAATGTTGAAACTCTGTCCCTCACGGTAGACCGGGATGCCCGTGAGGCGAAGCGCGAGCACCGTGAAGTCGGCGGTCCACTCCATCAGCTGCGGCATCAGGAACTCGCCCACGGGGACCGCGAAAAAGAGGAACGCGAGCGGAAAGGCGATGCGGCGGGCGGCGCGGGTGCCGATGACCGTCGGCACCGCCAGCACCAGCATCGCCACGAACGCAAACTGGGACACGGCGTTAACGGTCCCCAATTCACCGAGGAGCCATCCCGCGCCCGCCGCGGCAAGCGGCACCAGCACCCACCAGCTCGGCTGCGGCGCGACTTCCAACAGCGACGCGCGCGCGCGCCAGACGAGCCAGGCAGAAATCGGCGCCACCAGGAAACCGTGGGCGAACGTATCCGAGCGCGACCAGATGCCGACCATCGCAGCGCCGGTCCGCCAATAGCCGAAGACGATCCACGCCAGCGTGAACGCGAGGGCCGCCGCCGCGACCAGCCACGCGCGCTGTGTCGCGCCCGGCGGACTGCCGAACGCCGGCGCCAGCATGTTGTGTATGGGATCGCGTTTCATGGTCGCACGTGCGTCGCCGCCGCGTTCGCGCCCCCGTGCCGGGTGAGAGCGTTCCGGCGGCGCGGGTCACCGACGATCCGGTCAGGCCGCATTGGCATGCCCCGGAGCGGAAGGTTCGAGATACGCGTCGATCCGCGAAAGATGGGCCTTCCAGCTGTAGCGCGCCAGAACCCGCGAGCGCGCAGCCGCGCCCATCGCTGCGGCGCGAGCCGGTTCGTCCAGCAAGCGGCCGATCGACGCGACGAACGCGTCCGCATCGGATGCGGCGGCGTAGTCCCGGTCGGCGGTCGCGTCGATGCCGTTGGCGCACGCGGTCGAGACGACCACCGGTCGCGCCATCGACATGGCTTCGAGGACCTTGTTCTGCACGCCTCGCGCCACGCGGAGCGGCGCGACGACCACCGCCGCATGCTTGAGATACGGACGGACATCCGGAACCGTTCCGGTCACCGTGACCGCGGCGCCCGTGAGGCGGTGCACCGAAGGGGCGGGCCGCATGCCGACGATGTAGAACTTGACTCCCGGCCGGCGCGAGGAGAGCTGCGGCAGCATCTCGGATGCGAACCAGCTCACCGCGTCGACGTTCGGCCAATAATCCATCGCGCCCGTGAACACGATCGGAATTTCGCCGGCGGGATACGGTGACGGCAAGTCGTGTTCCGGCGAGAAATATTCGGAATCCACCCCGTTGCCGACGGCCTCGACCTTGCCCGCGCATTCGGGCGCGAGACGGCCGAAGAGCTCCACTTCGGCCGTCGTGACGAAGAACGATCGCTCCGACCGCTTGGCGACGATGGATTCGAACGCCAGCAGTCGCTCGCCCTCGCGCCGGTAGAGCCACGACGAGGGCCAGCGCCGCGACTGCGCATACTGCGTCCACTTCGCCGAGTCGACGTCGACGAAATCGACCAGCGTGCGAAGGTGCGGCAGCGCGTTCGTGTACTGGGCCATGGCTCCCGAAAACACGAGCGCGGTGTCGATGCGCTGCTCGCGCACCGTGCGCTCGACCCACGACTGGAGGCCGCGGCTCTGGTAATACGGCAGCGTCAACGCCTGGCCGTTGGCGAATCCGGCGAGGCACCGCAGCCGCGCCAGCGTCGGATCGAGGCGTTCGACATGGAGTTCCGCACAAAGCGGGCGCAACGCTTCGACGTGGCGCTCGTCCTCCCGATCGTCGATGAACGTGCCGAGGAACACGCGGTGCGTGGCCGCGAGGTGCCGCAATAGATGGTACGAGCGCAGCTTGTCCCCCTTGTTTGGGGGAAAGGGCAGCCGGTGCACGAGATAGAGCAGATTGCGCATTGCGACGCTCATCCCAGATTGCGGACGATGTGCGGTCCGAGCCTGTTGGCGACGCCTCTCGGCAGCCGGCGCCAGAGGCTGATGAACGCGCGGTACTTGGGATTCGCCGGATTGTTCTGCGGAATGGCATCGCCGCGATAAAGACGATACTCGTAATGGAGCGGCTGCGGCACGAAGCCCCAGTTCTTCTTGAACGAGTACGAGCCGGTGTCCTTCTTGCTGCGGCCGTAGTCGAACGTCTTCAGGCCGCGCTCGCAGGCGCGGCGCATGAGCTCCCAGTACTTGAAATCGTTCGCGCCGACCTCGCGTGCCGCGACGGCGTCGCCCGCATAATAGGGAAGCACTTCGTCGCGGAAGTAGAAGGAGAGCACGCCGGAGACCGGCGCGCCGTCCTTGTCCAGCACTATGAGCACTTCGCAGTCCCCGCCAAACACCCGCTTCAGCGCTTCGAAGTAGCGCTTGGGGAGGGCGGGCGTCCCATGCCGGTGAACGTTGTCGGCGAACAGCGCGTAGAAGCGATCGATTGTGCCGTCGATCTCGCTCGTGAGCCCCTGTTTCGCACCCTTGCGCACCATGGCGCGCTGCTTCCGCGGGATGGCGAGCATGTTCGCCTCCACGTCCGGGAGGATCTCCTTGCGGAACGTCACATAGAGGTCCTGCATCGGCCAGTCCGCATGTCGCGCGGCGACGTTGCGAAGCTCGAGATGTCTCACTCCGAGCCGCCGGGCCAGCGCCTGCGCTTCGTCTTCGAGCGCCGTTGCGGCTTCGGGCGAATCGGCCGCGACTCCGCCGTACACGGCGAACGGCAGCGAGACGAGCGCCGCACCGAAGACCCAGCTATTGACGTGGGCAAGCGGCAGGACGCCGACGATGCGTCCGCCGTCCTCGGCATAGAGGAAATGCGCGCGATGGCGAAAAACGGACTCGATGATCTCCTGCCACCCTGCGCGGTGGAAGTGCGTGGCCTCGCGGCAGCCCATGACAAAGGCATCCCACCGCGCTGCAGCGGCGCCGTCGCCCGCATCCAGCGACCGGACGGTCACGGTCGAAGGCGCGAACGATGCAAGGCCGAGTTCAGAGGAATGATGTTTCATGTCTTCGTTGCGAATCACTGTTCCGGCCACGCCCGCGTTGCCCCGCCCCGCCGTTTCAGCGGAGCACGCGGCATGGATTCGATCGCTCCAGAGGGGTGCTGCGTGATTCGGACACCACTCGGAAATGAAAGCAAATTGTATGCCCCAACGCGTGTCGGATCACGGGAGAAAACCTCGGTCCGGGGCGTCCTCGATTCCCTCGGAACCCCGCGCGCCGCCCTGGGGCGATCCGGCTCATTACCCGCCCTGACCCTGCGTCAGGCGGCTTCGAGCATCACCGCGTCAACGCGCCCCCACTCGAAATCGAACAGCAGCTTGCGCAGCCGGCGCTCCATTCGATCCAGGTTCAGATAATGGCGAAAGCGAGTCTTCGCATCGATCCCGGGAACCCGCGGCTGCGCAGGATCAATTTCCCAGGGGTGGAAATAGAAAATCGCCGGCTGGCGGTCGACATGATTGACCCGCCGCAAGAGCCAGCGCGACGCCGCGTAGGGGAGGAGGCGGAAATAACCGCCGCCGCCCGCCGGCCAGTTGCGGCCAAAGAGGCGCATCGTCGTCACCGGGACCTCGAGGAGCCCGCCGCGCACATCGTGCGCGAAGCGCGGGGCGTCGGGCATTCCATAGTGGTCGTGCTTGATCGGGTAGACGCTCGAGCTGTACTTGTAGCCGGCGCGCTCGATGCATTCGAACGCCCAGGAATTGCCTTGACCGATCGAAAAGCTGGGAGCGCGATAACCCATCACCTCCACGCCGGTCAGATCCTCAAGCACGATCTTCGCGAGCTGGATGTCCGAGAAAAACGCCGCCGGGTTCTGCTCGGTCGCGCGCTGGTGCGCAAAGCCATGGCTCGCGAGCTCGTGGCCGTTGGCGACGATCCGGCGGATGAGTCCCGGGTAGCGCTCGGCGATCCAGCCGAGGGTGAAGAAAGTCGCGTGCGTTCCATACTCGTCCAGCATCGCGAGGATGCGCTCGACGTTGGCTTCGACGCGGCCGTCCAGCGTGTCCCATTGGCTGCGGGCGATGTACGGCGCCAGCGCCGAGACCTGGAAATAGTCCTCGACGTCGATCGTCATGGCATTGCACATCGCCATGCCCGGCAGCACGTTGGTGGGGGCGCGCATCATCTCGAGGGGCTGTTCGTCACGTCGTCGCCAACGCGGGGCGATGGGCGAGCCAGTCGCCCAGGTGAGCGGCGATCCGCTCGGCGGCGCGGCCATCCCAGAGTTCCGGCACGCGTCCCCTCTTTCCCTGGCCCGACATGATTTCGCCGAACGCGCGCTCGATCGCACCGCGGTCGCGGCCCACCAGCGTGTTCGTTCCCTGGTCGATCGTGATCGGCCGCTCGGTATTCTCGCGCAGCGTGAGGCACGGAACGCCGAGCGCTGTCGTCTCTTCCTGCATCCCGCCGGAGTCCGTGAGAACGAGGGAAGCGTGGGACATGAGCCCGAGCATCTCGAGGTAGCCCTGCGGAGGCAGAACCGCGATGCTTCCGCCGGAAACGAGCGGCGACAGGCCAAAGCGCTCGATGTTGCCCCGCGTCCGCGGATGCAGCGCGAAGACGAGCGGCAACCGCTCGGAGAGGTCGCGCAGTACTTCGAGCAAGGGCCCGAGCGCGGCCGCGTCGTCGACGTTCGAGGGCCGGTGCAGCGTGACGACGCCGTAACCGCGGCTTGCGTCGAACGTCGCCATGTCGACGCCGCCGCGCCGCAGCGATTCCTGCGGAGGAACGGCAAGTCCCCGATTGGCTAGGAGCGAGTCGATCATCACGTTGCCGACGAAGTGCGCGCGCGAGGCGTCGATGCCCTCGCGGGCCAGGTTGTCGTGCGCCACGCGCTCCGTCGTGTAGAGGAGATCGGCAATCTGATCGGTCAATACCCGGTTGATTTCCTCCGGCATCGAGCGGTCGTAGCTGCGCAGCCCCGCCTCGACGTGGGCGACCGGCACCCCCTTCTTCGATGCCACGAGTGTGCAGGCGAGCGTCGAGTTCACGTCACCCACGACCAGCACGCACGACGGCCGGTGCGCATCGAGCACCGGCTCGAACCGGCGCATCACCTCGGCGGTCTGCACCGCGTGCGTTCCCGAGCCGACTTCGAGATTGATGTCGGGCGAAGGCAGCTTGAGGTCGACGAAAAGCTTGTCGTTCATGTCGGCGTCGTAGTGCTGGCCCGTGTGCACCAGGAGCGACGGCAGAGACGGCTCGTGCGCGGCCAGCGCCCGCAGGATCGGTGCCATCTTCATGAAGTTCGGACGCGCACCGACCACGCAGAGGACGGGGCCGCGAACCGACGGCCACGGATCCCGTTTCATGGCTTGGCTTGCTTCTTCGCCGCGGGCGCCGCGGCCTGGGCTGCGGCTTGCGGCTTGTCTCCGGCGCGCACCGGCGGCACGGCCTGCGGCTTTTCCGGAGGACGCACCGCGTCGAGCAATTGCTGCAGCAGGGCGACGATCGTGTCCGCGCGGCGCTCGAGCCGGGTCATGCGCTCGTCCAGGGGATCGGACTGCGCCTTGGCCAGGAGGCGCGACGCTTCGTCGACGGATTTCGCATCGAGTTGCAGCCGCCCCGGGTCGCCCGGCACGCGGCGCAAGGTGGTGGCCTTCGGCGCGTCAGCCGCCGCTGCGCCATGGCCATCGGGCGCGACTTCGCCGTCGACCGTCTCGTCGTGCATCTCGCGGGCGACCATGTCGACGTCCTCGCGCGTGAACTCCTTCTGGCCGGCGAGATATCCGGAAAGGAGCATCCGGTCGCACACCGCGTTGATCCGGCGCGGAATGCCCATCGAGGCCTTGTAGATGCCTTCATAGGCGCCGGGCTGGAACTTCGGCTCACCCTTCCATCCCACGCACTTCAGTCGATGCTCGATGTAGCCGCGAGTCTCGTCCGCGTCGAGCGGTCCGATGTGGCACGCGGCGATCACGCGCTGGCGAAGCTGGAGCATCGCCGGGCTTTGCATCGTGCGCCTGAACTCCGGCTGGCCGACCAGGAAGCTCTGCAGAAGCGCGTGCGTCTCCAGCTGGAAGTTCGACAGCATTCGAAGCTCCTCGACGGCGCGGGGCGTCAGGTTCTGCGCCTCGTCGACGATGAGGAGCGCTCGCTTTCCCTGCTGGCTCACCGAGACGAGGAACGCTTCGAGCGACAACAGGAGATCGGACTTCTCGACGTCCTTCGTGCGCAACCCGAACGACGACGCGACGAGACGCAGCGTGTCCTCGGCGTCGATCTGCGTGCTGACGAGGTTGCCGGCGACCACCTGGTCCGGATCGAGCTTGTCGAGCAGGCTGCGCACGATCGTGGTCTTGCCCGCGCCGACATCGCCGGTGACCACGATGAACCCTTCGTTCTGATGGAGGCCGTATTCGAGATACGCCATCGCGCGCCGGTGCTGCCGGCTGCCGAAATAGAAAGCCGGATCCGGGTTGAGCTGGAACGGCTTTCCCGTGAATCCGTAGA
>Ga0068864_100003786_pt1 | contig 12478 bp, 19 predicted proteins | sample KBSSwiS72_FD_66586 | JGI IMG/M metagenome (GOLD analysis project Ga0068864, IMG submission 66586) | Switchgrass rhizosphere microbial communities from Kellogg Biological Station, Michigan, USA - KBS Switchgrass S7-2 | ecosystem: Host-associated > Plants > Roots > Rhizosphere > Soil ...
AGATTCCGGAGCATCGAGGTCCGATGTTCACTGGTGCGACCGAGTTTTCGATGTGCCTTTAAGTGTCTCATGGCTCTAACTACTGTTCCTCGTCGCCCTCAAAATCTGAGAGATCGGCTCCGTCACGACCGCCGGTACCAGGAATCGGGTTTCCCTGTTCGTCAAACTCCATTCCAAAGTCGAGACCCATTCCATTAAGGATCTCTTTGATTTCATTCAACGACTTCTTACCGAAGTTTTTGGTGGCGAGCATTTCACGTTCAGTTCGCTGGACGAGATCGCGAATGGTTCTGATGTCTGCGTTCTTTAGACAATTGTAAGAACGCACTGAAAGCTCAAGTTCATCAACCGAACGATCGAGCTGGTCGTTACGCGGCAAAGGAGGGCGCTCCATCTTTGCGTAGGCGAAATCGTCTGTGTCTTCCTCAAAGTTGATGAAGATCGACATGTGATCTTTGATTAGTTTTGCGGCAAGACCGATTGAGTCTTCGGGCTTCACTGATCCGTCAGTCCAGACCTCAATCGTCAACTTGTCAAATTCGGTATTCTGGCCCAGACGGGCCGCTTCGACGTTGTAGTTGACCTTCTTAACGGGAGTGTGGACAGAGTCAATCGGGATGTAACCGAGCGAGAGGTCCTCGTCGAAGTTGCGATCAGCTGAGACGTACCCCCGGCCACGCTTCAGTCTCATTTCTACCCTCAACGAACCACCTTCGCTGACAGTGGCGATATGCACCGACGGGTCGAGGATTTCGACATCAGCATCAGCTTCAATATCAGCTGCCGTTACTTCGCCGGCCTCTTCTTTTGAGATTCGCAAAGTCTTGGGTTCACTGCTGTGGAGCTTGAAAGGAACCTGTTTGAGATTGAGAATCACATCAGTGGCGTCCTCCACGACGCCCTTTATCGACGAAAACTCATGCTCTACACCTTCGATTTTTACGGCAGTAATTGCCGCACCTTCTATCGACGAGAGCAAAGCACGTCGCAGCGAATTACCTACAGTCGTACCGAAACCTCTTTCAAACGGCTGAGCTGAAAAACGTCCATACCGTTCGGTTAAGGTTTCCGTATCTGCCGCCAAGCGACGCGGCATTTGAAATCCGGTCCAAAGATTATTTTGATCCATAGACATAGCGTTCAGGTCCCTAATAAGAATGCTGGCGACCGAACGGCGACGCTCCATTGGTCACCGTCGGTCGTAGTTGATTACTTGCTATAAAGCTCGACAATTAGTTGCTCGTTGATCAAGCGATCGATGTCGTCACGAACAGGCAGACCAATCACTCGTGCGGACATCTCACCGCCGTCAGCAGAAATCCATGAGGGGCGACCTCGTCCAGACGCCGTCTGCCAGGCGCCTTCGACGTGGTTATTCTTCCGGCTCGATTCCTTGACGCTAATCGAGTCACCCGGCTTCACTTGATATGATGGAATGTCGACTTTTCGGTCGTTTACCAGAATGTGACCGTGATTGACGAGCTGTCTGGCTTGTCGTCTTGAAGTAGAGAACCCCGCACGGTAAACGGAATTATCGAGACGACGTTCAAGCAAGAACAGCAAGTTCTCGCCGGTGATGCCCTTCATTCTGGCTGCGCGCTCAAAATAATTCCTGAACTGTCCTTCAAGGATGAAGTAGATGCGCTTGACCTTCTGCTTTTCACGCAACTGCTGACCGTAGCCGACAAGCGCTTTACCGCGTCTCAGTGAGTTTCCGTGCTGACCTGGTGGCTGCGTCCCGCGTTTTTCGATCGGACAAGCCGGCTTGTAACACCTATCACCCTTTAAAAAAAGCTTTGCACCTTCGCGACGGCAAAGGCGACACACTGCATCTCTATACCTAGCCAATTAATTGCCTCCAGTCTTTTGTAAGACGGAAAAGTTTACAGGCTGTGCCTATGGCACTAACCCTTCATCCTTTGGGTTAAATCATTTTACCGATTTGCGATTGCCAATTTCCGATTGATTGCAATTCAAAGAGCCCATCAAATCGCAATCGGCAATAACTCCTACACTCTTCGCCGTTTTGGCGGGCGACAACCGTTATGCGGAATCGGTGTCGTATCACGAATTGTCGTCACTCGAATTCCGGCATTAGCAATAGCTCGAATAGCTGACTCTCTACCACCGCCTGGTCCTTTGACGCGAACCTCGCATTGATGCATTCCAGCTTCATGCGCTTTCTTGGCAGCTTCATAAGCGGCTTGCTGGGCGGCGAACGGAGTGCCCTTACGTGAACCACGAAAACCGCGCGCGCCTGCCGACGATTGGGCAATCAAATTACCCTCGAGATCAGTAATCGAAATCATCGTGTTGTTGAACGATGCCGCGATATGAACAATACCATTCGGTACGTTCTTCTTTTCTTTCTTACGAAAGATCTTCTTCTTACCACCAGCTTTTGCCATAAACTTTGCTCTTTATTCTTCGTTCTGATCTTCGCTTTGCAGTTCGCGAAAGCTCTAAGCTCAAACTTCCAAGGACAAACTACTACTTCTTGCCCGGAGCTTTTTTCTTCGCGATAGTCGCGCGACGTGGGCCTTTGCGAGTGCGAGCATTGGTATGCGTTCTCTGGCCCCGAACCGGCAGCGCACGGCGGTGACGAAGTCCACGATAACAACCGATATCCATCAGACGCTTGATGTCCATCTGAACGCGCTTGCGGAGATCGCCCTCAATCTCTCCCTGGGCCTCAAGGACACCGCGTATCCGACCTAACTCGTCCTCCGTCAAATCCCGAACGCGGGTGTCAACACTGACGCCCGCCTCTTTCAAAACGGAGTTCGAGCGCGACCGTCCAATACCGTAAATATAGGTCAGTCCAACCTCAGCTCTCTTATTTGGCGGAAGATCCACCCCAGCTACACGTGCCATTTCAATCGCTATCCTTGTCTCTGTTTATGTTTGGGGTTCACGCAAATCACCCGGACCACCCCTTTGCGATGGATGATTTTGCACTTGTCGCACATCTTCTTTACTGACGCACGGACTTTCATTACTTAACCTCTAATCTTCTAATATGCCTACTTGTATCGATATGTAATTCTGCCGCGATTAAGATCATACGGCGAAAGTTCTACCAAAACGCGGTCGCCGGGGAGAATGCGAATAAAATGCTTGCGCATTTTCCCGGATATGTGCGCAAGCACCTGGTGCTGGCTTTCTTCCAACTCAACCCGAAACATAGCGTTTGGCAAAGTTTCCAGCACCTTTGCCATTACTTCTATCGCTTCTTCCTTCGCCATACCCTCTTAGGTTGAAATTTTGTCGTGCCGACAAACTGCGAATAATAACATGCAGATCTACCTTTGCCAAGCTGAGCTACGACTATCAGTTAGAGGTGGCTGAATATGGTGTTGAGCCTTGTCCAACAAGCACGCGAGTTAGTACTTCCGGACCATCATCAGTTATCGCAATCGTGTGTTCAACGTGCGCACTCGGCTGTCCATCCATGGTAACCACGGTCCAACCGTCCGACAAAACCTTAGTAAAGTGTGTGCCCTTGTTGACCATTGGCTCGACGGCGAAGACATAGCCAGACTTGATCTTAGGCCCGTGTCCCGGTTTTCCATAGTTTGGAATTTGCGGGTCTTCATGCATCCGACGGCCAATGCCGTGACCGACATAATCACGAACTACAGAATACCCATTCGCCTCCGCATGCTGCTGGACTGCCCAACCGATGTCACCCAGGTGGTTGCCGGGTCGACATTGCTCAATGGCCAGCTCGAGACATTGCTCGGTGATTTTGATCAGTTTTAGTCGATTCTCGTCGACGTTACCCACGGGTACTGTCGTCGCTGTGTCACCGACAAATCCTTCAAGAGTAACCCCGCAATCGATCGAAAAGATGTCCCCTTCTTTCAACTTGTACCCCGACGGAAAACCATGAACGACCTGTTCGTTAACTGAAGCGCAGATGGAGTAAGGAAAGCCGTTATATCCCTTGAACGTCGGAATAGCACCGGCGTCCCGAATCAACTTCTCGGCTACCTGATCGATTTCAATAGTTGAAATTCCGGGCTCTGCAAGTGTCCGGAGATGCGCCAACACTTGTCCGACAAGCTTGCCTGAGGCGCGCATCTTCTCGATTTCCTTCTTGGACTTTCCAATAATCATTTCCGTACAACTTCAACTATTCACTATTGCTGCAATATCCGCGTAGATAGCCTCACTATCGCGCTCGCCATTTACTGTCCGCAACAGCTTAGCCTGTTGGTAAAAATCAAGGAGTGGCCTGGTCTGCACCTCGTATGTTGCCAGGCGGGCAAGCACCGTTTCCGGATTATCATCTGCGCGATGTGTTAGCTGTACGCCAGGATGATCGTCGCAAACGTTGTCGTTTTTAGGTGGCTTGAAATAGATATTGTAAATCTCGTTGCACACCGGACAACTTCGCCGACCCGTCATTCTTCGCTTAAGCAATTCGGGCGAAACCTCGATCAATATAGGAACGATCTGTTTATCTTGTTCCTGAGCAAGAAGCTCCAAACTTGCAGCTTGTGCCGGCGTGCGCGGAAAGCCGTCAAGAACATAACCGTTTCTACAATCTTCCTGACTCGTTCGCTCTCTGACTAAAGCAATTGTCAATTCATCCGGGACCAACTGTCCCTTCTTCATGATCTCGCGCACTTCTTCAGCCAGCGGTGTTTGGGAATCCTTTAAGCCGCGAAAAATATCTCCAGTGGAGATTTGCGGAAGACTCAATCGCTCTTGAAGCAAGCGCGCCTGAGTGCCCTTGCCGGCACCAGGCGCACCCATCAGGACTATAATCTTGTTCATACGCGAGAGACTTTGCGGTTCTGGATTTGATAGCCGGTAACGCGCACATTACAAAACCCGAAACCTAATACCAGATCAGGCTCTTCTACCGCGCAGTCGTCCGCCACTGCTAAGAAATCCTTCGTAGTTCCGCATCACAAGTTGCGCTTCGATTTGGGATACGGTGTCCATCGCAACACCGACAAGGATCAGTAAACTCGTTCCACCAAAATAAAACTGATAGTTCATTCCGGTGAGCATCCACGACAAGCCGGGGATAGTACTAATAAAATTTTCAAGCCCTGGGCCAATCCATGGAAGCCTTCCAATCTTGTATCCACTCAGCATGAACTGCGGAATAAACGCGACGAGCGCCAGGTAGATTGCGCCGACTGTCGTCAATCGTGTCAAGATTGAATTGAGATACTCCGCCGTTGCCCTTCCAGGTCGGATGCCGGGCATAAACCCACCATGCTTGCGCAGATTGTCAGAGACTTCTTCGATGTTGAATACAATCGACACGTAGAAGAACGTGAAGAAGATGATCAATGAAAGGAAGATCAACTCGTAGTAAGGATCACTCGCATGAAATGTTTGAAAGAAACCGTAGACCTTTGCCCACAAGGAGTCGGCCTTACTCGGATCAGGTGGAAACGCTGCGAACAAGCTCTGTGGCATCGACAACACTGACGACGCGAAAATCACCGGGATAACTCCGCCCATATTGATTTTCAAAGGCATAGTCGTTTGCTGTCCCCCCACGACTTGACGACCCACATGTCTCTTCGCATAACTAACAGGGATCTTCCTGCGAGCGGCCTCAACAAAGACTATAAAAGCAATGATCGCAATTAACGCAACCACCATTGCGATCACACCAATCGTTTCCATCGTATCGCCGCCGCGAACTCGCTCAAACACCTGCTGCACACCACGTGGCAAACCAATCACGATACCGGCAAAGATCAGGAGCGAGATTCCGTTACCAACGCCGCGTTCAGTGATCTGTTCGCCCAACCACATGACGAAGATCGTTCCGGTCGTCAGTGTTAGTACAGTTGTTAGTAAGAATCCCCACGTCGGCGCGCCAACTCCATTCACCTGCAGCCAATGTGCGACAAATGAAGTTTGGATACCTGCCAGGCCGACTGTTAAGTACCTGGTCCACTGATTAATTTTCTGTCGACCCATCTCGCCTTCTTCTTGCAGCTTTTTCAACTGTGGCGAGACAACGGTCATTAACTGCAAGATGATGGACGCGGTAATGTACGGAGTAACACCTAAAGCAAAGATCGATATGGTTCGGAAGTTACCACCCGAAAACAGGTCGAGCACACCAAGGAGCGTTCCCGCCACGTCACGCCAAACCTGATCGAGTCGTGCCTTGTTGATTCCAGGAGCACCAACGTGCGCACCTAACCTGTATACGGCAAGCAAGCCCAGCGTAAAGAAAATGCGCCGGCGCAGATCCGGCACATTGAACATATTTCGAACGGCAGCTAGAAACTTTTCCATCTCACTCCTCTGGTCGACGTTTCCAAACTAACCAGCAATCTCCACTGCTGCACCACCGGCCTTTTCGATCTTCTCACGAGCGCTCTTGGTGAAGCGATGTGCGGAGATGCGCAGCGGCTTTGATATTTCACCATTTCCCAGCACAACGACGTCGTGCTTTGCTTTCTTGATGATGCCGCGGTTGTGCAAAAGCTCCGGAGTGATCTCTTCATCAGCATTGAAATGCTTGTCGAGCGCAGCCAGACTAACTTCCAGCCACTTCTTCTTAAAGATGTTGGTAAAACCGCGCTTAGGTAGACGCCTGTGCAAAGGCATTTGTCCGCCCTCAAATCCAATCTTGCGCGAATAACCCGAGCGAGACTTTTGTCCCTTCTCACCTCTGCCCGCAGTTTTGCCCAAACCTGACCCGGGGCCTCGACCAACTCTTTTCTTTTTGTGGATTGATCCCTTTGCCGGGCGAAGACTGTTAAGACTGATAGCCATATCTAACTCCGATTTCTGCTTTGCTCTACTCGACAATTCGTAACAGGTGGGGAATCTTCGCCACTGCGCCACGCATAGAGTCCGTGTCAGGACGCTCAACCACCTGATTAAGTTTAGTGATTCCAAGACTGCGAACTACGTCCTTGTGCTTCTTCGGCGCGGCAATAAAGCTCCGGTAGTACTGGATTCTTATTGTGCCTGCCTTCGCCTGGTCGCTTTTCTTGCTTCGCTTTTCAGCCATAACACCTCGTCTGATTACATTTCCTCAACTTGTTTACCACGCAGCCGCGCCAACTCCATTGGATCTTTCATTCTCAACAACGCATCAAAAGTTGCTCGCACAACGTTGTGTGGATTTGTCGAACCAAGCACCTTAGTACGCACGTCACGCACACCCACAGCCTGCATAACAGCTCGCACGGCACCCCCAGCAATCACGCCCGTGCCTTCAGATGCGGGCTTCACCATGACTCGACCGGCGCCATACTTGCCGATGAGCTGGTGCGGCAGAGTGTTCTCGATCAAAGGCACCCGAATCAGATTCTTCTTGGCGGCTTCGATGGCTTTCTTGATCGCCAGCGGAACTTCCCGAGCTTTGCCGGTGCCAAAACCAACGTGACCACCTTCATCACCGACGACCACGAGGGCAGCGAAAGAAAGGTTCTTGCCACCTTTAACTACTTTCGTAACGCGGTTGATTGAAATAACCTGATCTTTCAGGTCCAGTCCCTGCGCGGGAATACGTGTTTTGGGTTGTCTCATGAGTATTCTTTACTTTTACGAAACTTTAGTTTTCTTGCGCGGCTTTTTCTCGGCTACATCTTCAGGTGCTGCCTCTTCTTTTGCTTCTTCTGCGACGGCCGCTACTTCATTCTTATTCAGGCCGGCCGCTCTCGCAGCATCCGTGAGGGCCTTAATTCTTCCATGATAGAGATAGCCGCCACGATCAAAAACAACTTGTTCGATGCCCTTTGCAATCGCTCGCTCAGCTATCGCCTGACCGATGCGTCGCGCAGCGTCGAGATTTCCGCCAGTGTTTCCGCGCAAGTCTTTCTCGGTCGTAGAAGCTGATACCAGCGTTTGTCCCTCGCGGTCGTCGATCACCTGAGCATAGATGTGATTCAGACTGCGGTAGATCGCGAGACGGGGTCTGTCGGTACTCCCTTTCACCTTGCGACGAATGCGTTGGTGAATCGCATTTCTAACAACTGCTCTATTAGTGTTTGACATCTCTTCCTCGTTTCCGATTGCCATGAAATCTGCAATCGGCAATTGCCAGTCTACAATTATTTCCCTGTCTTCCCTGGCTTCAACTTGATCGGCAAATCAGCATACCGAACGCCCTTACCTTTATAAGCGTCTGGCTTTCGCAGCTTGTGCATTTCAGCAGCAACTTGCCCAAGTTTTTGCTTATCGATACTCGTCAACGTCAGCGTGGTCTGGTATTGCTGAATGCTTCCCTTCGTCGTTAGACGTTCGGCTTTTGCATCAACTTCAGGCGGTAAAGGAAACTCGATTGGATGTGAATAGCCAAGGGAAAAGACAATTTTCTTTCCCTGGATGTCAGCTTTGTATCCCACGCCGACCACGTCCATTTGCTTACTGAACCCCTCAGTGACACCAACGATTGCATTGTTTGCCAACGCTCTCGCTAGCCCATGCAGCGCCGCATCATCATCAGATGTTCTCTCGGCTCGCAACTCTTCGCCTTCGAGTTTGAAATTGATACCGGCGGGAATCGGAGTCTTCAAAGTTCCCTTCGGCCCCTTTACCTCAAGCTCCTGTTCACCAACGGTCACACTTACACCCTTGGGCAATGTAATCGGCTTTTTTCCTATACGCGACATAAGATCATTTCCAATTTCCGATTGTTGCTTGCCAATTCGTTACGCTGACGCCATTCAATCGGCAATCAGCATTGGCAATCGCCAATCTCAATAAATCTGCGCCAAAAGTTCTCCGCCGATATTCTCTCGACGAGCAGTCTTACCACTCATCAACCCTTTCGACGTAGACACGATGTTGATACCGTATCCACCAAGTACTTTCGGGATCTCACCCGAGCCAACGTAAACACGACGACCGGGGGTGGACACTCTCTGCAGATAAGTAATCGATGATGTTCCGCGAGCATCGTATCGAAGGAAGATTCGAATGGTCCGCTTCAAACCCTCGCCTTTGATGACGAAGTTGTTGATGTAGCCCTCCTCCTTCAGGATGCGGGCAATTTCAAGTTTCAGCTTCGAAGCCGGGATATCGACGCGCGAGTGCTTCGCCGCAATCGCATTGCGGATTCGTGTCAACATATCGGCGATAGGATCAGTCATGTATTAACTCCATTGATTGCCGATTTCCGATCCCGACGAGTCGGGATTGGCAATCGGAAATATTCTTACCAGCTCGACTTAACGACGCCAGGGATTTGGCCCTGGAGTGCCAACTCGCGGAAGCAGATGCGACACAGGTTGAACTTGCGTAAGTAAGCCCGGGGCCGTCCACATCGTTTACATCGCGTGTAGGCACGCACCGAGAATTTCGGTTTACGCCCCGCCTTCGCAATCAGTGATTTCTTTGCCATAAGGTTAGTTCTTTGTACTTAGTATTTTGTGCTTTGTTCTGATCAGGTACTCGGAGCTAAGCACAAAGAACAAAGCTCAAAGTACAAAGTTCGTTAAGTTCTAAACGGCATCCCCATCGCTTTTAACAATGCCCGCGCCTGCTCGTCATTTCGCGCTGTTGTCACAATAGAAATGTTCATACCTCGCAGCTTGTCGACCTTGTTGAAATCGATTTCCGGAAAAATCAACTGCTCGCGAACACCAATTGTATAGTTTCCTCGACCATCGAAAGCCTTGGGTGACACACCTCGAAAATCCCTGACTCGCGGCAACGCTATCGACATCAAACGGTCAAGAAATTCATACATGCGATCTCCGCGCAGGGTCACCACCACGCCAATCGGCATTCCCTGTCGCAACTTAAAAGAAGCGATCGATTTTTTAGCCTTGGTGATCACGGGTTTTTGTCCCGTAATTGCTCTCAACTCATCCGTAGCTGTATCGAGTATCTTCGCGTTGGCGATTGCTTCTCCCATTCCCATATTGAGAACTACTTTCTCAATGCGTGGAACGGCCATCGGATTCTTGATACCGAATTCCTTTGCAATTTGCGGCGCTACATCTTTTTGATAACGCTCTTTTAACCTTGCAGCCATTTCAGTTCCTTTTATCAAGTGCCACAGATTTCAATCTGCGAGTGATGCACTGACTCAGTCAGCGCACGACCTTCTACTTCTCCAGTGAGTGACCACTTTTCGCGGCAATACGCGTCTTCGATTCGCCGTCACCTTCGTACCTGACCCGAGTGGGCTTTCCCGATTGCGGATCGATCAATTGAACATTCGAAATATCGATGAACGCTTCCTTATCAACGATACCGCCACCACGATTGGCCTGCGGATTCGCCTTCTGATGGCGTTTAATCATTCCCACCCCTTCAACTTTGATCTTTCCCTTGGCCGGTGCAACTTCGAGCACTCGACCCCGTCGTCCCTTATCGCGTCCGGCGATAATCGCAACTTGATCGTTTTTTCTAATTTTCGAGCGCTTTATGCCAACCATCCTTAGATTACCTCCGGCGCGAGTGAAACAATTTTCATGAAGTTCTTATCGCGCAATTCACGCGCTACCGGCCCAAATACGCGCGTACCAATCGGTGTTCCATCTTCCTTAATCAAGACTGCAGCATTCTGATCAAACCTGACATAAGTCCCGTCAGCGCGTCGCACTTCCTTGCGAGTGCGAACAATCACTGCGTCCTGGACCGTTCCTTTCTTTATGGTTCCATCAGGCGACGCCTCTTTCACGGTCACTTTGATTCGATCACCGAGGCTGGCGATCTTTCCTGTTGATCCGCCAATCGGCATGATCATCTCCACGCGTCGCGCTCCCGAATTGTCGGCAACCTCCAGAGAGGTTTGCATCTGAATCACTGTCGTTACCTCCGGTTTGGGCCTTTGGTCTTTGGTCTTTGGTCTTAAGAAGAGTAAGACCCTAGGCCAAAGCCCAAAGACCGACTTTCTTACTTAGCAGCTTTCTGAACTATCTCAACAACGCGCCAACGCTTGCGCGCTGAGAGCGGACGCGTCTCCACGATTCGAACTTTATCGCCGACTGTAGCGCCCAACTCATCGTGCGCCATGAATTTCGATGTGCGCCGAACGTAGCGACGATACTTAGTGTGCTTCACAGACCGGTCGACCCGGACGATCACCGTCTTCTGCATCTTGTCAGACGCAACGGTGCCGACCTTCTGCGAACGATGTGCACGGCTCGAGGCTTTCGCAGGCGCCTTTGCCTCAGTTCCTGTCACGATATTTTCTTGATTCTCTGCCATTCTTTTTCACACTTTCGACAGCCGTACTCAACGGCCAGTCTTTATTCCTGCTTCTCAACGCTGACGGGTAATAGTCTCAATACGCGCCAGTGACTTCTTCTCCTGTCGAATTCGTTTCACGGCGTCGACTTCACCAAGAGCGAGTTTGAACTTGAGTCGGAAAAGCGACTCGCGTAACCGTACGGCCTCAGCGCGCAACTCCTCCTGACCCATGTCACGGTACTTATCTATTTCTTCGCGTCGTTTCATTTCTAGATCGCTCCCCCTTCTTGATCTGCACGAGTTACAAACTTCGTTTTGATCGGAAGTTTTTGAGCTGCCAGACGCATCGCATCACGCGCCGTCTTTTCATCGACACCTTCAATCTCGTAAAGAATTCGCCCGGGCTTAACTACTGCTACCCAGTATTCGGGAGCACCCTTGCCTTTGCCCATACGAGTTTCAGCCGGTTTCTTAGTGACCGGTTTGTCAGGAAACATCCGAATCCAAATTTTGCCGCCGCGCTTGATATGACGAGTCATCGCAATACGAGCAGCTTCAATCTGGCGATCTGTTATCCACGCGGGTTCCAAACACTTTAATCCATACTCACCGAAGCTGATCTCGCTGCCACGAGTAGCGACGCCGGTCATACGACCACGCATCTGCTTTCGGTGCTTAACTTTTTTAGGCATCAACATAGCTGTTCAACCTATTGCCAATTTCCGATTGCCGATTGCTGATTGAGGAAGATCAATCTGAAATCTGAGATCTGAAATCTGCAATCCTCCTATTGGTTATCTCCCCGAGGTCTTCTGCCGTCTGGAGCGCCGCCGCCTTCGCGTTCACGTCTTGTTCGTGGACGTCGTTCGCGTTCTCCGACACGCGTTTCATTGATCGGATCTGAGCCGGTACCACGGGCCATTGCGGCTTTCGGATCCAGGATCTCTCCGCGATAAATCCAAACCTTTACACCGATCTGACCAAATGTCGTCCGGGCTTCAGCAAGACCGTAATCAATATCAGCTCGTAAGGTGTGCAGCGGAAGCTGTCCCTGCAGATGCCATTCGCTCCGCGCAATTTCAGCACCGTTCAGACGTCCACTCACCTTAACCTTGATTCCCTGGGCGCCGAATCGCAACGACTCTTCGACCGCTTTCCTCATTGCACGTCTAAAAGCGATGCGCTTCTCGAGTTGTGCCGCAATCTTTTCCGCTTGCAACTGCGCATTCAATTCCGGCTTGTGAATCTCCTGAATTGATACCAGTACCTCGCGGCCAGTCTTAGACGACAAATCGCTCTTCAGCTTGTCAATCTCGGCACCTTTGCGACCAATGATGATGCC
>Ga0068864_100003788_pt1 | contig 12471 bp, 7 predicted proteins | sample KBSSwiS72_FD_66586 | JGI IMG/M metagenome (GOLD analysis project Ga0068864, IMG submission 66586) | Switchgrass rhizosphere microbial communities from Kellogg Biological Station, Michigan, USA - KBS Switchgrass S7-2 | ecosystem: Host-associated > Plants > Roots > Rhizosphere > Soil ...
GGCTAGCTTCAACGATCTTTGCCGTTATGCGGATGCTCACTCGGTCGATACTAGGACCGCAGCGTACATGTTGGCGATAGACCGAGTGGCCTACGATACACGCATGAGAGGAATCTATGCGTGACCGAAAAAACATAAACAAAATGGGCGCTAAGTCGTGAAAAGGGCTTGATTTCCCTTTTAAGGTAGAGTATGGTCTGGCATGATTTAGCACTCGGACCAGCGACAACATTTTTAGATCTGTGGGTGGTTTTGAGTGACGAAATTATTGACACGGGAGTTTCGCTTCCATTAGAAGTGGACTCAAGCTTCGAACAACTCGGAACAGCATCTTCATGAAGATGGAATACTGCATGTAAGGCCGAAGTATTCTGTTTCATCGCGATCCGGGCGTCATCGGTTGGGCTACATGGTCCAAGTGGTTCGAACTTTTTGACAACTGTAGGGGGCCTCCGCATGCAATGTTGAGTCTTTCTGTTACCGGGCTCGTTTGGATACGGCGGCGCTATTACACAGATTCTTTTACTCATTTCGCAGGAGGAATGCGATGAGACTCGCAACTAGGGCGCTTATAGCTGCGCTCGCTTCGTTGGTGCTGTGTGCCGCAGTATCAGCACAGACTTTGAGATCCCCAGACGATCCGCGTAACCAGTCTCCGACTGTCGGCACGGGCGGTCCCGTGGGTGGTCCTACCGGGCTCTTCACGATATACGACGGTTCTGCTCTGCGCCGCGGTGAGTTCACTTTCAGTATTGCGTATAGCAATTACGATCGTGACCCGGGTAACGTAGATATTACTGATTGGCCCCTTAGCTTCAATGTGGGGTTGAACGATCACATAGAGCTCTTTTTTAAGACTAATGGGTACCGCGGGATTAAGGTAAATAACCCGCAAAACCTATCCAGCTTTTACCTGCCAAATTCGCAGCTGTTCTTCGGTTCTGTTCTCAATAGTCCGGGAGCAATTGTTCTGGCGCCGAGTGGTCCAACCGTCGGGACGCTTGCGAATACAGCGATCTTTCGACCCGTTGGCAATCAGCCTTTTGTGCAGTATCCGTTCGTTGGTGGTTCCGCGGGAACTTATGGACAAGGGCCGGGCATTATCGGTGGGATATTTGGTTTTCCGGGCTTCTCGGCGACACTTGGTCCAGTCGTGAAGCAGGGGAACAGCGGGACGTTTGGTACGGCTGACAACTATCCGGGTATCGGTTCGCCGGTTGGAAGTATCCTTCCGGGCATCGTTCTGGCTACAACCACTTTGCCTTGTACTGCTTTAACGGGCAACTGTCGGCCACCAGGGTCGCCGAATCCGCTCAGTCCTATCGTTGTTCCGGTAACTTTCACTGTGGCTCCGACTTATTTGCCTGACGCGCCTTTTGTTAACAGGCTGTACGGTGAGTCGAGTTTCACCGACTATGTAGTGGGTGCCAAGATTCGATTTACGGGACCGCATAATCCGCTCGGCGTCGGCGTTGTAGCGTTTTATCGTTGGTATCCAGACAAGGCAGATGATGCCTCCGGATTCAATCAGCTCCAAAGAGGATCGAGCCCCGGCGGCGACATCGGCGATTTCGGCGGAGTACTTTTCGTCGACGGTAGGCTGTCCAGGCACATCAACCTGTCAGCGAACCTCGGTTATATCTTTAACAGCAATCCGAAGGGTCCGAATGACGACGTTCTCCTTGATCGGCCGGATGAGCTTCTTGCCGGTATAGGTTTTGACTTCCCGGTGAACGAGCATTTCCAGCCTATTGCTGAAGTTCGTTCAACGCAGTATGTGGGTGGCCACACACCAAATTCGTTTAATAACAATCCAGTTGAAGTTCTTGGCGGCATTAAGATCTATCCCCGCCGCTGGTTTGGTTTCGGTCTCGCCTATCGTCGGCAACTCAATCAGCAGGATGATGGTCACTTTAATCCGGTCGATTTCAACCTTCCGGTTGTCAATGTGACTAATGTCACGGTTCCCGGTCGCGGGCTCGTGGTAGTTCCTGGTACTAGTGTTGTCGCAACCTCAAATGGGTTTCCAGCAGGATTCAGGTTCTCTGAGGATCCAAATGGTTACATCGGACAGTTCTGGATTGGACGACGGAATGCTCGAATAGTTCCAGTCATAAATACAGCGCCGTCTGTTACCGTTTCTGGATCCACATCGAGCATTACTCGACCGTGCCCGACAGGAACGAGCTCAAGCACGTGTAGCCCGAGTGGCAACGAGGTTCAACTGACTGCAAATGCCACCGATCCGGATAACGACACGTTGCTGTATACATGGTCCGTCACCGGTGGTCATCTCAGCGGTGAGGGTCGGTCCGTTGCTTGGGACCTCTCAGGTGTCGCAAATGGAACATACACGGCAACTGTAGAGGTTAATGATGGTAATCAGCACACTGCCAATGGCAGTGCAACCGTAACCGTAGCCGATTGCACGGGCTGTGTGGCACCACCGCCACCATGTCCGACAGTTTCCGTGACATGTACCGATGCGGTGGATGTTGGTTCGCCGATCACATACACGGCAAACGTGAGTGGTGGCCCAGCCAGCATGGCAGCAACGTATAACTGGTCTGTTTCCGCTGGCACAATCACGAGTGGCCAGGGAACACCGACAATTTCAGTTGATACTGCAGGGCTTGGTGGTCAAAGTGTCACCGCAACGGTGAGTGTTGGTGGTGCGGATCCTTCGTGCTCGACAACAGCGTCTTGCACGACCAACGTCAGGCCACCTAAACCAGTAGCGGTGAAGTTTGATGAGTATGGCAACATCAAGTTCAACGATGAGAAAGCCAGACTCGATAACTACGCCATCCAGTTGCAGAATCAGCCAGGCTCGCAGGGCGTTATCATCGCTTACGGTAGTTGTGAGGGTGAGGCCCAGGCGAGAGCCGATCGTGCCAAGGATTACCTTGTTAACACGCGCGGTATTGAAGCTGGACGCATCACAACGATCGACGGTGGATGTCGCTCTGACCTTACAGTACAACTTTGGGTTGTGCCGACAGGTGCAGACGCTCCAGCAGCAGACACTACAAATGCTGTGTCACCGTGCCCGGCCTGCAAGCGGAAGGCTGCGCCAAGACGACGCGGTCGTGGTGATGATGAATAACAATTAATTGGCTGGCGTTAGCCAACCGTAACCGAGCGGGCGATGGATCTCGTAACTGAGAAACATCGCCCGCTTATTTTGTTCCCAAGCCTATAATTGCTCCGAAGTACAACTTGCCTTTAATTTCCACGCATCCTAAAGCTTGTGTGTTAGCTTTTGAACACAAAGCAACGGAATTGTAATAAACTAAGAAGTTGGTGAGCGGCGTCGCTCCACAAACGATCACAACCTTGGATGAATGACGATGCATAGATTTATGAAGTATCTCCCCCTCGTGGTTACGCTTTTTCTCTTCTCTGTTCTGGCGGTTATTCCAGGCCGTACTGCCGCTGAAGGTTCTGACTCTTCGTCGGATCCCGCTATGTATTCGACTGATTGGAGGAATACCGGACCTCCAGGTGGGGACGTACGGGGCCTCGTTGTAGATCCTACAAATCCAGATCGTTTTTATTTTGGAACGCTTGACGGCCAACTGTACACGTCATCAGACGCGGGAAAAACATGGCAGCTCCTCTACAATTTTGGTAAGCCGCGTCTGTTTGTCGATCACATCATTGTTGATCCACGAAACCCACATGTTTTGTATGTAGGCGCACATCGTCACAAAGAACCCGGCGGGTTCTTCAAATCGACGGATGGTGGACTTAGTTTTCGCGAAAGTCCTGAATTGAAGAACGAGGCGATTCACTCGCTCGCCCAATCTGAGTCGGATCCGAATATCCTGATAGCTGGCACCTTCAACGGAATTTTCCGTTCCGACAACGCGGGTGAATCGTGGCAACAGTTGCCTACATCGAATGTACAGAACCTATTCCATGTTGAATCATTAGCGATCGACCCGCGTACTACTGACATCATTTATGCGGGAACCTGGTACCTGCCATATAAATCGACGGATGGCGGTCAGACTTGGAGATCAATCAAAACAGGGATTATCGACGACTCAGATATCTTCGCTATCGACATCGACCCGCGGGATCCTAACCACATTATTGCGTCTGCGTGCAGTGGAATCTACGAGAGCAAAACAGGTGGTGAAAGCTGGAAGAAGGTACAAGGTATTCCATCGCAGTCGCGGCGTACTCGCGCCATTCTTCAACATCCTTCGATGCCTGGCATTGTGTTCGCCGGCACAACTGAAGGCTTCTGGCGCTCTGAGCGTGGTGGTGATGCCGACTCCTGGATGGTTACAACTTCACGACAGCTCGAAATAAATTCAATCGCAGTTCATCCTTCGCGACCTGATATGATCTACATCGGCACTAACAACTACGGTGTGATGGTTTCGAACGATGGTGGTAAATCATTCGTTCCGACGAATGGTGGGTTCAGTGGGCGATTTGCGAACGCGATACTAGCTGATAGAGAAGCACCGAATCGTATTTACGCGTCGACCATCAACACTGCGACTGGCGGAGGATTCTTTTTCGTCAGCAACGACAACGGCGAGAGTTGGCGACCTTCAATGCGTAATATGCCCTCCAGATTAATCACCTACGCCATTTTGCAAGACACGCAGGACGCAAACGTGATTTATCTAGGCACAAATCTCGGTGTGTATCGTTCACTTGATCGTGGTGCATCATGGGCGCCCGTCTGGGCTCCAACTTCTCCAGAACCGAAGAAGAAACCAATTCGACGTGCGAACGCAACCAAGACGACTAAGTCAGTAGTGACCAGGGTAGCTCCACGCCAACCAGCTTTATCGGCTGAAACGATTTCTCGCGTGCAAGAGGCGTTGAATAACGCTGGTTATCATCTCGGTGAACCAGATGGGAAAGGCGGACCGCTGACTCTCGGGGCGCTACAAAGGTTTCAAGCGGATCGACACCTACCCGCTACCGGAAAATTTGACGATATAACCTTAGCGGCGCTGGGTGTTTCAAAAATCAGTGCAACCGATCAAGCTGACAAGTCCGATCTGATTCTTGCGGATGCAGTGAATGCGTTAGTGCATACCGTAGACCCCGAAAGTAAGAAGGTCGGATTCTTGGCTGCGACAAATACCGGATTGTATCGTAGTCTCGATCCAACCAAAGGCTGGCAAAAACTGTCGTTTGGTATTGTTCAAGATCCACGAGCCGCGTGCATTTCGACAAACCTTCGTCAACCCGAAACAATTTGGGTCGGGACTCCGGCCTCAGGTGTTCTAGTAACTAACGATGGAGGGAAGAATTGGCGGCAAGCGAGTGGAGTTCCGCGCGACTTTCCGGTGAACACAATCGCGCAGGATCCGCAGCGGCCTGATTATGTGTATGTTGGCACTAAGCAATCTTTCTTCATGTCACACGATGGCGGTGCTACATTCAATCGGCGTGGAGGTAATCTGCCCTTTGGCGATTTCACAAGCATCCTGATTAATCCCCGAAATGGCGACGAGGTCTTTGCCGGAAACGCCTATCAGACAAGCGAAATCGGCGGCGGAGTATATCGAACTACGAACGGTGGGGTTACTTGGGCGCGGATTGATCCCAAGCAAAGACGTTTACCAAGTCAGAGAATCTGGGCGCTTGCGTTTGATTCCCAGGATCAGAACATCTTGTTTGTGGGATCGCATTCTGCGGGAGTTTACGTAGTACCAAGGACTTCCGATAATCTTTCGTCAAGTCAGTGACGATCTGTTCCTCCGTGTCATCGAACGCCTCGAGGTAACTCTCGAGGCGTTTGTTTTTTAGCAGTGTCAGCTTCTTGGCTAATCGTTGCGACGCCTTGACATGCGCTCATACTGACGTGTACATTCCCGCCCTACCCGTTAATAAAGGCGGCGGGTGTTTGTCGGACCAAGCGGGTGACTACGGCAGGGCGGTAATCGAAACAAATTAACTCGACATTTCCAAATCCAAACGGCTCGCATCCTCGCCAGCTTCAAATCCCGACAACGCCAAGGTCAAATAGCAAACAGGCCGCTGACATTCTGTCTGGTTGTCATCGAGACTTACGATGATTGTTCCAGTCAGAAGAAGCGCGATATGATCTTGAAACGCGCTAAGAGTTATCGGGAACTACAGGAGTCTGCATGTCTAGTGAACAACCCAAGCTGAATGACAGCGAGGCCGAAAACAAACCAACCTCCGGCGAGCAAGAAACTGCGCCGCAAACTTCCGATCTCAAGAATCAATCCGTGTCTGCTGCTCCAGCACCTGAGCTTGATGATCCAGATGAGTCCCGCGCTGGTGGAGACGTCGACTTTGGTCAACTTCTCGATCAGTTTGAGCAGGAGCAAGCGACCCTTGAAGAAGGCGAAGTCGTTCGTGGAACAGTAGTGGGTCTTAGCGAGCGCGGCGTCGTCATCGACTTTGGTTACAAATCGGAAGGCATCGTAAACCCGGCCGAGTTCACTGAGAATGGTGAGATTACAGTAAAGCCCGGAGACGAGGTTGAAGTGCTCGTAAAAAGCATGGAGACTGCGGATGGTCTGCCCGTGCTCTCTCGAGCCGACGCTGTTCGCATGAAGGCCTGGGATGATCTCGAAAAGGCATATCGGGAGAATAGCAACGTCAAGGGACGTGTGATCGATCGCATCAAGGGTGGTCTAAGAGTGGACATCGACGGTATTGCTGCTTTCCTGCCCGGATCGCAGGTTGACGTACGTCCAGTTCGAAACCTCGATAGCCTTCGTAATCAGATCATTGAAGCCAAAGTCATTAAGCTGAACCGCAAACGATCGAACGTAGTCTTGTCCCGAAAGGCGGTTATTGAACAGGAGAACACTGGACGTAAGGACCAGACGTTACAACAGATCGAAGAAGACATTGTGGTTGAGGGTCAGATAAAGAATCTAACAGATTATGGTGCGTTCGTAGATCTTGGTGGAGTCGATGGTTTGTTGCACGTTACTGATATGTCGTGGGGTCGTTTGCAGAATCCAAACGAACTATTCCATGTCGGCGATAACATCCAAGTGAAAGTCCTCAAGTTTGATCGCGAACGAGAGCGTGTGTCTTTGGGATACAAGCAATTGCTTCCGGATCCCTGGTCCAGCGTTGAGGAACGTTTCCCCGTCGGCACGAGGGTCAATGGACGAGTGGCGAGCGTTGCTGATTACGGCGCTTTTGTGGAACTTGAAAATGGAGTCGAAGGGCTGGTTCACGTTTCGGAAATGAGCTGGTCAAAGCGCGTTAAGCATCCAAGCAAAGTCGTTAATCCTGGTGACGCTGTTGATGTTGAAGTGTTGAGCGTGGATCCAAAGGCGCGCCGAATCAGTCTCGGCATGAAGCAGGTACAGGAAAATCCATGGCAAACGTTGCATGAACGTTATCAGGTTGGTACCCGCGTCCATGGGAGAGTTCGGAATCTTACCGACTTCGGCGCGTTCATCGAGATTGAAGATGGAGTTGATGGTCTTGTGCATGTGTCAGATATTTCATGGTCACGAAGAATTAAGCATCCCAGCGAGGTCTTAAAGAAAGGGCAGGAGATCGATGCGGTTATCACAAGCATTGACAGCGAGAATCGGCGCCTATCTCTGTCAATAAAGGATCTCGAACCAAACGCCTGGGAGAAGTTCACGAACGAGCACAAACCAGGCGACGTTGTGCGCGGGAAAGTGGCCCGTTTTGCGAACTTTGGAGCTTTCGTAGAGCTCGATGACAATCTTGAGGGCTTGTGTCATATCTCGGAACTATCTGAGGAGCGTGTTAATAAGCCTGAAGACGTGGTCCAACTCGGTCAGGAAATGGAATTCAAGATCCTGCGAATTGATCCAGAGACCAAGAAGATCGGTCTTTCAGCGCGCGCAGTTGGAAAAGATGAGCCGATTGTGGATACAAAAATCTATTCGTCTGAGAAGGGTGGCGGCATGGCTTCACTTGGCGAACTTGCCGACTTCGGGCTCAGCAAACCTGAAACTACAGACGAGTAGGACGTTTCACCATTATCTGGGAGCCCCGCTTCATGCGTAATGATGCAGGGGCTCAAACACTTCACCATATGTGCGTCTCGCACATTTCTTGCCCCTGACTCAGTTGTTGACAGTCTTGCCCGACCTGATCATTTTCTGGTAGTGTACGGCCCTAGCTTATCTCGCCACTATCAAGAAGTTAACTAAAGATCTTATTCCGTAACTGTAGCGTTTTAGCCTGGACCATCTTTCGAGGAACCGAGGTGAGGCATGACAAAAGCAGAACTCGTCGAAGACGTGGCTCGAGCGGCAGAACTCACTAAGAAGGACGCGGAACGTTTAGTCGAAATTGTGTTTGAAAGCATCATTGAAACACTAAATCAAGGCGAGAAGATTGAACTTCGCGGTTTTGGGAGTTTTCGCGTACGTGAACGTGGTGCACGACGTGGGAGGAACCCCAAAACCGGCGACCCTGTAAGCATTCCTGCCAAACGCGTACCTTATTTTAAACCCGGGAAGGAATTGAAAGAACTTATCAACGATGAGAACTCCAGCGCTCCCTCCTCAACGGGAGGCTCTTCAAATCTTTCAGTCGACGGCCGACAACCACCTGTCCTCTAGTTGTTCATAACGAGGTAACAAAAAACTTGGATAGACTGTGGAGTCCCTGGCGAGCTAAGTACATAGCTGCAGGTGTTGATTCACAAGCGGGAACCTGCGTGTTCTGTCGAATGACGGCAGACACGGAGAACGATGAAACCAACCTTGTCGTTTATCGTGGTACGCACAACTTCATCGTATTGAATCTCTATCCGTATATTACGGGCCATCTGCTCATTGTTCCTTACCAACACCTGGCTGAGCTTGATTCAGTTGCTAAAGAAATAACTGACGAATTGATGGATCTTGCTAAGAAAGCGCAAACCGTTTTGCGGGAAGTTTATTCACCCAGCGGCTTCAACCTGGGAATGAACTTCGGTTCTGCCGCGGGTGCAGGCATTGCTGATCACATTCATATGCACCTTCTGCCTCGTTGGTCAGGCGACACAAACTTCATGACCACAGTCGCTGAAGCTAGAGTGTTGCCTGAAAGCCTCGAGACTACTTATTCAAAACTCCGCATTCATTTTTAACGAGACGTTGTTGTCAGCGTTTGCCGACCTTCCGCGGTACTGCTTCATCCTCAACTTCGCCGCCCCGGCTAATCGGAATATCGGACGGTCTGGTATAGCTGACACCGCGCTCTTCGCTATCGAGATCGCCGGGAGGAAGAGATGGCAATGGACCAGTCATTTGAGGTGGATTAAAGCCAGGATAATCGATGCGGGCATGATAGATGGCGGTGAGTGCGCTAATCATCGCTTCTCGGATGGTGGTTAGTTCCTGCAAAGTAATGTTGCACTCATCGAGTTGCCCGTCGCTAATAATCGCATCGACAATTTTCAAGACAATCGACCGGATACTCTCGGGATCAGGTCGCGCGAGTGAGCGGGCGGCTGCTTCACATGAATCCGCAAGCATCATGATTGCAGCTTCTTTAAATTGCGGCTTTGGACCCGGATAGCGAAATTCCACTTCGTCGACAATCTCGTTTGGTTTTGCCTGGGCCTGGGCCTTGCGCAGAAAATAGTGCAGCGTCCGGGTGCCGTGATGTTGAGGAATGAAGTCCTTTATCTTATCTGGTAAGCCAATTTCCTTAGCCAACCTGGCCCCATAAGTCACGTGACTCGTGATGATCTTTGCGCTTTGCTGCGGTCGCAATCGATCGTGAGGATTATTCCCTTGTTGATTCTCAACAAAGTACTCAGGCGCTGCTAATTTCCCAATGTCGTGATAGAGCGCACCTATTCTGGCCAAAAGTGAATTGGCGCCAACCGCACGACATGCGTCCTCTGCTAACTGGCCCACAGCGTGAGAGTGCTGATTGGTTCCGGGTGCTCGCATCGCCAATTGTCCAAGAACAGGCAAGTCTGCATTCGATAACTCGAGTAGCTTTACGTCAGTCAGTATTCCAAATAGAGATTCATTTATCGGTAGACCACCTGCTGTAAACACCGCGGTCAACAAACCACCAGCAAGGGCACAGCCAATGGCTAAGAGAGCCATACCCAGACTAAGAGGTTGTTGTGAATACGCAATTAGCGCGAGGGCTATCACGACATTGATGCCGCCTACCAGGAGACCACCGATTGTAACTGACTGTCGTTCTCTGTACCGACCGATACCGTAAACCGCTGCCGAACACGACACCATTGCATACAAAGCCTTTGGCATCCCACTTGGCGCTAGCATTCCGGCGAAGAGTGCAGTGATTATTCCCGTCAAGAAAGCAAGTTGTGTATCCACCAGCATCGCTACCAATAGGGCCCCGGCAGCAAAGGGAATTGCGAAGTCCCAGATAGTTGGATCATTGAATGGCGCGTTGATTCGCTGTGCAGCGATGCTATCAGCAAAAATAAATCCAACTTTCATTAAGGCTGTTTCGACTAATAGTGCCGAACCCACAAGTGCGAATGCCTTTTGCTCGCTTAGCATGACAGAACTGCTTGACGAGCGATGCTCGGTGAATTTCCACGCAGCCCAGTAGATTGCGATCACTGCGATAAGCAGGCCAATTAGATTCTGGAGTGGACGTCCGACAGCGCCAGTGTTTTTGATTGCGGCGATCTCAGCAAGCGTGTTGCTGGTAACGGTGTCACCTTCGCGTGCGAGCACTTGATTGCGTTTGAGCGAAATGACTACTGGCGGAATTTGATTTGACTCGCTTTCCCTCGACGCCGCTGTTGCCGCTTGATCCAATACAACGTTGGGTCGGATAAGCGGCACTAGCGCAAGCGTAAGGACTGCCTTCTGCTCAGGTGTCCAACCACCCAAGTTTAATATTCGTAATTCGAGATTACGGCGTGCAGCAGAAAGGGCGATCATTCGTGTGCGAGGAGCCGGCATGATCATTGCCGCGGCAGGATTACGCACATCCACCAGAACGATCTCCTGTTGAAGTCGGTCAGCATCATTATCATCGTAGATATAGCTGACACCGATCTCTCGAACTATAGATGTCAATCGATTCAGATCATCTTCGGCAAAGTTGTGGGCGCTTATCGCTCGTGCAACTGCAGGTCCTCCTTCACCGTTCCAGCTTGCTGCCTTATTTCCCAAACTGTTCTGTTTTTTCAGTTCTTCCCAACCTGATCTAAAACTCTGCACCGAGGTTTCTGCCCGACTAGAGTCGAAATTGAACACTGGCCGTGTTGCTCTGCGTGCGGCTGTGCGTCTCTGCTCTGTCTCGGCCAGATCGACTGTAGTGATGTCTGCCGGCGCAATAATCGCGTGAGTCAGCACATCACCTTCTTTGTAGTTTTCGTTGAGGCCGGATGAGTGGCTAGTTAGAAGAAGCAACGTCGTCAGTACAACAAGAAGGCTGAACAAGATGAGAAATCGAGTGCGCGATTCGAACATCATGAAGGGACTAATCGCGTAACTCACGAGCTTGTCGCGAGCCTGACCGAGTGGGGATTTGAAGCGTGGTCGAAGACCCATTATGCGATACGCGATACAGGTGATCTATATCGCTCGTCTTCTGCCGATTGTGCGGCAAGATTGCGAGCCAAAATTGCTCCAGCTCTCTCCAACAAAGGCGACAAGCTAGCTTCACGAATTGCCGAGATCGCAACAACTTCCGAGGCTTCAGGTTGAGCCCGTCTAACCGCTCCCGCAAGATCCTCGTCGTCAAGCAAGTCTGCTTTATTTAAGGCCAAAATTACTGGTATGTCCGCAAGTTTAAGTTCGACCAATATCCTCTTGACTGATTGAACTTGTTGTGGCCAGCGTGGATTGGAAACGTCTACGGCATGAATCAACAAACTACTTGCTGAAATTTCCTCAAGCGTCGCTCGAAAGGCCGACAGCAGATCGGGAGGCAATGCTCGAATGAATCCAACAGTGTCGTTGATGATGACTTCCTGATCGCGCGGCAAGCGCAGTCTTCTCGAAGTCGGATCCAAGGTTGCGAACATACGTTGTTCAGCATGCACTGTGCTCTTGGTCAGCGCATTTAGCAGCGTCGATTTGCCTGCGTTCGTGTATCCGACGATAGAGATAATGGGTAAGCCATGACGTGTACGGGCCTTGCGACGTTCCTGACGTCGTTGTCGCTGCTCCTCAATTTCTCTTTCCAATCGGTTGATGCGGTCACGGACTCGTCGACGATCCGTTTCCAGTTTTGTTTCGCCAGGACCTCTTCCGCCGATTCCACCCGCGAGTCGTGAAAAGGCTGAATCCTGTCCAGCGATTAAGCGCGGAAGAAGGTACTTCAATTGCGCCAACTCGACTTGAATCTTTCCTTCTCGCGACTGTGCACGTTGCGCGAAGATGTCCAGAATCAACTGTGACCGATCGATGATCTTCAAATCTGTGGTTTCCGACAGTGATCTGACCTGGGCAGGCGACAACTCACTGTCGAATACCAACATGTCTGCGCCAAGCTGGAGAGCACGAATGATCAGTTCATCCAACTTTCCCTTGC
>Ga0068864_100003795_pt1 | contig 12455 bp, 6 predicted proteins | sample KBSSwiS72_FD_66586 | JGI IMG/M metagenome (GOLD analysis project Ga0068864, IMG submission 66586) | Switchgrass rhizosphere microbial communities from Kellogg Biological Station, Michigan, USA - KBS Switchgrass S7-2 | ecosystem: Host-associated > Plants > Roots > Rhizosphere > Soil ...
ATCGCGTTCTTCTCGACGATGCCGATCAGGAGAATGATCCCGATCAGCGCGATCACCGAGAAGTCGGTGTGGAAGATCATCAGCGCGAGCAGGGCTCCGACGCCCGCCGACGGGAGCGTCGAGAGGATCGTGATCGGGTGGATCGTGCTCTCGTAGAGCACGCCGAGCAGGATGTACACGGTCACGATGGCCGCCAGCAGCAGGAGCGGAGTGTTCGTCAGCGATGCGCCGAAGGCCTTCGCGGTCCCCTGGAACGACGCCTGGATGCTCGCCGGCAGCCCGAGCTCGCCCTTCGCTCGCTCGATGGCGCGGACGGCCTCCCCCAGCGACGCCCTCGGCGCGAGGTTGAACGAGAACGTGACGACCGGGAATTGCCCCTGGTGGTTGATCGTGAGGGGCGCGCTGCGCGTGCGGACGTTCGTGAATGCCCCGAGCGGAACGGAGCCTCCCTCGGCGGACTTCAGGTAGATCGTGCGCAGGTCGTCCGGATGCGTCTGGAACTCGGGATCGACCTCGAGCACGACGCGGTACTGGTTGAGCTGGGTGAAGATCGTCGAGACCTGCCGCTGCCCGAACGCGTCGTAGAGAGCGTCGTCGAGCTGCTGAGGAGTGATGCCGAGCCGCGACGCGGTGGTGCGGTCGAGGTCGAGATGCGCCTCGAGGCCGGCGTTCTGCTGGTCGGTCGCGACGTCGCGCAGCTCGGGCAGCGACTGAAGCTTCGCGAGCAGCTTCGGCACCCAGACGGCCAGCTCGGCCGCGTCCGCGTCCTCCAGGCTGTACTGGTACTGCGTGCGGCTGACGCGGTCCTCGACCGTCAGGTCCTGGACCGGCTGCATGTAGAGCGTGATCCCCTGGATGTTCGCCAGGCGCGGCTGGAGGCGGCGGATCACCTCGGAGGCGCTCGCGTCGCGATCCCCGAGCGGCTTGAGGTTGATCTGGATCCGGCCGCTGTTGACCGTGGGATTGGTCCCGTCGACGCCGATGAACGACGAGAGGCTCGCGACGGCCGGGTCCTCGAGGATCGCCCGGGCGAGCGCCTGCTGCCGGTCCGACATCGTCGAGAACGACGCGGTCTGCGACGCCTCCGAGATCCCGAGGATCACGCCCGTGTCCTGGACCGGGAAGAATCCCTTCGGGATCACGAGGTACAGGAGCAGCGTCGTCACGAGGGTTCCGACGGCGACCACGAGCGTCGCGGTCTGGTGCCGGAGCACCCACTGCAGAGTCCGGCCGTAGAAGTCGACGATCTTCCGGAAGACGTTCTCGGCGGCGCGCGAGAAGCGGCTCTCCTCCTCCGGTGCGCGGTGGCGCAGGAGCTTCGCGCACATCATCGGCGTCAGCGTCAGCGAGACGGCGGCGGAGACGAGGATCGTCACCGAGAGCGTCACCGCGAACTCCCGGAAGAGGCGCCCGACGACGTCGCCCATGAAGAGCAGCGGTATGAGCACGGCGATCAGCGAGACCGTGAGCGAGAGGATCGTGAAACCGATCTGCTCCGAGCCCTTGAGCGCCGCCTGGAGCGGATCCTCGCCCTCCTCGATGTAGCGCGAGATGTTCTCGATCATCACGATCGCGTCGTCGACGACGAAGCCCGTGGAGATCGTGAGCGCCATGAGGGTGAGGTTGTTCAGGCTGTACCCGAGCAGGTACATGACGCCGAACGTGCCGACGAGCGACAGCGGGACGGCGACGCTCGGGATGATGGTGGCCGCGAGGGTCCGCAGGAAGAGGAAGATGACCATCACGACGAGCGCGATCACCAGCATCAGCTCGAACTCGACGTCCGCGACCGACGCGCGGATCGTGGTCGTGCGGTCGGTCAGCACGACCACGTCGATCCCGGCGGGCAGCGACGCCTTCAGCTGCGGCAGGAGCGCCTTGACGCGATCGACGACCGCGATGATGTTCGCCCCCGGCTGCCGTTGGATGTTCATGATGACGGCCGGCGTCGTATTCATCCACGCCGCCTGCTTGACGTTCTCCGCGCCGTCCACGACGCGCGCCACGTCCGAGAGCCGGACGGGGGCGCCCGAGCGGTACGCGATGACGAGAGGGCGATACTGCTCGCTCGACAGGAGCTGGTCGTTGGCGCCGATCGTGTAGGACTGCCGCGGGCCGTCGAACGTGCCCTTCGCCTGGTTCACGTTGGCCGCGGAGATCGCGGTCCGCACGTCCTCGAGCGTCAGCCCATAGGAGGACAGCGCGGTGGGGTTGACCTGCACGCGGACGGCCGGCTTTTGTCCCCCGGAGATCGACACGAGGCCGACGCCGGGCAGCTGCGAGATCTTCTGGGCGAATCGCGTGTCCGCGAAGTCCTCGACGCGGGAGAGGGCGATCGTCTTCGACGTCAGCGCCAGCGTCAGGATCGGCGCGTCGGCTGGATTCGTCTTGCTGTAGATCGGCGGATTCGGAAGGTCGCGCGGCAGGTACGTGCCCGCGGCGTTGATCGCGGCCTGCACCTCCTGCTCCGCGACGTCGATGTTGAGGTCGAGGGCGAACTGGAGCGTGATCACCGAGCTGCCCTGTGAGCTGTTCGAGGTCATCTGGTTCAGCCCGGGGAGCTCGCCGAACTGACGCTCGAGGGGCGCCGTCACGGCCGACGCCATCACCTCGGGCCCGGCGCCCGGGTAAAACGTGACGACCTGAATCGTCGGGTAGTCGACCTGCGGCAGGGCGGAAACGGGAAGCTGGTGGAAGCCGATCGCGCCGGCGATCAGGAGGCCCGCCATCAGGAGAGAGGTTGCGATCGGCCGGAGGATGAACGGCCGCGACGGGCTCATCGTTTCGCGGGGGCGCCGGGGGCCGGCGGGGGCGCCGCGGAACCGGACGCCGGCGAGGCGGACCCGGCCGCCGCCGGCGCCGCGTGGGACGCGCCCGCGTGAACCGAGCTCGCGACGACGTGCGTGCCGGGCTGGAGCTTGTCGACGCCGTCGACGACCACGCTGTCACCGGCGGCCAGGCCCTTCCGGATCGCGGAGGTGTCCCCCTCGGTGAGGGCGACGTCCACGTCGCGCATCTCGACGGTCGAGTCCGGCTTCACGCGCCAGACGAAAGTGGACTGCGGGCTGCGCTGGATGGCCGCCGCCGGGACCAGGACCGCGTTCTTCAGGGTGTCCACGAGGAGGCTCGCGTTGACGAACTGGTTCGGGAAAAGGGCCCCGTCCCGATTCGGGAACGTCGCCTTGAGCTTGACCGTGCCGGTGGTCGCGTCGATCTGGTTGTCGACCGCCGCGAGCACGCCCTCGGCGAGCCGCTTCGTCATGTCGCGGTCGAAGGCGACGACGGGTAGCGATTTCCCCGCCCGGAACGGCGCCAGCAGCTGCGGCAGGCGGTCCGCGGGGAGCGAGAAGACGACCGTGATCGGCTCGAGCTGCGTGATCACCACGAGCCCGCTCGCGTCGGCGGCGTGGACGATGTTTCCGACGTCGACGAGACGGAGCCCGACGCGGCCGCTGATCGGAGCGGTGATCCGGCTGTAGGTGATGTTCAGCTTCGCCGCGTCGATCAGCCCCTGGTCGCTCTCGATCGACGCCTCGAACTGCCGCACGGTGGCGCGCTGCGTGTCGAGCTGCTGCCGGGGGAACACGCCCTCCGCCGTCACCGACTCGAAGCGGGCGAGATCCGCGCGCGCGTTCTGCAGCGCCGCCTGGTCCTTCGCCTCCTGCCCCTTGGCCTGGGTGAGCTGGACCTCGAACGGCCTCGGGTCGATCTGGGCGAGGACGTCGCCCGCACGGACCAGCTCGCCCTCCTTGAAGTTGACGCTCAGGAGCTGTCCGTCGACGCGCGACCGGACCGTCACCGTGTTCAGGGCGGTCACGGTGCCGAGGCCGACGAGCTGGACCGGCAGATCACCCGAGTGCGCCGGCGCCGCGACGACCGGGATGGTTCGCGCGGCGGCGGCTTTTCCGGCCGCGGGCCCGGTCGCCGTCTCGTCGGACGCGTGCCGCGAGCTTCTGCCGAACACGACATAGAGGATCAGGGCGCCGGCCGCGATCAGGACGACGACGAGCCACCGCCGCCTGGAGCGAGGACGTTCGTCCACACCTTCGGCCGGCGGCGGAGGTCCCGCTTCCGCTTCCCCCTCGGGGGGCTCGGGCGTGCGCGTTTCTGGCGTGCTCATCGGCTCTGCTCCAGATTCCGCCGCGGCGACGGAGCGGCGTCCGGTGTCGTCGACCGCGGTGCGCGGTCCGTCGCGAGACGGGTCCGTCACCCCCGTCCGCCCAATTGAATCATTACGCGAAGTCCCGACCGATCATTACGCGGCAGAACGATGCACACAGCGGGCCCGACGACACGATATCGCGGCCCTTCAACGACATGGACGGTTCGAAACGTTCGGGGTTTCGGACAGGATCGCGTAATCTGCCTCGGGGGTGTCGCCAATGAGAATCCGGGTCGGACGCCGGGCATGGACGGCTGTTGCTTCGCTGCGGGGCCTGGCCCTCCTGGTCCTCGCTCTCGCGCCGGTGCCGTTCTGGGGAGCGCGGGAGTCGTCGCCGGTCGGAACGGATCCGGCGAAGCTCAAGCCCGGACAGTTCATCTGGCACGCCGCGGCGGCCCCCGAGGGCCCGATCGTCATCGTCGTCAGCGTCCCGGACCAGATCGCAAGGGTCTACCGCAACGGCATCGAGGTCGGCGTCGCGAAGGTCTCGACGGGAAAGCCCGGGCACCCCACACCGACCGGCGTCTTCACGATCCTGAACAAGGATAAGGACCATCGCTCGAAGACCTACAACGACGCGCCGATGCCGTACTCGGAGAGGCTGACCTGGGACGGCGTCGCGCTCCACGCCGGAGGAATCCCGGGCTATCCCGAGTCGCATGGCTGCGTGCATCTGCCGTCGCGCTTCGCCGAGCTTCTCTTCGGGATCACGAGCGTCGGCATGACGGTCGTCATCGCGAACGACTCGAGCGCACCGTCCGATGTCGCGCATCCCGGGTTCCTCGCGCCTGTCACGTCCAAGGGCGCAGAGGATGACGAGCCCCGATTGCCGGCCGGACAGGAATGGCGCTGGCAGCCGGAGAGATCGCCCGACGGCCCCCTGGCCGTCGTCGTCAGCGCTGCGGACAGACGGGTCCTCGTCGTGCGCAACGGCGTCGAGATCGGCCGCGCAGCGATCACCATCGCCGATCCCGAGAAGCCCCTCGGCAACGAGGCCTACGTCCTCAAGTCCACGCCGGGGGCGCCCGCCGATTCGGACACCCCCGCGGGAACCCGCTGGCTGGGGATCGCGTTGGCAGGTGCGAACGTGGCCGGGGGAGCGCCGCTCGACCTGAAGGACGCGGCGCGGGTCTCCGTGCCCCCGCCTTTCGCGATCGAATTGATGAAAGTCTTGCGGCCGGGATCGACGCTCTACGTGACCGACGCAGCGGTGCTCTCGGAGACGACCGGCAAGGGGTTGAACGTTCTCAACTCGGATCCGCCGTCCGTATCGCCGCCGTCCTGAGAAACGCCGACTTCGCGAGCCAGTCGGTGTCCGGGTAATAGGCGACGACGAGCGACCCGTCCTTGATCGTGTCGATGAGCTCGCGGGCGATCTCCGGCCGAACGGCGGGGCATCCCCAGCTGCGGCCGAGCCTTCCCTGCGCCGCGACGAACTGCGTGTTCACGTAGTCCGCGCCGTGGAGGACGATCGCGCGCTCCCGCGCGTGGTCGTTGAAGCCGGGCTCGAGCCCGTCGAGGCGCAGCGACACGCCGTGATGGCCGAGGTAGCTCTCCGCGGCGCGGAAGACTCCGATGCTGGTCATGCGGCTCCCGTCGCGGTTGGAGAATCGCTCGGTCGCGTTCTCGCCGCTGCCGCGGCCGTGCGCGACGCGCTCGGCGTAGCGCACGCTTCCCTGCGCGACGTCGAGGACGAAGAGGCGCGCCTCGGTCGAGGGTCGCGAGTAGTCGATCACGGTCAGGACGTCGGTGCGGCGGACCGCTCCGGAGGCGACCGCGTTCTCCCATGCCGTCAGCCCGGCCGCGACCGCCGCGCGCGACGCCTCCGGCACGCGGGCCTCGAGTGAAGGGCGAGACGCCGCCGGGGTCGCCCGGAGGCTCGCGGAGAGCAAGAGGAGGGTCAGCATGGGAGGTCGCTCCTGAGAACACGCCATTGTGGCCCGGATTCCGGGACTTTTGCGGGCTCCGGGAGCGCCGCGTGGACCTTGGTCCTACGACAGGCTGGTCAGCCGGCGGCGGACGCTCACACCATCCGCCTCTTACTGTGGAAGCCGGACGCACCGGAGGGATGGGGTGGCGCCGGCTCGGCGATCTGCAGAACCCCCTGCCCGTCGTAGCACCGAACCGTGAACGTGTGGCTGCCCGGCACGAAGGGCCAGTCGTAGCGCCAGAGGACCCAGGTGGTGCCGGAGAGGGGCGCCCGCAGCTTCGCATCCGCCCACGGTCCGTCGTCCATGCGCACTTCGACCCGGGAGATTCCGCGAGCCCCGGCGTGGGCGATGCCGCCGATCGGAATCCGCGCCGCCGCGTCCGCCGTCGCCTTCGAGGGCTTGTCCACGGACACGGTGTCGATCACCGAGGCGGCCTTCATCCGCGCAGTTCGATCCCAGCCTCTTTCGACCCAGTACCCCTCCTCCCAGTGATCCAGGACGTCGATCGACTGGATCCACTTGGGCTGCTTCATTCCGTAGAGGTCGGGGATGTAGATCCTCAGCGGAAAGCCGTGCTTCGGCTCGAGCGGCAGACCGTCCCAGGCATAGGCCAGCATCACGCGCTCGTCCGCGCGGACCGTCTCCAGCGCCACGACCTCGTAGAACCCGTCGGCGGCGGAGAGCTTCAGGTGCGTGGCGCCCGGCTTCAATTTCAGGTCGGGCAGGACGCGCTGGAGGCTCACGCCCGTCCATCGCGTCGTGCCGATCAGGCTCCCGCCGACCGGGTTCGAGATGCAGGCCAGGGTGACGAACTGGTGCAGCGGCTCGTAATCCATGAGCCGGCGGAGCGTCAGCTCGACGGGCTGCTCGACCAACCCGCCGACCTTGAGGCGCCAGGCCGCCCCGTCGACCGCCGGCACGGTCGTGTTGATGTCGATGCGGTAGTGGTCCTCGAGCGAGGTGAACTCGGGGCGCGTGCCGGGCGCGGGCTCGACCCCGGCCCCGGCATTCGGCAGGGGGTTGTTCGACGACCATGCGCGGCCGCTCGCGGCCGCCCGCCGGCTGCCGAGCCGCGCCAGCATGCCGACGGCCGCGCCCGTCACGGTGATCGTGGCCGCGGCGCCTCCGAGGCGCACGATGAAACGCCGGCGACTCACGCGCTCCACGGGATCGCGTCCCTCGCCATCGGGCGTCGCGGGCGCTCCGGCCGCTTCGACCAACCGGAGGTGAGCCCATCCGAGCGTCGCGCCCCACGTCACGAAGGCGAATGCGGTCCAGACGGCCGCGATCGCCGGATCGGCGTGCCCCGGACGGCCGAGACCGGCGGTGATGAGAAGCACCGTCAGCGCGGCGGCCGCGCCGACGGCGAGACCGGCCGGGCGCGACCGGGCTCTCTTCGCGGAGCGCAGAAACGCGAAGAGGAGAGCGCCCGCCAGCATCCCGGCCACCAGCATGGCGGCGACGGCCATGCTCTGCTCGACGAGCTTCGCGGCCGCGTCGGTGCCGCTCGCGCCGACGGCGCGTATCGCCTTGACCATCGCGTCGATTCCGAAGGTCACGAGGCCGCCGGGCAGTATCCGCGCCATCCAGTCGAAGACGTCGAACGGAACGAACGGAAGGCCGAAGAGACGGCCGGCGAGGAAGAAGAGGGCGATGAGCGGCGCAGTCAGAAGCGCGCCGACGAGGGCACCCGTCGCGGCGCCCGGCCTGGCCACGTTCTCCACTCCCCCTCCTGAGGCACGGCCTCGAAAAGACTCGTTGGGCGGCAGGTCCGACACGTTCGACCGCGAGGCGTCGGGGCGCGAGATCGGACGCGGGAAGAGCCGAGAGGCTACTTCTTCGGGTTCTTCTTTTCGGCTGCACGCTTCCGCGCCGCCTGAGCAAACGCGGCCTGGCGTTCGGCCGGAGAGATGAAGGTCATGCCTCGAGCCTCTTCGGGATCCTGCACGACCGGCGGTTCGCCGCGGCGCAGTGCCTCGACTCGCGCCTTCGCCGCGGCCGAAGGAGGCGAGCGTTTGGGGGAAGGGTGCTTCATGGGCGCATTATCTATCCCGGAACGGCGCGACGGGCCATCCTCTCTATCCCTTCGCCCCCGCCGCCTGCGCCGCCTTCACGATGATCTCCGCCACCGGCTTCGGCTGCGAGACGTAGATCGCGTGGCTGCCGCCGACCTCCGCGGTCGTCGAGCCCGCTCGCTTCGCCATCAGGCGTTGGGCGGCAATGGGGATCATCCGATCGTCGGTCACGAGGAGATACCAGCTCGGCTTGCTTCTCCATGCCGGCTCGGAGATCGCGCCGCTCAACGCCTCGACGCCCCACGGAACCTGGGAGGCGGCCATGAATGCGGCTCTCTCCTTCTCGACGTCCCCGGCGAACGAGGCGGGGAACTTCTCCTTGTCGAGAAGCAGGAAGCCGTCCTTCGGAGGAAGAATCGGAGGGACCGGAGCGCCGGGAGGAGGGTCCTTGATCAGGGAACCGACGGACTCGCCCTTGTCCGGCGCGAAGGCCGTGATGTAAACGAGCCCGACCACCTTCGGGTCGTTGCCAGCTTCCGTGATGACGGCGCCTCCGTAGGAGTGCCCGACGAGGATCACGGGTCCGCTCTGCTCCGCGATGACCCGCCGCGTCGTCGCGACGTCGTCCGCGAGGGACGCGGTCGGATTCTGGACGACTCCGACCGAATACCCATCCTTCTTCAGGATGTTGTAGACGCCTTCCCATCCGGAGCCGTCGACGAAGCCGCCGTGAACGAGAACGATGGACGCTGCCATGATGATCTTCCTCCTCGGCTGGATACTAATTCGTCCGCGCCGATCGGTCTCAGGACGCGGCTGTCAACGAAGCCGGCTGGAACCCGTACCCCAGCGGAATCGAACCCGTGTCGCGCTCGAGGGGGCGCGCGGAAGGCCGCATCCCCGCATCGCGCAGCCGACGGATCGCTATCTGGCGGTGGCGCAGGACTCGTTGGATTTCGCACTCTCGAGACTGCCGCTGAACGCGGAGACCTCGTAGCAATAGGTCGTGCCTTTGACGAGACCGGGGTCCAGATAGGTCGTGTTGGCGTCGATCGTCACCGTCGGCGTCGAAGGGTAGGAACCGTCGCTGGTTCGGCGATAGATCCCATTCTGGGTGACGCCCGCGCTCGGCGACTGAGTCCACTTCAGGTTGAGCTTCTTGGGCCCGCCCTTTTTCACCGTCAGGGCCGAGGGCGGAGCCGGTGGCGGCTGCGGCGTCGCGGTCGGAGTGCGAGTCGGCGTGCTCGTTCGGGTCGGCGTGCGGGTCGGAGTGCGCGTGAGTGTGGGAGTGCTCGTCGCTGACTGGGGCGTCGGCGTGGCGGTGGCGATCGGCGTGAACGTGCGGGTCGGGGTGCGCGTGAGTGTCGGAGTGGCCGTCCCTGACAGGGGCGTCGGCGTGGCAGTGGCGATCGGCGTGGACGTTGCGGTCGGCGACGGCAATCCGGGCGTCGCGCTCGCCTGACTCGAGTTTGCGCTCTCGCCGCCCGCATTCGGGCCACCCGTATAACTCGCCGTCACGACGTAGTAATAGATCGTGCCGTTCGTGAGGCCGGTATCCACGTAACTCGTGCCCGTCGGGCACGCGATTCCCACGAACGGTCCCCCGCTCGTCCGGGAGCGCTTGACGTGGTAGCCGTTGGCCCCGATCGACGCCCCCCATGACAGGGACACCTGCGCGTTCCCCGGTGTCGCCGTCAAGCCCGTCGGCGGCGCGAGGTTGACGAGAAGAGTCGTGGACGTGGTGTGCGAGAGCGCTCCGCTGGTGCCGGTGATCGTGAGCGAGAGCGCGTACGGAACCGCGCTCGTCGTCGTGTTCATGGTGAGGGTCGAGGAGCCCGCGCCGTTGATCGAAGCGGGGCTGAATCCGCCGCTCGTGACCCCCGTCGGAAAGGGCGATTCGCTGTCGACGGTCAGAGTCACGGGTCCCGCGAAGCCGTTGACGGGTGCGACCGTCACCGTGAAGGTCTTCGCCTGCCCCGGAGTGGCGACCTGCGCGGGCGGACCCGCCGTGATCGAGAAATCGGCGCTCGGCGGAGTCACCGTGATCGTGCGGGTCGGGGGACTCGGGTCGGAGTTTCCGTCCGCGTCGATGACGGTCAGAGAGGCGTCGTAGGTGCCCGGGACGTCGAAGGTGACGCTTCCCGGAGCCTGAGCCGTGGAGGTCGTCGGCGAGCCTCCGGGGAAAATCCACGAGTACTTCGCCGCGGCGGTGCCCGTGCTGAAGACGACGGAGCCGCCGGCCGGAATCGTCACGTCGGAAGCGGGCGACGCGATCGCGCCCGACGGCGGCGGGGTGCTGTGGGCCGAAAGCTGTATGAACTGCGCCTTGGACGGAACACCCGCGCTGTCGAGCAGGAACAGCATGTAGTACCCGGGAGGCGCGATGTTTCCGCTCGGAGGGCTCGTGAGGCTCAGAGTGCCCGCGCCGGCGCTGCATGGAGGCTGCGGCGACGGACCGCACAGGCCGATCAGCCGTTGCTCCATGTCGAAGGCGTGCGTCGAGGAGCCCGGCCGCACCAGCACCGCGGACGCGATCGCCGACGTGCTCGAAAAGCTCACCGAGAAGGGGGCGCCGTAGCCGACGACTCCCGAAGATGGCGTGACGGCGGTTATGGCGGGCCGGGCAGTGGTGATCAGGCGGTCGCTGCCGTCGTAGAGATAGGCCGGTGTGTAGATCTCGATGGCCGCCTGGTAGCGGCCGCGCGTCCCGGGATTACTCCCGATGCTCGCGACTCTCGCGTCCGGAAGGAGCAGCGCCGTGGAGTGGTAGAGCCGCGAATAGGAGGCGGTCCCGGCGGAGCGGAACGTGTTGGCGACGGGGTCGTAGAGGTCGGCCGCCTTTCCGGGCCCGTCCGGGGCTTCGTTGTTCACCGATCCGCCCAGCGCGAGGACCGTTCCGTCGGGCAGGATCACCGCGTCCATCTGGATGCGTCCCGTGGACATGCTGGGGCCGGGCGACCAGGCCGGGGAGGCCGCCGACAGGTCGATGATCTCCGTCGAGCTGGTTGCCGGATTGGGGCCACCACCGAGGGCCATGACCCTCGGCGTGTACGCCGGCGGGAGGAGAGGCAGGATCACGGACGAGCCGTAGCTCCGGTTCCGAGTCGTCGGAACCGAGGACGTCCAGGTCCGCGGTGAAGGGTCGAATATCCAGCCGTTGGCGTTCGACGTACCGGTTCCGTGCCCCGTGTAAAAGACCTTTCCGTTCGGAAGCACCGCCATTCGAGGGTACAGGGGCGGAAAGAAGGGCGCGGCGGACGGGCTGAGCCAGCCGGCTCCGGCGCTTCCGATGCGATAGATCTCGACGGTATTGTTCGTGCCACCGCCGAGCTTCGTTCCGGAGAACGCCATGACGCGGCCGTCGCCCAGCGTGATCGCAGTCGCGTACCAGCGGCCGTCCACCATGCTCTCGGACTGGACGAAGTTACCCGTCGCGGGGTCGAAGAACGATGCGCGGTTGTCGCCGGTGAAGGTGTAGTCGGACGTACCGCCGACCACGAGGGGACGTCCGTCGGGCAGGACCGCGGTGCCGCTGCAGAACACGTCGTAGGTGAGCTGCTGAACGGCGATGCTGCTCTGCGTGGTGCCCGTCGGATCCCAGACCCCCGCGCGATAGCTCTCGGACCCCTCCGAGTTGTTGTGCGCGTCGTTCTCGGATCCGGCGACGATCAACACCTTCCCGGTGTGCAGAAGGGTCGTGGAGATCGGATTGATCGGCATCTGGTAGGCCAGGGTCGTCCACTGGCCGGTGACGTGCGGAACGTTGGAGACACACGTCTGGGCCATTGCCGCGGGAGAGATCCCGGCAACCATGACTCCAGCAGCCACCAGGAAGACGAACAACCGGACACGCGCAGAAGCGGTCACGGGGGCCTCGTTTGTTGTCTGGATTTCGCCTCGGAAGCCGCCACGATATGCCCGGCCTGACCAGAGGTCAAGGTCACGCTAAACCGTCGCTTCGAAACCCGTGTCGCGCCCGAAAGGGCGCGATAACGAAGCGGATCAGGGGTAGCCCCACCGGTTCCCAGTTGGAACCAGATCCAAGACGGGCTCACGCAGCTGGGAAGACTGAAGGTTGACCTGGAACGCCGTGCTCCAGGAGCGCCGTGAACCCCTGCTCGACCTCGCTTCAGGCGTCGAAGCTGCTTCGGATCGACGCCAGGACCGGATCTGGGAGGCGAGCCCGCTACGCGTCGAGGGCGATGACCAGGTTCTGCTTCATTTCGAACCTCCGGCGCCTGCTTCTCTAAGGCGCGACCCTGGTGGCGGTGCCTTCTGCGAGGGTTACATAAGTGCCGTTCGGGTCGAGATATTCGTACCTGGACGTGAACTGGGAGGCCGATTTGG
>Ga0068864_100003796_pt1 | contig 12453 bp, 12 predicted proteins | sample KBSSwiS72_FD_66586 | JGI IMG/M metagenome (GOLD analysis project Ga0068864, IMG submission 66586) | Switchgrass rhizosphere microbial communities from Kellogg Biological Station, Michigan, USA - KBS Switchgrass S7-2 | ecosystem: Host-associated > Plants > Roots > Rhizosphere > Soil ...
TACTATTTGTAACTCATATTTGTATGAGAAAAGACCAATAGCTCTTTCTACAATCAACAGTCTTTACAATATTGTTGGCTGTGTCCTTGCCGGGATAATCATTTCTATCTGGAAATAGTAATGAGCAGCAATGAGTGACGAGTAAATTCTTTCTGAACTGAAAAACTCCGGAACTTGTAAAACTTGTGAACTGAACCTTTATTCCAATTTCGTAATTTTTAAAACATTCGTGGGAAGATGCAAGTGTACCGGCGTGCTTCCTGTGCTTACGGTTACATTTCCTGTTTTAATAAATCCACGTTCTTTCAGAATATCAATCTGATCCTGGAAAATATCATCCAGGCTTTCTTCTTCATCATAATAAAAAGCGCGAACACCCCAACTGACACTTAACTGGTTCACCAATGACCTCTCTTTAGTGAAAATATACAGCGGAGCCTTTGGGCGATAACTGCTTAGCATAAAACCGGTATAACCACTTTGCGTCATACCGATCAATGCGTCGGCGTTGCAGTCTTTTGCCAGATTGCAGGCATTGTAACAAATCGCATCACTAAGAAATGATGGAGAGTGCGGCTGTGGTTGTAGAACCTCTTCCAGGTTGTAGCGGTAATCTGTTCGTTCAACCTCCATGATAATTTTTCTCATTGTTTCAACCACTAATGTAGGATGTTGACCCGTAGCTGTTTCACCGCTCAACATGACTGCATCAGCTCCTTCGAGCACAGCATTCGCCACATCAGTTATCTCGCTGCGGTTTGGCTTCGTGCGTTCGATCATACTTTCCATCATTTGTGTCGCAACAATTACTGGCTTTGCGCGATGGAGACACTTACGGATAAGTTGTTTCTGAATAAGAGGAACTTGCTCAATGGGTAACTCAACACCGAGGTCACCCCGCGCTACCATGATCCCATCGGACTCCACAATGATGTCCCGGATATTTTGTAATGCTTCAGGTTTTTCAATTTTTGCAATGATCTTTGTCTTGCTTTTCGCTTCTGTTAGTTTGTTTCTCAGGATGACCAGGTCCTTTGAAGTGCGTACAAATGAGAGAGCAACCCAATCCAATTTTTGCTGAATGATAAAATCAAGGTCAACAAGATCTTTTTCAGTTAATGCCGGCAACGAAATTTTCGTATCAGGAAGATTGATGCCCTTTTTCGAAGACAGCGGACCGCCAAGAGTAACCACCACCTGCACATCATTGTTCTTCAAAATTTTTGACACCTTCACTTCCAACTTGCCGTCGTCGATCATAATTGTGTTGCCAATTTTTACATCCTTATGAAAATTGGGATAAGAAACGTAAATACGATTTTTAGTGCCTATCAATTTCTCATTGGTGAACGTCAGTACATCGCCGGGCTTTATTTCGATTACTCCATTTTCAATCTCACCTACCCTGAGCTTTGGCCCCTGGAGATCACCAAGAATGCAAATATTATAAGGCTCCACTTGATTGATCCGCCGAATATGTTCGATGATCTTCGTTTTGTCATCATGAGAACCATGGGAAAAATTCAACCGGAAGACATTTACGCCGGCTTTTACAAGTTCAAGCAGTTTGTCATAAGTATCACAGGCCGGACCAACGGTTGCCACAATTTTGGTACGATGAAAAGTATGTTCAAGACCTGCTTCTTTATCCATTTGTTTGTGCAGGTATTTTTCTAAATTTCTTGTCATATTGCCCCCATCCCCTAAAAGAGGAGTTACGAGTTTAATAATTGTTGAATATAGTTTTGGAGTGGAAGTGTGCGACGCAACCAAAGTCTAACCAAAGGACAAAAGTTGGTAACACAATAATTCAATTAAAGTTTAAAGAACTAGCAAATAAAAAGATTGACTTGTTTAACTGGCTAATATCTTGACGATCTTCAGCCATTCATCACCTATCTTCCCTTTTATTTTCACTGCATCCTCAAGCGGTATATAATGCATTTTATTATTCATTATGCCAACAAATACATTATGTCTGCCTTCCATTAAGCACTCAACGGCGTGATAGCCCATTCTGCTAGCAAGTAATCTGTCAAGACAAGATGGGGAACCTCCGCGTTGAATGTGTCCGAGTATACAAACCCTGATCTCTGCAGTGGGGATTTCTTCCAATATCTTTTTCTGCAGTTCATCGGCACCACCGAAATTTTCTCCTTCAGCTACAACGATAAGATTTACCAGTTTTTTTCTCTTGTTCGTTTCTTTCAGTCCTTTCACCAGCCCCTCAATATCAGTTTTGCGCTCGGGGATCAAAATATTTTCGGCGCCTGTGGCTATGCCGCTGTGCAAAGCAATATAACCTGCATCACGACCCATGACTTCGATCACAAAAATCCGATCGTGAGCATCCATGGTGTCCCTAATCTTATCAATCGCTTCGACGGCAGTGTTCACAGCAGTGTCAAAACCGATTGTAAAGTCGGTGCCGTGGATATCTTTGTCAATTGTACCGGCCAAACCAATACAGGGAATACCAAATTCTGCGTGAAATTTTACGGCACCGCGAAATGAACCATCGCCACCAATGATAACAAGACCATCAATTCCACGTTTCTTCAAATTCTCGTAAGCTTTTTTGCGGCCTGAATAATCAAAGAATTCTTTGCAACGGGCCGTTTTCAAAATCGTTCCACCACGTTGAATTATGTTGGCCACTGAGCGGGACTCCATTTTTGTAATATCATCTTCGATCATTCCCTGGTACCCACGCATGATACCATGCACCTCCAGGCCATTGAAGATCCCGGTACGCACTACAGCTCTGATCGCAGCGTTCATACCTGGCGCATCTCCTCCTGAAGTTAGCACACCTATTTTTGTTACTTTTTTCTCCGCTTTTTTCAAATCTTATTATGTTTTATTTAAAAAAATCTTTTCTCCTTCAATGACAAGCAAAAAATCGCAACCTTTTTTTGAAAAAGCCACCAAAAATAAGGTTTTGTTTGATATGTGTTTTTTTTACACTAAAACGCGCTACAGTCGCCATCTTCATTACAGTTGTTCCCCTATTTATTTACTAAAAGAATTGATCAGAGAATAAATGACAGAATCTCATGGCCTCTTTCATAAGACCGCGCCCCTGGAATAGCGGATGTGGCGCGTAACCGATCTCGGCCCTGTAGTGTTCATATTTTACATTCCAGAAACTGATCGTCCCAGTGAGTATCGGATCATTTTTTAATGCAATGGCCCACGCAATGTATTGATTATCGTCAATTCCATTATTGATCATGCGTGTCCAATTCCTTGCTTCATCAATTGATTGGGCGGATCACGGTCAAGAAATTGCAACAGTTCCTTATCTGAACGACGGAAAAAGACCTTCTTCTCATCTTCATCAGAAATTCTCCTTAGATTTAAACGTTCAGTTGAAAGGAAAGGAAAACGATTGAAATTTAGGAGCAGCATAGTTTGTCAGTTGCAAATATATATTGTCAAAATTTTTCCCCGGATTCTATTTCTCCATCGATAATTTTAAACAAAGGGTACGATTCAAAATTTTTCAAGGCATGCAAAAAGTGAATAAGGTGTTGGTAATGTGAATCGTTTGGAATTGATAATTCGCTAAATTCGCCCGCCACCTTCAATGCGTTTCGATTGTATTCCACCTTCGAGAGATTGATTATTTCTTTAATTTTTCGCATATAGAGGACTACGTGCATGCAGTTGTTGTTAAAATACTTGCGTCCGCAACAGAAGACTATATTCCTGGCACTTCTGTTTGCCGCTCTAAGCCAGGTACTTTCAATGATCGACCCTATAATTTTCGGCAAAATCATTGACCTGTATGGCAAGCGATCGCCCGGTGTCGTCGAGAATGAATTGATAAGAGGAGTGGCGAAATGGCTGATCGTTGCTGTTAGCGTTGCATTGTTTGCCCGATTGGCAAAGGCTGCCCAGGACTACTATACTGGTTATTCTGTTCAGAAACTCGGCTTACAAGTATTTGATGATGGACTGAAACAAACGCTTCGGTTGTCATTCCAGGAATTTGAAGAGCAACGCAGTGGCGAAACTTTATCCATATTACAAAAAGTAAAAACAGATTTGCAACGTTTCATGCAGGCACTGGTTGGCGTATTGTTCACATCCATTGTCGGCATTTGCTTTTTGCTTTGGTATGCCATTACCAAAAATTGGTTGCTTATACCTGTTTTTATAATCGGCGTATTATTCCTGGGCGGTTTAACGGGAATACTTAGCAGAAAAATAAAAACAATACAACGATCTATTAACCGGGAAACGAATATCCAGGCGGGGTTAATAACAGAATCGTTGCGAAATATTGAGCTGGTAAAAAGTCTCGGGTTGACCTTTCCTGAAATCAGGCGCTTAAAGGAAAGAACGAAGGGCATATTCGACCTGGAGATGTTTAAGGTTCGCCAGGTGCGTACGCTTTCATTTATGCAGGGTAGTTCAATGAATATTTTAAAGCAATCGATCCTTTTCATATTATTATGGCTCATCTTCAGAAATTTTTTAAGCACAGGTGAATTGATTGCTACTCAATTTATCTCTACGTCAATCTTTGCACCATTACAAGAGTTAGGCAATATTATTTTGTCCTATCGCGAAACAGCCTCCTCCCTCCAAAGCTTTGATGAACTGATGCAAAAGCCCATCGAACGGAAACCTAAAAATGCAGTAACATTGGGTCCGTTGCAAACGTTGAGCTTTGACAGAGTGACCTTCAGGCATAAATCAGCCTCTAACAATTCTATTGACGGTTTGTCTTTTTCGGCAAGCAAGGGAGACACCATAGCCTTCGTAGGGCCATCAGGTTCGGGCAAATCCACGTTGGTGAAGCTATTGGTTGGTCTATACAAACCAACTGCGGGAAAAATTCTTTTTAACAACGTAAACTCTTTAAATATTCATTACAACGCATTCAGAAGGGAGCTTGGGTTTGTAACGCAGGATACGCAGCTTTTTGCGGGAACTATCAGAGAAAATTTGTTATTTGTTCAACCCACCGCAAGCGATGGAGAAATAAGAGAGGCCCTTACACAAGCAGCTTTCGCCGAAGTGTTGCAACGTTCTTCACATGGGATTTATACAAAACTGGGCGAAAGCGGGATGAAATTGTCGGGAGGTGAGCGCCAGCGATTATCTATAGCAAGGGCGTTAGTAAGAAACCCGAGACTGCTAATTTTTGATGAAGCTACTTCTTCACTTGATTCAATTACTGAAGAATCCATTACCGAAACGATCCGGGGATTATCAAACAGCAACGAGCGTATCACTATTCTTATTGCACATCGCCTGTCCACAATTATGCATGCAGATTGCATTTATGTATTAGAGCGGGGAAAAATAGTTGAAACCGGAACCCATAAACAACTGTTGAATAATAAGAGTCTCTACTATGCCATGTGGAGGCAACAGGCAGGTGAAAGAAAATTGCAAGCCATGAATAGCGAAACCCTCTGACTTACTCTGTGCTGACGCAAAATTTGCAGCTGTTGTTGCAGCAATTCCTTAACGTTGTAAGAAAAATATGCCGGACATCAAAATATACAAGACCAGCAGGGGAATTGTTATCAACCGCGGTGATGATTTTTTTCTTTCCAAAGAATCAGACTGGGATACGTTTGTCAACCGCAACGATCTTTTTAAAAAGGTGACTGATGACCTAAAGAGTTTGAAAGCGAGCGGTGATTTGTCAGCAGTGACAGTTAACAATTTGGCCGCACCCATAGGTGGCCAGGAGATCTGGGCCGCGGGAGTCACTTACGTGCGGAGCCGTGAAGCGCGGATGGAGGAATCCAAAGATGCAGGGGGGGGAGATTTTTATGCAAAAGTGTATGAGGCCGATCGGCCCGAACTTTTTTTTAAAGCAACCGCTTATCGAACAGTAGGATCCGGAGAGGTCGTACGAATTAGAAAAGATTCGCAATGGAACGTTCCGGAACCAGAACTTACTTTATTTATTTGCTCGGAGGGCACGATTGAAGGCTATACGATCGGTAATGATATGTCATCAAGGGATATTGAAGGCGAAAATCCCCTTTATCTTCCACAGGCGAAATCATACAATGGGTCTGCAGCAATTGGTCCTTGTTTATACGTTCCTGGTGAGCCCATTCATCCTGATTCAATGATCCATCTTGAGATCAAACGACAAACTGCTTTAATCTTTTCGGGTGAGATATCCATTAACCGGATGAAAAGAAAACACAAAGAACTGGTGGAGTATTTGTTTCGTGAAACTTCATTTCCCAAGGGGGTTTATTTAATGACCGGAACGGGCATCGTTCCCCCCGATCATTTTACATTGAAAACGGGGGATGAGGTTAGAATTTCCATCGAAAACATTGGAACTCTCGTAAATACCGTCAGCCAGTAGACTAAGTTGTATTCAAAATAAAATAGGATGCAGCCATGAATTGGTATGACCGCTTGTCATTACTCTTAAAGGATAGTTCTTTTTTTTGAATAAATTCAGATGGTTAAACCATCTAAATGAGAACAGCACTATTTTTATTCCTTTTGATACCCGCATTATCAAACGCACAGTTTAAAAGATCAGCAACAGAGCTTGCAAAAGACAAAATCAGGGAATACGTAACTGAAAAACTATTCAAAAACGTTTCCTATGAACCGATTTCTTTTGGCGAGCTGACAGCTAACAGCGCAGGCGGCTCTACATTTTCATCTCTTATAAAACATAAGTTTGCGATCATCGATACCGAGTCTCATGAGAGCATAAGGATACCTGTTCAAAAGCAGTATGAGTTTGTGTTTTATTTTAACGATAAGATGAAAGTACAAATGGCCGAAAGAATTATTGGGAACTGAAGAACCACGTTGTCATTGACTACGCAGAGTAAAGGAAGAAGTCAGCTTTGAATTAGTTCCTTTTGCAAAACTGTTTTTGTCCGGATCCGGAGCATTTACCGTGAGCGTCATTGTATCCCGCGAAGAAAGGCCGAGGTTGTTGGTGACTTTCAATTCGAATTTATATACTCCTTCAACAAGATTTGTAACATCGGTCACTGCCGAATGAGGTGAAACAATCCGAAACTGAGAAGGTCCGGAAATTTTTCTCCATTGGTACTTTAATGATGGTTGTGATTGTGATTTGCCAACAAGTGGAAACAACAGCAAGACCAGGAACTTCAAAATATGTCCAAAGAGTTCGAAAGGTTTGATGTGAAATGAAGGGAAATCCAGAATTTTCGGTCTAGCCATAACTAAGATCCGGGTAACCGGGCCTATCGTAAAGTTACGAGTTCTGTGCGAGCAATAAAAAATGAATTTTTAATTCCCGGAAACGTTCAGCAGCCCAACTCAGGCCTGTCAACGGTTTTAAAGGATATCACATATGGGAAATTTGGTGCAACTAACTCTCAAACTTCGCTTGGTTTTGATGAATCACGCTCATTCTATTCATTTTTACCGTACTCTTATGCTCAAAAACAACTTACCGCATGAAATTAAGTTTTGTAGCAGGGGCAGTAGCTACCTCTGGGTTGTGCTGGTATTTTGCCAATGATCTATCAGGAAATTACTGGTATTTACTATGGTTTGCTCCCGTGCCTGTGTTGATCACTTCGTTTCGCATGTCTCCTAAGTGGACATTGTTTGTGGCATGTATTGCGTATCTGCTGGGACGCCTGAGCTGGCTTCCTTACCTGCTTACTGTTTTGCCTATTCCATTAGCCATATTTTTTACGCTGTTACTTCCTTTGATATTTGCATTGATCATTTTGCTTACAAGAAAAATTGTTTTGCGTGACAGAGGCGGATGGTCTGTCTTTGCCTTCCCTGTTTTCTGGTGTTTGTTTGAATTTCTATTGTTTAAATTTTCTCCTGATGGCACGGCAGGAAGTATATCCTACGCAGAATCAAATTTTCTACCTGTTGTACAAATAGCTTCGGTGACAGGAATTTTGGGGGTCAGTTTTTTGGTCACACTTTTTCCCTCTGTCATTGCGGTTGGTTCCCATTTTCGATTCCAAAGAATGAAAGGACCCTTAGCGGCTGCTATTTTGCTTATTGTTGGTTCAATGGTATTTGGAATAGTGAGATTGAATGAGAAATCATCGAATAAGGCAGAGCTTACGGCGGGCCTTGCAGTGCTCGACGAAAAATTTCATTCGGAGACAGATCATCCTGATACCACAAAAGAAATGCAGACAACCAATTTGTATGCTGATGCAATTACCACCTTGGCTCAGCAGGGGGCGCAGGTTGTTGTATTGCCGGAAAAAATTGTCAACGCGACGACAGCGACAGAAGCTACAGTAAAAGATATTTTTTTACGTGCAGCAATCAGTAATCACACTGCGATTGTCACTGGATATACTCAGCTTATGAATGATAAGACCAGGTTAAATAAGGCACTGGTCATTTCGCCAAAAGGTGATTTGTTGTCAGACTATCAAAAGGTAAATTTGTTTGAAGGCGAGGCGAGAAGCGGGTTTGTGCCAGGAAACCAAATTTCTGTTTTTGATTTACACAACATCGGTTCGGGAGTTGCTATTTGCAAGGATATGGACTATTCGGGATTCATACGAAAGTATGATAAGAATCACCCGCTGATCATGTATGTTCCTGCATGGGATTTCATCCAAGACGGCTGGCTTCATTCGCGCATGGCCATAATGCGCGGAGTAGAGAACGGATACGTCATAGTTAGAGCGGCGAGGCAGGGGCAGTTAACAATTAGTGATTACAAGGGGAAGGTTCTTTATGAAACAAGTTGCACAAATAATAAAGCTGCAGGGCTTGTTGGAATGTTTCCTTTAGTGGAAACAAAAACAATTTACCGGCAATTCGGGGATTGGTTTGGGTATTTAATTGCAATAACCGCGATCATTTTTATCGTGCTGAGACAGAACGCAAGAATATCCCGAAGCCGGCAAATTAATGCCACTTAAAAAGAAAAAGGAATCACTAAACAATTCCTTTCTTCCGCAACGATCTTTTTGTTAATCAAACGTTGTTGCTGACAGGTCTTTTCTTGGCGATTAGATCCCCCATTCGCATTTTCTTATCTAAAAAGTCCTTTCCTTTTTCCTTCAAATCCTTTTTCTGCTGAGGGGTCATTTTTGAATATTTATATATACCAAACGCTGCAGCGGCTGCCAGCAACAGGCCTAATGTTTTTCGCATAACTAAGGGTTTAAAATTTTTAGTGAATAACTTATAGATCAAAATATCATGCCATAATTCTAATAGCAGGTTAACTCATGTGCATGATGTTCAAACCTTATGCAAATAAATTTTGCTATAACTTATAATATAAAGAGAGATTTACTTATTTTAAAATAGTGTTAGCTTTAAAACGGTTAAATTCAGGAATGCGAACCATTCGGCTAAAAAAAATAGAAGGTTTTCTTTTCTTATTTATGAGCCTGAGTTCTTGTTCAATGTTTGGCCAGGATAGTAGTTCTGCTAAAAGAGATACGGCAAAACAAGTTGACGTAACCGATATATTAAGAAAGATCTTTAACAGGCCTGAACCTAAACCTAAACCACCATCCAAAGTCAGCTTCGCCATCCTTCCGACACTTAGTTATAATCCCAGCTTTGGATTTATTTTCGGCGGTAAATTAACCGGTGGTAAACAATTTGGCGATCCTGCCCGAACTGACCTTTCGGTATTTGCTTTAGAGGCTTTTTACGGTACCAAGGGAATTACATCGGCCCAGGCAAAACATAATATTTTTATCGCAGACAACAAATGGAACTGGCAGGGTCAATGGCAGTTGGCTCATTATGGCCTGCTTGATTATGGACTAGGTACAGGAAATTTTAAAACCAAAGATGGCGGCTTTTCCTTTGACAGGTATCCGGTAAAAAATGCGGACAGTTCTTTCCCCATTGCCTACACCTATATTCGTCTGTCTGAAAAAGCATACAGGAAGATCGGCAAATACTTTTATGCAGGGGGCGGTGTAAAACTCGATCTCTTCTCCAATATTGATGACCTAAAACAATCTACCCCGTACAACACGCCACATGAGCGATATAGTCTACGACACGACTTCGATCCCAATAAATATTCGGCAAATGGATTTATTCTCGCAGTACAGTACAACACAAGAGAACACCCGATACGTTCATATGGAGGTATTTATGCCGACATGGGCTTGCAATTCAATCAAAAATGGATGGGAAGCTCAAAAAATGCCCTTCAGCTTCAGTATGATTTCAGAAAATATTGGTCGATCAGTAAGAAAAATCCTGAACATGTTATAGCCTTCTGGCATTGGGCAGCCTATAAACTAAGCGGTGTTTTGCCTTATCTTGAAATGCCATCAACGGCCTCTGATGCGTATGGCCGGAGTGGGAGAGGTTACACTTTTTCCCGTTTCAAAGGACCAGCCTATGCTTGCTTTGAAACAGAATGGCGGTTCCCAATAACCAAAAATAAATTGATAAGTGGGGTTGGTTTTTTTAACCTTCAAACTGCTTCCGACGATTTTAATAAAAAAGTGTTTGAATCATGGGAGCCTGGAGGAGGTGTCGGGCTGCGGATTCTCTTCCAGAAACTGAACCGCACAACTATGTGCATTGATTTCGCAAAAGGAAGATATGGAGCAAGTGGATTGTTCTTCGGATTGGGTGAAGCGTTCTAAGATAAAAGCCCGCCAGTGATCAATTTTTAATTCTCAATTCTTCTGACACTTCTACGCATTCCGAAAACGGGGACAAAATCAAATTGTTTGTAAAAAGGGGCGAGATTTTCGCCGGTAAATAAACCCACATAAGCGTTATCCGGTGCGTTTGTGTCAAGCCATACTGTGAGTTCTTTCATTAACATTGACCCTACATGTTTGTGTTGCCAATTCGGATGAACCATGACATCCTTTACGTAATAGAAGCTTGCCTCATCACTCAATATCAAAGCACAACCAATAACCTGGTTTGCATTTTCCGCTACTACACCAAATGTCGGCGCCACTAAAATTTTTTCAGTTAATGAATGGTCAAAGAATTTATCCCAACCTACGGCAGAGATGAGGCTGAAATATTCTGCCGCGGTGGGAATTCGGGATATGATCTTTACTGTTTCGGGTGTTGATTCAGATTTCGGTTTATCAGAAAGGGGAGCGCCTGCAAAGATCACATAATATCCATTGAGGTCACGGAGTGTGTAGCCGGCCAATCCCCATGGCTTGTTTTCGAGGGGCTCAACGATCTCGGCATTTTTGGCTTTGTGAAAATGGTAAAAGTTTTCCAGGTCTTTTACCCTGATAAAAATCGAATGACCTTGTGAAACTGATGCGAGCTCCGGCTGTTGGGAAAACTGGATGAAAACGCCCTGCCAGGTTACGCCTCCATGGTTTGGGGGCTCACCCCAGGTCCATTTGTTAGGAAAGCCCAGCACCTTATGCCAGTATTCAACCGTTTCCGTTACATCTTTAACTGCAAGAACGGGTTCAACATGTGAAAGGAAAAGCTCGCCTTCTGCATTTGACATCTTGTGAAGTTTTCAGCGAAAGTATAGCTTCTGCTGTGAAGCGATTCCCGCCGTTGAAGATTAAAGGAGACGACTAATTGTTGGAGTTGATATTTAGCGAAAGTCCTCCGCCTGCAAAAAATTTCCTTGATACGCCAGCTTCTGTGTACAGTGCGATGTTTCTTGAAAGGTAATAGCGGAATCCCAACATGCTTCCTGCATTTATCTCACCAACATGATAACTTATATGACCGTTATCATGTTTTCTGTCAAACACAAGAGAATGTCGGGCATAGCCGAAAAATGCTGCGACGTATAGATCCCAATATTCGTTGTCCAGGATGAGTGGGCTAAAATGAAAAGAACTTTTTATCCCAAAATCCCAGCCTTTCCAAACATCTTTATATTCTGTTTCAGGCATGGTCGGGTATTGAAACTTGTAGAAGGTGTACGTGTAAGCGGAGTAGATTCCCACACTGAGCAGTCTGTTCAAGGAGTAATCGCCACTTAAATTTATGGCAGGGATGCCACTATTACTGCGATAGAGGCTGCTTGGATAACCATATCCCGAAGAAACTCCTAAATTGATTATAACGTCATTCTTATCGGTCTGCGCCTGACCAATTGATGCAATCAATAACAGCGACACTATCAAACAAAACCTTGACATCGGTATCACATAGCATTTTAATTTTGGGCGCGGAATTGAATTACTAAATTACTTGAAAGTTTCCGTGTGTTATCAATAGTACCCTTGCTCTTTGCCAATTTAAATGAAATTGTGCAGGACAGTAAAAGTTCAGTCTTGACATCGTCGAAAAATTTGGCCGCCGCTATCAAACCACTTCAAAGAGTTTCTCGTTGAACAAATTTACTTTGATTTCGAGAATGTAAAATCATTTAATTGTTCCGCTCATATACAATTTGATCGGGATTCTACTAATGTGGCCGCAGAGGCTTTGTGAAAGTATAGTAAGTTAACGCAAAACCCATTTGGTGGCAAGCCGTGTAGTACAGCATATCCAGAAAATAATGTTTAA
>Ga0068864_100003802_pt1 | contig 12446 bp, 14 predicted proteins | sample KBSSwiS72_FD_66586 | JGI IMG/M metagenome (GOLD analysis project Ga0068864, IMG submission 66586) | Switchgrass rhizosphere microbial communities from Kellogg Biological Station, Michigan, USA - KBS Switchgrass S7-2 | ecosystem: Host-associated > Plants > Roots > Rhizosphere > Soil ...
CCGATTGACGAGGTGACCGTCGAAGACACCTGGTTCATGGTTGGCATGAAGGGCACCGGGAGCAACACGATCATCGCGAAGGACGCGTTCGTCCCCGAGCATCGCTTCCTGCCCTACCCGCCCGCATTCGAAGGCCGCTATCGGACCGAGCATGTCGACGAGCCGGTGTACCGCGTGGCGCTCGTGCCGGTGACCGTGCTGATTCTCGCTGGCTCACAGATCGGCGCCGCGCGCGCGGCGCTCGACTACGTGGTCTCCAAGTCGAAGACACGCGGGATCACGCACACGACGTTTCCCAGCCAGGCCGATTCGTCTGGCTTTCAGATGCTCGTGGCGGACGCGGCGATGAAGATCGACACGGCGTTCCTGCACGCCTGTCGCGCCGCGGATGATCTCGACCGTGCGGCAGACGCAGCTCGACACCCTGATCTCACCGAGCGCGCACGCGTGCGGATGGATACCTCGCTGGCCGCGAAGTACGCACGTGACGCCGTGGAACTGCTGGTGCAGGCACACGGCACGTCGAGTCTGGCCGATCACAACCCGCTGCAGCGGTTATGGCGTGATGTCCATGTTGCGAGCCATCACGCCATCACCGAGTGGCAGGTGAACCTCGAGGTCTACGGCAGGGCGCTGCTCGGCGTCGAGCCGAACATCACCCACCTGATCTAGCGGAGCTACTCGGGTTTCACAGATTCCGCGCGAGGTCCTTTCGGACCCTGTCCCGGCGTGAACGTCACGCGCTGTCCCTCGCGCAACTCGTCGAACCTCGTGCCCTGGCATGCCGACTGGTGGAAGAAGTACTCAGTGCCGTCGGAAGCCGCGATAAACCCGAAACCCTTGTCCGTGATCCGCTTGATCGTGCCGTTCGTCGTCGCCATGTCTCGATCCTTTCGTCGTCGGTGCTGATGAGCCTCGCGGCAAAATCAGCTCCCTCTATTGTGGATTGGATCGCATGGATTGCGCCGTTTACGGATCTGCGGTTCGGCTAGGAAAGAACGGTTGAGGTTTGGGCAGGAAATCCATCACCGACCTTTCACGATCGTCACGATCCATCCGAAGAACGTCAGTACCACGAGCGGATAGGCGAAGAACGGAAGAGGCTGAGACGTCGGCAGCAGCCGCTCGCCGCGGAAAATCCGTGCAGCGACGATGGCAAAAAGTACAGCCGCCGCGACTCCGGCGCCGCGGACCCACGCCGTCAGCGTCGAGGGAAGACTGATGAGCAGCAGTCCCGCCGCCCACAGCGCGACACCAGCACCGAAGGAAGGAACGCTCGCATCCAGTCCAGCCGCAGTGCCCGACAGCAGCAGGCTCTCACCCAGCGCGAACACCAGAAATCCAGCGGCGACCGTGTCGTGACCGCTGCGAAGAAACCTGACGGCGAGGAGAGTGGTGGCGACGATGACGCCGAGGCCGTCGATCAGCCAGAAGACCTGACGCACCGCATCGCTCGAGACAAATGTTCCACTGACGCCGAACGTTGCGCCGAGAATCAGGCCGACGACCGGGACGAAATCGCTGCGTGCGCGTGTCACGGGCGGGGATGGTACCGCAGGCCGCAGTTCGTAGGAACCGGTCGACCGTGATGTCGCGTTAGTTGGTATACTTTGAAGTTCCTGCCTTGCACTGATTGCGGAAGTGGCGGAATTGGCAGACGCGCTAGCCTCAGGAGCTAGTGGGGGCAACCCCATGAAGGTTCGAGTCCTTTCTTCCGCACCAATCAGAACGTGATCTGCCTGACGATCGACCGCGTTCGCTCGCGGGCCGGGAATACTCCTTCGATGAACGCCGGGTTCCAGTAGCCGCCCTGTCCTCCAAATCCAACGTCGAGCGTCACCGTCGCGCGCACCGGATACGACCGGTTCAGAGCGAAGCCCGGAAAGCGCTGCCGGACGTCGGCCTGGCGCACGTAAATGCGAAGGTTGCTCGCCGCGTCCAGGTGGTACCCGGAGCTATGCAGCAGCACGCTGCTGCCGCTGGGCATGAGGATCTCAAACGTCAGCGTATAGCCGTACGCATCGGTGCCGGTGAATGCGGGGATGATGTCGAAGTCGCGGCCGTTGCCGTTTCGCTCCAGGCGGAAATCACTGAGAGTGATTCCCCCGGTGCGGTACAGGCTCTTCATAGACTCCAGCGCCTTCCGATCACCCGCCAGGCCTTCCGACACGAGCTGACGGCAGCGCGCCGCGGTATATCCCCAACCGGAGGACAGCAGCGCGCGCCGCTCTTTCACGTTCGCGCACAGCGTCGAATCGCGGAACTCGATCGCGGCTTCCTGGAAACACTTCGATCGAACGTAGTAGGACCGGTACCCATCGGGATTGAAGACCAGGCCGCTCTGGGATTGCGATGGGTCGATCGCCGTGCACGCTTGAACGGCCCGCGAACGCATGTCCGCGTAATCGGAGGCGAGGAGCGACGTGCCGAGCACGCACAGCACCGGCAGCAGGCTGACACGTAAGCCCCGCGTTATCATGCCGGCGTGAAGCTCACGCGCATCAGTCTAGCGTGTCTGGTGTTCTGGCTGTCCGCGCAGATTGCTGCGCCGGCGCAGGATACTGCCGCGCGCGTCACCGCATCGCTCACAGCCATCACCACCGCTGACAACAACGCTGGCCGGCGGGATGCGATCGTCACGCAGTTGCGTGCGCTGGGTGTCGAGCCTGTCCTGGAGCCGTTCGGCGAAGGTCGTTCGGCGGGCGCGAACGTCATCGTGACGCTGCCGGGTCGCGGGCCGAAGACGATTGTCATTGGCGCGCATCTGGATCGCGTTGGCGTCGGACGCGGCGCTGTCGACAACGCCGCGTCGTGTGCCGTGCTCATCGAGCTGATCGCGGCCTTCAAGGCGTCGCCGCTCGAGTCGACCGTGCGCCTGGTCTTCTTCGACCGCGAGGAAAACGGTCTGGTTGGTTCGCGCATGCACTTCTCGACGCCGGGCCATCGCGCGAACTACGCGATAAACCTCGACGTCTTCGCGTACGGCGACACGATCTTCGCCACCGGCTCGCGTCCTGACGGTGTGCTCCTGCGATCGCTGCGTGCGGTGGGGGAAGCGACCGGCCTGCCGATCCGTGACGTACAGCCTGACCACTACCCGGGCAGCGATCACCAGACGATGATCAATGCGCAGATCGAGACGCTGGGTCTGGCGCTGGTCGACAAGGCAGACGTCGACGGCATCGTGGCCATGGACGCATCAAAGCTGAGGACTGGGCAGGGGCCTCGGGTGCTCCGGATCATCCACACGCCGAACGACACGATGGCGGAAGTCCGCGTCGATCAGATGGCGCGCGGCATCGCGTTCGTCGAGCAACTGATTCGGAAGGTCGACACCGGCGATTAACGAGCCCTGGCTTCCGGCCACAGCGCGATGAAGTCGGGGAGCGTACGTCGCAGCGTACGCACGCGTTCGACGGCCCGCTCGAAGCGACGCTGATCCGCCTCGGTCCACGCCAGACCGTACCGCCGCCTGATCACGTCAGGCAGCAGGCCGATCGACACGAGCCGATTCCACGATGCAACCGGAGGGATGAACCGGGTCGCGCGCGGCGCCAGCACCGCAATCGACAGCTCGCGCGCCTGATCGCCGATGGCCAGAATCTCCGACCGGTACATCTGCGACAACAGCTCGGATGCGTGACCCCAGGTCACCGGCACGTCCGCGGGGCGTGCACCCAGCGCAATGGCCACCCACGCCGAGTCGGCGCAGTAGGCGTCACGCTCGTCAGCAGTGATGGGAGCGATGAACCGCTCGTACGTCAGCGGGATCGACTCGAGCAGCGTCAGGTGCACCCACAGAACAAGCGCGGGATCTTCTGCCGAGTACGGCGTGCCCGCGGGAAACATGCCGACCGTCTGCGTCAGACGCCCGTTGACCCGTGTATGAATGGTGCGGATGCCGTGCAGCGCGTGCTCACGCTCTGCGTCGGTGCCAAACGACAGCGCCAGCATCGCCCTGATCGTCGAGTGCAGGCGGGCGGCCGCGGCGAGCGGAGTCGCGCGGAAGCTGCTGTGATCGTAGACGCCCGCCGCAATCAGCGGGTGGGCCAGCTGGAGCAGAATCGCGCGCGTCCAGCCGAGCAGGACGAGCCGTTCGGCGTTGAGACGCTGCGCGACTATTGCGGTTCCTTCCCCGGGCTCGCGCCGCCGGTTTTGCCCGCCGACGCGTCAGCGGCGGCGGACTTCCACAGCCATCCCGCCACGCCGATGAGCGCGAGGCTCATGGCACCCTGCCGCGCCAGTTTCCAGCCGCTTCCGTTCGGCCGGTGTGCGGGATCGAGCAGCGTGCGGTACGCCTGAAGTTCGGCGGGCCGAGGCGGTTCCTGCAGCCGCGGCCGATCGCGCCGCTCGGGCGCGGGTACCCATCGCGTGATGAACGCGAACGATTCGGACGCGCACACAGGACACTGCGGCGCGTCGTGGACTTCTTCACAGTCGAGACAGAGTCGTGCATTCCTCAGTTGCATAAGGGACCTGTCCCGAGTGTACCGGAGGTCCAGGTCCGGCTGAAGCCGGACACTGTGTCATCCCGGTCCGCCTAACGGCGGACAATACGCTACGGCGCCGGGAAAATTGCGATACGGTCGCCGGTATACGAACCTACCCACAATTGCTTTCCCACCTCGACCGCCACGGTGCCGCCGCTGAATCCAGGCACTGCGGGACGACGGAGAAGCTCGGTGGTCTTCATCGTCTTCGGATCGATCCTGACGACGACCGTCTGTATCGGCTGACCAGGGCCCGCGCCGACACCGGCCTGCCCCGTGCCGAACAACGATCCGTCGCGCGCCCAGCGGATGTTGTCGATGCGGAAGCCGAGCGGGATCTCGTCGCGTTTCGGTTCCTTCGCGCCGCGGGTGAGGCGGAAGAAGGACTGGCTGCCCCAGCCGGCGACGTAGAGCGTCTTGCCGTCAGGCGAGATCTCGATGCCGTTCGCGCCGGACGCCTCGCTGCCGGGAACCTTCTGCCAGCCGGACGCGGTGTGCCATTCCCAGAGCTCACCGTTCTTCTCGCCCTTCTGCATCGCGGCCATGCCCTGCGCGTTCCCGCGTGGCAGGAAATTCGTCGCGATGAACCCGCCATCGTCCAGCCATCTCACGGAATTGAGACCGATCGGATCGGGAGCCACGGCGCAGCCGATCCAGGTCAGTGTTGGTGTCGGCGTCTTCGTATCGACGGTAAAGACGTCGATCGCTTCGCGCGCGCCGTGCGTAACGGTCATCAGCGTGTGCACACCGTTGCGACCCTCGCGCAGCGTCAGGCCGTGCGTCTGGAACTTGGCTTTCGTCGCGGCGTCGGGTATGCCGGGACATGACTTGTAGGTCTTCGAGTCGAACACCTCGCGAGCGGTTGGCGCCGGGTACGCGCGGATGCTCATGCGATCGCTCACACGAATCACATTGATCCCGCCCGCGCCTGCGTACGAACCAGCGATCACCCATTGCCCGCCGGGCAGCACAACAAGGTCTTCCGGCGCTGCCTGTCCGCAGATGAACTGAGTGTCGCCGTTGTCCGTGCAGGGTACCGGTGCGGGTGGTTGCTGGGCAGCGAGCCCCGAAACCGCCATGAAGCCGAGGGTCAGTGCAGCAAGAGTCAGCTTTCTCATGGCGCTGACTTTACAACTCCCAACTCCCAATTCCCAACTCCCAAGTTGGTTGGACGCCAATCGTTCTTTTGGGAGGAAGTTGGGCGTTAGGAGGTTAAAACTCGACGTGCGTCTGCACCAGTATCCGGTTCTCGTCGAGCCTGACGGGATCGTCGAAATGCAGCTGCTCGTTCGTGACCACGAATCCTACCTTCGCGCGCGCCCATATCAGCCAGTAGGCGCCGCCGGCGATGATGCGATTCTGTTCGTTGACACCCAGCGAGTCGTCAGGATCGAACGAGTCGTAGCGGAAGACTCCGGCCAGGCCAGTCAGACCCTGCCGCGGTTCGGCGAACACCGACCATCCGGTGCGATCGACATCGCGCGGCGCCACCAGGCTCAGCGGATTCTCGGTCGCCCACACGCCCTGGCCGGTCACCACGAGCTGGGTGTGTTCGAAGCTGCCCATCACGATGCCGAGCCGGCGCGGCCGGTCCGATGCATATGACCCGGCGTTGAAGAACCCTGACACGCGGAACCCTTTGGCAATCGAGGCGTTCGGGAAGGGCCGCAGGGTGAGTCGAGCCTGAACGCTCTTCTGCTTATTGAGTTCGACGTTGCCGAAGCCTTCACCGTTGTAGACGCCGGCGTGCACTTCTCCGAATCCGTTCGGCAGCGGCGTGAAATAGCTGACGCCGAAGTCCGCCGAGCCGGGAATCAGGCCATCGCGCTCCGCAAACATCTGCCCCTGGACGCGGTAGCGGTCAATGCTTTCCTCGAAATCCAGCCACGGCGTCTGGTGCAGGCCGAAGCGGATCCATGCGCGCGGCGTGATGTTGTCGAACTGCGCGAAGGCGTACTTCACGCGAACGACCAGGCTGCCCGCCAGGCTGCCGTCGTTGATTCGACGGATGTCGGGCGTCAACCGGAAGCGGATGTTGTCCGAGAGCTGGCCGTTGACATTCAGATAGGCGCGCGTGACGTCGAAGGCGTTGTAGTCGTCCCTGTTCTTCAGCTCCGCGTCGTACTGCAGGTACGAGAGCACACCGACGCGCACGATCGGATATTGCGGCGGCGGTGCGGGTGCCTGGGCGGGCGGCGGCGGCTGTGGCGCCTGCGCGGCGGCGGAGCTGACCGACAGGGCCACGAGCGAAAGAGCGGCAAGTACGCGAGTCGTCGTCATATGGCGGTTACTTGTACGACACGCGGATTTCACGCGCGTCACACGTTCGTTACATGTGTGTTAACGAATCGTGTCATGGCCAGGAGGCCACCAAATGCTAATCCGTTGTGATCGCTGTGGCCTATGGTGTGGCGGGCGGATGATGGCGTACATCCTGCGCCGAGACCATGAAGATGACGTCCTCCGCAACGTTGGTGGCGTGATCGCCGATGCGTTCGAGATGCCGTGAGACGAGAATCAGGTCGAGCGCCGGCTCGATCGTTTCCACGTTCTGGAGCATGTAGGTGAGCAACTCGCGGAAGACCTGCGTCTTCAAGGCATCCAGTTCGTCGTCGCAATTCAGCACTGAACGGGCCATCTCTGTGTCGCGCTTGACGAACGAGTCGAGCGCATCACGGAGCATCGTCTGGGCGATCGTGCCCATCCGCGGGATGTCGATCAACTGCTTCACCGGAGCGTGGCCCAGATACCGGACGGCCGCTTCGGCGATATTGACGGCCAGGTCGCCGACACGTTCGAGATCGCTGTTGATCTTGACGGCGGCGACAATCGCGCGAAGATCGGTCGCCATCGGCTGATAGAGCGCGAGGAGCCGGAAGCAGCGGTTGTCGATGTCGATGTGCAGGCGATTGATCGGCTCGTCGCCGGTCAGCACCGTGTCGATCAGCGCGTGATCGCGCGCGACGAGTCCTTCCACGGACGCGCGCACCCGTTCCTCCGCGAGCCCGCCCATCTCGAGCAGACGACTCTTGAGCGCCTCGAGCTCCTCCTGGAAATGACGTACGGCCTGTTCCACTAGCCGAATCTCCCGGTGATGTAGTCCTCGGTCAGTTTTTCGGACGGTGCGGTGAAGATCTTATCCGTCCGGTCGTACTCGACCAGCTTCCCGAGCCAGAAGAACGCGGTGTAGTCGGACACCCGCGCCGCCTGCTGCATGTTGTGCGTGACGATGATGACGGTGTACAGGCGCTTCAGGTTGTAGACCAGTTCCTCGATGCGCTGCGTCGCGATCGGGTCGAGCGCTGATGCCGGTTCGTCCATCAGCAGGATGTCGGGCTCGATCGCCAGGGCGCGCGCGATACACAGCCGCTGCTGCTGACCCCCGGAGAGCGCCAGCGCCGACTCCTGCAATCGATCCTTCACTTCCGTCCACAGGGCGGCCTGCTTCAGGCTCTCTTCGACACGTCCGGCGAGCTCGGACCGCGATTTCGCCATCCGGTTGATGCGCAGCCCGTAGGCGACGTTCTCGAAGATCGACTTCGGGAACGGGTTCGACTTCTGGAAGACCATGCCAACGCGTCGCCGCAGCTTCACGACATCCAGTCCCGACGCGTAGATATCCGCGTCTTCGATCAGCACCTTTCCTTCAACACGTGTGCCGGGAATGACATCGTTCATGCGATTGAGCGTACGGATGAACGTGCTTTTGCCGCAGCCGGATGGGCCGATGAAGGCGGTGACGATGTTGGGGTAGATGTGCAGCGAGATGTCCTCGAGCGCGCGCTTCGCCCCGTAATAGAAGTTGAGCGACTGCACGTCGATCTTCACCGGACCCACCGCAGTCCTGGCGGACTGGTGCTCCGATGTGGCGGACGGTGTCGGCGGCTTCACCATAGTCACGGCCATCATCCCCGCAGCCTCTGGACACGTGCGGTCACGAATCGTGCCGCCAGCGAGCACACGAACACGAACATCACCAGGACGAGCGCCGCCGCCCAGGCCTGACGATGCCAGTCGTCGAACGCGGATGTGGCGTAGTTGAATATCTGAACGGTTGTTGACGCAATCGGTTGCCGCAAGTTGGTGGAGAAGAACTGATTGTTGAAGGAGGTGAACAGCAGCGGCGCTGTTTCGCCCGCAATGCGCGCCAGTGCGAGGACGACACCGGTCACGATGCCGGGCAGGGCAGCGGGCACAATCACCGAGAAGACAGCTCGCGCACGCGTGGCGCCAAGCGCCAGCGCACCCTCTCGCATGGTTTCGGGGACGAGCAGCAGTAACTCCTCAGTCGTGCGCGCGACGATCGGAATCATCATGATTCCCAGCGCGATGCCGCCCGCGAGTGCGCTGAAGTGCCTGAACGGCAGCACGGCAATCCCATACGCGAAGATGCCGATCACGATCGACGGAACGCCGTTCAACGTATCTGCGGCGAAGCGGACGGCAACGGCGAGCCGCGTGCCCCGGTACTCGGACATATAGACGCCGCTGAGTACGCCGATCGGCACCGCGAACAGTGAGGCCAGGCCGGTCAGAATCAACGTGCCGACAAACGCATTGCGCATGCCGCCCCCCGGTTCACCGGCCGGCTTCGGCATGTGCGTGAACAGGTCCATGTTCAACGCCTGCACGCCCTGTTTGATCAAGAAGACCAGGATGAACGCGAGCGGGACGAGCGCCACGAGTACGGCCGCGCCGCACGCCGCGACGAACACGGCTGAAATGCCACGGCGCATCGTGTCGCGCGTCACGCCGCCGCCTCCGCCACCACCACCGGCTTTCGCGACCTGGCCGGACGGCCCATGGCCCAGATCAACCCGCGCGATGCGGTGTTCACCACCAGCGTGATGATGAACAGCACGAGTCCGATTTCAGTCAAGGCGTGCAGGTAGAGGTCACCGGTCGCTTCCGTGAACTCGTTGGCAATCACCGCGGCCATCGTGTACTGCGGCGCGAACAGCGACAACGACACCTGCGGGTTGTTGCCAATGACCATGGTGACCGCCATCGTTTCCCCGAGCGCGCGTCCGAAGCCCAGCATCACTGCGCCGATGATGCCCGTGCGCGCGAAGAACATCGCGGCGCGGATTGCTTCAAAGCGAGTGGCGCCCAGTGCGTATGCGGCTTCGCGCTGTGCGGGCGGCACCGTCTTCAGTACTTCGCGTGCGACCGACGACGTGAACGGGATCACCATGACGGCGAGGATCAGGCCGGCGGCCAGCATGCCGTTCCCGAGCGGTGGACCTGAGAACAGCGGCAGCGCCCGCAAGGCCTCGGGCGTCGAGGTTTCGAGCGCCCGGACCGCCGGCGCGAGCACGAAAATGCCCCACAGTCCGTAGACGATCGAAGGGATGGCGGCCAGCAGCTCGGTGAGAAAGGTCAGCGGGCCGCGCAGCCGCGCCGGGCACAGCTCGGAGATGAACACCGCGATACCCAGGGCAATCGGCGTGGAGATGACGAGCGCGAGGATCGACGAATACAGCGTTCCCCAGATGAAGGGGAGCGCACCAAATTCTCCAGCGACCGGATCCCACGTACTTGTGAGCCAGAACCGGAAACCGAATTCTTTGATCGAGAGCAGCGACTGGCGTGTGAGCTCCACGCCAATCGCGGCAACGAGGATCAGCAGCAGAACGGCGAAAGCGCCGATCCCGACCCGGAATCCGAGCTCCCGCCGCATCGGATCAGGAAACCTTGATCTTCCCGAGTGCGCCCATTTCCTTCATCACGACGGCGTCGGGGAGCGACGCATAGCCGAGTTCGGTCGCGAACTTCTGGCCGTCGCGGATCGCCCAGGTAATGAAGTCCACCATCACCTTGGACATCGCCTTGTCTGAAGGGTTCTCGTAGAGGAGCAACCAGGTAAACGAGGAAATCGGATACGCCCCGGCGCCGGGTGCATTCGTAATCGAGACGCGGAAATCGTCCGGCATCGAGACGCCCGCAGCGGCCTTGGTCACTGATTCCGGCGAGGCTTTGACGATGTCGCCGGCAGCATTCTGAACGCTGCCGTAGCTGATGTTGTTCTTCAGCGCAAAGATCAGTTCGACGTACCCGATGGCGCCAGGCGTCTGCGATACGACGCCGGCGACGCCGTCATTGCCTTTGCCGCCAATGCCAACCGGCCAGTTCACCGATGCGTTAACCCCGACCTTCTCCTTGAATTCGGGTGAGACCTTGGACAGGTAGTCCACCCAGATGTACGTCGTGCCCGAGCCGTCGGACCGATGCGCGACGGCGATGTCAGTCGCCGGCAGCGTCACACCCGGGTTCAGTCTGGCGATCGCTGGTGCGTTCCACTTCTTGATCTTGCCGAGGTAGATATCGGCCAGCAGCGGACCGCTGAAGTTCAGGTCGGTGACGCCAGCCAGATTGAAGACCGGAACGACCGCACCAAGGACAGTCGGGAAATGCAGAATCGGTCCCGGTGCCGCCTTCAATTGTTCGTCGGTCATCGGTCCATCGCTGGCGCCGAAGAAGACGGTCTGGCTGGTGAGCTGGCGGATGCCGCCACCGGACCCGATCGGCTGATAGTTGATTTGAATATTCGGGTGCAGCTTGTTGTATTCGCTGAACCACTTCGAATAGATCGGGTTCGGAAACGTTGCGCCGGCGCCGTTGATTTGCACGGTCGAACCCGGCGCAGCCGAGCCCTGGTCGGGCGTCGGGGATTGATTGCCACCGCACGCGGCGACCGTGAATACCGCCATCAGGCAGGCGGCGAGCCCAGACCGTCGCATCGTCATGACGCAACGGTACTGTTCGAGAATTTCGCGCTCGTTACCGCGATGTTAAATCCGTGTAACACAGCGCATTGGGAGTTGATCAGTCAATGAATCGGTAGCCGAGCCCGATAACGGTTTCGATCTGCCGCGAGGCGATGCCGAGCTTGGAACGCAGCCGGCCGATGTGCACGTCTACCGAACGCGTTTCTACCGAGTCGTCCCAGCCCCAGACACGCTCGAGCAGGCGATCTCTCGAAATGACCCGGTTGCGGTTCTCGACGAGATACCGCAGCAGTTCGAACTCGCGGCGCGTGAGGCGCACCTGGCTGCCGTCCACACGGACCGAGATCGCGTCGAAGTCTGCGATCAGATGGGCCCCGGCATACGAGGTCGACGCCGCCTTGCGTTCGCCGCCGTTTCCGCCCCGCCTCAGCACTGCGCGCACGCGTGCCACGAGCTCACGCAGCGCGAACGGCTTGGTGATGTAGTCGTCGGCGCCCAGTTCGAGACCGGCGACGCGGTCGCTTTCGCTGGCACGCGCGGTCAGCATGATGATCGGAATATGTGACGTGTTGGGCCGCGATCGAACAATGCGGCAGACTTCAACGCCGCTGAGAACCGGCAGATTGAGGTCGAGCACGATCAGATCAGGTGCGGCTTCACTGACGGCGCGGATCGCCGCGTCGCCGGCGCCGGCGACGTCCACTTCGATATCGCCTTTGCGCTCGAGGGCGTGCTTGATAAGCCCGGCAATATCCTGTTCGTCTTCCACAACGAGAACACGGGTACCCACACATGGGACCGTAGTGACCCAGCGTTTCTGCAGGGTCACAGGACGGTTAAATGTAAGTTACGGATCGGGATCCGGGCGCCGTCCGTGCCGTAGGCGAGGTCAGTTCTGCGTGTAGCGGAATGGAGCGGGACTCGACGCATTCCCCGCGGTGACGCCGAGGTGATCCCTGAGCCACGCGCCTGCGGTGCCATCAAGGCCGAACGTCCGTGCGTCGGGATCGGCGAATTCGCGCGCGTCGATTGCGGCGCGCATCAGCCCATGATCCGCATGGGTCGCCGTGTCGAGCAGGTAGTGGCCGATTTCATGCGCGACCGCGCGGCCAAGCACCACGCCGAGCCGATAGTCAGCCGGCTCGGGGCTGTCGAGCAGCAGCCGCCGGCGACCGGCTTCGACCAGCACGCGTTCGGCGCCGGCGATCGAGGCGATTGCCAGGGCGCG
>Ga0068864_100003803_pt1 | contig 12445 bp, 9 predicted proteins | sample KBSSwiS72_FD_66586 | JGI IMG/M metagenome (GOLD analysis project Ga0068864, IMG submission 66586) | Switchgrass rhizosphere microbial communities from Kellogg Biological Station, Michigan, USA - KBS Switchgrass S7-2 | ecosystem: Host-associated > Plants > Roots > Rhizosphere > Soil ...
GATGCCGCGGCGGCGGGCATCCTCGGGATCACGTTCGAGACCGAGGCCGTTCGCGAGTATCCCCAGGCCGGCGGCGGCCCGAACAGCTCGCTCGCGGCGCACCTCCTCGGGTTCGTGAACCGCGAGGGCCAGGGCCAATACGGGATCGAGCAGTACTACCAGGCGCAGCTCGCCGGACAGCCCCAGATCGTCGAGTCCGACAAGGACGCGAACGGCCAGCCGCTGGTCGACACGGAGCACGTCATCGAGGCCGGGGCGCCCGGCCAGGACCTCCGGCTGACGATCGACGCCGGCCTCCAGCTGGCGATGGAGCAGGAGGTCATGGCGGCCGACATCGCCGACCACGCGGACAGCGTCTCGGCGATCGTCATGGACCCGTACACCGGGGAGATCTACGGCGAGGCCACGTACCCCTCGTTCGACGGCAACGACTACTCGGCCACGGCGTCGGACGACCCCGGCCGGTTCGTCGATCCGGTGGTCTCCGCGGTCTACGAGCCGGGCTCGGTCTTCAAGATGCTGACGGTCCTGACGGCCCTCCAGCTCCAGACGACGACGCTCCAGACGACGTTCAAGGACACCGGCTCGCTGAAGCTCGACAACGGCAAGACGAAGATCGAGGACTCCGATCGCAAGGCGATGGGCGTCATGAAGCTCGAGGACGCGATCGCCTATTCCCGCAACGTCGTCGCAGCGCGGGTGGCGCTCGGCCTCGCGCCGACGGTCCAGGAGGCGAGCGAGCAGCTCCACGCCGTCTGGATCCGGATGGGCTTCGGCTCGCGGACCGGCGTCGATCTCGCCGGCGAGGTCGGCGGTCTCGTGAACGATCCGTCGATCAGCGCCTGGCGCCAGATCGATCTCGCCAACGGCTCGTTCGGGCAGGGCGTCGCGGTCACGCCGATGCAGCTCGCGACCGCCTACGCCGCCATGGTGAATGGCGGCACGCTCGTCCAGCCCCACGTGGTCGCCGCGATCGGCAGCCAGATCGTCGCCGCGCCGTCACGCGGATCGGTCCTCGACGCGTCCCTCAGCCCGGTGCTCGCCAACCTCCTCCACCACGTGATGACGATCCCCTGGTACAAGCCGTTCGCCACCGTGCCCGGCTACTGGCTCGGGGCGAAGACCGGCACGGCCCAGATCTGGGATGCGAAGCAGCATCGCTGGCTGCCGAACACGTACAACTTCTCGGCAATCGGGTTCATCGGCCGGACCGAGGGCCACCCGGACCTCATCGTCGCGGTCCAGATCCACAGCGGCCGGCCGGGCCGGAACGCGCAGACCCAGATCATCGTCCCGGTCGCGTCGACGGAGCTGTTCCGACGGATCGCCACGGATGCGATCACGACCTCCGGTCTGCTGCCGGCGCTGCCGGCCGCCCCGGCCGAGGACACCTCCAGCGTTGTCGTGCCGGTCGGCCCGGCCGACCGATGACGGGGAGTGCCTGTGCCACACTTCCGATCGTGACCGTCGATTGGCCGTCGCTGCCGCCGAGCGGCGCGCCGGGCGGCCAGACTGCTCCGCCCGACGCGCCGGCACTGACCGCGGAAGATCTCCGGCGACTCACCGGCGGCCGCCTGCTCCGGCGATCCGAGCGCTCGATTCGCGGTGCCGCCGTCGACTCGCGGATCGTCCGCCTCGGGCAGCTCTTCGTCGCGCTGCCGGGCGAACGCACGGACGGTCATCGCTTCCTCGACGACGCGGTCGCTGCGGGCGCGGCGGCCGTCCTCGTGTCGCGGGCGCCGTCCGACGCGGAGCTCGACGCGCTCGGCGACGTGACGGTCCTCGTCGTCCCCGACGCCCTCATCGGGCTCGGCGCGATCGCGGCCGGCTGGCGAGCCCGGTTCGACCCGCTCGTCGTCGGGGTGACCGGCAGCATCGCCAAGACCTCGACGAAGGAGGCGATCGCCGCGGTCCTCGGCTCCACGCTGCCGACCCTCCGCAGCGAGGGCAACCAGAACAACGAGGTCGGGCTGCCGCTGACGCTCCTCCGGCTCGGACCGGAGCACCGGGCCGTCGTCCTCGAGATGGGCATGTACGCGGGCGGCGAGATCGCCGACCTCGCCCGGCTGGCGCGACCCGAGATCGGCGTCGTCACCGCGGTCCACGGCGTGCACCTGAGCCGCCTCGGCTCGATCGCCGCGATCGAACAGGCGAAGGGCGAGCTCGTCGAGGCGCTCCCGTCGGACGGCGTCGCGATCCTGAACGCCGACGACCATCGGGTCCGGCGGATGGCGGACCGCACGGCGGCACGGGTGCTCACGTATGGCTTCGCTCCAGATGCGGACGTGACCGCCGACGAGATCGCGTCCGCCGGGTTCGCCGGCATGCGCTTCACGCTCAGCCTGCCACCGGCATCGGGCGGCCGGCCGCCGACCCGCCTCGCGGCGACGATCCCCGGGCTCGGCAAGCTCTCGGTGCACAACGCGCTCGCGGCCGCCGCCGTTGGCCATGTCGCGGGCATCGCCCCCGGCGCGATCGTGGCGGCCCTCGCCGCCGGCTGGTCGGCGCCCCGGCGAGGCCAGGTCGTCCGCCTCGGCGAGGTGACCCTCATCGACGACAGCTACAACGCCTCGCCGCCGTCCATGGTCGCGGCGCTCGATGTCCTCGCCGGGCTCCCGGGCCGCCGGATCGCGGTGCTCGGCGAGATGCTGGAGCTGGGCCAGGGCGCGGTCCGCGGCCATCACGATGTCGGAGTCGCCGCGGCGGCGACCGTCGATCAGCTCGTCACCGTCGGACCCGGAGCGGCGGGGATCGCGGCCGGTGCCCGTGAGGCCGGCCTCGATCGATCGCGGGTCATCGAGGCTCGCGACCCGGAGGCCGCGCTCGATGTGCTCGGGCGGCTCCTCCGGGACGGCGACGTGGTCCTCGTGAAGGCTTCCCGCGGGGCCGAGCTCGACCGAGTCGTCGATGCGCTTCGGGCGGAACGGGGCCGGGGCCGATGAGCGTCGAGCTCATCCAGGCGCTGCTCCTGTCGTTCGCTGTCGTCGTCATCCTCATGCCGGCGTACATCCGATTCCTGCAGTTCATCGGGATGGGCAAGCGCATCCAGGTCGAGCTCCCCGAGAGCCACCAGGCAAAGGCCGGCACGCCGTCGATGGGCGGGCTCCTCCTGATCTTCGTCGTCGTCGGGCTCTTCGTCCTCATTCGCGGCGTCCCGGCGTTCGGCGTCGTGGCCCCGATCCTCACGCTCCTGCTCGTTGGCGGCCTCGGCGCGGTCGACGACTACCTGAATGCCCGGACGGGGGAGGGGATCAGCGCCCGCCAGAAGCTCATCTGGCTCGTCGTCGTCGCGTTCGTCGCGGCCTACCAGATCCAGAACACGTACGCGATCGATGTCATCGCGGTGCCGTTCATCGGGCTCGTCCGGATCTCGCCGTGGGTCTACATCACCTTCGCCGCGTTCGCGATCATCGCCGCCTCGAACGGCGTGAACATCACCGACGGCCTCGACGGTCTGGCCGGCGGGACCCTCGTCTTCGCGTTCGTCGCGTACCTGCTCATCGCGCTCCTGAACACGCCGACCCAGCCGAACCTCGCGACGCTCTGCGCCCTCGTCATCGGCGCGCTGCTCGGGTTCCTGTGGTTCAACGTCCACCCGGCCCAGATCATCATGGGCGACTCGGGCTCCCTCGCCCTCGGTGCGACGCTGGCCGTGACCGCGCTCATCACCGGCCAGATCCTCATCCTGCCGCTGGTCGGCCTGATCTTCGTGATCGAGACCGGTTCGGTCGTCCTCCAGGTCCTGTACTTCAAGTCCACCGGCGGGCGACGGATCTTCCGGATGAGCCCGCTCCATCTCCACTACCAGCTGCTCGGCTGGGACGAGGAGAAGATCACGCTTCGCTTCTGGATCGTCGGGATCATCGCCGGGCTGATCGGCGTGACGCTCTTCCTCGCGTCGGTCAATCGGCTGCAGTGACGACGGTGACCCGCGAGCCCGTCGCCGTCCTCGGGAGCCCGATCGATCCCGACCGCCTGACGCTGGACGCGATCCTGGCCGGCGCGCTCCGCGACCGCCCGGTCACCGTCCTCGGGCTCGCACGGAGCGGTATCGCCCTCGCGCGGTTCCTCTCCAGCGCCGGCGCGAAGGTCACGATCTACGACCGGCGAACGGCCGTGGAGCTGCAGCGGGCCATCGCGGCGGTCGGCGGCGAGGGTGGGAGCGGGGCAAGCGACGGCGTCCGTCTCGTGATCGGGCCCGACGCCGACCCGACCGAGGCCTGGGTGGGGGCCGACCTCGTGACGAGCTCACCCTCGATCAACCCCGACTTCCCGACGACCGAGCCGCGGCTGCGGGCGGCGCTGGCCGATCTGATCGCGCGCCGCCGAGCGGGCGATCGGTCGCTTCCCGCGGTCGTCTGGGAGCCGGACCTGTTCCTCCGGCTCTGCCCGGCACCGACGATCGGGATCACCGGCACGAAGGGCAAGACGACGACGGCCGCGCTGACCCACGCGATCCTCGCGAGCGACCCGGCCCACCCGGCGATCCTCGGCGGCAACATCGGCGTGCCGCTCGTCGAGCGGCTGCCGGAGCTGCGGACGTCCGACCGCGTCGTGTTCGAGCTCTCGGAGCTCCAGCTGCCGACCCTCTCGCGCGGCACGACGGTCGCGGTCTATACGAACGTGACGGCCGACCACCTCGATCGGCACGGCAGTCTGGAGGCGTACCAGCGCGTGAAGCGCCGGCTCGCCGAGCTCGTCGACCCGCGTGGCGCGATCGTGCTGAACGATGACGACCCGGTGGTCTCGGGCTACGGCGCCGGAAGCCACGCGCCGGTCGTCCCGTACCGATTCGGGCCGGCGCCATCGGGCGGCCTCGGGGTCGTCGACGGCTGGATCGTCGCGAACGGCGTGTCGTCGCTCAGGTTCGCGGGGGATGCCGCTCCGGAGCCGTTCAGCGGCCGGATCCTGCCGGTCGACGAGCTCGGAATCCCCGGCCGGCACAACGTCTCGAACGCGCTCGCCGCCGTGGCGAGCGGCCTCCTCTTCGGTCTCGAACCGGACAGGATCCGCGCGGCGGCCGCGGCCTTCCGCGGGGTCGAGCATCGGCTCGAAACCGTCGCGATCAGCGACGGCATTCGCTACGTCAACGACTCGCAGGGCACCCAGCCCGACGCGGTCGCGGCGGCCCTGCGGGCGTTCGAGCCGCCGATCGTCCTCATCGCCGGGGGCCGGGCGAAGGGACTCGACCTCTCGGCCCTCGCGCCGATCGTCGCCGAACGAGCCGCGGCCGCGGTTCTCATCGGCGAGAGCGCGCCGGATCTCGCGCGCCTCTTCGGCGCCGCCGGCCTCGGCCGGATCGAACGCGCGGCCAGCCTCGAGGCTGCGGTGGACCAGGCGACCGCGATCGCTCGCGAGGTCGCTCGGCCGACCTCGAAGCGGGCGCCGATCGCGTCGAGCGAGCCGCGCGCCACCGTGCTGCTGAGCCCGGCCGCGGCGAGCTTCGACATGTTCATCGACTACGAGGAGCGCGGCCGCGCCTTCAAGGCCGCCGTCCAGGCTCGACTCGACCGTCGCGCCCCGTCCGACGGGAGTGGCCGCTGATGGACCTCGCCCGGTTGCCCCTCGATCGCCTCGGCCCGCTCGGGCGCCTGCGGCCGTCGGATCGGACGAGGCGTGACGACTGGGCCGGGCGGCGCCGCTCGTCGCAGGCCACGACCACGCGGCCGGCCGCGAAGGGTCGCACCGACGTCCTCCAGCGGGAGCGGCATCAGCCCGACTACGCGATCCTCGTCGCGGTCGTCGCCCTCGCCGCGATCGGGATCCTCATGGTCTATTCGTCGTCGGCGATCCGGGCGTACATCAACCAGGACGACACGCTCGCGATCGTCGGGCCGCAGATCCTGTGGGCCGCGATCGGGCTCGTCGTCATGGCTGTCGTCATGCGCGTCGACTACCGGATCCTGCGGCTCGCGTCCGTGCCGGGGTACGTCATCGCCGTGGCCCTCCTCATCCTCGTCTTCGTCCCGTCGCTCAATCGGGTCGTCGGCGGCTCGGCGCGCTGGCTCGTCATCGGGCCGCTGCCGGCGGTCCACCCGGCCGAGATCGCGAAGCTGGCGCTCATCGTCTATCTCGCCCATTGGCTGGCGAACCGGGGCACCCAGATCTCGTCGTTCAGGCAGGGCACGCTGCCGTTCCTGCTCATCACCGCGCCGGTCGTGCTCCTCGTCTTCCGCGAGCCCGACCTCGGGACGACGGTCGTCGTCGGCGCGACCGCGTTCACGATGTTCTTCGTCGCCGGCGCGAGCCTCTGGCAGTTCGCCGCGATCGGCGCGATCGGGTTCCTGACGACCCTCGTCGTCGGGCTCCGGGGCTACCAGATGGACCGGATCCGGGCGTTCCTCGATCCCTGGGCGGACCCGCTCGGGGCGGGCTTCCACACGATCCAGGGCCTGCTCGCTCTCGGGCTCGGCGGCATCCTCGGGAGCGGCCTCGGCGAGAGCAAGCTCGCCGGCGGCCTGTACCTGCCGAACGCCTGGAACGACTTCATCTTCGCGATCATCGGCGAGGAGTTCGGGTTCATCGGGGCGGCGATCGTCATCGCCCTCTTCGGGATCCTCGCCGTCGCCGGCGTCCGGACCGCGCTGCGGGCACCGGACACGTTCGGCGCCCTGCTCGCCGCCGGGATCACGGCCTGGCTGTGCCTCCAGGCATTCATCAACATCGCCGTCGTCGTCGCGCTGCTGCCCGTCACCGGCATCACGCTGCCGTTCATCAGCGCCGGCGGCTCGTCGCTCGTCGTGAGCTTCGCCGCCGTCGGCATCCTGCTGTCGATCTCGCGTGAGACGCTGGAGGCCGGAGCGCGCCGCACGGATGGAACCCAGCGCACCGAGACCACCGGGAGGACGGATGCGAGTCCTGATCGCGGGCGGGGGAACCGGGGGACACATCTACCCGGCGCTCGCCGTCGCGACCTCGCTGCGCCGACGCGCCGGCGCGCCTGAGATCGCCTGGATCGGCGGCCGGCGCGGGCTCGAGGATCGGCTCGTCGCCGATGCGGGCTATCCGCTCCGGCGCCTGCTCCTGCGCTCCCTGCGCTCCGTCGAGCGCGACATCCATCTCGTTCTCGACCCGGTTCGGCTCGCCCTGTCCGTCCCGCAGGCCCTCCTGCTCCTCGCGCGATGGCGCCCCGCCGCGATCTTCACGACCGGCGGCTACCTCGCGATCCCGGTCCTCATCGCCGCCCGACTCCTCCGCATTCCGGTCGTCCTCTGGGAGGGCAACGTCGTGCCGGGCCGGAGCGTCCGGGCGACCGCCCGGCTTGCCACCGTGGTCGCGGTCTCGTTCGAGGCGACCTGCGCGGCGCTTGCCGCCCGCAGCTGTTACGTCACGGGAACGCCGATCCGCGACACCGCCGCCGTCGACCGCCTCGCGGCGCGCGACCGATTCGGCCTCGGGCCCGATGATCGCCTCATGCTGATCTTCGGCGGCTCCCAGGCCGTGCAGCGCTTCACGGCCGCGATCGACGCGGCCCTGCCCCGGCTCGTCGAACGGTGTCGCGTGCTGCAGGTCACCGGGGACGCGGCCTACGCCGAGGCCCTCGCCGCGCGCGAGCGACTCCCCGTGTCCCTGCGCGAGCGCTATCGCCCCGAGCCGTTCCTCCGGGAAGGGATGCTTGACGCGCTCGCCGCCGCCGACCTCGTCGTCGGTCGGGCGGGGTCGTCCACGCTCGCGGAGGTCACCGCCTTCGGACTGCCGATGATCGTCGTGCCGTACCGCTACGCGGGCGGGCACCAGCGCGCCAACGCCGAGGCGCTCGCCGCGGCCGGCGCGGCTCGACTCGTGGAGGACGAGGCGTTCGATGCCGCGGCCCTCCTCGACGCGGCCGCCCTCCTCGACGACCCGCAGGCCCACGCCCGGATGGCCGCCGCCGCACGCGGCCTCGGCCGTCCCGGCGCCGCGGATGCCGTCGCGGATCTCGTGCTGGCGCTCGCGACGCGGAGCCCGCTGCCCAGCCCCGAGGCGATCGCCCGACGCTCCGTCGGCGCGGCAGGAGCCGCCGGGTGACCGGCGCCGCCACGCCGCCGCTCGATCGGCAGGCCCTCGCCGGCGACATCGCCCGCCGCGTCGGGGTGAAGGCCGAGCGCGACGCCCCGCTGGCGCGATTCACGACCATGCGGGTCGGCGGGCGGGCCGACCTGCTGGCGACGGCCCACAACGCCTTCGAGCTTCGGGCGCTCGTCCGATTCGCGCGCTCACGGGCCCTGCCGTTCCTCCTGCTCGGGCGGGGGAGCAACGTCGTGATCTCCGATCGCGGCGTACGGGGCCTCGTCATCCACGTCAAGGCCGAGGGCAGCCGGATCGAGGACGCGCGGCTCGTGGCCGAAGCCGGGGTCCCGATGGCCCGGGCGGCAACCGAGACGCAGCGCGCCGGGCTCTCGGGCCTCGAGTTCGGCCTGGCGATCCCGGGCTGCGTCGGCGGCGCGATCTGGGCGAATGCCGGCGCCCACGGGGCCGACGTCGCGAGCGTGCTCGAGTGGGCGGATGTCCTGCTCGCCGACAACCGGGAGGCCCGCATCCCGGCCGCCGAGCTCGGCCTGGCCTACCGCGACAGCCGCTTCAAGCATGGGGCCGGCGATCCGACCGCGAGCGCCGGGCCGGCCGAGGTCGTCATCCAGGCGGCCTTCCGTCTCGAGCCCGCGACACCAGAGGCGATTGCGGCCCAGCTCGACGAGATCCGGCGCTGGCGGCGCGATCACCAGCCGCTCGGGATCCCCTCGGCCGGGAGCGCATTCCGGAACCCGCCGGCGGGGCCGTCGGCCGGCGAGCTGCTCGACCGGGCCGGGTTGAAGGGCTTCCGGATCGGGGGCGCCGCGATCTCCGAGAAGCACGCGAACTTCATCGTCAACGACCAGAAGGGGACTGCCGCGGACGTCCGTCGGGTCGCCGATCACGTCCGGGCCGCGATCCGAGATCGTGACGGCGCGGACCTCGTCCCCGAGATCGAGTTCGTCGGCGACTGGGCCGGCTGGCCCTGGCCCGACGGCTCCGAGGCCGCGGCGTGACCGGCGAGCCTCGCGCGGATTGGCCGATCGTCGTCCTGCTCGGCGGGCCCTCGGCCGAGCACGACGTCTCGATCGTCTCGGGCACGGCGATCGCCGATGCCCTGATCGGCGCCGGTCGCGACGTCCGCCAGGTCCTCATCGATCTCGACGGCGCGTGGTGGTGGCTGCCGCCGGACCACCGCCGCGATGGTCGTCCACAGGCGGCCTACGACGATCCGACGGCGCTGGGCGCGGAGGGCCCGATCCACGTCGGTGCGGCCATTGATCGCCTCGCGGCGCGGGTCCCGGCGCCGGTCGTGTTCATCGCCCTGCACGGGCCGTTTGGCGAGGACGGGACCGTCCAGGCGCTGCTCGAGGCGGTCGGCCTGGCGTACACGGGCGCCGGCGTGCTCGCGAGCGCGCTCGGCATGGACAAGACGGCGCAGAAGCGCATCTGGCGCGGCCTGGGCCTCCCGGTCATCGACTGGCGCGAGGTCTCGATCGGCCGCTGGCGGGCGAGCCCGGACGCCGTCCTCGCGGAGCTCGAGGCGTTCGCCGGGGATGCCGAGCCGCGCCTGATGATCAAGCCGGCCCGGCTCGGCTCGTCCGTGGGCATGACGCTGGCGCACGGGGCCGCCGAGCGCGGCCCGGCCCTCGACCTGGCCTTCCGCCACGACACGCTCGCGATCGTGGAGCGCTACCTGCCCGATGCCCGCGATCTCGAGGTCGCGATCATCGGCAACGAGCCGCCGCTCGGCGTCTACGGTCCAGGCGAGATCGTGGCCGGCCACGAGTTCTACGACTACGAGGCGAAGTACACGCCGGGCCTGTCGGAGACCTCGACGCACGCCGAGGTCCCGGCCGAGATGCGGGCCGTGATGCAGAAGCTCGCCCGGGACGCGTACCGGGCGATCGGGACCGAGGGCTTCGCCCGGGTCGACTTCCTCGTCCAGGGTGACTCGATCTTCATCTCCGAGATCAACACGATCCCGGGCTTCACGCCGATCAGCCTGTTCCCGACGCTGCCGGCCGAAGCCGGCCTGGACTTCACGGCGGTCTGCCTTCGAGTCATCGAGCTCGCGCTCGATCGCCACCGCGCGCGGCCGGCCGGAACGCGACGCCCGAGCGATCTGCCCCGGTGAGCCTCCGTCCCGCCCGGCCGCGCCGCGCCGGGACCCGCGACGACCGGCCCGCCGGCCGGGGCTCGACGCGAGGGAAGGGCACGCGCCGCTCGCTCCGCCCGCTCACGCCGGCCCGCGCCGGCGGGCTCCTCGGGATGCTCGCCGCGGGCCTCCTCCTCCGCCTCGTGACGAGCTCGACGGCCTTCGCCCTGGACCATGTCGACCAGCCGAGCCTCCAGTGGACGGCCGCCGAGGCGATCGCGTCGAGCGTCCAGGTCCCGACCGGGGCGAACGTCTTCGAGATCGAGGTCGGCCCGATCGAGCGGCGGATCGCGGCCCTGCCGGGCATCGCCTCCGCCCGTGTCTCGGTGGCGCTGCCGGCGACGCTCGTCGTCTCGGTGGTCGAGCGCGAGGCGATCCTCGCCTGGCGCGTCGGCGACACGGTCTATCTCGTCGACCGCGACGGCGTCCTCTTCGCGGCGACCGATGCCCCGGGCGCCGATGCCGCCGCGCTGCCGATCGTCGTCGACGCCCGCGTCGCCTCGCCGTTCACGCTCGCGGTTGGCACGACGCTCGACCCCGTCGACTTCGACGTGGCGACCCGCCTCGCAGCCCTCACTCCGGCCCAGATCGGCTCGACGGCCACCCGCCTCGAGGTCCGGATCACCGACACCGACGGCTTCCTGATCCGCGGCTACCCCACGACATGGGCCGCGGTCTTCGGCTTCTACAGCCCCTCGCTCCGGAGCACCGACATCATCCCGGGCCAGGTCCAGCTGCTCAAGAGCCTGCTCGCGGACCGCGAGGCGGCCGTCGACCGGATCATCCTCGCTGACCCCCGGAACGGCACGTACACGCTCATCGCCACTCCCAAGCCGACGAAGAAGCCATGAGCCACGACGAGCGCCATGCGAACGCTCGGCCCGGCGAGGGCCGCGAGGTTGTAGCCTGTGCCGGAACGCACCGCAGCGAGGACGGGTACGGTGTTGCTCCCCCTGGCAGGCCTGCTGCTGGGCGTCCTGCTCGGGCTCGTCCTCAACGTCAACGTCAGCTTCGAGCTCAGCCGATATTCGGCGGTGGCGATCCTCGCCGCGTTGGACTCGGTGCTCGGGGCGGTGCGGGCCGAGCTCGACGGCGTCTACGACAATCGAATCTTCATCTCGGGGTTCGTGACCAACGCGATCGTGGCCGTGATCCTGACCTTCATCGGCGACCGGTTGAGCCTCGATCTGTACCTCGTCGCGTTGATCAACTTCGGGTTCCGGATCTTCAACAACGTCGCCCTCATCCGGCGGCACTTCATTCGAGGTTGACGTGGTAGAAGGCGTCCTCGTCGGGATCGACGTCGGCACGAGCAAGGTCTGCGCCCTGATCGGCGAGGTCGGCCGCGATGGCCGCCTCGACGTGATCGGCCATGGGACCGTGCCGGCCTCGGGCCTGAAGAAGGGCCAGGTCGTGAACATCGACCAGACCGTCCGCTCGATCCGCGATGCCGTCGAGAAGGCCGAGCGCCTCTCCGGCTGGAAGATCGACAAGGCCTTCGTCGGCGTGGGCGGGGCCCAGATCGAGAGCATCAACTCCAGCGGCCAGGTCGCGGTCACGGCGCACACCCGGGAAGTGAGCCGGGAGGACATCCGGCGGGCGATCGAGGTCGCCCGGGCGGTCACGATCCCGTCCAACCGGGAGGTCCTCCACGTCGAGCGGCGGGGCTTCATCGTCGACGGCCAGGAGGGGGTCAAGGACCCGCTCGGCATGAGCGCGCTCCGGCTCGAGGTCGAGACCCACATCGTCACGGCGCCCGCGACGGCGGTCCAGAACCTCATGAAGTGCGTCGCCCAGGCCGGCGTGAAGATCGACGAGCTGGTCGTCAACGCCCTCGCCTCGGCGGAGGCCGTGGCCAACGAGACGGAGCGCGAGCTCGGCGTCGCGATCGCCGACATGGGCGCAGGCACGATCGACCTGGCGATGTTCAGCGAGGGCTCGCCGTTCCACACCACGGTCCTGCCCATCGGCGGCAACTTCGTGACCAACGACATCGCGATCGGCATCAAGACCTCGCTGCCGGCGGCCGAGGAGATCAAGATCCAGCACGGGACCTGCGACCTGCGCGGCATCGCCGAGGACGAGGAGATCGCGGTCTCGACGCTCGGCGAGGAGGCCGGCCGGACGGTGAACCGGCTCGAGGTCTGCCAGATCATCGAGGCGCGGATGCGCGAGACCTTCGAGCTCCTGGCCGCCGAGATGAAGAGCGCCGGCGGCGGCGTCCTGCCGGCCGGCCTGCTGCTGACCGGCGGCGGCGCGCAGCTGGCGGGCGTCGCCGAGCTGGGCCGCGAGGTCCTC
>Ga0068864_100003805_pt1 | contig 12441 bp, 10 predicted proteins | sample KBSSwiS72_FD_66586 | JGI IMG/M metagenome (GOLD analysis project Ga0068864, IMG submission 66586) | Switchgrass rhizosphere microbial communities from Kellogg Biological Station, Michigan, USA - KBS Switchgrass S7-2 | ecosystem: Host-associated > Plants > Roots > Rhizosphere > Soil ...
TTGGACAGAAGCTGGTCGAGGCGCGCCTTCGCCGCTCCCGCGTCGAGCGAACGAACCATGGCTTTCACCGGACCGACGCCCGCCGGCGTGATCGAGAAATTCTCGGCGCCAATGCCGATCAGCGCCATCGCCTCCAGCGGCCGCCCCGCCATTTCGCCGCAGATTCGCGCCGGGACATCGGCTTTTCTGCAGGCGTCCAGCACGCGCTTCAGGAAACGCAGGATCGCGGGACTCAGCCAGTCGTAGCGAAGCGCGAGCCGGGGATCCGAACGATCGGCCGCGAATAGGAACTGCGTCAGGTCGTTCGTTCCGATCGAGAGGAAATCGACACGCGGGAGGAGCTGATCGAGCGCCTCTGCAAGGGCCGGGACTTCCAACATGGCGCCATATTCGATTCGTGTCGGAAGCTTCCTGTGGCTCTTCCGCGACCATTCCACCTGTTCTTCGAACAAGGCCCGCGCTTCTTCATATTCCCAAGGCTCGGAAACCATGGGGAACATGACCCTCAGAACCATGCCCCCGGAAGCGTCAATGAGCGCTCTCGCCTGCGCCCGCATCAGCGTCGAGCGTTCCAGCGAGAGGCGGAGCGCCCGCCAGCCCATCGCCGGGTTTTCGGCCTCCTCATGGACGTCGGCCAGATAGGGCAGGGCCTTGTCCCCGCCGATGTCCACCGTCCGGAACACGACCGGCCGCTTGCCCGCGGCCTTGAGGACCTTCGTGTAGAGCCGGTGCTGGCGTTCGCGTCCGGGCAACGTCGCCGAGACGAGGAACTGGAATTCTGTGCGGAACAGGCCGATCCCGTCGGCGCCGGTCATCGGAAGAGCAGCCGCGTCCTCGGCGAGGCCCGCATTGACCATCACGCTGACCTTCAGCCCATCCTTCGTCACGGCCGGGAGCGCCTTCACCGCCGCGAACTCGGCGCGGCGCTTCTGGCTCAAGGTCATCCGGTGTTCGAAATTGGATAGCAGCTGGCGGTTCGGACGGATGATGATGCTGCCGTTGTCGCCGTCGACGAGGATCGCTTCACCTTCCTCGACGCTGTGCCGGATGTCCGCGAGGCGTCCGATCACCGGTACTCCAATGGCCCTTGCGACGATCACCATGTGGGAGGTGAGGGAGCCTTCCTCGAGCAGGACGCCTTTCAGCCGTCGGCGATCATATTCGAGAAGCTCGGCCGGCCCGAGGTTGCGAGCGATCAGCACGGTATCGTGCGCCAGCCCGGTCTGCGCCGCGGTGCCCATCCGGCCCGAGACGATTCGAAGCAGCCGGTTCGAGAGGTCCTCCAGGTCGTGCATCCGCTCCTGGAGCAAGGGATCGTCGATCTCGCGCATGCGAGCCCGGGTGCGCTGCTGGACCCGTTCGATCGCCGCCTCGGCTGTGAGTCCGCTGTCGATCGCTTCGTTGATCCGCCGCGACCATCCCTCGTCATAGGCAAACATGCGGTAGGTCTCGAGGATCTCCTGATGTTCGCCGGCAGTGCCGAACTCGGCCTCCTTTGCCATATTGTCGATCTGCTCGCGCATCTTGCGGAAGGCCGAATAGACCCGGTCGCGCTCGGCCTCGATGTCGTCGGCGACTGTGTGTTCGACAATGACCCTGGGCTCGTGGAACACGGCGTGGCCCTTCGCCATGCCAGCGACCAGCTTGAGACCCGAAAGACGAAGAGGCCCCGCGCTGCGCAGGCGTCCGCGGCGAGCTCCGTCGACAAGTCGCGCGCCCGCGATCATCTCCGACAGGACCATCGCAACGGTCTGCAATGCCTCGATTTCGACGTCCTCGTAGCGGCGCGGCTCCGCATGCTGGACGGCGAGCACTCCGATCGGGCTTTCGAGCCGGACGATGGGCACGCCGGCGAAGCTGTGAAAGCGCTCTTCGCCGGTTTCGGGCCGGTAAGCGAAGGCCGGATGGTCTGCGGCTTCGGCCAAATTGAGGATCCGGCCTTCGGCGGCGATCGTGCCCACCAAACCTTCGCCCATCCGCAGCCGCGTGATGTGAACCGCTTCCTTGCGCAGGCCGTGTGTCGCGAACAGCTCGAGCTTGTTGTCGCGCAGGAGATAGATGGAGCAAACCTCGCTTTGCATCTTGTCGGCGATGAGGTCGACGACACGGTCGAGCTTGGATTGCACCGAACCGCGAGCACCCATCACGTCATGGAGACCGGTCAGGATCTCTCTGGCGGAAACGGCAGCGGAGGTCGGCATGGCCGAGCGCTATCAGATGGCGGCGCGACGCGCCATCAGCCTAACCGCGGCTTTCGAGCGCTGCGGCCGCCTCGTCGATCAGCTCCTGGATGATCGCGGCGACGGGCTCTTCCCGGTTGACCATGCCCACCGACTGGCCAGCCATGACGGAGCCCGACTCGACATCGCCATCGATCACGGCGCGGCGCAAGGCTCCGGCCCAATAATGCTCGATCTGGAGCTGCGCCTCGGCCATCTCGACCGAGCCCTTGTCGAGCAGGTCGGCGACCTCGCGCTGCTTGGCCGCGAAATTGACCATCTCCTGATTCTTGAGGGCGCGCACCGGAATGACGGGCAATCGCGGGTCGATCTGCACGGAGGGGATGGCATCGCGCGCCGAAGCCCGGATGAAAGCCTTCTTGAAGTTCGGATGGGCGATGCATTCGTGGGCGCAGACGAAACGGGTGCCGAGCTGGACGCCGACCGCGCCCATTTCCAGATAGGCCGCGATGGCTTCCCCGCGGCCGATGCCGCCGGCAACGAACACGGGGATGTCCTTGCTCACGACAGGCAGGATCTCCTGCGCGAGCACTGAGGTCGACACCGGTCCAATATGTCCGCCGGCCTCCATGCCCTCGATGACGAGCGCATCCGCACCCGATCGCATCAGCTTCTTCGCCAGCGCGAGCGCGGGCGCGAAGCAGACCAGTTTTGCACCGCTTGCCTTGATCCGCTCGATTGCACCGCCCGGTGGAAGTCCACCGGCGAGTACCACATGGCTCACGCCCTGCCTGGCGCAAGTGTCGATCAGCTCGGAGAGCTGCGGGTGCATGGTGATGAGGTTGACGCCGAATGGCCGGCCGGTGCGCTTCTTAGTCTCGGCGATTTCCGTCTCGAGCAGTTCGGGACTCATGGCCCCGCAGGCGATCACTCCGAAGCCGCCCGCGTCCGAAATGGCCGCGACGAGGTGGCGTTCGGAAATCCAGCTCATCGCGCCGCCCATGATCGCGACGTCGCAGCCGAGGAACTCGGTGCCGCGATGCATCAGCTCCTTGAGCCGAGCATGGCCGGCGCTGGCGTGAACTGCACGGGGTTCGGCGATCAGGCCTTCGCCGCTCATGCTGCCTGCTCCGCGTCGAGGCCGAAGGCCGAGTGAAGCACGCGAACCGCGAGTTCGAGCTCGGATTCGGAGATGAGTGCACTCACCTTGATCTCGCTCGACGAAACCGCGAGCAGGTTGATCTTTCGTTCGGCGAGCACTTCGAACATTTTCGCGGCGAGCTGAGGGTTCGATCGGATGCCGACACCGACGATGCTGACCTTTGCCACGGCATCGTCGTGGATCAGGCCGGCATAGCCGATCTCGCCCTTCCGCTGTTCGATCACCGACATCGCCTGGGCAAGGCTGGCGCGCGGAACCGTGAAGGTGAGGTCCGACGCGCCGGTGTTGGGAGTCGCCGCGTGGACGATCATGTCGACCTGAAGTCCAGCCTCGGCCAGCGGAGCGATGACGTGCGCCACCGTGCCCGGCTGGTCAGGAACGCCGGTCAGCGTAACCCGCGCCTCGTTGCGGTCGGCCGCAATACCGGCAATCAGGTTTCTTTCCATTTCATCTCCTGAAAGCTCGGCGACAATGTCCGTACCCGGCTTGTCCTCGAACGCCGACAATACGCGCAATGGCAAATTCTCGCGCATCGCAAGCCCGACGGAGCGAACCTGCAACACTTTGGCACCGACACCGGCGAGCTCGAGCATTTCCTCGAACGTCACCTGGTGGAGCTTGCGGGCGTTCGGCACGATGCGCGGATCCGTCGTGTAGACGCCGTCGACGTCGGTGTAGATGTCGCAGCGGTCGGCCTTTACGCCGGCCGCGATCGCGACGGCCGATGTATCCGATCCCCCGCGTCCGAGAGTCGCCAATCTCCCATCGGTCGACATTCCCTGGAAGCCGGGAATCACCGCCACCGTCCCGCCGCTCAGCGCTTCATCCAATGTTGCCGATTCGACGGCCTCGACGCGCGCATTGCCATGCACGCCTGATGCCTTCACCAGCTGCCAGCCCATGAAGCTGCGCGCGTTGAGGCCCATGTTCTGCAAGGTCATGGCCAGCAGTCCCGCGGTCACCTGCTCACCGCTCGCCACGACCACATCATATTCCTTGGGATCGTGGAGGGCCGCGGCCTCGCGGCATAGCTGGACGAGGCGATCCGTCTCACCGGCCATTGCCGAGACGACGACCAGCACCTCATTGCCGGTATCGGCCTCGCGCCGCACGCGCTCCGCGACGTGGCGGATGCGCTCGATGCCCGCCATCGACGTTCCGCCGAATTTCATCACGATGCGGGGCATTAGGGCCTGGAAGCGCTACCAGCGAGAGCCGTGACATGGCTCCTGCCGGATGATGGACGACGATCCGGCGCCGGCGGAGCCATGCCCTTCGGGTGGGACGCAAAAGCGCCCTGGAGCGCTTGCTCGCTCGCTAAATAGCTTTTGCTATTCCGCTTCACTCGCTCACTCCCAGAACACTTTATCGTCTCCATCGCGGCCTCGCCGATAGCACTTCCAGGCCCTTACTCCTTGGGTCGAAGATCGCGGCCTGTTAGGAGGCGCCAATGACGGAAACAAGCATCGTCGCCGACGAGATCGAACAGTTCGCCAGCCATGCCGGCGACTGGTGGGACCCGAACGGGTCCGAGGCGATGCTGCACAAGCTCAACCCTGTGCGCCTCAAATACATCCGCGACATGATCGACCAGCATTGGCAGTGCGACGAACACGTTCGGACCCCGCTCGAAGGGAAGACGGCGCTCGACGCCGGCTGCGGGGCTGGGCTGCTGGCCGAGCCGCTGGCGCGCCTCGGGGCCCACGTTGTGGGAATAGATGCCGCACCGGAACTGATCGAAGTCGCGCGGGGCCATGCCGCCAAAATCGGCTTGCCAATCGACTATCGCGCGGGCGCGGTGGAGTCGCTCGAAGGCCAGTTCGATCTGGTCACATCGATGGAAGTCATCGAGCACGTCGCTGATCCCGCGGCGTTTTTGAAGTCACTTGCGTCTCGGCTTGCGCCCAACGGATTGCTGATCATGTCGACGCCAAACGCGACAGGCTGGTCCAGGCTCATGATGATCACGATCGGCGAGGGTCTGGGACGGATCCCCAAAGGCACGCACGATTTCGACAAATTCATCGCGCCGGATCGGATGAAGGTCCTGCTCGCCGAGGCCGGCCTCAAATGCCTCGACGTGGAAGGCATTGCCTGGTCGCCGGCGCGCGGCCTGCACCTCAGTGACGACTTGCGTCTCAATTACCTGATCGCTGCCGTTCACCGCTGATCGGCGGTCGTTCGATGCGCTTTGATTGACGAAAGCTGCGACAATTCGCCTGCTCGAAGGCGTGCTTCGAGCGTCAACCTTGGCTGTGGCATTGCTGTTTGCGGGCGCGGCGCAGTCTCGCGAACCGTTTCACCTCATCCCCGGCCAGGTCTCCGCGAACAAAGGTCCCGACGGAAACACGATCATCCTTGATGCGCCGAAGGGCCTGATCGTGATCGATACGGGCCGGCACCCCGAACATGCGCGGGCGATCCTCGATTATGCGAAGGAGCGGGAGCGGCCGATCGCGGCAATCGTCAACAGCCATTGGCATCTCGATCACACCACCGGCAATTGGGACATAAGGCAGACCTATCCGCGCGTCGCTGTCTATGCGAGCAACGCACTCGAAGGTGCCCTCGCGACGTTTCTCAAGCAGGGACGAGAGGAGGGCGACAAGATGCTCGCCGATCCCAAGGTTCCTGAAACGGTGAAAGCCGAGCTTGCGCGCGGGCGTTCGGTCATCGATCGTCCGGATCGCATTCGTCCGAACCATGTGGTCACCAGGTCCGGGCGAATGACGATCGCCGGGCGGGTGTTGGATGTGCATCTTGCCAGGTTCGCTGCGACCGAAGGCGACGTCTGGCTTTACGATCCAGCGACCCGCGTCGCGATTGTTGGCGACCTCGTCGTCGATATCGTGCCCTTCATGGATACCGCCTGTGCGGAAGGATGGCGCAAGGCCCTCGGCGAAATCGAACGGGCGCCTTTCCAACGTCTGATCCCGGGTCACGGCCCAGTCATGAACCGAGACGAATTTCTGGTCTGGAAGAAAGCTTACGAGAACTTTGTCGATTGTGGTCATTCAACTGCCGCGAAGCAGCAGTGCGTGGACGGTTGGATGAAGGACGACGCCCGGTTCATCGACGACGCGCATCGCGACTATGCCCGGGAAGCCGCGGATTATTATCTGAGCACTCGGCTGCGTTCCTCGCCTGTTGAGCGAAACCATTATTGCAAGCCGCTGAGGTAAAACGCGCGCTCATCACGAATTCCTCACACCCCCCTCATGACGATCATGGCTTCCTGCGAAAGTCTGTGCCGACCAAAGAGGGAGATTGAGATCGTGTACAAAATAGAAGGCGAGCGAACTCCGGCGTCCAAGCTATTCCTGACAATTCTGGTGGGCTTGGTATTGACGATCCCACTCTTTTCGGTCTGGCTGCTCGTCTACGACCGGCAGAGCCAATCGGAGGAGGCCTCGCGGTCGATCACGGAGGGCTGGGGTGGACCCCAGACGATGGCAGGGCCCCTGCTCGTCATCCCTTATTACACGGACGAGACAGAGACGGTCGTCGTAAATGGGCAGAGCGTCGTTCGCACGAAGCAAGCGCGGCATGAACTGACTCTTGCCCCCGAGCAGATCGACCTTTCAACCGATGTCCGGCCCGAAGTGCGTAAGCGATCCATCTACGAAGGAGTGGTCTACGATGCACGCGTGCACGGGCGCGCTCGCTTCGTCTTGCCACCCGATTCCGGCATCGATCCCTCCGATCAAAACCAGGCGCGCGGCGAGCTGCGCTTCGGGCTAAGCGATCCGCGGGGTCTTGGTGCCAACCCGCAGGTATCGGCAAATGGCCGTGCGCTGCAGCTTGAGCCGGGTGGCGGCAGCGGCAGTGCCGATGGGCGGGGCTTCTTCACCTGGTTGGATGTGCGCGACCTCGGCAGCCAACCGCTCATCGTCGATTTCGCCTACGACTTTCGCGGAAACGCCACGCTCGCCCTCGCCCCACACGCCGGCGACACGCGATGGACTGTGCGCTCGTCCTGGCCGCATCCGAGCTTCGGAGGCGGCTTCCTCCCGATCGAGCGAAAGATCGGCGATCAGGGGTTCGCTGCCACCTATCGTGTCGGCAATCTGGCCCTCGGCCGCTCGCTGGCTGGCAGCGACAGCGAGTCCAATATCATTCAGCGAATCTCCTCTCCTTCACCTGGCGCGCAGGAGAGCGGCACGAACGAAGGCCCTCTTCTCACGGCCCAGATCAGCCTGATGCAGCCTGTCGACCTCTATTCCCAGGTCGACCGCGCGACCAAATACGGCTTCCTCTTCATCGGCTTCACTTTCCTCGCGCTGCTGATGTTCGACGTGATCGGCGGAGTGCGCGTGTCGGCGGTCGAATATTTGCTGATGGGCGCGGCCCTGATCCTGTTCTTCGTGCTCCTTCTGGCATTCGCGGAGATCATCGGCTTCACGCCAGCCTACATCCTGGCGTCCGCTGCCATCGCCGGCCTCAACACGGCTTATTCGGCCGCGGTGCTCTCAAGCTGGAGGCGAGCAGCCTTCATCGGCGGCCTTCTGATTGGACTCTACGCCGTCCTCTACATCCTGCTCAGCCTCGAGGCCTTCTCGCTGCTGATCGGATCGCTGCTGCTCTTCGCCGCGCTTGCCGGGGTGATGTACGCGACCCGGCGCATCGACTGGGGCGCCAAGGCGAGAGCGGAAGCAGCGTGACGCTGTAGCTTAATGCCGCTAGGCGGTGCTGCGTCATGACTGATGCAGTACCGCCGAAGCGCATTTTCCCGACATCAAAAGTCGACGCGCACGCCGCCAGCCACGTTCCTTCCACGCCGCAGACGGAGAGCGCAGCCTACAAGCTCGCCTTCCAGGATATCGACTTTCTTCTCCGGGAAGATTTGCGTCCCGTGCGTTTCCAGCTCGAGCTGCTGAAGCCGGAGCTGCTGCTCAACGAAGCCAAGATCGCCTCGACCATGGTCTTCTATGGCTCGGCGAGGATACCGGCGCCTGAAAAGGCTGACGCGTTGGTCGCCGCGGCAACCAATCCGCAGCAGGAAAAGATTGCCGAGCGGTTGAAGGCCAAGTCCAAATATTATGAGGTCGCGCGAGAACTTGCGAAGATCGCCAGCCGCACGGCTCTCGACGATGAAGGCAATCGCCATTTTGTCGTCTGTTCGGGCGGCGGACCGTCGATCATGGAAGCGGCCAACCGCGGAGCGATCGAGGAGGGCGTCGAGACGATAGGGTTGAACATCGTGCTTCCGCACGAGCAGCTCCCGAACCGTTACGTCACGCCCGACCTCAGCTTTCAGTTCCACTATTTCGCGCTGAGGAAGATGCACTTCCTTCTCCGCGCCCGCGCAGTCGCGGTTTTCCCGGGCGGCTACGGCACGTTCGACGAATTTTTCGAGCTTCTGACTCTGGTCCAGACCGGAAAAGTGCGCCCGTTGCCGATCCTGCTGTTCGGCCGCGAATTCTGGACGAAAGTGGTCAATTTCGATGCGCTGGTCGAAGAAGGCGTGATCGCTCCGCACGACCTCGACCTTTTCCATTGGTGCGAAGAAGCCGAGGAGGCGTGGGACTTCGTCTGCCGCTTCTACGACCGCGATGAGCGGTCGCCCTGCGCCCTAAACCATGGATCGGACGGCAGTTAGGGCGTCTTGGCGCCTGCCGGACCGGCGACTTTCGGAGCGCCCTCCCCGCCGACATTCTTCGGGTTCTTGCCGACCTGCTGCTCCGTCAGGACCGGCTCCTTGCCGGCAACCTGCGGGCCGTTGTTCGGACCGGTGCCGGGCGCCTTGCCGGCTGCCGCGGGTGCAGCTGCGGCAGGGGCGGCGGGAAGCGGTTTCGGCCCATCGCTATGCTGGTTCAGGAATGCGATGACGTTGGCGCGATCCTGCGGGTTGCCGAGGCCCGCGAAGGTCATCTTGGTTCCCGGAGCAAAGGCCTTCGGGCTCTTCAGCCACTGGCCGAGGCTGTCCCAATCCCAGTTTCCGCCCTTCTTCGAGAGGGCGTCGGAGAAGGCAAAGCCTTTGCCCTGGCCGATCGGCTCACCGAGCACGCCCCAAAGGTTCGGACCGAGCTGGTTCGGACCGCCCTTGTCGGCATTATGGCAAGCCATGCACTTCTTGAAGACGTCGCCGCCCTTCGCCGGATCGGCCTTGGCGAGATAAGCCTCGATCGGCTGCTCGGCCTCGGCTCCGCCGGCGCCTTCCGTCTCGGCGCCTTCGATGGGATAGCCCGGCTTTTCCGGCTTCTCGCTGTGGAAAGCCTCGCTCGCGACGATCGATGAGCCGAGCGCGACAATGCCTGCGAACAGCACCCAGCCGGCGATGGTGTTGAAGCGATCGTCCATGAATTTTCCCTGATTTTTTCGGAAGCGACGTGATTGGATTTCCGGCGCCTCTTACGGTCGAGCTTGGCCTACTTCAAGCGGCAGCGCGGCGCGGCGGCCGGTCAGCCAAAGCCAGCTCGGCGGCGCGCCGGTAGAGCGTCGGAAGACCCGCATCATCCAGCCGTTCGATTGGGTGCCACCAACCCTCCCTTGTCGGATCGGCGCGACGCTCGACCTGAAGCTCCAGCGCGAAATGCGTGAAGACATGACGCACCTTTCCGATGGATTCGACCGAGCCCTGACGCTCATCCGTCCAGTCCGGCCCGGGCAAGGCCGCCATTCCCCCGAGCATCCCTTTTTCCGGTCGCCGGACAAGCCAGACATGACCATCGCGCTCGATCCACCACGCGATGCCATAACGCTGCGGTCGGGCAGGCTTGCGTCTGGGCGCGGGATATTCTGCCGGCTTGCCGGTCGCGAATGCCCTGCAGCAACTCGCGAGCGGGCAGGCGGTGCAATTGGGAGATCTGGGCCGGCAGATCGTCGCGCCCAGGTCCATCATCGCCTGGACGAAGTCGCCGGGCCGATCGGCCGGCATCATGTCGAGCATCAGCCGCTTGATTCGAGCCCTGTCGGGGGCCGTGATCGCCTCGAGGCGGGAAATCACCCGCTCGACGTTGGTGTCCACCGCCGCGGCGCGCTCGCCGAACGCGATCGCCGCAACCGCTGCCGCCGTATAATCGCCAAGGCCGGGCAGCTTCCGAAGCTCTTCCGCCGTCGTTGGGAATCCGCCTCGGGCAGCCACGTCACGGGCGCAAGCGATGAGGTTTCTGGCCCGCGCATAATAGCCGAGACCGGCCCATTCGGAGAGAATGTCCTCGTCCCTGGCCGATGCCAGCGAATCGATGGTCGGCCAGCGCGCCACGAACCGTTCGAAACGTGGCGTCACTGCTGCCACCGTCGTCTGCTGAAGCATCACTTCGCTAAGCCAGACCCGGTACGGGTCCGCGCGCGGCCTACCCGGCGGCGAACGCCATGGTAACGCACGGAAGTTATCCACATAATGTTGGATCAAGAGCGCTGCGGCATTGGCGGTCACGACACCGCTATGGCATGGTCCAGGGCGATGTCGAAGCGAAAGGCTGACCAGGAATCCAAGCGCAGCTGCCGTCCCCGCGCGGCGGGTGAGCTCGTGGGCGCGATCGGAGATCGATCCTTCCGGCGGTTCGGCTTTATCCAGAGCTCGATCGTCAGCCGCTGGAAGGAGATTGTGGGCGATCGTTACGCCAGGGTTTCATCGCCCGAATCGATCCGCTTCCCGACCGGCAGGAAGGGAGGCGGTGCGCTGACCTTGCTGGTCGACGGCGCGCATGCACCGCTGATCCAGCATCTGGCACCGATGATCATGGAGCGCGTCAACCGCTTCTTCGGCTATGAGGCGATCAACCGCGTCGTGTTTCGCCAGGGACGACCCGCGACCGACCCCCCGAGGCCAGTTCGACCGGAGCTTCGGCCCGTGCCGAAGGAATTGGGCGACGGTTTGCGCGAAATCGCCGACCCGGAGCTGCGCGCCTGTCTGGAGTCGCTTGCGGCGCGAATTGCCGCTACGAGCGGGCCGCCGTCGATCGGCCCCACCGACGACGGACCTCTCCCCGAGATGATCCGGAGCAAATGAACCGATGAAGGCAAGAACGATCCTGTGGGCAGCGGCAGCCATCGCGCTCGCGGCCTGCAACAAAGGCGGCACCGCCAACAACACAAGCGCAACCGGCGGCGGAACGGCCTCCGTGCCCGTAAGACCCGTGCAACCTCCGGCGAACGGCGACTGGACGACGGTCACGAGTGAAACGACCGGCGGCGGTTTCATGATGGGGAACCCCAATGCGAAGGTGCATTTGATCGAGTTCGGCTCGCTGACCTGCCCGCACTGCAAGGCTTTCGACGATGAGGGCGTTCCCTCCTTGATGGCGAACTATGTGAAGAACGGCCAGGTGAGCTGGGAATTCCGCAACTATGTGCGCGATCCCTTCGATCTTGCGGCTTCGCTGATCGCGCGCTGCAACGGCGCCCAGAGTTTCTTCCCGGTGATGCGGGCCCTGTACAAGGACCAGATGAACTGGGTCGGCAAGGTCCAGACCGTTCCGCAGGATCAGCTTGAACAGCTCCAGAATCTTCCACCGAACCAGATTGCGGTTCAGTCAGGAAAGTTCGCCGGGCTGCAGGATTGGGCGTCACTTCGCGGTCTCGCGCCGGCGAAGAGCAATCAGTGCCTCGGCAATGCCGATACGGTGAACAAGCTCGTTGAAATTACGGGCAACGTGACGAACGACTATCCGGACTTCAAGGGAACGCCCGGCTTCGTGATCAACGGGAAGTTGCTCGACGAAACGGCCACCTGGGCCGCGCTCGAGCCCAAGCTGAAAGAGGCGCTGCGTTGAAGCTTGCCGCAGTATTTCTGGCACTGAGCATCCTCGCGGCACCCGCCGCGGCCGCGGTCGGCAAGACGGATTGGACGAAGACCGTCGTCAAGACAGCGGCGGGCGGGTTCCAGATGGGCAATCCCAAGGCGAAAGTGAAACTCGTCGAATATGGCTCGATGAGCTGTCCGCATTGCCGCGACTTCGACGAGGCCGGTGCGCCGAAGCTGATCGACAAATATGTGAAGACCGGAAAAGTCAGCTTTGAATTTCGAAATTACGTACGCGATCCTTTCGACCTCGCGGCCGCGGTCGTCGCGCGGTGCAATGGCCCGAAGACCTTTTTCCCGCTGACGCAGGCGCTGTTCAGGGAGCAGGAGAGCTGGGAGGACAAAGCGCGATC
>Ga0068864_100003808_pt1 | contig 12440 bp, 9 predicted proteins | sample KBSSwiS72_FD_66586 | JGI IMG/M metagenome (GOLD analysis project Ga0068864, IMG submission 66586) | Switchgrass rhizosphere microbial communities from Kellogg Biological Station, Michigan, USA - KBS Switchgrass S7-2 | ecosystem: Host-associated > Plants > Roots > Rhizosphere > Soil ...
GCTCGGCGGCTCGGCGGCTCGGCGCCGTCCGCCGTTTCCTTCTCCTGTCTGCCTTCTCCTTTCTCCTTTCTCCCGTCTCCGGTCTCCCGTCAATCCAGCCCGATCCGCTTCAGTACCGCCTGGTAGCGTGGCTCATCTCGCAACTGGGCGAGTTCCGGATCAACCCGGGACAGGATGATATTCTCGTTCCGCACCGAGTCACAACGTTCCAGCCAGTCCAACGCTCGCGCCCGGTCGCCCAGCCCGGTGTAGAGCATCGCCAGCATGTAGGAGTTGCCGAAGTCCCGCTCCGGTGCTCGAGTCAGCAGGTCGGCCAGGATTGCCTGCGCCTCCTTCTCTCTACCCGTGGCATGGTAGGATCGTGCCAGGACCGCGAAATACCGTGCATCCATGTCGGTATGGGAAGCAGTGTAGGTCTCAATCAGCTGGATGGCCTTGGGATAGTCGCCTTGGAGGGCGGAGATTTCGCCCAGTGAGGCATCCATGTTCATCTCCAGGACGAGAGCGGTCTGTCGGTAGGCCTCGGCCGCCTCGTCCAGCCTCCCACCGAACAAGAGCGGCCACACCGATTCGATAGTAATGGCGGCGGATAGCGGATCATATTCCCGGGCGAGTCGGAGTTCGGCCAGTGCAGAATCGCTCTTCCCCCGAAACATCAGCAACAGCCCGTATGATTCATGGGCCGACGCGGAACCGGGCTTGATGGCCAGCGCCTGTCGCAGGGACTTCGCCGCACCGTTCCAATCATATTCCCAATATGCCTGGACCCGTGCGAGTGCGATGTGCCCCTGGGCAAGGTCGGGGTCCAGGGTGAGAGCCTGCTGAGCCGCGGCTTTGGCTCTCGGCATGGCCTGATCAGCCGGGATCCAGCGGGTAGAAAGTTGATAGTAGGCGTCGGACAGCCCGGCATACCCCAGGGCGAAGGCCGGGTCACGATTCACCGCGTCGGTGAAATGCAGAAGCGATCTGCGAACTTCGTCGACGTCGTACTTCTCATAGTGGTAGCGCCCCTTGAGATAGGCGTCGTATGCTCCGGCAGTCGCGTTGACTGGGCGTGCCGGCCCTTCGTGACCCAGTGCCTTGACGAGTCCCTGCAGCAGTTCGTTTTCGAGGCTCGATACCTCGGCTGCTGTTCGAGCATAGGTCCCGCTCCATATCTGGAGCTCCGAGCCGCCATCCATGAGGCGAGCCGTCACCCGGATCGAATCCGCGGTGCGGGCAACGGAGCCCTCGAGGACCGCGTCCACATTCAGTTTGTTGGCGATATCGTGCAGCGATTGTGGTGCCTTTTTGAAGGAGAAGGCGGATGTACGTGCTGCGACCTTGAGTCCTGGCACCTCCGCCAGCCGCTCGATCAGGTCGGTGGGGAGTCCATCACTCAGGTACTCGCCGGACGAATCACTCCCTTGATCGCTGAAGGGCAGTACGCCAATGGAAGAGAATTGGCCGGCGAGACCGGCCGAGGAACGGGCATCCGGAGTGGGTGTCGGGTGATGGTAGAGCCGCCAGCCGGTCGCCGCGAGAATAGCCAGTGCCACCGCCAGCCCGGCGAGGCGACCCGTGCGGCGTGATAAACGTGGGGCGCGGGAAGGCGGCCCGGTATCCTGCAACGCGGCGACGAAGTCAGTTGCGTTGCGGAATCGATCGGCGGGCATCTTCGCCATGGCTCGCAGGACCGCCTGTTCGATCGATTCCGGGATTGCTGGACGAATGGCTCGAGGCCGTAGAGGGTTCTCGGTCAGGATCCGGGCTACCACCGCGCGGACTGCCCCCTCGAAAGGTGGCGTGCCCGTGAGCATCTCGTACAGCACGCTCCCCAGCGAGTAGATGTCCGATCTGTGGTCGATGTGCCGGGCGCCGGACGCCTGCTCCGGGCTCATATAGGCCGGTGTGCCGAGCGACAGTCCGGTACTGGTGACGCGATCCTGATCTACCGTCCGAAGGGCCAGGGCGATACCGAAATCCGCGAGGTAGGCTGTGTCTCCCTGAAGCAAGATGTTTTCCGGCTTGATGTCACGGTGCACGAATCCCTGCTGATGCGCGAAAGTCAGGGCGGAACCGATCTGGGAGGTGACGTTGATGGCGTCGTTCAGCTCAAGAGCGCCCGAATGGTCAAGCCGGGCTCGGAGCGAGTCCCCTTCCAGATACGGCATGACGTAGAAGAGGAGACCGGCGGCATCGCCCGAGTCGAACAACGGCAGGATGTGGGGATGGATCAGCCCGGCCGCGATCTCGATCTCGCGGACAAATCGTGCGGTGCCGATAGCGGTCGCGATGGCCGGCTCCAACACCTTGATGGCCACGCGACGATGGTTCCGGAGATCCTCGGCGAGATAAACCACGGCCATCCCACCTCGGCCGAGTTCGGAGTCGATCGCATAGCGGTCGCTGATTTCCGCCTGGAGTCGTTCTTGGAGTGCGCTCATAAGCGCTCCGGGTTAGGAACGATCCTCGTACCTGCCCGCGGCGTGCAACGGATGGCTCAGTGAATCCCGTTCACCTCTCCCTTCTCCCTTCTCCCTTCTCCCTTCTCGCGCTCTTATCCCGCTCCTTCCCAGATATCGTCCAACCACGCCGCGAAGAACTTCCGGTGCGCGTCGCACAGACAATTGCGATTGAGTTGATCGGGACACTGCGCGATGATCGCCAGCTTGGGCTCGGCCTGCTCCGCCGCGATCGGCCCTCGGTAGGTGACCTCATCCTGGCCACCTCCAGCGTCGCGATAGCCTGCGATGGTATAGTTGCCACACGAAGGACAGTGGAAGTACGCCTCGGTGTACGCGGCGCCCATCAGGCCACCCCGGATCACCGCGGTGCTCTTGGCAATCGGTTCATGGCAGGCTAGACACTGAACCATCTCTCACCCCTTAACTGCCTTAAGCCATAAGCCGTAAGCCGTAAGCCGTAAGCTTTAGACGGATGGCTTTCTCAATCTATCGTCGGCGAGTTCACCTGACACCATAGGGCCTAAGGCTTACGGCTTATGGCATTCATCAATCACATCGGAGCCCAAGGTGTCGTCGTGAGGTGTTTAAGCCGCTTCCCATACAACAACCGCCGCCACCAGGTCGGCTTGGGCTGTAAGATCTTGAGGACCGTTCCCTCCCAGCCCTTCGCCGTATCCACTGAGATGATCGCCGCGAAGGCACCGCCTCCGATCAGCCGGGCGAGCGACTTGACGTGGGCATGCAGGAAATGCGCGGCTGCCGCGGTCCCCGAATCGCTCAGTCCCATCACGACCCAGCAGCTCCGATGACTCGCCGGGTGGTAACCCTTGTAGATGAGCCCGAAGTCGTGGCCCTCCTTCGCCTCGAACAGCTCGGAGGATATCAGCGTGCGGAAGGCAGCCGGCTGTCGCACCTGGACCAGCTTGGGCTCGCAGGCATCCAGGATCTGGAGCGACTTGTAGTGCGGCCCGATCGCGATCGCGTCCTCGCTCCACGTCTGTCGCCCCGTCTCGCCCGACATGAGCGAGAAGCTGAGCCGGCTGTTGGTTGCAAGCACCAGCTGCTGCAGCTCGGCGACCGCGCGCACATCGGGCACGGTGTAAAGCTCTGGGATCTTCGCCCACTTGAGCACGGTGAGCCCGGAGGCCGGGTTCCGCGGATCCTCCGGAGCCTTGGAGAAGAGCTCGTTATTGGGAACGAAGAGGCCGCGGAGAAAGAAGGTGGCGCTGGAGTCCTTGGTGGCGAGCGACCCGAGGAGGAGACGCACCGAAGGATCCGTCCTCCAGTACCAGAGCGCGAGTGCGAACAGGAGGACCGCGAGTACCGCGATCCCTGCGATGGCCAGCGGGTTCGAATCGGAAAGAAATCCCATGCTCAGATCCGTGGTTCTGTCATGAGGAACCGACCCGCGATCACACGAGTGACGGCTTGTATTCCCTGATTTTGCCGAATTCCTGAAAGCCGAGCCGGCGATAGACCCCGACGCCGTCGGGTGCGGCCTGGAGGATGGCGACCTGCTGGCCCGCCTCCCGGGCGTCATGCAGAGGTCTCGCAGTCAGCGCCGAACCATAGCCCCGCCGGCGATAGGGAGCCAAGGTCGAGATGGCATAGAGTCCGACGACTCCGCCTCCTACCGTCAGTTCCGCGGTCCCCACCGGGACGCCATCGAGGTGTCCCAGGTAAAGCCACACAGGACTGGCCAGATGCAGCAGGACTGGCGCGGCCCGGGCATAGAACTCCACTACCAGTTCGTCGGGCGGAGACCAGTTGGCGGCACTGAGTCTAGCGTACTCCCGAAGCTCCTCGGCGCTACTGACCCGCCTGATCGAGAGCCCATTCGGCGCGAGATCTGTGCCCGGAAGGGCATCCAGGTCCACGGCCATGGCCAGCTCGGACTCCGCCGGCTCAAGTCCCGCCTGCTCCAGCTGTTGCCCCAGGTCGGCCGGCCGGTCGCCGGGCCCCACCCACCAGGAAAAGGGGTGCGACCGCTCGGCGAACCAGTCGATTGCCTCTCGAATCGCAGACGCGGCGGCATCCGGCTCCAGTCGAGCGCGACAGACGGCGTTGAACGTGTCACAGGGAAGGCCGCTGTCGCTCAGGACCAGCGATTCCGACCGGCGCACCCGCATGCCGGCCATTTGCTGCTGCACCCAGGTGAAGTGGGTGGCGAGGTTTGCGTCAGCCGCATCAGCTAACGTTGTAGTCAAATACTCAGTACCGAGTACCTAGTACCTAGTAGTCGGCTCCAAGCTCTCAGCATGGGGTATCCGGAAAATCCAAAACTCGCTCTCGGTACTCGGTACTCGGTACTCGGTACTAGGTACTCGGTACTGTTTTTAGACTGTCGCTCGCGTCCTATCCATTGTCCCCCTCTCAGCCAACGACGACTGCGCCGCCGCCAGCCGGGCGATCGGCACCCGGTAGGGAGAGCAACTGACGTAGTTCATGCCGAGGGCATCGAAAAAGGCCACCGACCGGGGCTCTCCACCATGCTCGCCGCAGATGCCGAGCTTGAGATCCTGCCGGGTCTTCCGCCCCAGCTCGCAAGCCATCTGGATCAGCTTGCCGACTCCACCGATGTCCAGCACCTGGAACGGATCATCCTCGAGGATGTTGTGCTCCAGGTAGTAGGGCAGGAAGCGGCCGGCGTCGTCGCGCGAGAGACCCCAGGTGGTCTGGGTGAGGTCGTTGGTGCCGAAGGAGAAAAACTGCGCCTCGCGCGCGATCTCGTCGGCGGTGAGTGCCGCACGCGGCAGCTCGATCATGGTGCCGAGCAGGTAGGGAACCGTGAGCTGCTTCTCCCGGAAGACCTGCTCCGCGACTTCGCGTACGATGAGCGCCTGCTTGCGGAACTCGACCACATTGGCGGTGAGCGGGATCATCACCTCGGGCATCACTCGGCCCTTGCGGGACGCCACGGCACAAGCCGCCTCGAAGATGGCGCGGGCCTGCATCGTGCTGATCTCGGGATAGATGATCCCCAGCCGGCAGCCTCGGAGCCCCAGCATCGGATTGGTCTCCTGCAGTGCGAGCACGCTCGCGGCGACCTCTTCCGGTTTGCGGCCCAGCGCCTTGGCCAACCCTTCGATCTCGTGTTTCTCCTTGGGGAGGAACTCGTGGAGTGGCGGATCGAGCAGCCGGATGCAGACCGGATAGCCCTCCATCGCGCGGAAGATGGCCTCGAAGTCTCCCCGTTGCATCGGGAGCAGCTTGGCCAGGGCTTTCTTCCGACCCTCGCTGTTCTGGGCCAGGATCATTTCCCGCATCGCGATCAGCCGGTCTCCCTCGAAGAACATGTGCTCGGTGCGACAGAGCCCGATGCCTTCGGCGCCGAAGTCGCGGCCCCGGTGCGCATCGGCCGGCGTATCGGCGTTCACCCGCACCCGTAGATGCCGCATCTTGTCGGCCCACAGCATGAGCCGGGTGAAATTGCCCGACAGCTCGGGGGAAACCAGGTTCGCCTGTCCGGCGTAGACCCGCCCGCTCCCGCCGTCGATCGTGATCCACTCGCCCTGCTTGACGGTGCGTCCGTTGACCGAGAACTGCAGGTTCTGCTCGTTCACCTCGAGCTTCTCGGCACTCGCGACACAGGGCTTCCCGATCCCGCGCGCCACCACGGCCGCGTGACTCGTCATGCCGCCCCGCGCGGTGAGAATCGCCTTCGCGGCAATCATCCCGTGGAAGTCCTCGGGGCTGGTCTCCCGTCGCACCAGGATCACCGACTCGCCCTTGCGGCCGAGTTGCTCGGCCAAGTCCGCGTCGAACACCGCGGTGCCTGAAGCGGCTCCCGGTGAGGCGGGCAGTCCGGTCGTCAGCAGGTCGAGAGTGGCCTTGGGATCTATCGCCGGATGCAGCAGCTGGTTGAGATCATTGGGTGGGATCCGTGCGACCGCCTCGTCCTCGCTGATGGCACCTTCATCTACCATCTCGCAAGCGATGCGCACCGCGGCTTGGCCCGAGCGCTGCGCCCGGCGGGTCTGCAGCATGAAGAGCTTGCCCCGCTCGATGGTGAACTCCATGTCCTGCACATCGCGGAAGTGACGCTCGAGGATCCGCGCCAGCCGGTCCAGTTCGGCGTACGCCTGCGGCATCGCGTCCTTGAGCCGGGCGATCGGCTCCACGTCTCGCGTTCCGGAAACGACATCCTCGCCCTGGGCGTTGAGCAGGTACTCGCCGTACAGCAGCCTCTCTCCGGTCGAGGGGTCACGGGTGAACGCGACGCCGGTTCCTGAATCCTCCCCGATATTTCCGAAGACCATGGTCACCACATTGACCGCGGTCCCCATGCTGTCCGGAATGTCGTGCAGCTTCCGGTAGTCGATCGCACGCCGGGTGTTCCAGCTCTCGAAGACTGCGGCGATCGCGCCCCAGAGCTGTTCCATCGGATCGTCGGGGAAGGGTCGTCCGGTTTCCTTCTCGACGTGCTTTTTCATTTCCTGCACCAGCGCGAGGATTTCCTCGGCTGGGAGATCGATGTCGCGCACCGCCTTGTGCTGCTTCTTTCGGGCCTCGAGCAGGTGCTCGAACGGAGCCTTGGGCAGATCGAACACCACCGTAGCGTACATCTGTACGAAGCGGCGATAGGAGTCGTAGGCGAAATGCGCGTTACCGCTCTCCTTGCACAGTCCTTCAACCGTCGCGTCGTTGAGGCCGAGGTTGAGGATGGTCTCCATCATCCCGGGCATCGATACCGCGGCGCCTGAGCGTACCGAGAGCAGCAACGGGCGCTCCCGTCCGCCGAAGTGCCGGTTCGTTGCGGCTTCGAGCCGCTGGAGGCTGGTCTCGACCTGGGAGCGAAGCCAGGGCGGGAACTGACGGGTCTCGAGATAGGTGATGCAGAGCGATGCGGCGATGGTGAACCCGGGCGGGACCGGAATGCCGAGGTTGGTCATCTCGGCGAGACCGGCGCCTTTCCCTCCCAGCACGTCCTTCATGGTGGCGGTGCCGTCAGCGCGGCCCTGCCCGAAGAAATAGACCGACGGCTGGGAGTAGGTTCCGGTCATGCGGTCGTCACGATCGAAGGGGCCGCGTGTCTGACCTGAACCAGCTCTTCGGAGATCGGCGTCGGGTAGTTGCCAGAGAAGCAGGCATCGCAGAACTCGTTCCGCGGTCCCGCCGCGCGAAGCATGCCTTCGAGCGATAGGTAGCCCAGGGTATCCACGCCGAGGTAGTCCCGGATCTCTTCGATCGAGTGGTTCGCCCCGATCAGCTCCTCGCGGGTCGGCGTATCGATCCCGTAGTGGCAGGGGCCGGTGATCGGTGGGGAAGCGAGCCTCAGGTGTACTTCGCGGGCGCCCGCGGCGCGAATCATCTGCACCAGTCCCTTGCTGGTGGTTCCGCGGACGAGGCTGTCGTCCACCATCACCACCGAACGGCCCTCGATCACGTCGCGCACCGGATTGAACTTGATCTTCACCTTGGCGACCCGCAACGCTTGGGTCGGATTGATGAAGGTCCGGCCCACGTAGTGGTTCCTGATCAGCCCGTTCTCCAGCTTGATGCCTGAGACCTCGGCGAAGCCGAGGGCCATCGAGTTGGCGCTGTCCGGGACGCTGAAGACCACCTGGGCGCCAGGGGTAGGGTGTTCCCGCGCCAGCTCGCGGCCCAGCTCGCGGCGCACCCGGTCCACCGACTCGCCGAAGACGCGGGAATCGGGACGGGCAAAATAGACCAGCTCAAAGACGCAGCGGCTGATCGGCCGCGGCTTGAGCCGCGGCAGCTCGGTGATGTTGCCTTCCTCGATCTTGAGGAACTGGCCCGGTTGCAGCTCGCAGACCATCTGGGCGCCCACCAGGTCGAGCGCGCAGGTTTCCGAGGCGACAACCACGCCACCGCTCAACCGGCCGAGCACGGCGGGACGGAACCCGCGCGAGTCGATCACTACATAGATCGTCCGGCCCACGCTCATCAGCAACGTGTAGGCACCCTCGGCTTTTTCCAGCGCCTCGCGAATCTGCTCCTCGGGCGTGTGCTTCCTCGAGCGGGCGATCAGATGCAGCAGGACTTCGGTGTCGGTCGTCGTGGTGAAGATGGCGCCCTGGTCCGCCAGCTCCCGCCGCAGCTCCGGCGCGTTGGTCAGGTTGCCGTTGTGCGCGATGGTGAGCGGCCCGCCCCGGTAGTCGATGAGCAGGGGCTGGGCGTTGGCCAGCACCGAGCTGCCCGCGGTGGAGTACCGGGTGTGCCCGACGGCGACATCGCCCAGACAGCGCTGGAGGGCGACATCGGAGAAGTTCTCCGAGACCGTCCCCATCCCGCGGTGCGCACGGGCTCGGCCGTGCTCGTCGATGGCGACGATGCCGGCACTCTCCTGGCCACGATGCTGCAGGGCGTAGAGCCCCATGTACGTGAGCCGCGCCGCGTCAGGTACTCCGGAGACTCCGAAGATGCCGCACATGTCTTAGGTGTCAGACCTCGCTTGGGTTATGCGTCTGGAGTCTAGAGTCTGGAGTCTAGAGTCCTGCGACATCCAGCTGACAGCATGCGACCCGAGACTCCAGACTCTCGACTATCGACTCACGACTCTTTCCCGTCCACCGCTGCGTCCTCAACAACATGCCCCATCCTCCGCGGGATCGCCGTCATGTAAGTCTCCCGCAGCGAGGCGATGGGCCAGCGATAGGTGGCCTGGCTCGTCGTGATCGCCAGCTCGCCGTTTGCTTCTCCGACAAAACCCGCAGCGTGCAGCGGAACCTTGTGCTCCTCCGCCAGCATCCGAATTGCCCCGTCCTTGGCAGGATCGCAACTGATTACGACGCGGCCGTGATCTTCGCCGTACAGGAGACCAGCGTCGGTCAGGGCGGACAAGGCGGTCAGGACGGTCGCTGCTTGCGCGCTGTCGTCCGCCCCGTCCGCCTCGTTCGCCGAGGATGTTTGCAGATCCACCGCTGCTCCACGTCCTGTGGCCGCATACGGTCCGCCGATCGCAGACTCTGCCAGCGCGACCGCCAAGCCGCCGGTCGAGCAGTCGTGCGCCGAGCGGAGCAGTTTCTTCCGAGCTGCGGCTGCCAGGAAGTGCTGCAGTCGGCGTTCGGCGTCGAGATTGACAGGTGCCGGTTCACCTCCGACAAAGTCATGTACCTCAGTCCAATACGCCGAGCCGCCGAGGCGCCCAGCCGTCTTGCCGACCAGGAAGATCCGGTCCCCGGCCTGCTGGAAGTGGCTCCCGACCTTGAAGTCTAACTTTTCGAGCAAGCCCACCATGCCAATCGTGGGGGTCGGGTCGATCGCCCCTGTGGGGCTTTCATTATAGAAGGAGACATTGCCGCCGGTTACCGGGGTCTCGAAGGCCCGGCAGGCATCGGCGATACCGCGACAGGCTTCCTTGAACTGGTAGAAGACTTCGGGCTTCTCCGGGTTGCCGAAGTTGAGGCAGTCGGTGATGCCGAGCGGTACCGCGCCGGTGCAGGCGATGTTGCGAGCCGACTCGGCGACAGCCGCCTTTCCGCCTTCGTACGGATCGAGCGCCAACAGCCGCGAGTTGCAGTCCACGGTCACCGCGAGTCCGAAGTCGGTCTCGGCCACGCGAAGCACACCCGCGTCACTTCCCGGGCCGAACAGGGTAGAGGCCTGGACCGTCGAATCGTACTGCTCGAACACCCAGCGCTTGCTCGCGATACTCGGGGTGTCGAGGAGCAGGGGCAGGGCAGCGTGGAGATCGACCTTGGCAGCGCTCGACGGCTCGGCGGCTCGGCGGCTTGCCACTGCGGGTGATTCCTTAGCCTCCGATTCGTAGATCGGGCAGTCGTCCACCAGGCGCTGCCCGGGGATCTCGGCGACAACGACACCGTTGTGCTTGATCCGGAACATCCCGTCGTCGGTCACCCGGCCAACCACCGCCGCTTCGAGCTCCCACTTGGTGCAGACCGCCTGCACATCCTTGAGCCTGCCGGGCTCGGCCACCACCAGCATCCGCTCCTGCGACTCGCTCAGCATGATCTCGTAGGGAGTCATGCCCTTTTCTCTGACCGGGACCTTGTCGGTCTCCACCTCGACGCCCACACCTCCCCGTGCCGCCATCTCGGCCGAGGAGCTGGTGAGACCCGCAGCTCCCATGTCCTGGATGGCGACGATCAGGTCCTTCTCGATCAGCTCGAGGGTCGCCTCGAGCAGCAGCTTCTCGGTGAACGGGTCGCCCACCTGAACCTGCGGCCGGCGAGCCTCGCTCTTCTCCGAGAGATCCTCCGAGGCGAAGCTCGCGCCGTGAATTCCATCCCGCCCGGTGCGGGAGCCGACGGCGATCAGGATGTTGCCGACACCCTCCGCCTTGGCGCGGATCAGGTCCTTCTCCTTGAGCAGTCCCACGCACATCGCGTTGACCAACGGGTTGCCGCTGTATCCGGACGCGAAATCCACCTCGCCACCCAGCGTTGGAACTCCGACGCAGTTCCCGTAGTCGCCGACACCCTTCACGACACCGGCGAAGAGATAGCGATTCCGGGCCGAATCGAGCGGACCGAAGCGTAGGCTGTTGAGCACCGCCACCGGTCGCGCGCCCATGGTGAAGACGTCGCGCAGAATGCCGCCCACGCCGGTCGCGGCGCCCTGATACGGTTCCACTGCGGAGGGGTGATTGTGCGATTCGATCTTGAAGGCCACCGCCCAGCCCTGGGGGAGTCTCAGCACGCCTGCGTTCTCACCCGGTCCCTGGACGACGAGAGGGCCGGTCGTCGGGAAGGTGCGGAGAACCGGCTTCGAATGCTTGTACGAACAATGCTCCGACCATAGCGCCGAGAAGATCCCGAGCTCGGTGAGCGTCGGAGTGCGGCCCAGCATCTCGAGGACGCGCCCGTACTCCAGCTCATTCAGGTTGTGCTCGCGCACCACGTCCGGTGTCACCGGACGTTCGCCGGGGAAGGGATGGGCGGTGGTGGACCTGGAGGCTACGCCGGCGTCGGCCATTATGAGCGAATCTGGGTTAGGAGTCAGTAGTTGTCCTTGGGACTGGGCTTCTTTCCGAAGACGCCCATCACGTCGTCCATGATCCGGAAGACGAGTCCCTTGTCATAGTGAGCCAAGATCGCCCTGACCTCACCGTAGTCGAACCACGAGCCCTTGCAGTCCTCGCAGGTCTCCACCTCGATGCCGTGCAGCGTGCGGCTCTTGAGGTGCCCGCCGCACTTGGGGCATCGCATGTGATGCAAGCGACGCTCGGCATCCCGCGCGCGGGCGTGCTCCTGCTGGCGCCGGCGCTCAATGCGCTCCGCGTCGAGCTTGGCGAAATATTCTTCTTCGTTCTTGCTGGGCTTGCTCTTGTCGGACATTTCTTTCATGGGCTAAGGTTCATAGCTGTCGTCGTATTGTGCCTTAAGCCTTAAGCCTGAGCTTACGGCTTACGGCTTACGGCTTACGGCTTATGGCTTACGGCTTTCACGGCGTCCCCGGCACCACATTCGTCGGCTCCGGCTTCCGCTCCGGCGGCGAGGACGATACGCCCTCGTAACTCCGTCCCTGAGCGCGTACGATGGCGTCGACTACCTGGTCTTTCTCCAGGATCACCACGTCGTAGGTGCCGCAGGTCTTGAGGCACCCGTTGGTGTAGAACATGTAGCTGTAGTCGCCCATCTTCCTGACGGTGAGCGGCTCGCCCCACGCGGCGCGCACATCGGCCTCCGACTGTCCCGGCTTGATCGCCTGGGCGGACAGGGCGTGCGGGGCGGACAGGGCGGTCAGGCTGAGCACCAGCGCCGGGAAAGCAACGAGCCTCATCCCGGCCGAGAGCGTGATGCGCATAGCTGATCTCCTCGGGTCGTCGTGGGTCTCAGGTCTTGAGTCTCGCGTCCTACCTGCTCCCTCAGCCACCTCATCCCGAGCGAAGCCACCTCATCCCGAGCGCAGCGAGGGACCTACTCTGCAAGTCTTGGAACTTCGGTCAAGCACCAAACTCCAAGGTCACCTCTGCAAGGTCCCTCGCTCCGCTCGGAATGAGGTACTTGCGCGGTACGTTCGCATTCCCCGTCTCCCGTCTCCCGTCTACCGCTCCCTTACCACCCCCGC
>Ga0068864_100003810_pt1 | contig 12433 bp, 9 predicted proteins | sample KBSSwiS72_FD_66586 | JGI IMG/M metagenome (GOLD analysis project Ga0068864, IMG submission 66586) | Switchgrass rhizosphere microbial communities from Kellogg Biological Station, Michigan, USA - KBS Switchgrass S7-2 | ecosystem: Host-associated > Plants > Roots > Rhizosphere > Soil ...
AGGTCAAGGTGCTGCGCAGCCTGCGGCCGTTCACCCGGGCCGACGCCCAGTCGTCATCGGTCCGCGGCCAATACACCAAGGGCGTCTCGGCCGGCAAAGAGGCCGTGGGCTACGAAACCGAACGCGGCCAGCCGTCCGGCACCGAGACCTTCGTGGCGCTCAGGGCCGACATCGACAACTGGCGTTGGGCGGGGGTGCCGTTCTTCCTGCGCACCGGCAAGCGCCTGCCCGAGCGGCGCACCCAAATCGCTATCCAGTTCAAGCCGGTGCCGCACTCGATCTTCGGCAATGCGGCCAAGGACGACCTGATCGCCAACCGCCTGGTCATCGACTTGCAGCCGGACGAGGACATCGAGCTGCTGCTGATGAACAAGGCCCCCGGGATCAGCAAGGGCGGCATGCGCCTGCAGTCGCTGCCGCTCTCGCTCTCGCTGCTGCGCACCTACGAAGGTCCGGGCGCGCGCCGGCGCATCGCCTACGAGCGGCTGCTGCTCGACGTGATCCACGGCAACTCCACCCTCTTCGTGCGCCGCGACGAGGTTGAGGAAGCCTGGCGCTGGATCGACGGCGTCGCCGAAGCCTGGTCGGAGGCCGGCATGGCCCCCAAACCCTACGCGGCCGGCAGCTGGGGACCCTCCGGCGCCTTCGCCCTCATCGAACGCTCAGAAAGGGCTTGGTTGGACTAGGTCATCGTAGACCAGTTTACATTTCAAACTAGTTCATATACGGTCGCCTCGAAATCGAGAGGAGGCCTCCCATGCCTGCGACCGCATCCAGTCCATCCGTCGAGCGGCTTCACGCCCTGGACGCCGTACGGGGCTTCGCCCTGCTGCTGGGCATCGCATTTCACGCCACCATGTCGTTCTTGCCGGGTCCGCATCAGGTCTGGCCGGTGCAGGACATCCACCGCAGCGCCGCGCTCGCGGTCGCCTTCTTCAGCCTGCACGTCTTCCGGATGACCACCTTCTTCATGATCGCCGGCTTCTTCGCGCACCTCACCTTCCACAAGCGCGGCGCCAGGGCCTTCATCAAGGACCGGCTGAAGAGGATCGGAATCCCGCTGGTGGCGGCCTGGCCGTTCCTCTTCGCTGGGATCGTCGGGGCCTCGATCTGGGCCGCGACGGTAGCCAACGGCGGGGTCCTCCCCAAGGGGCCGCCGCACGGCCCGCCGGCCCCGCCGCTGGCCTTTCCCCTGACCCACCTGTGGTTCCTCTACGTCCTGCTGATCTTCTACACCGTGACGCTTGCAGGGCGCTGGCTGGTCGACAGGCTCGACCGCCAAGGTCGGATCGCAACGCTCGCCGACCAGGCGACGGCCGGCCTGATGTCGAGCTCGCTGGCGCCGATCGCGCTCGCGGTCCCGCTGACCGTCGCCTTTGCCTTTAACCGGCCCTGGTTGATGTGGTTCGGCATCCCGACGCCGGACATGTCGCTGATCCCGAATCTGCCGGCCTTTGTCGGCTTCGGTTTCGCCTTCCTCTTCGGCTGGGTGCTGCACCGCCAGGCCGGGCTGATCCGCAATCTCGAAGGTCGCTGGGGCCTGAACCTGGGCGTCGCCTCGCTCCTGATCGGCGGCTGCCTGAGCTGGCTGGGCGTCGAGCCGGTGGTCACGCCCGCCCCGCAGACCTGGCAGACGCTCGCCTACGGCGCGGTCTACGCCCTGGCCGTCTGGTGCGGGACCCTGGGCTTCATCGGCCTGGCGCTGCGGTTCCTGTCGAAGGAAAGCCCGGTCCGACGCTATGTGGCCGACGCGTCCTACTGGCTCTACCTGATCCACCTGCCGATCATCATGGCGCTGCAGGTCGCGGTCTCGCGCCTCGGCTGGCCGGCGGAGGTGAAGTTTGTGGCTATCCTCGCCGTGGGCCTGCCGCTGATGTTCGCCAGCTACGAGCTGATGGTCCGCCACAGCTTCATCGGCGCGGTGCTCAATGGCCGCCGCGTTCCCAGGCCGGCGCGCTTGCCGAATCCGTCGGTTGCGCGCACCCAGACTGAAGGCCCCAAGGAGTTGGCCCGATGAACGAACCAAGCCCGTCCGTCCAGGCTGACCTGGCCTTCCTGCGGGCCCTGGCCGGCGACGGCGGGACGTCCTTCCTCCGCAACTTCGGAGAGGTCTATCTCGCCACGGGCCTCTGCTACAGCATCCAGATCCTGGGACACGGCGCGCAGTTCGCCTTCGGTTGGTTCACCGAGACCGTGGCCGCCACCATCCTGGGCTTCGGCCCCACCCTCGTCGTGTTGGCGCTGATCGCCTGGCTCAATTGGCGCCGCCGCAACACGTCCGGGGCGAGCACCGTGGCCAAGGCGGTGGGTGCGATGTTCGGCGCCGTCGGCATCGCCAACCTCGTCATGGTCGCTGTGGTCGGAGTGCAGGCCTGGCGAATGCACAGCATCCAGGTCTGGCTGATCTACCCCTGCATCGTCATGGCGTTCCAGGGGGCCGCCTGGACGGCGGCGTGGACGCTCCGCCGTCGCGGCTGGATGGGGCTGGTCGGCGCGGGGTGGTTCGTCACCGCCATCGCCATGGGGGTCTACATTCCGAACATGGCCGGGTACCTCGCCGCGCTCTTCGCAGGGCTTGTGCTGTTCATGGTGCTGCCCGGTTACGCGATGATGCGAACGTTCCGGGTCTGACGAGCGTGGCCGGTTTCGACATCAACCGGATCGACGAGGTGATCCACGGCCGCCTGAGGCTGGGGATCATGACCTATCTGGCCGACGCCGAGGTGGCCGATTTCAACGAGCTGAAGGCCGCGCTGCAGGCGACCCAGGGCAATCTCTCCGTCCACCTGCGCAAGCTGGAAGAGGCGGGCTACATCGCCATCGACAAGAGCTTCCTGGCCCGCAAGCCGCTCACCCGCGCCCGCCTGACGCCCGAGGGCCGCAAGGCCTTCGCCCTCTACCTTGAGGCCATGGGCCGGCTGGTGCTGGCGGCCTCGAAGGGGGCCGTCGAGAGCGAGGGCTGATCGACCCGCGGGGTTCCCGCGTCGCTGCTCTGAGCCGCGGTCTTTGCTATAATGCAGCGGTCCGGCGCCGCCTGGACCGCCAGGCAGGCGGACGAATGGCGGAGACTGCAATGCGCAAATATATCGACTGCCGCGAGGTCCCCAGCGAGAGCGGGTGCACTATCGCGATATCTGCGGACAACGAGACCGAACTGCTGGAGGCCGCCGTGCAGCACGCTGTCGCCGTGCACAAGCACGCCGATACCCCCGAACTGCGCGCCATGATCAAGCAGGCCATGCACGAAGGGCAGCCCGCCTGAGTTCCACGCGCGCCGACCTCGGCGCCCTGCCCGCAGGGCTCAGCGCACGCTCGACCAGGGCCGTGACAGAAGTGTCGCGCAGTTGATCAGGCCGACCAGGGAGTAGGTCTGCGGATAGTTGCCCCAGAGCTCGGCGCCGTCGAAGGCGATGTCCTCGGAGAGCAGGCCGGCCATCGTCCGGCGGCCAAGCATCTCCTCGAAGAGCTGGCGGGCCTCGTCCGTCCGGCCCGAGAGGTGCAGGGCCTCGATCAGCCAGAAGGTGCAGAAGTTGAAGGCAGTCTTCGGCTCGCCGAAGTCGTCGGGCAGCGCGTAGCGCAGCATGAACGGTCCGCGCCTGAGGCCCTTCTCGACCGCCTTCATGGTCGCCGCCATCCTGGGGTCGTCGGGCGATGTGAACCTGACGTCGATCAGCTGGAGCAGGCTCGCGTCCAGCTCGTCGCCGCCGAAGGTCGCGGCGTAGCGGCCGAGCTTCTCGTTCCAGGCGCGGGCCTCGATGGTGGCGCGGATCGTGGCGGCGCGCTCGTTCCAGTGGTCGGCGCGATCGCGCAGGCCGAGCTTGAGGGCCGCGTTGCCCAGGCGGTCGCAGGCCGCCCAGCACATCACCGAGGAATAGGTGTGCACCGCCTCGCGGCCGCGGAACTCCCAGAGGCTGGCGTCGGGCTTGTCGTGCAGCGCGAAGGCGCAGTCCCCCACCGGCTCCAGCGCCCGGAAGTCCTCGATCGTCGCCGGGCGATAGAGCCGCTCGTCGAAGAAGGCCTGGACGGTGGACAGGATGATCTGGCCGTAGACATCGTGCTGCTGGTGCTCATGCGCCTGGTTGCCGATCCTCACCGGCCCCATGCTGCGATAGCCGGGCAGGTTGGGCGCGATCCATTCCCGCAGCGCCGGCTCCAGGCCTACGCCATATACCGGCTGCACATGCCCGCCCTTGGCCAGGTCGACCAGGTTGCGCAGGTAGGACAGGTAGTTCTCCAGCATGTCCGCCGCACCCAGCCGGTTCAGCGCCTGGACGACGTAATAGGCGTCCCGCAGCCAGCAATACCGGTAGTCCCAGTTGCGCCCCACATCCCCGTCCGCGGCGTGCTCTGGGATCGAGGTGGTGAGCGCGGCGACGATCGCGCCGGTCTCCTCATAGGCGCAGAGCTTCAGCGTGATGGCCGCGCGGATCACCGCGTCCTGCCATTCAAGCGGCACCGAAAGGGTGCGGACCCAGGTGCGCCAGCTCTGCGTCGTCTCGCGCAGCATCCGCGCCGCCGAGCCGCCGACCTCGCTGTCGAAGCCCTCGTCGGGGCCGAGGAACATGGCGATCGGCTCCTCAAGCCGGAACATCCGTTCCGCGTGGATGTGGGTGACCGGGGCGTCGGTGGTCATCCGCAGGGTCGTCACCCCGCCGACGTAGCGGATGTGATTGGAGCCCACGGTGGTTGCGGCGGCCTTCTCGCCGTAGTTCACGGTCGGCCTCAGGAGGACGCGAATGCGCGGCGTCCCCACGAGCGGTCGCACCATCCGCACGAAGGACAGCGGACGGTAGGTGCGGCCGAACTGACGGTAGCGCGGGCAGAAGTCGATGATCTCGAGGCTGGCGCCGCTGGCGTCGGTGATCTCGGTCCGCAGGATCGGCGTGTTGCGCAGGTAGCTCTGGCGGGTTTGGGCGGCGCTCTCGACCTCGATCGACCAATGTCCCTCCTCGGCATTCTCGCCGCCCAGCAGGGCCGAGAAGAACGGATCGCCGTCGACACGCGGCGAACAGGCCCAGACGAAGCGGCCTTGCGTGTCGATCAGGGCGCTGGCGGCGCAGTTGCCGATCGGGAATAGCTCGAGGTTCTGGTTCATCGGGCGGATTCCTGTTCACCGTTCATCGCGGCCCCCGCCCTCGTTTCCGCTCGACGTGAGCGAAACGCGCCCCGATAAGCTTGGCTCCGGAAGCCTGTGCGAGTCGCAGGCGTTCTAATGTCGGATTCCCGCCTTTTCCATGGACTGACCGGATGATCCGCGCGCGCAGAGCCCGCATCGTCGCCACCATCGGGCCTGCCAGCCGCGACCGGATCCGGGAGCTGGCCCTGGCCGGCGCTGACGTTTTCCGGGTGAATTTCAGCCATGGCGCCCACGCCGACCATGCCCGCAACATCGCAGCGGTCCGCAAGGCCGAGGGGCAGGTGGGCCGCCCGCTGGCCGTGCTTGCCGACCTGCAGGGGCCGAAAATCCGGCTGGGCAAGTTCGAAGACGGCGCGGTCCGGCTAAAGCCCGGCCACAGCCTGCGGCTCGACCTGAAGTCGAAGCCCGGCGACGCCTCGCGGATCGGGGTGCCCCACCCGGAGGTGTTCGCCGCGCTGCGCACCGGGGCGTTGGTCCTGCTGGATGACGGCAAAGTGCGCCTGCGGGTCACCGACCACGGCCCCGACTTCGCCGAAACTGAGGTGGAGGCCGGCGACCACCTCTCCGACCACAAGGGCCTCAACCTGCCGGGCTTGGCCATCCCGATTCCGGCCCTGACCGAGAAGGACCGCAAGGACCTGGCCTTCGCGCTGAAGGAAGGCGTCGACTGGGTCGCGCTGTCATTCGTCCAGCGGGCCTCCGACATGGCCGAGCTGCGCGGCCTCGTGCAGGGCCGCGCCAGCGTGCTCGCTAAGATCGAGAAGCCCTCTGCGCTCGAGGCGCTGGACGAGATTCTCGATCTCTCCCAGGCGATCATGGTGGCCCGCGGCGACCTCGGCGTGGAGTTGGCGCCGGAGGAGGTGCCGGTGGTGCAGAAGCAGCTGGTCCGCGCCGCGCGCCTGCGCGGCATCCCGGTGATCGTGGCGACCCAGATGCTGGAATCCATGACCCACTCGCCGACCCCGACGCGGGCCGAGGCGTCCGACGTCGCCGGCGCAGTCTATGAGGGCGCCGACGCCTTGATGCTGTCGGCCGAGAGCGCGGTCGGCGACTACCCGACCGACGCGGTCTCAATCATGGACCGCATCATCACCCGGGTGGAGCAGGACCCCCGGTGGCCCGAGCTGATGCGCGCCGAATATCCCGTCGAGGACGCTGACGCTGACGCCCTGGTGGCGGCGGCGCGCAAGGCGGCCGACGCGGCCTCGACCGCTTGCCTGGCGGCCTTCACCACCACCGGCCAGACGGCGCTGCGGCTGGCCCGCGAGCGGCCCCTGCAACCGACCCTGGCGCTGACGCCGAACCTCGCGACCGCACGTAAGCTCGCCCTGCTCTGGGGTTGCGAGCCGCGGGTGGTGCCGGAGATCACTGATCCAGAGGAACTAACCCGCGTCGCGCTTGAGCAGGCGGTCGAGACCGGCCTTGCCGAGCACGGCCAGCGGGTGCTGATCCTGGCGGGCCTGCCCATGGGCTCGCCCGGCGCGGCCAACATCCTGCGCATCGCCCACGCGCCGAAGAAATAGCCGTTGGCCCGGCCCCGCCAGGCCGCTGACTACAACTCCCCCGGACCCAGCACCTTCACCAGCCCTTCGGGCGCCTTGGCCTCGACCATGATGCGGTCGTGGAGGCGTTCGAAGGCGAGGCTTATCACCTGCTCGCCGACCTGCAGCGCGTCGATCCACAGCCGGTCGATGCCTATTGGCAGCCGGGGATCGACGATCGTCACTTGGTCGGCCTCGACCGTGAGGCCAAGGCAGGCCTGCAGCATCATGAACACCGAGCCCGCGGCCCAGGCCTGCGGCAGGCAGGCGACGGGATAGGCGACCGGCGGTTCGCCGGGGTTGCGCAGGAAGCCGCAAAAGAGCTCCGGCAGGCGCATCTCGAAGCCGTCGGCGGTCTCGAACATCGCCGCCATCAGCGCCACCACCCCGTCGCGTTCGCCGTAGTGGGAGAGCCCCAGCGCGGCGACCGCCGTGTCGTGCGGCCAGACCGAGCCGTTGTGGTAGCTCATCGGATTGAAGCGGGCCTCGCCCACCGCCAGCGTGCGAACGCCCCAGCCAGAGCTGAACGGCCGCGAAAGCAGTCGCTCGGCGACCCGGCGCGCCCGATGCGGCGCCGCGAGCCTGGTTAGCAGCAGATGGCCGGGGTTGGAGCTGAGCACCCGGCAGAGCTCGCCGTCGCCATCCACCGCGATCGCGTAGAAGCCCTCCTTCTCCATCCAGAACCGCCGCTCCACGGTCTCGCGGATGTGCTCGGCCTTAGCCGTCCAGCCCGGAGCAGCCTGTCCCGCGCCACGCCGCTTGCAGAGCGCCGCCATCGCCCGGTAGGCGGCGAAGGCGTAGCCCTGCACCTCGACCAGCGCGATGGGGCCGGTGGCGAACCGGCCGTCGGCGTGGAAGACCGAGTCCTGGCTGTCCTTCCACCCTTGGTTGGCCAGGCCGCTCTTGGCGCCCCGGGCATAATCGATCAGGCCGTCGCCATCGGTGTCGCCGTAGTTCTCGATCCAGCCGACCGCGGCTTCCAGCGCGGGCCAGAGCTGTTCGATCAGGGCCATGTCGCCGGTGCGTTCGGCGTAGGCGCCGGCCAGCGCCACGAACAGCGGCGTGGTGTCGACCCCGCCGTAGTAGCGCGCGAACGGCACCTCGCCGAGGTTGGCCATCTCGCCGCGCCGGGTCTCGTGCTGGATCTTGCCGGGCGCGCTGTCGCGAAAGGCGGAGACCTCGGTGGCCTGGTGCTTGGCCAGGTAGGTGAGCACGCCCTTGGCCAGGGACGGGTCGCACCACAGCACCTGCCAGGCGGTGAGGATGCCGTCGCGGCCGAAGCAGGTCGAGAACCAGGGGATGCCGGCGTAGGGATAGGGGCCGGTGTCCATCTCGGTGGTCAGCAGGGCGAGGTCGGCGCGCGACTTCTCGATCCAATCGCTGAACAGACGGCCGGAGGTGCGCAGCCGCGCGCCCTTACGGCGGCGGGCCCGCATGTCGAAGCGGGCGCGGGCGGCCTGGCTGCGAAACCGCTCGCGGGTCGGGGTTGGACCTGCCTCCAGGCCGATCTCGATGTAGAGCTCGAGCCGCCCTTCCGGGCGCAGCGGATAGAAGTACTCCGCCCGGTTGGCGCTCAGCCGGCCCGGCGGATCGGAGAAGGTGATGACGCTGGTGCGCTGGATGTTGTCCAGGCCGTCGTATCGAAAGGTGACGGACCGCCCATCGACTTCCGGCGCATGCCGGACACCGCGCTTGGCCCGCGTCAGGCCCCGCACTTCGAACATGTCGCGGAAGTCGACGTCGAACTCGAAGGTCAGGGGGATGATCACCTCGTCGCGGCTGTAATTGACCAGGCTAACGCGCTCATAGAGCCGCTGGTCCCACAGGAAGCGCTTGCGCTCGATATGCAGCACGCCGGGCGGCGCAACCGGTCCGCCCGGATAGGGCAGGCGCTGGTTGGCGCTGTGCGAGGTGAAGAAGACATTATCCCGCCCGATCGCCGCCGAGAGCAGGGATGGCGAGTGCGAACCCAGGTAGAGCTGGAACCGCGACAGGATCCGGGTGTCATCGTCGAATAGCCCGTCGCCTTCGCCCAACACGTCGCCGAACGCGTCGGCGACCATGAAGATGTCCTTGTCTTTCAGCGCATAGAGCCGGTAGGGGACGCGTGGCTCGCCCGTCTCGCCAACGATTGCCGGAGCCTCCGGTGACGGCGCGAGATCGTCCATGTGTCACCTCATTCGGCGGCGAGGCCCACATTCGCCTCGGCGGGTGCTCTCTGCCGGGCGTAGAGATCGAGGTAGCGCCGGGCCATGGCTGTGGCGGAGAACCTCTCCTCAAATCGGCGCCGGATGATCCTGCGGTCAAGGGTCGAAAGGCGCCGCACCGCGTCTACCGCCTCGTCCTCGTTACGGACGATGAAGCCGGTCAGGCCGTCCTCGACGACCTCCGGCACCGAGCCGCAGGCATAGGCGATCACGGGCGTCCCGCAGGCCATGGCCTCGATCATCACCAGGCCGAACGGCTCCGGCCAGTCGATCGGGAAGAGCAGCGCCTCGGCCCCGCCAAGGAAAGCCGACTTCTGGCGGTCGCCGATCTCGCCGACGAAATCGATCAGCGGGTCGTGCAGCAACGGCTCGATCTTCTCCTCGAAGTAGATCTCGTCGGCGTCGTCGACCTTGGCCGCGATCTTCAGCGGCATGCCAAGCCGCTTGGCGATGGCGATGGCGCGGTCCGGACGCTTCTCCGGCGAGATCCGGCCGAGGAAAGCGAGGTAGCCATCGCCCTTTGGCTGGAAGTCGTAGAGGTCGGCGGGCATCCCGTGATGCACGGTCGCGGCCCAGTTGGCGGCGGGCAGCGGCCGGCGCTGGTCGTCGCTGATGGAGACGAGGGGGAATTTCGTCCACCGCTGGTAGACGCCGGCCAGATCCTTGAGGTCCAGCCGACCGTGCAGCGTGGTCACGGTCTTGGCCGCCATACCGTCGAAGAACGGGAAGTGCATCATGTCGGTGTGGAAGTGGATCACGTCGAACTGATCGGCGCGCCGGCGGACTTCGGCGAGCTGGGTCAGGTGTGCGGCGAGGTCGGACTTGAGCGGGGCGGGATCGAGCCGGATCGCCTGGTCGCGGACCGGCACCAGCCGGGCCTTGGTCTGCGCTTCGCCGCTGGCGAACAGGGTCACCTCGTGGCCGAGGTCCACAAGGGCGTCAGTCAGGTGCGCGACCACACGCTCCGTGCCGCCGTACAGACGCGGTGGCACAGCTTCATAGAGGGGGGCGACCTGCGCAATCTTCATACGAACTCCCACTGTCTCTGAAGGCTCCCACGCAGCCCGCGCTCAAGGGCTTACCGTTCCGGGACCGCGAAGGTTCCCGCGCATAGTCAAAATTACGCGTGAAGCCGATCGACCGCAGCCGTGGCCGCGCGACTGCGTTATGACGTGCAGGAATGCTCGAAGTCTTCCCAGGTCCGGCGTCGATGGCCGACGCCGCCGCCCACGCCGTGGCGGCGCAGCTTTCCGCGGGCCTCGCCGCGCGCGGCCGCGCGTCGCTGGTGGCGACGGGGGGTCGTTCGCCCGGCCCGGTCTACGACCGTCTCAAGGACGCGGGCGTGGATTGGGCGCACGTCGCCGTGACCCTGTCGGATGAGCGCCAGGTCGACGTGAACAGCCCCAACGCCAACCTGAAGCTCCTGCGAGAGCGGCTGTTCGTGGGCGAGGCGGCCAAGGCGCACTACCTGCCGCTCACCGACTACGCCGAGCCGGCGCTGCGGGCGCTGATGCCGTTCGACGCCGTCCTGCTCGGCATGGGCGAGGACGGCCACATCGCGTCCCTGATCCCCGGCAGCCCGGTCATGGCGGAGGCTATGGATCCGGACGGCGAGGCCCTGGTCGCGGAGTCGCCCGCTGGGTTCGGATCGCCGCCGGTCCCCCGTATCACCCTCACCCTCGCCGCGTTGTTGCAGAGCCGAGCCATCTTCCTCTTGATCGCCGGTGAGGCTAAGCGGCAGGTGGTCGCCGACGCCCTTGCCGGCGCCGACCTGCCGGTGCGCGCGATTCTCGACCAGACTCGCGTCCCGCTCAGGGTCTTCTGGACTTCGGAATACTAGAGGTGAAGCCAATGCATCCGGTCACGGCGGAAGTCACCGAACGCATCGTCGAGCGCAGCCGTGGGACCCGCGCGGACTATCTGGCGCGCATGGAAGCGGCGCGCCACGCAGGCCCCGGACGCGGCAAACTCTCCTGCGCCAACTGGGCCCACGCCTTCGCCGCCGAAGCCGACGGCGCCAAGCAGCGGATGCGCGATCCGAACGCCCCGAACGTCGCCATCGTCAGCGCCTACAACGACATGCTCTCGGCCCATCAGCCGCTGGAGCGCTATCCCGAGATCATTCGGCGCGCCGCCCGCGAAGTCGGCGGGGCGGCCCAGTACGCCGGCGGCGTCCCGGCGATGTGCGATGGGGTGACGCAAGGCCGGCCGGGCATGGAGCTGTCGCTCTTTTCTCGCGACGTCATCGCGATGGCGACGGCGGTGGCGCTGACCCATGACGCCTTCGACGCGGCCCTGATGCTGGGCATCTGCGACAAGATCGTGCCGGGCCTGACCATGGGCGCGCTAAGCTTCGGCCACCTGCCGACCATCTTCGTGCCGGCCGGCCCAATGACCTCGGGCATCTCCAACCACGAGAAAGCCCGGGTGCGCGCCCTCTACGCGCAGGGCCAGGCGACGCGCGAGGAGCTGCTCGACTGCGAGATGAAGTCGTACCACGGGCCGGGCACCTGCACCTTCTACGGCACCGCCAATTCCAACCAGATGATGATGGAGATGATGGGCCTGCATCTGCCCGGATCGGCCTTCGTCAACCCCAACACGCCGCTGCGCGACGCGCTGGTGGCCGCCGCGCCGAAGCGGGCGATCGAGATCCGCGACGGGACCAACGACTACACCCCGATGTCGGCGGTGGTGGACGCCAAGAGCCTGGTGAACGCCTTGGCCGGCCTGCTGGCCACCGGCGGCTCGACCAACCACACCTTGCACCTGATCGCCATGGCTCGCGCAGCCGGCGTCCAGATCACCTGGGAAGACTTCGACGACCTCAGCCGCGTCACGCCGCTGATCGCCAAGGTCTACCCGAACGGGACCGAGGACGTGAACGCCTTCCATGCGGCCGGCGGCATGGCCTTCGTGATCCGCCAGCTGCTGGACGCGGGCCTGGCCCATGACGACGTCCTGACGGTCGCGGGACCCGGCCTTCGGCGGTACCAGACCGAGCCGTTCCTTGACGGCGACAAGCTGGTCTGGCGGGAGGGGACGGCGGTCTCGCTAAACCCCGATATCCTGCGGACGGTCGATGATCCCTTCCAGCCGGAGGGCGGCATCCGCCTGCTGACCGGGCCGCTTGGCCGTGCGGTGATGAAGACCTCGGCGGTGAAGGACGCCCACCTGGTCGTCGAGGCGCCGGCCATCGTTTTCGAGGACCAGGAGGCGTTGCAGGAAGCCTTCAAGCGCGGTGAGCTCAACCGGGACTTCGTCGCGGTGGTTCGCTTCCAGGGGCCGAAGGCCAACGGCATGCCTGAGCTACACAACCTGACGCCGCCGCTCGGCGTGCTGCTCGACAAGGGATTCAACGTGGCGCTGGTCACCGACGGGCGCATGTCGGGCGCGAGCGGCAAGGTGCCTGCCGCGATCCACGTGACGCCCGAGGCGGCCGACGGAGGGCCGCTCGCCTACGTGCGCGACGGCGACGTCGTCCGTGTCGACGCGCTTTCCGGCGAGCTGACGATCAAGGTCGATCCGGCCGAGCTGCGAAACCGGCC
>Ga0068864_100003811_pt1 | contig 12432 bp, 13 predicted proteins | sample KBSSwiS72_FD_66586 | JGI IMG/M metagenome (GOLD analysis project Ga0068864, IMG submission 66586) | Switchgrass rhizosphere microbial communities from Kellogg Biological Station, Michigan, USA - KBS Switchgrass S7-2 | ecosystem: Host-associated > Plants > Roots > Rhizosphere > Soil ...
TGCATTAAACAATACAATTCCTGTTGCGCAAAAATGGACGAAATTCCAGGCAGCTACCGGAAACATTAATTATACAACAAGAGATCTGAAATCGTTACCAAAAAGAATGACTTGGATAAAAACCAAAACTGAATTTGACAAACAAGTTGCTTATATTTTACAAAATAAAATGACATATATGAACCGCCTGAAAGATAGAGCGGCTCTTTATAAATTATAAGGCTGGCATTTGCTTGGAGCTAATAATCTGACGAGGTTCGATTCCTTGGCCAGCCTCAAAGGTTGTCTTCAAAGACAGCCTTTTTCTTTAATTATATTTGTTGAATGAAGAGCTTTTATCTTATTCTCTCCGCAGTATCAATTTCTATATTTTTCTCATGCTCAAATAGAAATTCCAAAAATTTGGACACCTGGCTTGGAGATTATCATTATAGTGAACAGCCAGTAAAAGCAATTGCAGGCTATGAAATGGTTATGGAATGGGGCCTCTCGGTAATGAAGAATAACAACAGGTACATAGCGATGCTCAATGTACAAGGACAACAGACCTCATTTTCCCTTTTATCCGATATTAAAGGCAATGCAAATAGAATTATAATTTTATACAATGATTTAATTGACGGTATTGGTCCGGGTCTTGCTAAAGGAGACACATTATTTATTCTATCTAAGAATAATACAAAAATAATAACGATTTGGGCTCAACTTGAACCAAGGTTATCCGAAAAATTTCCAAAGGAATGTAGTTGTTTTAATTTTATTGGAGTTAATGCGAATAAAAATATTCAACAGTTACCTTAATTATTTTATCTATAATAATTCTATTTCATGAAACTTAACGTTACTATCCGCACAATACAAGCTACAGATAACGCTACTATTGCAAGCCTTGTAAAAGACACCCTTACTGAGTTTGGAGCTAATAAGCCGGGTACTGCTTATTTTGATCCGTCAACGGATACATTATTTGAAGTATTCCAAAAGCCCCGCTCTGTTTACAACATTGCAGAAATGGATGGAAAGATCATTGGCGGCGCCGGCGTTTATCCTACAGATAACCTGGATGAAGATACCTGCGAACTGGTAAAAATGTATTTACGTTCTCATGTCAGGGGACTCGGTCTCGGAAGATTACTGATCGAGAAATGCATTGAACAAGCAAAAGAATTCGGTTATAAAAAAGTTTATCTTGAATCGATGCCGGAACTAAGGCAAGCATTGAAAGTGTATGAAAAGTTTGGCTTTGAATATCTGAAAGGACCAATGGGAAATTCAGGTCATACTGGTTGTAGCTTGTGGATGCTTAAAAAATTATGAGTTCTGAATTATGAATGTAAAATCAATTAAGACAATTCATAACTCATAATTCTTAATTCATAATTTCAACTTCATACACCGGGCTGAACAAATAGACTCTTCCTGTTTTTACTTCGGTACATTTAAATCTTTTTCTCAGCTTTTCTTCTTTCTTGAAAATTCTTCCATCATTTGTTTTGAAAATTGAATGAACAGGAAGTTCTTCCACTAACCGATGATGGCTTTCTTTCGCATCATATTTTCTTAATACTCTTAATAAACCATCTTCCGCACAACTACTGGCCGCAGGATTATTTAATGATAATAATAACTCTCTTTCAATATCAGCGGGAAAAACTTTTGCCTTTAAAAATTGAGCAAGCATTTGTGAGTAGATTGTTTTCCATTCACGTCCATGAGCATTTACTTTATTTCCGAATTGCTCAAATGTGAGCAGGTGCGCCAACTCGTGCAGCAGCGTAATAAGAAAAGCATATACATTCAAATTTCCATTTACACTGATTCGGTGATTGACGTGATGTGTGCGATGACGATAGTCACCAAGGATGCTTTTTCGTTCCTTAGCAATTGTCAGGTGAACTTTATGTTGCCTGAGATAAGCGAATACCGCATCAAAAGTTCCGGGCGGTAAATAAGTTTGTAAATGATGAAGTGGAGCTTCTTGCTTAGGCATTCTTTTTTTGCTTCGATAATTTCGTAAGAACAGAAACTTCTATAAAGGAGTAAACTACATACAAACCCATACAAATAAATAAGGCTGGCTTATTTACATTTTTCTTTGCCATCATGATATAGACAAAGGCAGCAATGGCACAGGTAAAGAATTTGATCATAAAACTGCCGTACACAGACCTGACGACAGCATTCGGATTAGCAGATCGTAATCCACGCAAAGAAAGAAAATATGAACTCATTGTTACCAAAAACAAAATAAGATTACCAATGATTAAAACAGATTGATCTGCATTCCATTTTTCAAGCAGCGATCTGCCTGCTACGAAAAATCCATTTAATATAATAAATAGAATAATTGCCGGTCTGACAGGTGCTAACTTATTTTCCTTTATCATGCCAGCAAAGGTAATACCCAGTTAACGAAACTATTTGAGTGCGGCGAGTGGTTCATTATTGTTATTCATCTCCACTACGTTGGCGCCCATGTGGCATTGCCCGTTAAAAGTAGCAGTCGGCTCCACCTGCAGTTTACCTGCATACAGGTTACCGCTAACAATAGATTCACCACGCAATTGCAGCAATTCTTTAGTACGAACATTACCGGAAACCTTGCCAACAATATCAGCCTGGTTGCCGAAAATATCTCCTTCTACTACTCCATTGGCGCCGATAACAATTTTGGCCGAGCTGTTGATGTTGCCAATCACAGTGCCATCAATTCGAAGATCGCTGTTGCTGCTAATGTCACCCTTTAGTGTAGTACCGGTACTGATAAGTGTAGTACCATTGCCGGAAGTTGTTACTGTTTTTTCAGGTTGCATTTCTGTTTTGTTTTTGGTATTAAACATAGGTTTATTGATTAGTCGTTTGAGATTTCCTCTTTGGGTAATGCTATCTTGTTAGTGTCCAAAGACAAGGTAACATCGTTCTTCAATACCTTTTTTACATTGTCGATATAACCAGCCTGGTACCCAACTTGTTTTTCGAGAGAATCAACCCGGTATTTCATCTGCCTGTATTCACGGCCTATCTTCAGGTCATCGTATCCGGGGATATAATACTTCAATGGCGTAAAAACGATCAGGGCAACAGTTAAACCGACTAAAAGCACAAAAATTGTGCTTAACATGATATAAACGCTCAATCTGGATAACTTAAACGTCACAACCTCCTCGTAAGTATCATCATTCATCACTACCAGCCGGTAGCGATTGCGCAGCCGTTTCAATGTAGAGCCGGCATCTAATTTCGACATAATAAAAATTTAGGGAACTAAAGGTAACAAATGACCCTTGGTTTCTCCAAGATTTTCATCCAGTTAAGCCGTTAAAAAATGATGTACTTTCGTCACGATTCACATAAAAATTCATGGTTGATTTATTCGTAGGACTAAACCTGATACCATATAAAAAATTTCAGGGCTGTTTGATACTAAAAAGTCTGAAATTCAGTTAATAAGGATTAAGATCGTTCCATTAAAATGCTATCAAGCCGATATATTTTTAAAAACTGCTTGTTCCTGCTTTTTTGCCTGCTTACCATCTCTTCTTTCGCACAATTAGGGATCAGCTTTGACATCAAAAAACCAAAGGAGTATGATGAAAGGGTTTTGCGATCAGAAAAATCAGATCAAAAGAAATTTACATTGCCGCGGCGTTTTATCCAAAATACCGTAACGCATTACAATTATTATTTCAATGCCAACAATAAACTGAATGAAGTCATCGAAAGAGCCAAAGGTTCTTTTAAAGATGACTATTCGGAATTGCTTCCTTTTTACAACTATACTTTGGAAACAACTCAGTTGGATTCAGTTCAATTAGATTCTATTACTTATAAATCTTCAACCGGCATTGCCCTGCATGATCTTAGAAATGATTGGGCAGATAATTTATACCTGCTTTGGGGAGCTGCTTTTTATTTACGCAAAGACTTTGATTCGGCATTCCTGATGTTCCAGTTCATCAATTATGCTTTTGCAGAAAAAGAGAAAGATGGTTATTATAAAACTATCGGCAGCAACCAGGACGGCAACAGCGCATTGAGTATTGCCACTAAAGAAAAGAACAGTTTACCACGAAGAATATTTTCTGAACCACCGAGCCGCAATGATGCATTTATTTGGCAAATAAGAAATTTTCTTGCACAGGATCAGTTTCCGGAAGCTGCAAGTTTAATAATTACATTAAGAAACGATCCGGTTTTTCCATCACGTCTGAAAAATGACCTGGAAGAAGTGCAGGCTTATTGGTTTTATAAACAAAATATGTGGGATAGCGCTGCTTTTCATTTGGTAAACGCATTGGATAATGCTACCAATAAACAGGAAAGGGCAAGATGGGAATATTTGCTCGCACAGCTATACGAATTGACAGGCGATTATAAAGAATCTCAAAAATATTATGCAAAGGTTATCAATCACACCGTTGATCCGGTAATGGATGTATATGCAAGGCTTTATTCAGTAAGAGTAAATAAAGACGATGGTGAAAAAGATATTGACCGCAATATTGCAGAGCTATTGAAGATGGCTCATCGTGATAAATATCAAGATTACCGGGATATTATTTATTACATGGCTGCGCAATTAGAGTTGGAAAGAAAAAATCCGGATGCAGCATTGCCGCTTTTATTAAAAAGCACTCAATACCCAAGTAACGATGTTTCGCAAAGAAACAAAGCCTTTATCCAAATGGCTGAAATATCGTTTACACAAAAAAAATACCGTCTGGCTTATAATTTTTATGATAGCTTAAGATTAGATGACCCTGCGCTAAAAAATATTGACGAAATAACAGACAAAAAAGAGATGCTGGGCAGGCTGGCAAATAATATTGAGATCGTTGCAAGGCAGGATAGCCTTCAACGCATAGCCAAATTGCCGGATGATGAGCGAAAGGATTTTGTAAAAAAAATGGTAAGACAATTAAGGAAACAACAAGGATTGAAAGATGAAGGAGTGTTAACTACCGGCTCACCATTTACTGCAAAAAATGCTCCTACCCTTTTTCCATCAACTGATACAAAAGGTGAATGGTATTTTTATAATGCTGCATCAAAGACCCGTGGGCAGGCAGAGTTTAGAGGCAAATGGGGCAACAGACCGAATGTTGATAATTGGCGACGCAGCGCCGCGATTGTTGCCGGTGCACAAAACAACAGGACGAACAGCCAGGGTTTTAATGTAAACAATCTTGTAAATAATACGTCCACCGATAATACGCCGGAAGAAATAACTTATGAAAATTTATTAGGCAAGCTTCCCATAACCGCTGATCAATTACAGAAATCAAATGACTCTATTCAATCCGCATTATATGACTTAGGCAAAATATACATCCAGGAAGCTGAAAAGTGTGAAGAAGGAACGGAAACCTATGAAGAGTTGAGGACTCGTTTTCCAGAGTTTGATAAAATGGATGAAGTTCTTTTTAACCTCTACTATTGTTACAATAAAAATGGAGAAACCGCCAAAGCAGCAGCTATTAAAAAATTAATGGGCGAAAAAAATGCCGGCAGCAATTTCACTGCTATCATCAATACAGGCAAAGATCCAAAAGCTTCGCTGAATAATTCTGCAACCGCTGCTTATGAAAAAGTTTACGATCTTTTTATTGAGGGAAGTTTTGAACAGGCTGTAGCCGAGAAAAAGATTGCCGATAGTCTATATGGAAAAAATTATTGGACCCCGCAATTACTTTACATTGAGTCGGTATATTATATCAAGCAAAGAGAGGACAGCATTGCAAAAGATATTTTGAAAAACATTATCTCCCAATTTCCGCAATCACCATTAGCGGGGAAAGCTACAACCATGCTTGATGTATTGAGCCGAAGAGCACAAATAGAAGAAGAGCTTCGGAATCTTGTAGTAACAAGGCCACCGGAAGATACAGTAAGTCATCAACCAATCACAACGGTAATCAATCCTCCAAAAGATACTGTTTCAAATAAACCAGCGCCTGTTGTAATAAAACCGACGGTAACCGATACTGTAGCAATTCAACCGCAAAAAAATGTTGGGGCTTCATTTGCATTTACACCTGATGCACCTCATTATGTATTGCTATTGCTGAACAAAGTAGATCCTGTGTTTTCAAATGAAGCAAAGAATGCTTATTTCCGGTATAACAGGGAAACTTTTTATAATAAACAAATGACAGTTGAATTGATCGAGCTTGATGGAGAAAACCGTTTGCTTCTTATCAGTCCATTTAAAAATGCACAGGAAGCAATGGACTATATTGATAAAACGAAGCCAAAGACCGCTACTGAAATAATTCCGTGGCTTAAAGGAGGCAAGTACACATATTCAATTATTACTGATAAGAACCTGGATGTATTAAAAGCTAATAAAGATCTTGAAACTTATAAGATGTTTTTGAACCAAAATATGCCTGGTAAGTTTTAGCATCTACCCTATTCTAACTGCCAATGAACCTTTGGCAAAAAATTAAACCATCATTAATTTTCACCGCAGGAGTTTTTGTTAATTTCGGTTTACATTTTGCTCTGTGATTTGATTAACCAACTATTCATTTTTTATGAAAAGATCAGTCCGCATTTTCTGGAGAATTTTTCTCTTTGGCTTTCTTGCTTTTTTATTATTGTTACTGCTGGTCAACTTTGGAGTTTTTGGCAAAATGCCATCTTTAACTGAATTAGAAAATCCCTCCGTTTTACAATCATCAGAAGTATATGCTTCTGAAGGAACGTTGATGGGTAAATATTATTTAGAGAATGGAAATCGAAGCCTGGTTAAGTACAAGGATATTTCACCCAATGTTATCAATGCGCTTATCGCCACGGAAGACAAACGTTTCTATAAACATTCAGGCATAGATATGAAGGGAACAATGCGGGCATTGTTTTTATTGGGAAGTAAAGGTGGTGGAAGTACGATCACTCAACAGCTAGCACTTGCATTATTCAACCAGAGAGCGAGTAATAAGGCTGTTCGTGTTATTCAAAAATTAAAAGAATGGATAATTGCTATCAAACTGGAAAGAAATTTCACTAAAGAAGAAATACTTGCTTTATACCTGAATGCCGTTCCTTTTTCAGATAATGTTTTTGGGATACGCAACGCAGCAAGAACTTTTTTTCAAAAGGAACCTGATAGGTTGAATGTTGAGGAAGCCGCTCTTTTAGTTGGCATGATCAATGGCCCTGGATTATACAACCCACGCCGCAACCCTAAAGCTGCGCTGGATCGCCGCAACCTTGTTATAAACCGGATGGAGGAGAACAATAATATTTCTGCTGCCGATGCTACCAGGTTGAAGGCATTGCCAATCAAAATGAATTATAAAAAGCTTGATGAAAACACAGGCTATGCTCCTTATTTCCGTGAAATACTGAAAGACGAAATAAAAGCTGCGCTAAAAGATGTAAAAAAATCGAATGGTGAGTCGTATAATATTTATGATGATGGATTAAAAATATATACCACTATTAATCCCCGCATGCAGGAATATGCAGAAGAAGCAGTAGCTACTCAATTGCCTGTTCTTCAAAAAGCATTGGTATCACAATCCATAGTAAAGAATAAAACTGTTTGGAAAGAACATGAAAATGTGATTGAAGCAGCAATGAAAAACAGCGATCGCTGGCAAAATATGGCAGATGATGGATTCAGCGATAAAGAAATAAAAGCCAGCTTTCATCAGAAAGTGCCAATGAAAATTTTTGCCTGGAATCCAAAAAGAGAAAAGGATACTGTGATGACACCTTACGATTCTATTGTTTATCATCACCAGATGCTGCAATCTGCTTTTATGGTAATGGACCCGATAACGGGTGAAGTAAAAGCATGGGTGGGCGGTATTAATTTTAAGACATATAAATACGACCACGTTAATCTGAAAACAAAAAGACAGGTTGGTTCTTCTATTAAACCGCTGTTATATACACAGGCCATAGAAGAACGTGGATTTACGCCTGAAACAGAAGTACAGGATGTGCAACAAGATTTCGGTAATAACCGCCTGGTTCCAGCTACTTCAAAAACATGCACCGGACGAACAATGACTATGGCTAATGCTCTTGCATTTTCAAGAAACTGCGCCACTGCCTATATTATGAAGCAGGTGGGTCCGCAGGAATTCGCTGATTTCCTTGGAAAATTAAATGTTCCTACCAAAATAGAACCTTTTCCTTCCATTGCTTTAGGTTCCTGCGATCTTTCATTATTCGAAATGGTTTGGGCTTATTCAATTTTTGCAGGGCACGGCTTTTCAACTAAACCATATTTTATTAGTCGCATTGAAGATCGTAATGGAAACGTTATAAAAAGATTTGATTACAGCGCCAATCGCAAAGAAGCAGTAAGTGAAGTAACTGCCTACAAAATGGTTCGCATGATGCAAGGCACGGTTGATAAGGGAACAGCCGCAGGTTTAAGATCAAGACTTGGTGCAGCTGAGATGGGTGGCAAAACAGGAACTACAAACTCAAATGCTGATTTCTGGTTCATGGGATATACGCCACAACTATTAGCGGGAACATGGGTTGGTTGCGATGACCGATTCATTACGCTTGATAATAAAGCCTACTTTGGCGGTTCAGTGGCAAGACCAATATGGGAAGCATTTTTCAAAAAAGTATATGCGGATAAAACATTGGGCATTGATAAGGAGGCAAAATTTTCAAAACCAGCTGAATTGGAAAATGAGATCAACAGCGCTGACATAATGAATATGATCGATAACACATCTCCCGGCGCCGAGGGTGAAGACCAGGGCGTAGGTGAAGAAAAAGATTATATCAACAATGAATACATCGGTCCCGAATCAAAACCGGTGATTGATGAAGACAAGCCAATTAAAAAAGATACTTCATCAGCAAGAAGAGAGCTTCCGGATAGACCTATCGGTTCGCCTGTGCAGGATGAAAAGAAAAAGAAAGGTTTCTTCCAAAAGATATTTGGGAAAAAGAAGGATAAACAATAATGTTATTATTAAAACCGGCTTCCTTAACAGCCGGTTTTTTGTTTTAAAATACCGTTTTGCAGGTATAGAGTTGCGATTATCTTTTTCTATCTTACGCAAACAAACCACCACTCATGAATTATATTGCGCTTGCCATTGCTCCGGGTATTGCTATTTGCCTTTATATATTTTACAATGATATTTATAACCGGGAGCCAGAAAAAAATCTTCTTTTTTGTTTTTTACTTGGATGCATCGCCATTCTTCCGGCAATAGGTTTTGAAAAAAGCTTTATGAGTACGCTGAATGGCTCTGTTAGTGGCGCTGCTATTTTTGCTTACGCTATTGTTGCATTTATTGAAGAGTTCAGCAAATTCCTGGGACTTCGTCTTTATGCTTATAATAGAAAAAGCTTTGATGAACCACTCGATGGGATCGTATATGCCGTAATGATAAGCATGGGTTTTGCGACTGTAGAAAACATAATGTTTGTTTTAAAATTCGCTCAGGTTGGTAAAGGCTATTCTATCGCTTTCCAGCGAATGTTCTTAAGTGTTCCTGCTCATGCTACATTTGCAGTAGTGATGGGCTATTTTGTAGGCAAAGCTAAATTCGACAAGAAGAATAGTTTTACATTAATGCTTCTCGGTTTGCTTGGCGCTATATTTTTCCACGGCACTTTTGATTTTTTTCTTTTTGTAAAAGATGCAACATTTGTGGGACAGGATATAGCAGACGGTTTATTAGCAGGTGGCGCTATTGCTTCATTCATCGTTGCCCTTGTTTTAAGCCGCAAACTGATCCGAAGACAAAGAGCTCTGTCATTAGAATTATTTAAAGAAAAAAATACGACTACAACATTACCGGGTGCTTAAAATAAGAAAGGCTTCGATAACTGATATTCCACTGATCCGTGATCTTACATTCAGGATATGGCCGCAAACATATACAGGCTTACTTACTCCTGAACAGATAGAATATATGCTGGGCATGATGTACAGTGAATCTTCTCTTGAAAAGCAAATGAATAGCGGCAGCCAATTCATTTTTGTATACGATGATGAAGAGCCTGTTGGCTTTGCAGCTTATTTCAGTAAAGAGCTTTCCATTTATAAGCTCGATAAAATTTACATTTTACCATCGCAACAAGGTAAAGGAACGGGAAGGTTTGTGATAGATTATATCGTCGATGAACTAAAGAAAAAAGAAGCGTCCGCTTTACAATTACAGGTAAAGCGGGACAACAAAGCAAGATTTTTTTATGAAAAACTTGGGTTCAAAATACTACACGAGATCAATGTCGATATTGGCAATGGGTATTTTATGAATGACTATCTGATGGAAAAGAAATTGAAGTAGGAAGTCTGAGATCAGAAGTCTCAATTTAAAACTTACAACCTATAACTCACTACTCTGCCTTCGGCACTTTACACTCAAGCCAATTTCTCGGATCCATCATTATAGGCTCTGATTTTTTTAATTCCTTATACATACGGAATTCCATTTCCTCTCCCATTTTATAAACTCCGATAGCGTCACCTGCTTTTACTTTTTGTCGTACTGTTACCAATGGTTTTGCAACATTATTATACCAGAAATAAAATTCTTTGTAGAAAATTACGATCTCGTATCCATTCTCTTCATTGTTCACTACTTTAACTACATCACCACTCACACAACTGCGAATAATTGAATCAACATGACTTATCATGATCACTTTTTGATCGGGCGGATCCCAAGTAAAAGCTTCTTTTGGTTCACGGCCTGAACCATGCTCAAACGGACATATTAGAGGAATGCTATCTTTTACCTGGGCATTTGTACTGGCAGCAACGCAGGAAAGGATTGTTAACAAAAGGTACTGATATATTATTTTCATAAAGCTGACTTTTACTACTTATGAATTCTTAACTTTTTTGCTATGTCATCACTCATTTCTTCGGCCGAAATTCCGTAACCATTCACCAGCACCCCCTTCATTCCACTATTCGATTCAATTGCGTACACCACAGCTTCATCAGACGGATCGGTATCACCCTCAAACCTATAAAATTCTACGATCTCAAAATCATCCGGATTGAACTTTTCTTCATTGCAGACGATACAATTCTCCTGAAGGTTGAGATCCATCGTAAAACCACGAGCCTTTAAGTCTTTTATTGCTTCGGTAACCGTGTCATAATTGTACATAACCTGCTTTTATTATTTAATATCGGAAAACTACTACTACGTTATTGTACCACTAAATGCGTTTGCTTAATAATCCCCATTACAAAAGTACTTTGAACATTGCCGATATTCTCTACCTCGCTTAATTTATTTACATGAAAATCATAATAAGCATCCATGTTCTCGATAACTACTTTCAGCATGAAATCAAATTCACCAGAAATATTATAGCATTCGATTACCTCATTCATCTCATTGATCGCTTTAATAAATTTGGCGCCGGCTGTTTTGTTATGTTGTTTTAATGAAACATAGCAGATCACCATCAATCCTTTTTTCAACTTGGTATAATCAACCAGCGTTGCATATTGTTTGATCACGCCAGTTTCTTCCATCCACTTGATGCGTTCATACACCGGTGTCGTGCTCAGATGAACTTTATCTGAAATTTCCTTTACGGTGATCCTCGCATTATGCTGAAGCAACTTTAAAATAGCCAGGTCCTTCTGATCCAAGGTAACATGAACAGTTGATTCTTCTTTTTTACTTGTCTTGGCCATGGTGAAATAGATGTTTATCCTACAATAAAGACAAAAATATATTTTTTATTCTAATTTTTTATTAGAAGCCAGTCGTTTTACCTAACTAATATACCTTTGATAAACGATTCAATAATTCATAACTCATAATTCTAAATTGTAAAATCTATGTCAGCAACTACATCTTCCAAAATTGATTTCAAACTTCCGTATAAAGTAAAAGATATTTCCCTCGCAGAATGGGGACGAAAAGAAATTCGCTTAGCCGAAGCTGAAATGCCGGGGCTGATGGCATTGCGCAAAGAATATGGTGCAAACAAACCATTAAAAGGTGCAAGAGTAGCCGGTTGTTTACACATGACCATTCAAACGGCTGTGCTCATTGAAACATTGATTGAATTAGGCGCCGAAGTAAAATGGAGCTCCTGTAATATCTTCTCTACACAAGATCATGCTGCTGCTGCTATTGCTGCTACAGGCGTCGGCGTTTTTGCATGGAAGGGCCAAACATTGGAAGATGCTGATTGGTGCATCGAACAAACATTATTCTTTGGCAGCGCTGATCGTCCGGTAAATATGATCCTTGATGATGGCGGCGATCTTACTAATATGGTACTGGATAAATATCCTGAGCTGGTGCAGCATGTAAAAGGTATCAGTGAAGAAACTACAACGGGTGTACATCGCCTGTATGAAAGAATGACAAAAGGCACCTTGCCGATGCCCGCTATTAATGTGAATGATTCTGTTACTAAATCAAAGTTTGATAACAAATACGGTTGCAAAGAAAGTTTGGTTGATGC
>Ga0068864_100003814_pt1 | contig 12430 bp, 13 predicted proteins | sample KBSSwiS72_FD_66586 | JGI IMG/M metagenome (GOLD analysis project Ga0068864, IMG submission 66586) | Switchgrass rhizosphere microbial communities from Kellogg Biological Station, Michigan, USA - KBS Switchgrass S7-2 | ecosystem: Host-associated > Plants > Roots > Rhizosphere > Soil ...
TCCGGAACGATCGGCAGGTTGGCGATCTCGCGGAAGTAGTAGATCCACTTGTCGAGGCCGAAGCGGATGTCCTCCATCGCCTGTTCACGGGTCTCGGCGATGTGCATCGGGCCGACCAGGCGCCAGGCGTTGCGGTCCATGACCTGGCCGTGTTCGACGGCCTGTTCGTTGGCGATCGCCCAGTTGGAGGCCAGCGCATTGAAGCCCGCCGTCGAGGTGGCGCCCAGCGAGAGCAGGCCCAGGCCCTGCTGGCCCGCGGCCCGCGCGCCGGTCGGCGAGACCTGGCTAGCGACCGCGATCTCCACCGAAGGCCGCGAGTAGGGCGTCATCTGCAGGCGGGCGTTGGAGAGTTCGAACCAGTCGGACTTGTGGGTCACCACCTCGCCGCGCAGCAGCGGCACCAGCACCTTCAGCGCCTCGTCCATGCGGTCGCGCTGCTTGCCGACGGGAATGCCCATCATGAAGGCGTCGGAGACCAACGCGCCCGGGCCCACGCCGAACATCACCCGGCCGCGGGTCATGTGGTCGAGCTGGTTGATCCGGTCGGCCAGCATCAGCGGGTGGTGGTAGGGCAGTGAGGAGACGCCGGTGCCCAGGCGGATGTGCTTGGTCCGCTCGGCCGCCGCGGCGATGAAAACCTCCGGGCTGGCGATCAGTTCATAGGCGGCGGAGTGGTGCTCGCCGATCCAGGCTTCGTCGTAGCCCAGCTGGTCCATCCACTCGACCAGTTCGAGGTCACGCTGGATCGCCAGCGTCGGGTTCTCGTCGATCGGATGGAAGGGCGCGATAAAGGCGCCGAAGCGCAGCCGCTGCGGGAGCATGGTCGAGATCCTCCGAAGGCCTGCGCGGTTCCCCCGCGCTCATTGCCTCGAGCATAGGAGGCGGACCCAGCGGAAAGCTAGCGGGCGTCCTCAAGGAACCGCAGCACGGAAAGTTCGAAGGCGCGGCCGTCGCCGATCGCCCGCAGGGGCAGCTTGCCCGCCTGATAGGCCTCCAGCACCTTGGGGTGAATGTAGGCGCTGCGGCAGACCGCAGGGGTGTTGCCGAGCACGCCGGCGACCGCCTTCACGCAGGTGTTGATGTTGTGCTTGACCCCACCCTCGGCGTCGCATTCCGGCAACGTGGCAAGTGCGCGAGCGGCGGCCACGGTGCCAGCCCAGGTGCGCAAGTCCTTCGCCGAAAAGTCCTCGCCCATCGCCTCGCGCAAGTAGGCGTTGACGTCGGCGGACTCCACGGCTCGCCGCTCGCCGTCGTCGTCGAGGTACTGGAAGAGCCGCTGGCCGGGCAGGTCCTGGCAGGCCTTGACCACGCGCGCCAGGCGGCGGTCGCGAAAGCCCGTCCGGTGAACCTTGCCGCTCTTGCCGCGGAACTCGAAGACGGCGCGTTCTGACCCTATCGTGGCGTGGCGGTCGCGAAGCGTGGTCAGGCCGAAGCTTTTGTTGGTCTTGGCGTATTCCTCATTGCCGACCCGGATCAGCGTCTTCTCCATGACCCGCAGGACCGCGCCCAGCACCTTCTCGCGGGGCAGGCCGCGGGCGGCGAGGTCGCGGTCGATCCGGGCGCGCAGTTTCGGCAGGGCGCGGCCGAAGGCGATCAGCCTGTCGAACTTGCCGCCGTCACGCTGCTGCCGCCACTTGTCATGGTAGCGGTATTGCTTGCGGCCCCTGGCATCGCGGCCGGTGGCCTGGATGTGGCCGCGCGCGGTCGGCGCGATCCAGACGTCGGTCCAGGCCGGCGGGATGGCGAGCTTGCGGATGCGGTCGAGCGTCGCCGCGTCGGTCACCGGCTTGCCGTCGGCGCCCCGGTAGTTGAAGCCAAGGCCGGCCTTGCGCCGCCGGATGCCGGGATCAAGGTCGCTGACGTAGGTCAGGCCCGCCGCGTGGACGTCGGCTTCGGCGGGGTTGGGCTCGGCCATGTCGCGGGCCATCAGGCGGCTCGCCGGGTTGTGCAGAAGCTATTCATGGAGGGCCCTCCGCTGACGCCTGCGCAAACGTGGTATGCGACGCGCGAGTTCCTGAGAGGTCGAGCTTTGAATTACCGCCATGCGTTCCACGCCGGGAACTTCGCCGACCTGGTGAAACACGCCGCGCTGCTGCGGCTCCTGGCGACGAGCGCGGCCGGGCCGATCACCGTGATCGACACCCACGCAGGGCGCGGCCTCTACGATCTGGCAGGCGTCGAGGCCCGCAAGTCGGGCGAGGCCGAAGCTGGGATCGCTCGGCTGATGGCCGCGAAGGACGCGCCCGCCGTCTTCGCGCCACTGGTCGCCCAAGTGAAGGCGCTGAACGCGTCCGGCGGTGTCCGGCGCTATCCGGGCTCGCCCTGGCTGATCGCGCAGGCGCTGGGCCCAAAGGACGCCTACGTCGCCTGCGAGCTCCGGCCGGAGGAGCACGCGGCTCTGCGCGAGCTGATGAAGTCCAAGCCCAACGTCACCACGCTCTGCGCCGATGGCTATGCCGCGGCCGGCGCCCGCACGCCGGCTGCAGGCCGCGCCCTCGTGCTGATCGATCCGCCGTTCGAGCGCGCCGACGACTATCGCCAGGTCGTCGAGACCCTGATCGCGGTTCGCCGCCGGAACCGGCACGCCCAGGCGCTTGTCTGGCTGCCGCTGAAGGACCTGGAGACGTTCGACGGTTTCCTCCGCGACCTTGAGGACGCGCTCCAGACGCCCGCGCTGGTGGCGGAGACGCGGATGCGGCCGCTGACCGACCCGATGAAGATGAACGGCTGCGCGCTCGTGCTGCTGGGCGCTCCGGAGGGAATGGCGAAGGATCTGGAGGCGATCTGCGGCTGGACGGCGAAGACCCTCGGAGAGGACGGCCAGGCGCGAATCTACAGCGTCTGAGCTCCGGAACCTGGCCGCGCCTCGGCGGGTTCACCCGGGACATGACCCGTAACGCGACCCTGATTACCGCGGGGACTCTGTTTGGAATTGTAGCAGCCGCCAGTTTCGCTATCGGCTGGCTTTGGCAGAGCCTCTTCTAGCTGTGGCGCCGGCAAATCGGGCGGGTCTTCACAACATCGAAAATTCACGTGATTTCGCACTTGCGAGATCGGTGGTCGTGATATGCTGCGACGCACAATCTTCAGCAGGAGAACAGCCTATGCCCCTCGCCGGTGAGAACGAACTTTCCGCCATCAGCAAGGACCCCCAGGCGCTGCTGCGAATTCCGGTCGGCGCGGCGTCCCCGCTCTGGGGTCTGTTCGCCGGCGCGGCAATGAGCGGCGCGGCTTGGTGGTGGATGACCCGCTGGACGCGCCCAGCCAATCTGGAGGCGATGTTTGGGGCGGGCTTCGGCGCTGCCGGTGTGGCGGGCGCCAACGGCGCGGCCAAGTCGGCAGCGCTTGCGGCTCCGGCGCTCGAGGCCATCGAGGATGCGCCCGCGACCCTCGAGGCGGCAGTCGAGACGTTCGAGCCGGCCCCCGAGCCCGCCGTGGAAGCCGCGACCGAAACCGTAGCGACCGTCATCGAAAACACGCCGCCCGCGCCGATCGCTGAGGCGCTGACCGAGGCGGCTCCCCAAGCGGTCGGCGGCGAGGCCGCGCCGATCTCGCCGGTTCTGGAGGCCCTGGCCCCCGAAATCGTCGAGCCGACTATCGAATCGGCGTCGCCAGTTGAGACCGCCATCGACGTCCTCGCGGACGTCGCGCCGGAGTCCAAGCCGGCTCTGAAGGCTAAGAAGCCCACGCCGCCGAAAGCCGACTGACTTGGCGCGGCCTTAGGGCTGCGCCTACAACCCACCTGCTGCACGATGCGCGGCGGGCAGGGGACGCGATCTTGAAGCGGGCGGTCGACATCGCGGGAGCCCTGGTGGGATTGGTCCTGCTATCGCCGCTCTTCGTGGGCGTGGCGGTGGCCGTCATGCTGCAAGATCGCGGGCCTGCGCTGCACTGGTCGCGACGTGTCGGGCGCGACGAGCGCATTTTCCGGATGCCGAAGTTCCGCACGATGCGCCTGGGCACGCCCGACGTGGCGACCCATCTGCTGGCCGGTCCCGATCAATGGGTGACGCCGGTGGGCCGGTTCCTGCGGCGCACCAGCCTCGATGAGCTTCCGCAGCTGTGGAGCATCCTGAAGGGCGACATGAGCCTAGTGGGGCCCCGGCCGGCGCTGTTCAACCAGGACGACCTCGTGGCCCTGCGCCGCGCCGCCGGTGTCGCGGGGCTGCGGCCCGGCCTCACAGGCTGGGCCCAGATCAACGGCCGTGACGAGTTGCCGGTCGCCGAGAAGGCGCGGCTCGACGCGGAGTATCTGCAACGCATGTCGCTGATGTTCGACCTGCAGATCATGGCGGCGACCGCCTTGGCGGCTATTTCCGGGAGAGGCGTGACCCACTAGGGCGCGGCGGACCCAACCGGGCGCTGGCGCGTTGATGCGCCCGTGACCACAAATCCTGCTCCAGACCGCAAGCCGGCTCGCCGAGGCGCGGCAGAAGGACCCGCGTCACGGAGAGCGCGGCAAAGTTCGTTGCGCGAAGCCGCGCCCCGCGGGCGCCTCAAGACGCCCAGCCGCAAGACAATGGCCTGGTCAGGCGGCGTGCTGGCGGTCCTGGTGCTGGCCGTGGCCATCCTGTTCGCCATCTGGGACTGGAACTGGTTCCGCGGCCCGGTCGCCCGCGTGGCCTCGGCCCGCATGCACCGCGAAGTGACCATCAGCGGCGATCTCAAGGTCAATCCCTGGTCATGGCAGCCCAGCGCCACGGTGGACGGCGTGCACATCGCCAATCCGCCCTGGGCCTCGAAGGATCGCCTGGCGGACATCGATCGGATTACGGTGCGCATCCGCCTGGCGCCGCTCCTGACCGGCCACGTCGACCTGCGGCTCCTGCGGTTCGACCACCCCAACCTGCGGCTGTTCCGGGATGCCAAGGGGCGAATGACCTGGGACCTCTCCGACGGCCGGGACAAGGACGCCGCCCTGCGCCTGCCGCCGATCCGCAACTTCGTGATCAACGACGGCAAGCTGGTCTACGAGGACGTGAAGCGGAACCTGCGCTTCAACGGCACGATCAACGCCCGTGAGAAGCTGGGCGCGGAGAACCGTGGCTTTGAATTGGTCGGCGACGGCTCGCTGAACCGCCAGCCGTTCCACCTGCAGGTGACCGGCGGGCCCCTGCTCAACATCGAGCGCGACAAGCCCTATCCATTCGATGCGGACGTGCGGGCCGGGGCTACCTACGTGACGGCCCGCGGGGCGGTGCCGAAGCCCTTCGACCTCGGCCAGTTCTCCATGAACATGAGCGCGCGAGGCCCGGACCTGGCGGACGTCTATCTGCTCACCGGCCTGGCGTTGCCCAATACGCCGCCTTATTCGCTGCACGGGCGGGTGTCGCGCGATGGGCATGTCTGGCGCATCACGCGGCTGAACGGCCGGGTGGGGGACAGCGACCTTGCCGGCGAGCTCTCGGTGACCACCGGACGCGACCGGCCGTTGCTCAAGGCGGACCTGACCACCAAGAGCCTCGACTTCGATGACCTCGGCGCGGTCTTCGGCGGCGCGCCTTCGACCAAGCCCGGCGAAACCGCGTCGCCGGATCAGCGGGCCGCGGCCCAGACCATGGCGCAGACCCAGCGGCTGATGCCGGACGCCACGCTGAAGGTCGACCGCTTCCGCTCCCTCGACGCGGATGTGACCTTCAAGGCGATCTCGATCCGCGATGCGCCGATCCATATGAGGGCGGCGTCGGCCAAGGTGAAGCTGGAGGCTGGGCGCCTGCGCGCCGAACCGCTGGCGCTCGACCTGCCGCAGGGCCGAGTGTCGGGTTACGTCCAACTCGACGCGCGCAAGGCGCAGCCGGTCACCGACCTGGACCTGCGCCTCGCCAACGGCCGGCTGGAGCAGCTCGTGCCGGTGAGCTTCCAGGGGTCCACGCCCTATTCCGGCTCGCTGGTCGCCCGCGTGAAGCTGACCGGCGCAGGGGATTCCGTCCACAAGGCCTTCGCCAACGCCAATGGCGAGGTGATGCTCGTGGCGCCCGGCGGCGAGATCCGCAAATCCATAGCCCAGCTCATGGGGGTGAATGTCATCAAGGGCCTGGGCCTGTTGCTGGCGAAGGACAAGGAGACCACGTCGATCCGCTGCGGCGTCGCGCATTTCGAGGCCAGGAACGGCATGTTGAGCGCCACCCACATCGTCTTCGACACTGGACCGACGCTCGTCACCGGATCGGGCACGATCAACATGGACACCGAGCGCCTGGACTTCCACCTGAAGGGTCACCCCAAGAAGTTCCAGCTGGTGAGGCTGATCGCGCCGGTGACGGTGAAGGGCACGCTGCTCAAGCCCAAGGTCGGCATCGAGACCGGCCAGGCGATCGGCCAGGGCGGCGTCGGCCTGGCCCTGGCGACGGTGCTGTCGCCGCTCGCCGTCGTATTGCCGTTCATCGATGCGGGTTTGGCGAAAGACGCCAATTGCTCGGCCCTGTTGGCCGATGGGGCAGCCCAGGGCGCGCCGGTGAAGACCGCTCGCGCCGGGACGCCGAAGGCCCGTTGACGCCCGGAGGGGGAACCCGGCACAGTCCAGCCGCCGCGCGTCGCGGTTTCCAGAAGAGGACGCCACATGGCGCTCAGCAAGTTCACCGCCGCCCTGGCGCTTACGGCCGGCCTGGCGCTCGCAGCCGGCGGCGCGCTGGCCCATGAAGGCCACCAAGGCCCGCCGCCCAAGACGCCGGGCGGCAAGGCGGCCTGGGCTCGCCACGACAATTTCAAGGCGCAGGGCGCGGCCTTCAAGGCGATCCTCGACGAGCTGAAGAAGGATTCGCCCGATCAGGCGGTGCTGAGCACCAATGCGAACAAGCTGAAGGCGACGTCGACGGCGCTGCCGAGCTGGTTCCCGAAGGGCAGTGGGCCAGAGTCCGGCGTCAAGACCGACGCCAAGGCCGAGGTCTGGACCGACGCGGCCGGCTTTGCCGCGGCCGCCAATCGGCTGCAGGTCGAGGTCTCCAAGTTCCAGCAGCTGGCCATGGCCGGCGATGTCGCGGGCATGAAGACCCAGTCCCGCGTCGTGGGCGGGTCCTGCAAGAACTGCCACGACAAGTACCGCGTGCCCGAGAAGAAATAGGCCCATGGCGGACGGCGCGGGATCGGCGGGCAAGGCCGCGCCCGCGCGCCTGTGGGATGCGCCCACGCGGATTGTCCACTGGGCGCTGGTTGGCCTGCTCGGCTTCTCCTGGTGGGCGGCCGAGGCCGACCACCTCCAATGGCATCGCTGGAGCGGCTATGCGGTCGTGGGGCTCGTGGTCTTCCGACTGGCCTGGGGCTTCGCCGGATCGGACAGCGCCCGCTTCGCGAGTTTCGTGAAGGGTCCGCGAGCGACGCTCGCCTATCTCAGGACCTTGCCCCATCGCGCGCATGGCGACGTGCCCGGCCACAATCCGCTGGGCGCCCTGAGCGTGCTCGCAATCCTGGCTACGCTCATCGTCCAGGTGGTCACCGGCCTCTTTGCCGTCGACATCGACGCGTTCGAGGCCGGGCCGCTCTCCGACCGGGTCGATTTCGACACCGGCCGGCTCTTCGCCAAATGGCATCACTGGAGCTTCACGACGCTGCAGGTCCTGGTGGTGCTGCACCTGGCTGCGGTGGCGTTCTACCTCCTCTACAAGCGCGCCAACCTGATCGGGCCGATGATCACCGGACGCAGGCGCCTTCCTGGCGATCCGGGCCTGACCTTCGCACCGCTCTGGCGCGCCGCCGCGGTCACAGTCTTTGCAGCCGCCTTTGCGTGGTGGGCCTCCAAGGGCTTCAGGATCTAGCTGCCCTTACGTCAGAGGTGTCTTGATCTAGGTTAGTTGCTCTCTAGTCTAGAGCGGCACAATCTTGAGATTGGCCCAATCTGACGTTGAATGCGCCAGGGATCCGTTGATCCCAGGTAGTGCGAGTCCCCTGAGGGTTGCACGACGTTTTGCTCAGATAACATGTTAGCTATGAATCAATTCTCAGGTCGTGGCGCCTATTCCTGGGCTGGTGCTCCGGGCGCGTATTTTGGGGGATTGTATGTTTTCCAGGATTACCCGGACCGCCGCGGCGGCCACGTTTGGCTTGGCCCTGTTGGGCGCGGCGAGCGCGTCGAACGCGACGATCTACAACATCAGCGCCACGAACTCCGGCATCGATATCACCCTCGCGGCGGGAGCCTATCAGATCAGCTGGGTTGGGGTTGCCGGCGGCGGCCTCTACGACGCCTGGAACGGCAACTGTGTGTCCGGCAATTGCAATACGGGCTGGGTGGAGAACTTCAGCGCTATCGAACTCCCGATCGATCCGAGCGGCAACTTCACCGTTGACCTGTTCGGCCTGGGTCCGCAGCAGTCATCCGCTCTCGGGGCGCTGCAGGCGATTCAAGCCGCGGCGAACATCAACCACGGCCATATCGATTTCGTCGGCGGCGTTGGTGGCGCTTTCCAACCTGATGGTCCGATCCCGCAGCCCTGGATCGTGAACACTGGCGGGGGAAGCATCCACCTCGGGGCAGGGGACGGCACGCCCGAGAATAATTTCGGCGGGGTGTCCCTGAGCATCGTCGCTGTTCCCGAGCCGTCCACCTGGGCGATGCTGATCACCGGCTTCGGGTTTGCGGGCGCGGCGCTGCGCCGTCGGCGGATCCGGACTGTCGCCTGACCGGCGTCCGGGCCCGCGCTTCGTGGGCCCGGCTTACCGCTCGGCGGCGTCCTTGAGGCACTTCAGCCAGGCATCCTCGCGAGCCTTCTCGGCTTCGCGCAGCTTGGCTTCGGCGTCCTGGACGCCGGCGTCGTGCTTGCGCCATTCGGCGACAGCGCCTTCGCGCGCGGCGCGGGCGGCCTCAAGCGTCGGGAAGCGGGCAAGGACGGCGCGCATCGAGTAGCTGACCGGCGGGCCCACGGTTTCACGGTCGGGATAGAAGCCGGTGATGGCGTCGGCGGTCTCGGTTTCGATGTGGAAGACATCCGCCCAACCGGCGTGATGGCGCATCAGAGCCCAGGGCCGTTCCATCCGCTCGCTCACCCGTTTTCTCCTCAAATGCCATCGTCTCGAATCCGCCCTAGGGGCGGTTTGTCGGCATAACTAGCGCGCCCCGCGGCGGGCTCCAACGCCGCATCCCGCGAAATTGGCTTCCGTCACGCGGCGGTTCGGTTGAAAACCTCGGCCATTGATTTGATCCATTCGATTTCGTGAGCATTGCTTCGTGGCCAAGATCACAATCGCCCAGCAATTTTGCGGGCCCCCCAACTCCGGCAATGGCGGCTATGTCTGCGGCGTTCTCGCCAGGGACATCGACGGCCCGGCCACATCCGTCCTGCGCGCCCGCGTGCCGTTGGACGTCGACCTTGAGCTGAACACCGCCGACGGCGTGGCGCTGATGACCGATGCGGAGGGCGCCCTTGTCGGTCGCGGCGAGACCGCCGACCGCGATCTTCTGCCCACCCCGCTGGCGCCGCCTAGCCTGGAGGCGGCCCGGGCGGCCGGCGAACGCTACATTGGCCTCGCGCAACGGGTTCACCCGACCTGTTTTTCCTGCGGCCCGGAGCGCCATGAGGGTGACGGCCTGCGGGTGTTTGCAGGGCAGATCGAAGGTGAGCCGCACGGCCACCTGGCCTGTGTCTGGACGCCCCACGCCGTGTTTGCGGACGCCGAGGGTCTCGTCCCCGTCGAAGTGATCTGGGCGGCGCTCGACTGCCCGGGCGTGTTCGCGTGGATCGCCAAGGAGGGCCGCCACGGCGCGCTGCTTGGCACCATGACCGGCGAAGTGCTGCGGCGTCCGAAGGTGGGCGAGGACTGCATCGTCACCGCCTGGCCACTGGCGCGCGAAGGCCGCAAGGAGACCGCTGGCGTGGCGCTCTTCGCCGCCGATGGGGAATTGCTGGCCCGCGCCCATCAGGTCTGGATCATGATGGGCCCGCCGCCTCAGCAGCAGGCGGCCGCAACGGAAGCCGTTTCCGCCTGAGGCTTGCGCGGCGCGCGGCGCCGGGTCCAACCTCGCGCCGAATCCGGGGAGGGATCATGCGCGCCGCGTCGGTGTCGGATTATCGGGAGCTTGCGCGGCGCAGGCTGCCGAACATCTTTTTCGAATACATCGACGGCGGCTCCTATGCGGAGGCGACGCTGGCCCGCAACGTGGCCGACATCGAGGCCATCGCGCTTCGCCAGCGGGTCATGCGCGACATGACCAAGCTCGACATGAGCATCGAGACCCTGGGCCAGAAGCTCGCCATGCCGGTCGGCCTTGCGCCCGTCGGCATGGCTGGGATGTATGCGCACCGCGGCGAGGTGCAGGCCGCTCGGGCGGCCGCCGAGATCGGGGTTCCCTTCTGCCTCTCAACGGTCGGCGTCTGTTCGGTGGAGGAGGTGGCCAAGGCCGGCGTGGCGCCCTGGTTCCAGCTCTACATGCTGAAGGACCGCGGCTACATGAAGAGCCTGATTGAGCGCGCGAAAGCGCTCGGATGCCCGGTCCTGGTGTTCACGGTCGACCTGCCTGTGCCGGGCTCGCGCTACCGCGACGTCCGCTCCGGCTTCACGGGTTCAAGCGGCCTTTCCGGCGCGCTGAACACCGCCTGGGACGGCATCACCCATCCGGCCTGGACTTGGGACCTCTTCGTGCATGGGCGGCCGCACACGCTGGGTTCGGTGGCGGGCGCGGTGACCGAGAGCCGGCGGGTGACCGACTTCCTGGCCTGGATCGCCCGCAATTTCGACCGCTCCGTCACCTGGGCGGACCTGGACTGGGTGCGCGAGACCTGGGACGGGCCGATCGTCGTCAAGGGCGTGCTCGATCCGCAGGACGCGCGCGATGCGGTGAAGGCGGGCGCCCAGGGCCTGGTCGTCTCCAACCATGGCGGCCGCCAGCTCGACGGCGTGCGCTCCTCGATCTCCGCCCTGCCGGCCATCGCCGACGCCGTCGGGTCCGACCTCGAGGTCTACATGGATGGCGGCATCCGGTCGGGGCTCGACGTACTGAAGGCGTTGGCGCTGGGGGCGAACGCCTGCTTCGTCGGCCGGGCCTGGGCCTATGCCCTGGGCGCGGGCGGCCAGACGCAGGTCGCCAAGATGCTCGGCATCCTGCGGGCGGAACTGGCGGTGGCGATGATCCTGACCGGCTGCACCTCGGCGAGAGACGCCGGACGCGACCTGCTGGATCTGGGCGTCTGACCGACCGGCGTCATCCGAAAATCAAGCATTCACAGTCGACTAGCCGACACCCCTGATCACGTTTTCGGCAAGCGGCGCCAATGTTGCAGTGCAGTGCAACCAGGTCGACGCAGGTGTGTTGAAATGGCCATGGATGGGAGTTCTCCGATGCAGGAACAGACGTCGCTGGCCTACTCGCTGAGCCAAATCGAGACGGGCTGGCGTTGGAGCGTCTATGACGAGGACGGCGTGGTCGTCGCCCGCGGGGCGGACGCCAGCCGTGACGTCGCCCAGGCCTGTGTCGAGCGCACCTTGAGCTGCGCACCGCGATCGGCGGGGCTCGCCAACCTGGGCTAACGCCCTGTAGGCATGTGCGAACCAGCCTGAGGATCGCCGTGCTCAACCTCTTCCGCCGCATCGAGAGCCGCGCCCTGGTGCTGGTGATCGCGCTATCGGGCGCGCTTTGGGCGTTCTTCAACATCGCCAGCGAAATGGGCGAGGGCGAGACCGCCGCGCTCGACCGACGCATCCTCCTGGCGCTGCGCAATCCCGCCAACCTCAGCGACCCGATCGGCTCGCGCTCCTTCGAGGAAGCGATGCGCGACGTGACCGCGCTCGGCGGCTTCACGGTGGTGACTCTGGTCACCCTGGTGGGGGTGACGGCCTTCCTGTTCCATGGCCGGAAGCGGCATGCGCTGGTGCTGGCGGGAACGGTGATCCTCGCCGAGATTTCCAGCGACCTCGCCAAGACGCTCTACGGACGGCCGAGGCCCGACCTCGTACCGCACGGCGCCTATGTCTATTCGGCAAGCTTTCCGAGTGGGCACTCGACGCTGTCGGCGGCGACCTACCTGACCTTGGCCGTCCTGATCGCCAGCCTCGAACCCAACCGCGGAACGAAGGCGATGGTCTTCGTGCTTGCCGCCGCCATGGTGCTCGCCATCGGCTTCAGCCGCGTCTACCTGGGCGTCCACTGGCCGAGCGACGTGCTGGCCGGCTGGAGCCTGGGCGCCGCGTGGGCGCTGGCCGGCTGGTCGGTGCTGCGCCGGATCGTGCGCCGGCCGCTTCCGGGTTAGGGCCGGGACGCCAGCACCTTGGCCACGACCGGGGCAAGTCCTCGGGCGATGATCGCAACGCCCTGGGCGTTGGGGTGGATGCCGTCGGGCTGGTTCAGCGCGCGGTTGCGCCCGACACCGGCCAGCAGGTCCGGATAGAAGGCGAAGTTGTGCGCTTTGGCGAGGTCGGCGAACACGGCGTTGAAGTCGCGCGCATAGCCGCGCCCCAACTCCGGCGGCGCCTTCATCCCCGTCAGGACGACGCCCATGTGCCG
>Ga0068864_100003817_pt1 | contig 12424 bp, 10 predicted proteins | sample KBSSwiS72_FD_66586 | JGI IMG/M metagenome (GOLD analysis project Ga0068864, IMG submission 66586) | Switchgrass rhizosphere microbial communities from Kellogg Biological Station, Michigan, USA - KBS Switchgrass S7-2 | ecosystem: Host-associated > Plants > Roots > Rhizosphere > Soil ...
ATCCGTAGGTCCCTGGTTCGAGCCCAGGTCGGGGAGCCAAGAATGACGGGGGTTAGCCGGTGATTGCCTGCTAACCCCTTTGTCTTTTGGATCCTATCCGTGTCCGAAATCGCAGCTAGACGGTCCAGTTTTTGGCTCGCGACCGGCAGAGGTCGAACTACCGGTCTCGGGGAAGTCGCTGCCCGTTCAGGTCGATTCTTGAGACCTCGTTTCAATTGATCCGTAGGTCTCAACGTCAGCTCCTGGGCTGTGAGCCGAGCCGACGAACGGGAACTTGCGACCCATTTCTGCCCGTCAGAAGAAGGGCATTGAGTAAGACACGCGCCTCGTTCGATCGGCGGCGTGGTCACAGCTGTCAACGTCCGCTCGGAATCGCGGGCGCGCAATACCACGTGGACTCCATCCGCTCGCTCGCATGCCGAGGTGTCGGCCTTGAGGAGCCGCAACGTACCGACTACCCGGACGTCAACGCTCAGGAAGTGATGAACCCCCGGCCGCGCCCCACACGTTGTTCTCGCGCCAGATGTTTTCCTTGCGCCAGTGGTGCGGCAAGCGTTCCCCGGTAGCCCGGATCACCCGCTTTAGCAGCAGCTTGAGCAGCCGCACCTCGTTGAAGTCGAGTTCGCCCGCCGCGTCGGCCTCGGCGGACTTGCCGGCCGCCATCAACTCGATCGCGTAGCGACGCCCGGCCTCGGTGAAGCGGACCCGCTCTCCTCCTTCAACGAAGATCAGATCGCGTGCAGCCAGGGTGGTGAAGTGTTCGTCTCCGACGCGGTGGCCGGTGAAATCGACCATTCGGCTCAGCTCGGTCACGCTGCGTCCTTCGCCAGCGCTCAACGCCGACAGGACGTTGTAGTGAACGTCGTCGAGCCCATGCCGCCGCACCTCGGAACGCAGCGGCATCAGCATCTGAAAATAGGCGCGGCCGAGGAGGAATCCGAGCCAGTCGTCGCCGAAGCTCGAGCTGGCGCCCTCGCCGTCTTCCACCTCTTTCTTCATCAGCAGGCCGTAGTTGCCGCCGTGGAAGACCAGCGGCGCGCGGCCGAAGCTGTCGAACGCTACGACCTCGCCGACGAAGATCACGTGGTCGCCGCCGTCGTGGCGATACGACGTGCGGCATTCGAATCGCGCCGAGCAATTGGCGAGCAGCGGCACGTCCCCGTGGCCGCGTTCGACGGCAATGCCGGCGAAGCGGTCGATGCCGCGCTTGGCAAACTGGTTCGAGACATGCTCCTGGTCCGACGCCAAAATATGAACCGCAAAGTGCTCGGCGGCCATAAACGCCGCAGCGTTCGACGACTTGCGGTCGAGACTCCACAGCACCATCGGCGGATCAAGCGAGACCGAGTTGAAGCTGTTGGCTGTCAGGCCGATGTCCTCGCCTTCCACGCCACGCGTGGTGACCACCGTGACACCGGTGGTGAACGAGCCCAGGGCCTTGCGGAACTGCTTTGAATCGATGGCCGTAGTGTTGCTCATATCGTCTTCCTTTAGGCTCGGTTTGGAGCCATTTGGCATCACGAAGACCACCGCCGCGGCCGCTTACCAGTGGTGCGGCTAGCCAGATAGGCAGGAGCTCGATCAGGCGAGGTCGACGAGTCCACGCTGTGGACCTGTCAATGGGATGCCGCGGTCGAGGTCCACTGCAGCGCATCGGCGAGCCGCCGGCTGGCCTTCAACTCCTCGACGAACGTCTTGAGATACCGCAGGCCGGCGCTGTGCCCTTTCGGCACTGCGAAGGCTGGCTCGATAGCCATGAACCGGCCCTCCATGACGTGCAGTCCGGCATTTGCTTGCACGAACGCGGCCATCTGCTGCTTCAGGCCCGCCACTGCGTCGAGCCCCTCGACGAGAAAGCGGTCGACTGCGCCTTGAAAGGTGGGCGATCGAATCAGCTCGGCGTGCCGGAGGCTGTGCGTCAGATGCGCGTCGAACACCGTGTCTTGGACGATCGAGATGCGCATGCCGGCACGGTCGAGGCCGAGCACACTGCTACACGGCGACGGCTCACGAGTGACATAGGTGCCCTCGAGCACGACAAAGGGCGGGGTGAAGTCCACTTGCTCGGCACGTACGCGATCAATGGCGAGGATGGCCACGTCCCAAGCACCTTCCAAGCCCGCCTCGCAGACGCTGACCGACCCCTCGTAGCCGACCAAGGATCGTCGTACGGACAGCCGTTGGGCCAGCTCGTCGAAGAGATCGACCGCCAAGCCGCGTAGCTCGCCGCTCGAGATGTCTCGCTGCACCAGCCCAGAGTTGCCGTAGCTGAGCGCCGCGCGCAGCGTGCCGCCGGGGACGAGGTCCCGGTGCACCGCATCCATGAAATCGCGTATCACCTGAAACTCCGGGCGCGCAGCTCACGTACGCCGCGCATTCGGATCCTACGCCTACGCCTACGCCGCCTCGGCCGAGGCGAACAGCAGGCGCCTGGCGTCGTGACGTCACTTCCCGAAACGGCGAGCCGATCGGCGTCCGTGCCTCCGGCGTTTCCCGTTTTCCGGCGCGGCCGCTGGAGCGGCTCTCCATATGTGTGTGTTCAGACCTGCGTGGCGGCTGCGAATTTCGCCTTGTGTGTAGCGTAGCGTTGCCACAGCAGCAATGTCATGCTGATGCCGGTGAGCAAGGCGCAACCCAAGGCCAGGTGCGATAGGGAATCCCATAGCAAGGGTGCGAGCAGCCCGGCCGCCACCGCCATCATGCTGTATTGCAGGAACATCTGGCAGGACGCGGCCAGCCCGGCATTGTCAGGAAAGGGATGCAGCGCATGGCTCACGAGCAGCGGCATGGACACGGCGATCGCAAAGGCGTAGGCCGCAAGCGGCAGCAAATGGATCAGGCCGGGCGGCACCAATGCGGCCAGCGTGGTGTTGAGCACGGTAACCAAGACAAGTCCTGCATAGGCAAGGTAGAGGGTGCGTCGCGTGCCCAAGCGTTGAAGCAGGCGCGGTAGGTACAAGAAGCCTGCAATCAGCCCCACCATCATGGGAGTGAAGATCAGGTAGACGTCGGTGGGGGAACGACCGAGCAGGTGCGTCAAGAGTTGGGGGGCCGCGGCCACATAGAGAAAAAGGGCCGCCCAGTTGCAGGCGTGAGCCACGCTCAGGCGCATGAACCAGGGCGAGCCCAGCACAAAGCGGTAGTTGCGCCACAAGCTGCCCAGGCGTATGGATTGGCGTCGTGCCGGGGGCAGCGATTCAGGTAGGTAGCGCGCATAGACCAGCAGCAGCACGACGCCCACCGCGCTGAGGAACGCAAACACCGCCCGCCAGCCCCACATCCACGTCAGCCAGCCGCCGAGCATCGGCAGGAGGATGGTGCCGGCCGATTGCACCAAGGTGGTGTGGGCAATCATCTTTTGTCCGGCGACGCTGCCGTACAGATCCCGTATGACGGCGCGGCTCAAGATGATGCCCAGGCCTACGACCAGCCCCTGCACGGTGCGCAGAATCCACAGGTGTTCTATGCGGGTGGCCAGCAGGCTCAGCAGCGAGGTCAGCACCAGCACGACCAGCGCGATGAACAGTGGCCTGCGCCGTCCCCAGGCATCGGAGAGCACGCCGTGCCACAGGCACATGAAGGCATTGGCCACAAAGTACAACGAGACGGTTTGCTGTACGGCGGTGGCGGAGGTACCCAGATCCTGCCGGATGGACATGAGCACGGGAAACAGCATGTCCGACCACAGGATATTCAACGTGCCCAGGCTGCCCACCAACAGCATCGCTTGCAAGGAAGTGAGGCGCGCCCAGGGGTGTGGGCTGCTGGGCGTGGCTGAAGAGGGCATGGGTGTCTCTGCTTTAGCGTGCTGTATGGGGCGGACCCATGACAAAGATGGCGCCCCGATTGCCTGCGAAACCCATCAGCGGGAAGGTGCAAGTTCCAGGTTGGGCAGGCTGACGTCGTCGACGAGCGGCCTTGCGGCCTGCTCGATGTCACGCTGGTAGGTACGAGAACCGATCAACAGCAACCAGGCCGCAGCGATGCCGAACAGCGGCGTCAGAGCCAATGCGGTCTGCAGCCCGAAAGCGTCGGACAGCACGCCGCCGATGAGCGGTCCCATTGCCATGCCGAGCAGGTTCTGGAGCAAGCCGAGGATCGACGCGCCGGTGGCGCGAAAGCCCGGGTGGACGACATTCATGACGATGGCAGCCGAAGGACCGGCGGTGCAGGTCGCAAAGAAGCCGCCGACGGCAAACAAGACGAACTGCGCCTGGTTGGAAAGTTGCACGCCCAGCAACGGTAGGCCGAACGCGGCGCCGAGGACGGCCGTCGAGATCAGGCACAGCACGGCCATCGAGATCACCCGGCCACGCGGATAGCGCCTACCGACCATGTCGCACACGACGCCCCAGGCGACGCTGCCGAATGCACCGCACAGCACGACGATGGCGGCATGCATTCCGGCCTGTGCAGGCGCGATCCCATGCACCCGATTCAGGAAACTCGGCAGCCAGGCCCACATCGCCGACAGGACGATGAGTTGCAATGCGCTGCCGATGCTCACCCACAGAAGCGTCGGCGACCGCTTCAGCGCCCCGAAAGCAGCACGGGCGACGCCGACCGCTGAGCGCGTGGCGCCCTGGGCGTGCGTCCCGACGTTGACCGTGTGGTAGTCGCGCACCTTGATGTAGAGCAGGGCCAACAAGAGGCCAGGAATGCCGACCACGCCGAACGCTGCATGCCAACCCCAGCGCGCGGCGATGACACCGCCGAGCGCGACGCCCAGCACGGAGCCCACGGAAGCGGCCGCCATGAAGCTGCCCAGCAGCGCGCTGCGCATCCGATCGGGAAAGTGGGTCGCAATCAGTGCGGCGCCCACGGCACCGTAGCCGGCCTCTCCGACGCCGACCATGGCGCGTGCCGCCAGCAGGCCGCTGTAGTTGCGCGTGAACATGCACGAGATCGAGGCGAGGCTCCATAGGGTGGCCATCGTCACGATGCTCTTGACGCGGCTCACGCGGTCGGCGACGAGCGACACCGGAAGGGCGCAGGCGGCGAGGACGATCGAGAGGGCCGAGACCAGGGCGCCGAGCTGCTTGTCCGACAGGCTCCAATCCGCCTTCATGTACGGGAACAGCGAAACGATGACCTGGCGATCGATGTAATCGAAGAGCATCAGGCCGATGGTCATCGCGAAGGCAAACCACGCCTGGCGCGGTCCGAACAGGTAGCCGTCGTTCGACTTCGAATTGGAAGATTGGATATTCATGATGATTTGTCTCCTTGTTGGAATGCTCTTCGTGCGTTGGCGCATACGCGCCAAGCCACCCTCGCAACCATCAAGGCCGCGAGTACTCGGCGAATGCATGAGGCAGCCGGCAGGCTGCCGGACTCAGGCGGTCGGCAGCCGGTGATCCCGGAACGTCTCGCGCAGCCGGTTCTTCAGCACCTTCCCAGTGGCGCCGAGCGGAATGCTGTCGACGAACGTCACGTCGTCGGGCGTCCACCACTTGGCGATCCGGCCGTCGTAGAAGGCGAGAAGTTCCTCGCGTGTCACCTGGGCGCCGGGCTTGCGGGTCACGACCAGCAGCGGGCGCTCGTCCCACTTCGGGTGCTTGACGCCGATGCAGGCCGCCATTGCCACGGCCGGGTGGGCCATGGCGATGTTCTCCAGGTCGATCGAGCCGATCCACTCGCCGCCGGACTTGATGACGTCCTTGCTGCGGTCGGTGATCTGCATGAACCCGTCGGCATCGATCGTCGCGACGTCGCCGGTGGGGAACCAGCCGTCGACCAGCGGATCACCGCCTTCGCCCTTGAAGTAGGTGGATATGACCCAGGGACCCCGCACCATCAGCTCGCCCGAGGCCTGGCCGTCGCGCGGAAGCTCGCCGCCGTTCTCGCCGACGATCTTCATGTCGATGCCGTAGAGCGAGCGCCCCTGCTTGGCCTGCAGTGCCCGGCGCTGCCCAGCGTCCATGCTCGCATGCTTGCCCTTGAGCTTGCCCAGCGCGCCCATCGGGCTCAGTTCCGTCATCCCCCAGGCATGGATCACCTGGACGCCGTACTTGTCCTCGAACGCATCCATCATTGCTGGCGGACAGGTCGACCCGCCGACGACAGTGCGCTTCATGGTGCTGAACTTCAGGTCGTTGGCTTCGACATGGCTCAGCAAGCCCTGCCAGACGGTCGGCACGCCCGCCGCCATGGTCACGCCTTCGGTTTCGAACAGATCGTGCAGCGACTTGCCATCCAGCCAGGGGCCGGGGAAGACGAGCTTGGCGCCGACCATGCACGCCACGTAGGGCAGGCCCCAAGCGTTGACGTGGAACATCGGCACCACCGGCAGGATCGTGTCGCGCGACGAGCAGTCGAGCGAATCGGGCAAGGCGCTGGCGTAGGTATGCAGCACCGTCGAGCGATGGCTGTAGAGCGCACCCTTCGGGTTGCCGGTCGTCCCCGACGTGTAGCAGAGCGACGAGGCGGCGTTCTCGTCGAACTCCGGCCACGTGAACTCGGACGGATGCGCCTCGATCAGATCCTCGTAGCACAGCAGGTTCGGCACCATCGACGCCACCGGCATGAAGTCGCGGCTGGTCATGGCCACGAAGGCCTTGATGGTCTTCACCCGCGGGGCGATCGCCTCGATCAAGGGCAGGAAGGTCAGGTCGAAGAAGAGGACCGTGTCTTCCGCATGGTCGGCGATCCACACCACCTGGTCGGGGTGCAACCTCGGGTTGAGCGTGTGCAGCACGGCGCCGGAGCCCGACACCGCGTAGTACAGCTCCATGTGGCGGTAGCCGTTCCAGGCGAGCGTCGCGACGCGGTCGCCGAAGCCGATGCCGTTCGCAGCCAGCGCGTTGGCCATTTGGCGCGAGCGCTGGGCGAGATCGGCGTAGGTCTGGCGATGCAGGTCGCCTTCGACGCGGCGCGAGACGATTTCCTGGTCACCGTGGTGACGCTCCGCGTGGGTGAGGAGGGTCGATATCAGCAGCGGCTGCTGCATCATGTTTGCGTTCATGGTGTTCTCTTACCAGCGGGTGGAGACGAACCGGCCGGTCACGGCCGCGTCGATGAGATCGGGAACCGCACCGAAGTGCCAGCCCTGTCCGAAGCCGCCGCCGAGCTTCACGTACTTGAAGCTGTTCGTCGCGATGTTGAGGTCGTGGCTCCAGGTGCGCACCGGGTTCATGCCCATGCACGTCGAGTGATAGATCTTTCCGCCGGCGTCTTCGATGATCTTGGCCTCGCCGTTGTGCTGGGCCATTTGGTACGAAGGCGTGTCGGTCTGGACCCACATGTGCACGTTCGGGCTCACCTTGCGGCCTTCCACCAGTCGCGCGATCTGGCGAACCTCGTCGTACGTCAGGTGCGGGCAGCCGAAGACGACGATGTCCACCTTGTCGCTCTTCGCAGAGTCGAGCTTGCGGTAGTAGTCGCGCACGTCGTCCAGCGTCACGATCTGCCTCTCGACGTCCTTCGGGACCTTGCCGCCGAAAGCGGCTTCCAGCGTCCGCGACTCCGGCAGGCCGGATCCGATGATGTGCAGCATCGGGTCGTTCATCCCCGCGGAGACGCATCCCGACAGGCATTTGCCGGCCGTCGGGCTCAGCAGCTCCGGCATGTTGACGACGGCGGGGATGCGGTTGCCGCCTTTTTCGGCAATGACGGCGCCGAGCGCCGCCCAGTCCGCCGGGTCGGTCATCTTTTCCTTGACCTCGTCGGTCAGCTCGACGATCACTTTCGCGCGCCGGTTTTCATCGAGCAGCATGCCGTACTTGGGCAGGTAGCCGGTATAGCCGGCATACACGGTGTTGACCGTGCTCTCTCGGTTGCTGCGCGCGCCGACGAAGGTGTTCAGGTAGGCAGCGACGCTCGACTCGGAGGAGGCGCAGTATTCGCCGTATCTCGGCGTGCGGGTGGTCAGGTGCGAATTGCACGACTGCGACATGACCCAGCCGTGCTTCTTCAGCGCGTCATGGCCGCGCACATAGCCGTCGTAGATATCCTTGGGAAGCTTGTAGCTGCCGTCGCCCCACGAAAAGTTCCACGGGTAGCCGGGTTCCTCGTACTTGTCGATCTGGACGAGATACGGGTCGTTTAGGCAGATCGTCTTGCTCTCGTCGGCGACGCGAGCATCCTTGATCTCGATGAACTTGTCGTACAGCGGGCTGTGCCCCATGTCGAAGGTCGAGAGGTCGGGATGCGACCGGTCCTTCATCTCTATCGGGCAGACGTTGAGGACGAAGGACAGTGGCACCATCTCCTCGGCGCCGACGGCGTTGCCGAAGTCAACCAGTTTTTCCAGCGCAAAGCGTCGCACCTCACCGTGCTTTCCATCCAGCATTTCCTGCTGCGTTCTATCGAGCTTCATGTATCTTCTCCTTCGTACGATTAAAGGGGGTTCGCGGCTTTGCGCGTGATGGTGACGGTGGCTTCCTTGCCGACCTCGTCGGCGCGGATCTCCACCAAGTCGCCGGTGCGGATCTCCTGGAGGGGATCGCCGTCAAGGCAGTCCACCGCGGGGATCTCGCCGGCGATGGCGCCCGCGATGTCGATGTCGTGCACGTTGCGGCAGATGATTCCGGTCGGGCCGACCTTGGAGACCTGGCACTTGTAGTACAGGCCCACCGAGCCCAGCGTCGTGCCCGACACGGTCGGGTACACCACGATCCTGCCCTTCACGCATTGGCCGTTCAGCGGGTTCTCGTACGCACCGATGATTCCGCTTTCGTTGGCGACCGTGTTGTAGCCCCATCCGAATCGCATCTCGCTGACGAGAGCTTCACCGCTTGCACGCCCCTTGGCGCGGGCAATGCCCTTCATTACTTTCACGTGTTCCATGTCTGTCTCCAGAATCTCTTGTGTGCTCAGATCAACATGCCGCCGTTGGGCGAAATGACCTGTCCGACCAGGTAGTGCTCGCCCGCCAGGTGCACGACCGTGGCGGCGTACTCTTCGGGGGTGCCCAGCCGTCCCGAGGGCACGAGCTGCCAGAAGCGATTGCGGGCTTCCTCGTCCATCTTCTGCAGAATTGCCTCGAGCTCCTGCGTGTGGACGAGGCCCGGCGCCACCACGTTGACGGAAATGTTGCTGCCGGCAACTTCCGCCGCGACCGCCTTGGTGAAGGCGATCACCGCCCCCTTGGTCGCGCTGTAGTGCGGGCTGTGCGCCGACAAGCCCGACATTCCCGAGAGCGATGCGATGTTGATGATCCGGCCGTATTTCTGCGGCTGCATCAGCTTGAGCGCTTCACGCGTGCAGTAGAACGTGCCGTGCACGTTGACGCCCCACCACCGGTGCCATTCGTCGTCGCTGATGTTGCTGGTGAACTCCAGCGACTGCCGCGGCAACGGGTTCGTGAGGTACGTGTAGTGGCGATTGCGCCTCACATCGTCATCCTTCCGGTTGGGCGTCAGCGCCGCGTTGTTGACGAGGATGTGCACGGTGCCGAAGCGCTCCGCGGCGGCGGCGAACATGCGCTGTACCGCGGCGCTGTCCGAGACGTCGCAACGCACGGTCAGGCATTGCGCGCCGGTTTCCTCGACGGCGGCACGCGCCGCAGCCAGGCTCGCCTCGTTGATGTCGCAGACGACGAGATTGGCGCCGGCTTCGGCGAGGCCGCGCGCCAGTGCGCGGCCGAGGCCCGGGCCCGCGCCCGTGACGAGCGCGACGCGCCCTGCGAGAGGTCGGATGGAGTTCAGCATGATGAGCTCCCCGTGTCAGGCCACGCGACGCAGCGGAGTGCCGCGTTCGCCGGATTGACGGTTCGGCGCGTAGCCGATCTGGGCCAGGGCCTCGTCGACGGTCTCGTAGTGCTCGCCGATCTTGTGGATCGCCTTGGCCTGCTTGCCGGTAGCGACCTCTCGGTGCAATTCGCGCGCAAGCCGCACCATCTGCTCGACCTGCTGCACCGAGGTCATGCGTTCGCCCTTGCGGCCCCAGAGGTTGTCCTCGATGCCCACCCGCACGTGCAGGCCCATGGCGATCGCCATCGCGTTCAACGGCAGCACGCTGCGCATGAGCGTTTCGATCGTCAGGACTGCGCCGTCAGGGACTCGGCGGATGAACTCCATCATGTTGTATGGGTTCGGGCCGTCCATGCCGCCGCCGATCGCCGCCCAGTTCATCGTCAGCGGGCCGGTGTAGACGCCGCGCCGGATCAAGCGCTCGACCGACTCGAGCTGGCCGACGTCGCCAAGCATGAAGAGTGGCTGGATGCCTTTGGCCTGCAGCCGGCGCAGGTGTTCCTCGACGAAGGCTGGCCCCGAGGGGATCGTCATCTCGCGGTAGGCCTGCTGGTACGCCGGATTCGCCAGGGACGTGTTCGCGACGTCGTCTGCGGTCAAGAGCTCGCAGATGTTCATCTGGTTGGTGTTGATCGCGATCGTCACCTGGTCGGGCTTTGGCGTCAGCTCCGCAAGCATGTGACGCGTGTCGTCGCTGAGCCATTGGGCCGCCTGGCTGTCGCTCTCGGGCGCGAACGAGATCGAGCCGCCGACCTGGAGGATCATGTCGGGGACCGCATCGCGCAGGCGGGCAAGCAGCTCGTTGAACATCGACAGGCGCTTGGAGCCCTTGCCGTCCGCCTCGCGCACATGGATGTGCAGGAGCGTTGCGCCCGCGTTGTAGCAGTCGACCGCCTTCTGGACCTGCTCGTCCATCGTCACTGGGATGTCGGCGGAGTCGGCGGGAATCCACTCGGGGCCGTAGGGCGCGACCTGGATGACCAGGGGCTGCTGGTTTTCGGGAAGGAGCGAGTCGTCCAGGAATTGCATGGTTTGTCTCCGTAATGCGGGCGTTGAATTTGCGACGAGAGTGTGGCCTCGCCGGCGTTCTGACGCTTGACCCAACGGGACATTTGCATGACCATTCGGGACACACACGGGAAGGCCGCCCGGCACTCCGGAAACGATGCGCTCCACCATTCGCAGCGCGACCCTGATCGGCTACGCCGAACTGGCGCGTTCGGTCGGTCTCGACCCGCACCGGTTGATGCGCCGGTGCGGCCTCAATCCTTCGTGCCTTTCGGATCCGGATCTGCGCATCGATGCCGCGGCGGTGGCAAAGCTGCTCGAGACTTCAGCCGCGGAAAGCCAGGTCGAAGACTTCGGATTGCGGCTTTCGACGGCGCGCCGCCTCTCGAACCTGGGTCCTTTCAGCCTGGTCGTGCGAGAGGAGACCACTGCACGGCGCGCCCTCGAAACGCTCGGCCGCTACTTGCAGTTGCACAGCGAGCTGCTCTCCATCCGCATCGAGGACGCCGGCGACCTGGTGATCCTTCGGGTCGACATCGTTCGGGGTGGCCGGATGCCTCGGCGCCAGGGGATCGAGCTCTTCGTGGGTTATCTGTTCCGCATCCTGCAAGAGCTACTGGGGCCGTCGTGGAAGCCGCGGCGCATCCTGTTCATGCACTCGGCGCCTGCGAGCCTGACGCGACATGTCGCCATGTTTGGGCGCATCGTCGACTTCGACGCCGAGTTCAACGGCATCGTCTGCGGGGCGGCGGACCTGACCGGGATGCTTCCATCCGCAGATCCGGTCATGGCACGTTATGCCCGTCAGTACCTGGATGCAATGATCTCGCGGCCGGACATGACGCTCGCCGACAAGGTCCGCTGGCTCGTGCGGGACATGCTGCCGCTGGGCCGTTGCAGCGTCGAGAAGGTGGCGCAGCATCTCGGTGTCGATCGCCGGACGGTGCACCGGCATCTTGCGCAGAGTGGAGAAACGTTTTCGTCGCTCGTCGACAAAGTGCGAGGCGAGCTTGCCGAAAACTACCTCGAAGGCAACAAGGGGCGCCTTGCCGACGTCGCGGATCTGCTCGGGTTCTCGGCGCCCAGCGCGTTCTCGCGCTGGCACAAGCGCCACTTCGGGTTCACGCTGACTGAAAGGCGTAGCGGAAAGTAGCTTCGGCAGTCATCCAGCTGGCGACAGGCGTCGCGTCGGTAGAGGCGCTCCCGGCCGCGCCGCGAGCGCGCGATCTGGCTCAATGTCGCGAGGCGCTGAGTTTCAGGCAAGGGGATTGAAAGCGGCAAGACTCGCAGTCGGACCCTGCTGTCGCTCGATGTAGCCGGGTGATCGCCCCGAGAGCAGACAGTCGCCTAACGACCGGACTTTGCGACCGCCGCACTTCAGCAGGCGCATCTTGCCCCTCGGCCCCGAGCTCCAACGAGGCGCAGAATCGCGCCATCCGACCGCTACAGCCCAAGGCTGCAGGTATGGATCGCCGCTGCTTCATTTCCTCATTTACCGGCGCCATCGGGCTTTGGCTCGGAGACCCCGTTGGGGCCGCCGATGAGTATGAACAGGCGCGGTCCCGTCTGCTGGCGGAGATTCAAAGCGATCTTCGCGACACCGCTTCTACAACCGGCCGCGCGCAGTTCGACCCCGCCGTTCTAGCGGCGATCGCCAACGTTCCCCGTCACCGCTTCGTGCCGCTGCGAATGGCTGCGCTTGCCTACTCGAACCGGCCGCTGGC
>Ga0068864_100003822_pt1 | contig 12413 bp, 6 predicted proteins | sample KBSSwiS72_FD_66586 | JGI IMG/M metagenome (GOLD analysis project Ga0068864, IMG submission 66586) | Switchgrass rhizosphere microbial communities from Kellogg Biological Station, Michigan, USA - KBS Switchgrass S7-2 | ecosystem: Host-associated > Plants > Roots > Rhizosphere > Soil ...
CATCTGGAAAGCGTCGATGGCGCTGACCAGCGAGCTCCGGTCGAGCGTTGCCGCCTGGGCGACCTGGGCGCTGCCCGCGAACGTGACCAGACCGACGTCGATGCCCTTGGGCAGGTCGCGCAGGAACAGCTTGGCCGCTTCCTGCGCCGCGGCCAGGCGCGTCGGCTTGACGTCGCTCACGCGCATGCTCAGCGAGACGTCCATCGCCAGCATCACCGACGTCCTCGCCCACGGCAGGGTGAGCGCCGCCTGCGGACGCGCGGCGGCGAACAGGAGTACGGCGCAGGCGATGAAGAGCAACGCGGGCGGCACGTGGCGGCGCCAGTGCCGGCCGGACGCCTCGCGCACCAGCTGCAGATCGCTGTAGCGCAGCGCCGGCTTGCCGCGGCGGCGCAGCAGCCAGACGTAGAGCGCCGGCAGCACGGGCAGCGCCAGCATCAACCACAGGGCCTCGGGCCACAGGAAGTTCATCGCTCAGGCGGACGCGTCACGGGGAAACTCGCGCGGCGCCTCGAGCAGGGGACCCGCGGCAGTCGACCCGAAAGCGCTTCGAGGTGCGAGCGGCCTCATCGTACCGGCAAGCCGGGGTCCCGCGATAGAACGCGCGCCGGTCGGCCGGGATCGGCCCGCGCGCGTTGAAGAGGAGGCCCGAAGCGAGCGGCCGCCACCCTTCCTCGGCCGTGCTTTTGCGAAGAAAAGTAGTCTTTCGTAAAGCGCGTTCCATAGCCGGAGCGCGGCGCCATGTCGGGCTAGCCTTTGGCGTGGGTTTCGAGGAGAAGTCATGTCTTTCCTCCGTCTGCTGACCTTGATGGCGTGGCTGGTGGGAGGCTTCGGCATCGTCGCTGCGGCATCCGCGCCGGCGCTCGCCGCTGCGCGCACTCCGGCAGTCACCGCGGCCGTCGTCGAAGGCTTCGACCTCGAGCAGGTCAGCGAGCTCGCTCCCGGTGTCGCGCTCAACTTCAGCCTCTACGGCAGCCCGGGAGCGGAGGTCACCCTCTACATCGAAGGCGTCGGCCAGCTGATCGAGCTCGCCGAGACGCGACCCGGCATCTACGAAGGAACCTACGTGATCGCCGCACGCGACCGGCTCAGATCCGACAGCGGCGTGATCGCGACCCTGCAGCACGACGGTCAGGTCGCCCGCTCGACGCTCGCCGAACCTTTGCTGCTCGAGCGCGGCGCCGTTCCGTGGACGGACGCTGTGGCGCAGGCGACCGCGGCGGCACCGATGCCCGCGCCGCCGCCGGCACGGTTCACGCGCGCGCCCAGCGACGAGGCGAGGGCGCGCGCACCGCGTGCCGGCGAACCGGTACCGATCGCCGATCCGGCGTCGATCGCCAGCGCATCCGAGGCCGCCGCGCCAGCACGGGGCGCGCCGCCACTGGTCGAGCCCGCGCGCCGTGCCACGCCCGTGCCTCGCGTCGCGCGGGCGCCGGCCCGACCGGCGTGCGGCGACTGTGCGGTGGTCGAGACGATCCGCGTCGAGCCCGCGACGGAGCGGCGCGGCGTCATCGGCGCCATCGCCGGCGGCATTGCCGGCGCGGTTCTCGGCGACAAGCTCGCCGAGGCGCACCGGCGTCACATGATGCAGGCCCTCGGCGCGCTGACCGGTGCCTTGCTCGGGCGCGAGATCGAGATGCGCCAGTCGAGTTCGCCGGCCTACACGGTCGTCCTGCGCCTGCCCGACGGCAGTGCGCTCGAGCGGCGCTACGACCAGGCGCCGCCGTTCCGGGTCGGCGACAGCGTGAGCCTGTCGGGCACCGGCACGCGCGTCGCGCGAACCGCGGTCTTCTAGCAAGTCCGACCGGCCCGCAACGTCGTCGAAATGTCCTCGATCGCAGCGCTCGCGAACGCCGTCACGCCGATGGCCTTCGTCCGCGCCCGACCGCGCCGCCGGTTCGCGGCGGCCGTGCCCTGGCTGATCGAGATCGCGTGCGTCGCCGGGGCGATCGCCGTCGTCCTGCCGCAGTTCGATCGGGTCGCCGACCTCGGCTACGGCCGCGACCAGCGCTTCGCCGACAGCGGCCTGGTCGTCGCCGGCTTGCCCGAGCCCGCGCTGCCCGAGGTCTGCGCCGCTTTCGCCGGCCCAGCGGAAGCGCCGTTGCGCGATGCCTTGTGCGGTGCGCGCGCCTCGTCATCGCCGGCGCGCGTGACGCGCCAGCTGCCGCCCGCCCTGGCGCTGAAGATCGAGCGCGCGCGACGCGCCTTCGTGCTGCCGCTGCAAGACGCCGAGAGCCGAGTCGCGGCGCTGCGCCGCCAGGTGCAGGACGGCAGCGAAGACTTGCGCGACAACGGCGACCAGGTCGCCTCGGTCGAGGCCGAGATCGCGCCATACGTCGAGCGTTTCCGCCTCGTTGCCGGCGACGACCGAGGGCCGGTGCCTTTGCGCTGCGCGAGCGAGTGGACGGCGGCCGCGCTCGCGGCGCGGCCATCCGGCGCCGGCGCGCTTGCCGCTGCCGATGCGGCCGACGTGAGCGCGCGTGCCAACGCGATCCTGCTGCTGGCGGCGGCGCTCGACGGTCGGCCTGCGACCGGTGCACTCGCCGCGGAAGCGCGCCTGCCTCCTGCCCCGACCGGGGCCGGATGCGCACATCCGATCGAGGCGCTCGTCAGTGCTTCCGCGCTGATGGCCGACGCGCGCCAGGTGCACACCAATGAGCGCAAGAACGACGCGATGCGCGAGCTGCTCGCGAGCGCTGGAACCCAGTGGGCGGCGGCGATGGCGATCGGCTTCGCGTTCGTGCTGTGGAGCCGCAGCGCGCGTCTGCCGGCGTTCGCCGCGGGCGTTGCCCTGGTGGTGTGGGCCGTGGCTGGATGGCTGGTGCGCGTGCCCTGGCCGTTCTCCGGCACGCACGGCTTCGTTCCGGCGCGCGCGGAGATCGCCTGGGCGAGCGCGCCGGCGCCGTTCGTCGTCGCCATCGCCGCCGCCGGAGTCGTGGTCGCGATCGCAGCCGCGACCCGCAATCCCTGGCATCGGCCACCGGTGCGGCAGTCGATGAGCTCGCGCGTCGGCTACGCCGGGCTGGTCCTCACGACCGGCATCGGCTGGCTGCTGCTGCTCGACCTGTCGCTCAACGGCCATGCCGGCAATCGCTATCTCGGCCTGTACCACCAGGGCCATCTCTGGCTGGCGATGCTGACGCTGTCCGTCGTCGTGTTCGCGCGCCGTACCCTCTCCCGCGCGTTCGCCTGGACGCTCTCGATCGTCGGCGAGGCGACGCGGCGCGCGGCGCGTCGCTTCGGCCGGCCGACGCTCGCGCTCGTCGTCATGGCCGCGACGACGCTGGCCGTGCTCGCGTTCGGTTTCGCCCTGGCCAACATGCGCCAGCTGACGTCCGAGCTGGGCCGGGTCTGGCTGATCTTCGGCGCGGCCTGGTTCTTCTTCCTGCGCGCCGGGCCGATGACCGAGCGGCTGGCGCGCTCGGGCCCGGCCGGCGTGTCGCTGGTCCGCTATGCCTGGCCGATGGCGTTCGTCGCCGGCGTCCTGGTCGCGGCGATGGTCCTGACCCGCGACATGGGTCCGCTCCTGATCTCGGGCTACGGCGCCGGCGCCTTCGCCGCGGCGACGTTGGCGATGTGGTGGCATCACCGCAGCGGCCAGGTCGTGACCGCGTTCGGCCTCGCGGTGCTCCTGTTCGCCGCCTGGATCGCCGGCGTCACCGCGGCGCTGTTCCAGGTCGGCTCGTACGACCCGGTGGCGGCGAGCCGGCTCGAGAGCGTCGCCGCTCCGTTCGCGTCGATCAACGATCAGCTCGCGCTGGTGTCGTGGTTCCAGCGCGCCGCGCCGGCCGAAGGCTTCGGCGTCGGCGCGACGCCCTGGTGCGGCTTCGCGCCACAGCACGGCTGCAGCGGCGTGCCGGCGCAGATCCACAGCGACTACACCTTCACCGCGCTGGTCGGCGTCTTCGGGCCGCTTCTGTCGTGGGCGATCGCGATCGGCGCCACGCTCTGGCTGCATCGGCTGATCCGCCACCACGGCCGCGTCACGCGCGGCGAGCCGCGCCTGATCGTCGGCGCCGGTCGGTTCGGCAACGACGGCCAGGCGCTGCTCAGCTGGATCGCCGTCGCCTGGGTCGTGCTCACGTCGTGCCAGCTCGCGGTCACCGTCGCCGGCAACCTCGCGGTGCTGCCGCTCACCGGCGTGACCTTTCCGTTCGTCAGCTTCGGCATGACCTCGCTGCTCGTCAACATGGCGTTCCTCGCGCTCTGCCTGAACGTCGATCTGCCGGCCGAGGCGCGCCATGGCTGAGCGGCGCAGCGTTTCGCTGCTCGACTGCGCGATCGTCGCCAGCGGCGCGGTCGTGCCGGTGTTGATCGGCGTCGTCGCCCTGGTCGCGGTGATCCGTCCGGCCGATCCCGATGCCGCCTGGCGCCAGGGCCGCAACGATCGCTACGTCAGCGTTCGTCACGTCGCCGCGCTGAAGACCTTCGAGCGCGCGATCGTGCCTCGCGCCAGGCAGGCGCCCGCGGCGATCGGCGCCGCGCAGGTGCTCGACGGCGTCGCCGCGTGCCGGCGCGAGTGGAGCGTCCGCACCGGCGCGTTGCCGTGGCTGCGCCGCGCCGTGCTCGGCGGCGCTGCCGAGACCGCGCCGGCCGACGAAATCGCGGCCCGGCTGAACGAGCTCGACGCCGCGCTGCTGCGCTTCAGTGCGCGCGACAACCCGCGCGTCGAGCAGCGCGTCGGCCTCGATGCCGCGAACTGGTTCGGCGCAGCGTCCGAAGCGCTGGCGTCGCCGATCGAGATTGCCGACCTGCCGGGCCGGCAGTTCCACGTGCGCTGCGCCGACTTGAGCAGTGCCCTGGCGACCCTGCGTCGTGCCGATGCGGCGATGCTCGACAACCTCGCCTGGCGGGGCACCGAGGGGGGCGCGACGCTGGCGCACTGGCGCCCCGAGCAGCAGATGCAGGTCGCGGCGCGCGACGTCACACGGCGCAACCCGTGGGCCGGCGCCGCCGGCTGCATCTATCTCGGTGGCGGCGACGTCGCCGACGCGAGCGCGGCGCCGCGCTACTTCGTCGCCGGCGGGCGCAGCCTGCAGCGGCGCCTGTGCGCGACCCCGGCGCTGAGCGGCGTGGCGGCCGCTGCCAGCGGCGCGGCCGCTACGCCGGTGCTGCCGCTCGCCGGCGAGCCAGGCCGCGACGACCGCGCCGACGATCCGCGCTGGATGGTGCCGCCCTCGCTGCTCACGCTGCTGCAGCCACTCGAATCGCTGCGCCAGCCGACCGGCGCTCTCTACCGCGCCTACACCGAGGGCGACGGGGGCGCGGTCACGGTCGCTGCGCTCGGCCGGCGCGGTGGCGACGTCGCGGGCGCGAACCGCGCCGCGATCGACGGTGCCGCGCTCGACGTCGGCTACTCGATCGACGTGACGATCGATCCGGCGCTGCAGGCGCTGGCGCAGAAGACCGCGGCCTGCTACACCGGCCGGCACGACATCTGTCGCGCGCTCGGACTGCGCCGCAAGGAAGACGGCGACCATCCGGTCGGCGAGCAGCTGCTCGAGGGGGCGATGGTGCGCATGGCGGCGGTCGCGGTGATCGACGTCGCCACCGGCCGCATCGAGGCGCTTGCCGGCGCGCTCTCGCCGTGCGCGCGGCGCGAGGTCGACGGGCCGGGTCGCGACAGCCGGTGCGACGCGCGCCTGCCGTACCCCTCGCGTTACCGCGCCGACGGCCTGCTCAATCCCGCTGTCTATCACGACGCGATGCCGGCGTCGACGATCAAGCCGATCATGGCGACGGCGTTCCTCGCCGATCCGCGCAGCGGCGCCCGACTGCTCGGCGCCGAGCGCGCGGCGATGCAGAAGGACGGCGTGCCGGCGCGCGACAGCCTGCGCGGCCAGCTGATGCGCTCCGACTCGGCGCGCTTCCTCGACCGCATGTTCTGCAGCGAGGTCGCCTTCGCCGCCTGTCACCGGCCCTGGGAAGTGCAGGCAGCGGCGCTGGCATTCGGCTGGAATGCCGGCTGCGCCGAAGGCCGCGAAGCCTGCGGCAAGGCCGACCTGCTGTTCGGCCGGCCGCTCGACGCCGGCGCGCGCAACGTGCTCGCGCCGGCGCCGACCGCGGTTGCCTACGGCCGCCTGCTGAGCGAGCCGCTCGGCCACCAGCCTGGGGCGCCGATGCACCTGATGCCCGCAACGACGCTCGACGCCGGCATCCTGCGGCGCTGCTCGCTCGGCGCCGACGGCCGGCGCCTCAGCGACGACGACTGGGAGCGCTGCCGCGGCGGCGCCGTCGTCGACGTCGTCGCCGAGGGCTGGGGTCAGGGCCACGCCCGCGCCAGCGCGCTCGGCGTCGCCGGCATGATGGCAACGCTCGCCGGCGCCGCCAACGGCGCCAGCAGCGTGCCGCGGCCGCATCTGATCGAGTCGGTGCACGGCGTCGCCGCAGCCGCGGTCGATCGCGTCCACGCCGATGCCAGGCTCTGGGCGGCAGCGCCGCTGGCGATGCCGCTCGCGCACGATGCCGCCGAGGTCATCCTGAGCGGCCTCAGCTACAGCCACCGCGCCGGCACCGCGCGCACCGCGTGCGAGCAGGTGTTCGACGCGCGCCGCTGCCGCGCCATCGACTGGCTCGCCGGCAAGACCGGGACGCCGAGCTTTCCGAGCGACGGCCTCTCGCTCGACGCGATCGCGCAGCTGTGCCGCGCAGGCCAGGCGTCGCCGGCCGACCTCAAGCGCGGCGTCTGCGGCGCGCTGCGGCCGTACAAGTGGTACGTCGCCGCCTACCGCGCCGACCGATCGCCGAGCGGACCCTGGACCAAGGCGATCGCCGTCCTGACCGAGCGCAACTGGCTGCGCGCGAGCGGCCGCGTCCACGGCGCCGGCGACACCGGCCCGAACCCGTCGGCCGAGATCGCGCTGCAGATCGCCGGCCGCGCGACCGGCTTCATCGAGGCCAGCGCGCCATGAGCGCCGTGCGCGCAAGCCGCGCCGCCGAGACGCTGCCGGTGCCGCTGGTCTGGACCTTCGACGGCCCGTTCGAGCGCTGCCTCGCCGACATCGAGGACACGCTCAGGCGGGCGATCGTCCTGGTCGGCGACGTCTCGCGCATCGCCCTGCTGATCGATCTCTCGCTGCCCGCGCTCCAGCGCCGGGTGGCCGCCGGCGATGCGCTGCAGCCGGCCTGGGGAGAGTTTGTCGAACGCATCGGCGCAGCCTACGGCCTGCCGGCGTTTCCGCGCGTGCGCCACCTGCGCGCGCGCGGCCCGCTTGCCACGCTGGTCGTGGCCTATCGCAGTTGAACGCCATCGCAACCGAGAGCCTGTCATGTCCATGAAATCGTGGGTCCTTCATCGCGTCCAGGGGATCGGCGCGGCGGCCGGCCGTGCCGACTTGCCCGGGCATTCGGCCGGCCGCGCACGCGAGCCGGGGCTCGACCCGGATGTCGGCGTGGATCGCGAGGCGAGCGGCTTCGCCGAGCCGGCGCTCGCCGACGTCGAAGACCTCGGCGTCTACGCGCCGCTGATCCGCGCGGTCCGCGACGAGCTCGAACATTTCGTCGCCAGTCAGGTGCGATTGCACGTCGTCATCGCTGATCGCGACTGGTTCACGCTCACCGCGATCGGCGTTCGCTCGCCCGGCGGACCGGCGCCGCGCGAGCTGCTGCAGCGCTTCATGCAGGAGTTCCGGCCCGAGCAGGTCAAGCGCTACCTGGCACGCGAGGTGATCGGGCGCCTGCCCAATGCGGCGGTGATCGACCTGTCGCAGTTTGCCGGCCTGTGCGACCTCGACGCGCGCGAGCGCGCCGTCGAGGACGGCGAATACCGCGAGCTGCTCGCGGCGCTCAGGACCGGGCCCGACCCTGCGGTCGCGCGGCCGTACGAGGTCAGCGTCATGGGTCGCTGGAGCGAGAACGACACCAGCGCGGCAGTCGCGCGCGGTCAGCGCCGCGACGCGGTCCCGGCGACGCCGCTCGCCGGCCGGCGCTGCGAGTTCGAGATCGACGACGGCGCCGGGCCGCGTCTCGCGGTGCTCAGCTCGGTCGTCCCGGGTCGGCGCTACGTCGCCGGCAAGGGCGCGGACTGCGACCTGCGCATCGACGGCACGTACACCAGCCGGCGTCACGCCGAGCTCTGGCTCGAGCGCGGCGTCTGGTACGTCGCCGACGCCGGCTCGACCAACGGCCTGCGCGTCGAGAGCACGGACGCCGACCCGGCACGGCCGGCGCGGTCGCTTCCAGCGGCGGCCGGCGGCGCGCAGGCGATCGCGCTCGAGCCCGGGCTGCGCGTTGTCCTGTCGGCGCGCGCCGATGGCCCGCCAGGAGACTATCCGTCGCTTTCTCTGCGTGCGGCCGGCAGCAAGCCGGCAGCGGCAACGTCGCCGGTCGCGGCACCGCTCGCCGCGGCGATCGGCGCGCCCTCGACGCCGCGCACGGCGGTGCTTGCCGTGCGTGCTGCCGAGCCGGTGTTCGAGATTGCGCAGTCCGGCGCGGCCGGCGGTCGCGTCCATGCGATCCGCCGCAGCGAGCTGCCGATCACGATCGGGCGCTCGCGCGGCCAGACGGTCGTGATCGACTGGAGCCACGAAGGCGTCTCCGGCCATCACGTCGTCGTCGACGCCATCGACGAGCACGCGGCGCACGGCCTGGTCGAGGGCGACAACGGCATCGACATCGACGGCGAGCGCCACGACGCCGGCGCGCGCTTTCGCTGGCAGCTCGGCCAGACGATGGTGCTCGGCGGCGCGCTGCCGGGGGAGCCGCGCTGCACCCTCACGCTCGCGCGTCGCGCCGGCGATTGAGCCAGGAGGATCCGCGATGCACGGCCTGATCACTCCCCTCGAGCCCGAACGCACGGCGCGGCGCGCCGACGCGCCGGCCACCGCCAGCGCGACCCAGGCGGTCTACGCCGACCCGGTGCGCCGGCTCGACGCCGCGGTCGCGACGTCGTGCGGCAGCTATCACCGGCGCAACGAAGACGCGCACAGCTCGCTCGCCGGCCGCGGCCGGATGTTCATCGTCGCCGACGGTGTCGGCGGCGGCGCGATGGCGCAGCTCGCGAGCCGCCTGCTGGTCGCCCACCTGCACGAGACCTTCGGCGCGAGCACGCCCGACGAGCACGCGGTCAGCGCCGCCGTGCTCGGCGCAGATCGCGTCATCGCCGACGCGATCGCGCGCGTCACCGACAAGCCCGGCGCGGCGACGATGGTCCTCGGCGCGCCGCTCGATGCCCTCGCCGCCAGCTGGCTGGTGGCCTGGGTCGGCGACTGCCGGGCCTATCGCTGGTCGCCGCGCGCACCGGCGCTGCTCGCGGCGCTGACGCGCGACGACACCTTCGCCAACCTCGGCGAGCCGGTGCCCGCGGGCGGCTCGCCCGACGACCCGGCGCGAATGATCGGCAACGGCGCCACGCTCGGTGCCAATGCCCGCGTCCACGCGCTGGCGTGCGGCGAGCTGCTCGCGCTGTGCAGCGACGGCGTCCACAAGCATCTCGCCGACCTCGACTGGTGCCGGCTGCTGGCGCAGTCGTTGCCGCTCGCCGTCAAGGCCGAGCGGCTGGTCGCGCTGGCGCGGGCGCAGGGCAGCGCCGACGACGCGACGGTGCTGCTGGTCGAGCGTGCCGAGCCGGCGTCTCCTGTCGCCCGTCGCGACGGCGCGGTGGTGCGGACGAGGAGCCAGCCATGACACCGGCCGACATCGATCGGGTCTTCGGCCGCGGCCGGCTGCGGATGGTGACCGGCGACCACGTCGAGGTCTTCCGCGAGGCGTCGCTGCCGGGCCAGCGGCGTTGCTACACCAAGCGCTTCCTGGCCACGCCGGAGGGCGACTTCCGCGAGTGGACCGAGCGCGAGTGGCGGATCCTCGCCCGCCTCGTCGGCCATGGCATCAAGCCGGTGCCCGACGTGGTCCAGTTCGACCGCGGCGCCGCCGACCGGCCGGCGCTGGTCCAGACCTACGACGCCGGCATCACGGTCGACCATTGGGCGACGCTGCTGCCGCTCGAGCGCGACGGCGTGCTGCTGCGCAACGTGTTCGAGGAATGCGCCCACTGGTGGGCGCTGGCGCGGGCCAGCCTGGTCGCGCTCGACGCGATCCACGAGCTGCGCCTGGTGCACCTCGACCTCAAGGCCGACAACGTCTGCATCCCGGTCGGCCCGGTCGACTTCGACCCGCTCGCCGGCGCGCGCGCGCTCCATCCGCGCTTCGACGACATCACGCTGATCGACTTCGCGTTCTCGCTGGTGTCTGGCGAGCGGCTGCAGAGCGCGCTGCCGATCGCGGCGCAGCTCGACTACGACTACCAGTCGCCGCGGCTGCTGCATGCGCTCGATGCCGGACGCCAGGGTGATCTCGCGCCGACGCGCCAGCTCGATTGGCGCTGCGACATGTTCAGCCTCGCGGCGATGCTCTGGCGCTACCTGCCCGAGCTCGACGGCGCCGCCGGCCGCGCCTGGACGCGGCCGCGACACGCCAACGCACGCGCCTTCGTGCGCCGCCTGATCGAGGTCCATGACGGCGCGCTGCCCTTGACGCGGCCGCACGCCGACCTGATCGCGCTCGCCGCCGAGCCCCTCGACCAGCCCGACCTGCGCCGCTCGCTGGACCGCGGCTGGACCCTCGCGATCGACGCCGACGCGGCAGCGCGCGCGGCGCCGACCCCCGTGACGCGGATCGCGTTGCCACTGGCGGCGGCGAGCATGGTCACGCCGCCTCTGGCTGCCAGTGTCGCGACGACGCCCCAGGCGCCCGCCGGCAGCGTCGGTACGACGCCGCTGGCCGCCCCCGCGATCGCGACGCCGGCGTTCGCGCACGCGGCGATCCACGTCGAGAAGAGCGACATCGACCGCGTGACGATGGCGCGGTTCGCCCGTGAGAAGCAGCGCGCACGCCGGCTCCGGTGGGCTGCCGGGCTGGCGACGTCGGCGCTCGCCGGCGCGGCAGTGCTCGGTCCCGCGTGGCTGGCATCGCACGACGTTCCTTGGGCCGGCGCGAGCCGGCCGCCGGCCGACGTCGCCGTCGCTCGAGCGGCGGGCGCGACGCCTCCCGCCGCGCCGGCGGCGCGCGCTCTTCCGGCGGCGTCCGCGGTGCAAACTGCGTCGTCGTCGTCGCAGCCGCGCCTCGCTACCGCGACGGGCGACTCGGCTGCCACGGCGGTTCCCGGGCAGCCGGCTGCGTCGTCGGCAACGTCGCGCGTGGTGATGGCGACGACGGAGCCCACTGCCCCGGCTGCGGCACCGTCGCCGTCGCCGTCGTCGGCCTCGGTCGCACCGGCACCGTCTCCGGTGTCGGGCTCGCGCCTGGCGGTGACACGAGCGCGGCCGTCATCGGCGGCGCCCGTGCCACGCACGACGGTCGCTGTGTCGGCCCGTCCGGAAGCGCCGCGCAACGGCGCCGCTGCGCGCGAGACGGGAGCGACTCCGGTCGCGCGCCTGCCGCCGCGTGTGTCGCTGGCGGCGGCGGCGGCGCCCGCGCACGCGATCGCCTTTCCGTCGCGCGAGACCAACCTGGCCCTGGCGCGCGCGCGCGCAGCGCGGGCCCAGCTGGCGCAGACGCAGGCGATGGCGGCGCGGGCGCCGGCCGGCACGGTCGCTCCGGCGCCGGCACGCGCGCAGCCGCAGCCGTCGACACCGGCCGGAGACAACGCCTACCCGTGGGCGGTCGCTGGCAAGGTGCCGTCGCGCGGCGCGACGGCGGCGCCGGATCGCACCACGGCGAGCAGCGGCCCGGTGCCGGCGTCGCCCTCGACGATGGCGCAGCCGGTCGCGGTTCCGAGCGCCAAGGGCGGCGATCCCTCCCCGCCGCCTTCCGCCTCGGTCCCCGCGGCTGCTGCCGCAGCGACCGGCGCTGCGGTCGCCAATGCGCGCCCGGCCGATGGCATCGAGGTGATGCCCGACTTCAGTGCCCGTGCCAACGACCTGATGGCCAACCACATGCCGCGCCTGGCCCAGCGGGCCGAGCGACTGGTCGCGCGCGTGCTGTACGTCGCCGGTCGTGCCGACGATGTCGTCGGCGATGCCGCGATCCTTGACTCGGCCGGGGCACTCGCGAGCCCGGCGGTCGACCCGGTGTGGGGCCTGGCGCTGGCGCCGCGCGAGGCGCAGCAGCTGAACGACGCGGCACGCAGCGAGTACGGTCGGCGCGGGGCATCGGCGCAGGCGCTGGCGCTGCAGGTCCGCGCCTTCGGCGCCGATCCGCTCGACCCCGAAGTCGCCGGCAACCTGGCCTTCCTGCTGCTGCGCCAGCGGCCGTCGCAACCGGAGGCGGCGCGCCGCCTGGCGCTGCACGCGCTGACCCTGCACGGCAGCCGCTTCCCGCAGGGCCGGGTCGAGGACTGGGCGACGTTGGCGATCGCGAGCGCGCTCGCCGGACGCGAGCGCGATGCGAGCAATGCCTTCCTGGTCAGCCTGGCGCTCGCGCCCGACCTCGAGCGCCATTGCCGCGCCGCGCTCGACGCCTTCGCGATCTACGGCGAG
>Ga0068864_100003828_pt1 | contig 12403 bp, 12 predicted proteins | sample KBSSwiS72_FD_66586 | JGI IMG/M metagenome (GOLD analysis project Ga0068864, IMG submission 66586) | Switchgrass rhizosphere microbial communities from Kellogg Biological Station, Michigan, USA - KBS Switchgrass S7-2 | ecosystem: Host-associated > Plants > Roots > Rhizosphere > Soil ...
CGGCGGCCTCGATCCCGAAGCGGTCGGCGAGTTCCTGCAGCCACTGTTCGCGCAGGCCTGGCGGCGTCACCACGAGCACGCGTTCAATCGCTCCTCGCGCGAAGAGCTCGGCGACGACGAGACCGGCTTCGATCGTCTTGCCGAGGCCAACGGCGTCGGCAAGGAGCAGACGCGTGCCGAGCCCGCGCACGATGGCGAGCGCCGGTTCGAGCTGGTGTGGAAGCAGATCGATTCGCGCCGTCCGCGCGGCCCGTAACGAGCCCGCGGGGCTGTCAGCCGCGATCAGTGCTCGGCAGGCGCGCCGCCAGCGGACGCCGCGTACGATCCGGAAGCGGCGCGCCCGATCGATCGGCTCGAGCGTGTCGAACGGGATGAGGACACGACGCTCTGAGCCGAGGTGCGGGAACGTCAGGCCGGACAGCGTGACGAGATCGCATCCGTCGAAGGCACGGACCTCGACGATCCGCCAGCGCGCGCGGCGTACCAGCACGAGGTCGCCGGGCCGAATGGTCGATGCGTGGTTGCGGGGAGTTGGAGAAATCTGCATCGCGCGTGGGCCACTCGCGCGCAGATTGTGCGACGCGCCTGATGCGCGACGCCTGAAATCAAGAACTTACAGCGAGCGAGTGGACGCCGCCGGAACTCGGGGCAAAGGCGATGCCTGGGCGCGTCGCGCGTTTTCGTCGGCGGTGGTCAAGCGCTGGCATTCTTACGGATCCGTATTCAGACGAGCGAGCGTCGCGCCAAGGTGTGAATCGTGATCGTCCCAGAACTCGAGCACCCTCGCGTGACGCTCGAGGGTTGCCTGCACGACGCCACGCTGAACGCCATGGCCCCGGCCGTGAACCAACCGGATCTCTCGCAGGCCCGCCGCTGCCGCCGCGTCGACATACTCTGAGACCACGGAGGGAATATCACGCGGCGCGAAGGCATGAAGATCGAGCTCGTGTTCGACGGGAATTCGAACCGGCTCGTCGGACATCACGCAGCTTTCAGCTTTCAGCCCTTCTGTTTGTATTCCGCCGTGACAATTGTCTTGATCCCGCCGCGTACCGAGAAGTCGCCGGTCACCGTCATACGCCTCGGCTCGAGTGCGGCGACTAGGTCATCGAGGATCTGATTGGTGGCGTGCTCGTAGAAGATTCCCTTGTTGCGGAACTCGATGAGGTAGTACTTGAGCGATTTCAGCTCGACGCAGCGCGCGTCCGGCACGTAGGTAATCCGGATCTCGCCGAAGTCGGGCAAGCCGGTCATCGGGCAGACCGACGTGAATTCCGGGCACTGAATCTGGACCTCGTAATCCCGCTCGGGCCGCGGGTTCGGGAAGGTCTCGAGCGTCGAGCTTGACATGTCTCAAAATTCTAGCATTCCGGGTGAAAACGAGCGGTTTTACACCACCGGCGTTCAATTGACACTGGCGAGAGGCGCGGGCTAGGATGTGACGTTTTTCGAAGGAAAACCACGATTGGTGCTGCGCGCGCGGCGATCGGCGGTTGAACATCACAGCGCGATCAAGTGAGGGGGAACACGATGACCACCGATGCCCGACGCATGGGCAAATCCGAATTGTTCTCGCATTTCGCGGAACGGTTCGAAGTCAAACGCACGCAGGCCCGCGAGTTCTTCGACGAGCTGACGGCGCTGGCGGAAAAAGAGCTGAAACGATCGGGTGAGTTCGTGCTGCCCGGGATGGTCAAGCTCGTCGTGCAGAAACGGAAGGCGCGGATGGGCCGCAACCCGGCCACCGGCGAAGCGATCAAGATTCCCGCGAAGACCGTGGTCAAAGCGCGGATCGCGAAGCAGCTGAAGGATACGGTACTGCCGCGGAAGTAGCAGACGGAAAGGCGTGGTTCCCCCGACCACTGACCTTCAAAGACGTTGAGTGCGGCGCGGCGGCGAGTGGCCGCCGTGCCACCTCTCGCGGGTTCAGGCCGCCGCGGTCGTGCGGGCCAGCATCCGGCTGTAGAGCGTCGCGGGCACCAGGCACGTCGTCCGCGCTTCCAGGTTCGTCACCGAATCGTCGTCCAGGATGATGCGGTCTCCCGGCCCCAGCAGAATCTCCACACTAAAACGCCGCGCGCCGCGCAGCGTCCTCAACTCGAAATAGCGTACGGGCACCAGCCGGTTTTCCACGGCGAGCGCCTCCGTCTTCACCAACGTCCGGAACATTGTTACACCCTCCTCAATTGCTACTAGCTGGCAGCCGCTTGTGCGGAACGATCGTCGCGCGCCGGAAAGCGCAGCGTGAACGCCGTGCCCTGTCCGACTTCGCTCTGCACGTCGATCGTCCCGTCGAGTTGCTCGACGATGCGCTTGGAGATGGCCAGGCCGAGGCCGAGCCCACGGCGCTTGGTGGTGACGAAGTCGTCGAAGATCGCCGGCAGCCGATCGGGCGGGATGCCGGAGCCGGTGTCGGTCACGTTGATTTGGATCTGATCGCCGGCGCGGCTCGTCGCGATGGTGACGCGGCCGCCCGGTTGCGTGGCCTGGATCGCGTTGGTGATGAGGTTGCGGAAGACGCGTCCGAGCGCGAAGCGGTCGCCCTCGATGACGAGCGGACCCGGCCCGTATTGCGCGTCCACGGTCACGCCGTTCCGGTCCCCTTCGGCGCGCATCGACTCGGCGATCTCCGCGACCGATCCGTTGATGTCCATCGCGAAGCGCTCGATCGGCTTCGGTTTGACGACGTGGCGCAGGTCGTCCATGAAGCGTTTCAGCGTCTGCAGCTCGCGCTCGATCGTGCGGCGGAACTGATCCCGCGATTCCGTGTCGAGGTCGTCGCGCATCAGCAGACGTGTGCTGTTGCCGATGTTCTGAATCGGATGCGCGAGATCGTGGACGAGACCGGCCGCGACGCGGCCGAACATCGCCTGGCGTTCCTGCCGCTTGACTTCCTCCTGTAGCTTCACGAGGCGGTCGGCCATCGTGTTGAACGCGGTGCCGAGATCGCCAAGCTCGTCGTCCCGCCGGATGCTGACGCGCGTGTCGAGCTGGCCGGCGGCGATGTCGTGCGTGCCGCGCTGCAGCGTGAGGATCGGGTTGATGAAGCTCCGGCCGAAGCGATAGCCGACGGCGATCATCACCAGCAGCGCCACACTGATGGCGACGCCGAGCTGACGTTGGAGCACGGTGGCACTGGCGTAGGCTTCGCGCGTCGGCTGCTCGACGATCACGGTCCAGCCCAGTTGCGCGATGCGCGCGGCGACACCGAGCTGACGGCCGCCGTCCTCGTCCGTGTATTCCTGTGAGACGGGTATCAGGTCCCCCCGCGTGCGCGCGGCGGCGAACAGCTGGTGACCGTTCATGTTGCGCATCTGCGCGACGAGCGCCTTCTTGTTCGGATCGCCGTGCGCGACCAGCTCGCCTCCCGGAGCCACGACCAGGGCGAAGCCGTGATCGCCGATCCGGATCTGATCGACCATCCGCCACATTTCCTCGAGGCTGAACTCGCCGGCGAGCCAGCCGGCGGGCTGGTTCAGACGGGTGAGCCGGATGCTGAACACGGAAGTCGGCAGCAGATCCTCGTCGACGCGGATCGGCGACATCGAGACGCCGTTGATCGTCAGTCCCGCGTCCTTCGGGATGACAACCCGCGGTTTGCCGACGCGGCTCGAGGCGAGCATCGCCCCGCGCTCGTCGAACAGGCTGATCTCGCGAAACTCGCGGAACTGCAGGACGTAGTTCTTGAGAATCTGATCTTGCTGGCGCTGGTCGAGGCCGGTGTCCTGCAAGTCGGCGGCGAGCGCCTTGAGCAGCTCCGCATTGCTGACCACGTAGCGGCGGATCTCTTCGGCGGCGCGGACAGCGACGTTCTGATTGCCGTTGACCACCGATTCACGAGTGCCGCGCTGCAGCGAGAGGATCGACACGATGCCGTAGGCGACGAGCGGCAGCACGGCGGCGACGCCGAGGAGCAGCGCGAAACGCGTCGCGATGTGGCGGATCTGCATGTCAGTTGCGGCTTGCTTGCGCGCTGCCGGCGGCGGGCTTCCACACGCGCAGCGTGCCGATCACGTCGCGCCCCGCTTCCGGCGGCGGGACGACGAACTGGTTGCTGACGGCGCGCGCCCGGACCGACCACGCGAGGAAGATCGCCGGCGGATCGTCCATGAACGCCTGTTGGAGTCCGCCGACGGCGCGGCGGTATTGGTCTTCAGTGGGCGCTTCTCTGACACGGTCGAGCGCGGTGTCGACCGTCGGGTTACCCCAGCCTGCCCAGTTCAGGGGTGTCTTCGAGTGCCAGATCAGGTAAGGCCGGAACAGCGTCGGGCCGCTGATGAACTCGATCAGCGCGGCGTCGTACTCTTTTTTTGTCGTGCGTTGAACGATCTGGTCCCCGCTGATTTGCTCCACGGCCATATCGATGCCAACCATGCCGAGCTGCCGCTTGACCTCGAGGGCGACCCGTTCGTTCACGGTGTCCGGTGGGACGAGACACGTGAAATGGAGGCTTCCCGGCTTGCCGGCTGCAGTGTGCGTCGCGCGGCCGACGGCGTCGGCGGCGGCCTTCGGATCGAACGCGAATTTCGGCAGATCGGGTGGCAACGCCCAGTAGCGGGGCCACACAGGGCCGGACGAAGCGACGCCGTAGCTGTTCAGCGCGTTGCGCACCACCGCAGCCCGATCGATCCCCTGGTTGAGAGCCCGGCGAATCTCCGGCGATCGCATGACCTGCGATTCCTGGTTCAGGACGATGACGAATTGAAAGCGGCGCGTGAAGGTAAAGACGGACACGGTGCTCGAATTCTGCATCGAATCGAGTGCGTCGGCCCCCACTTCGTACAGAAAATCGATGCGGCCGCGGAGCATTTCCGCCCACGCCGTGCGAACGCTCGGATAGCTTTCGACGTGGATCGTGTCGACGACCGGCCGTCCGAGATAGTAATCAGCGTTGGCGCGCATTTCCGTCGTCGAGTTCACGATCGGCCCGGCGACGAACGCGCCGGTGCCGACGACGGCGCTACCCGGCTTTTGGATCACCGCCTCCAGCGACTCGAGCAAAAACGGAGACGCCCTGCGGAATCCGAGCTCGACGGCGCCGCTCCCCGATGCGCGAACGTACTCGACATCTGAAAACACCGGGCCCATGAATGAGCGGAGGCCGTCGGGAAGTATGCCGGCCACCGCCTTTGCATCCACGGGCGAGCTGTCGTGGAATTTCGCATTCGGCCGCAGCTTGATCGTCAGTGAGCGTCCGTCGTTGCCCGGCGTCCACCCTTCTGCGAGCCTCGGCTGCATGCGACCGTCTTCCCCCGGCAGAGCCAATCCTTCAACCGACTGGTTCTGGACGAGCTGCCGAAGTCCCGCGATCGGGTTTGTCGCCGACAGTTGCGCGGTGCCGATGCGGAGCACCGTGGAGGAGGTCCCGGGCTGTGGCCCTCCAGTGCGGCGGCAGGATCCGGCAACCGCCAACGCCGTGGTGACGGCGCTGGCGATGATCGCCCGACGGATCCTGTCGCTGCGGCACTTGCCGCGCTCCTGCGGCATCCTGGCTACTTCTTGTTCATCGCCGGTTCGTCGACCCACGCTGCGCAGAATCCGGTGGGCTTCATGTTGGACGCCTTTTTCACGATCTTGATCTTCATTGTAATCTCCTAAGCAGGGGCGTTGGCAGCGGAATGCGCCAACGAGACGAGTGCCGACTCGAAGCTGCGCTTGTGACAGGTCGGCAGGTTCATGTCACCAAGCTGTGTGAACGAGTTCGCCACACAGCCGCCGGCGCAGACGGGGATGAATGCGCAGTCGCCGCATTCCTTCCAGGGAGAGAGCCGTTCGAATTTTTCACGCGCCGACTCGCGAATCGGGTCGCGGCGATCGTCGATGTGGCCGGTTGACGTCGCGAGCTGGCCGGTGAACCCGGGGCACGCATAGAGCGACCCGTCCGGGCCGATGGTGTGCGCGTGCTTCATGTGCACGTGGCACGGACCGTTGTGGACGCCGTCGTGCGGCGTGAAGCCGTGGCGCTTGGTCTCCTCGCGCAGGAACGACATCTTGTCGTCGAGGACCTCGCAGCTGTCGCAGGTCGACCCGTGGCCCGCGCCTGCGGACGTCATGCACGTGCCGTTCAACGGCTTGTTGGAGGAGCCGACCGGCGTCAGCGGGATGAAGCCCTTGGGCTTCGGCGCGTCGGCGCGGATAATCGGCTTGAAGTTGACCTTGACGAGCTGGTCGGCGAATTCCTGCTCCTCGAGGAACTGGAGCAGCGCCGGGTAGCTGTCCACCGAGCTCTCGTCGAAGTTGCCGCCGATCGACAGCCGGCAGCGGCCGGCGACGCGGCGCATGTTCTCGAGAATGCGATCGAAGGTGCCCTGGCCGCCGCGCAGCGGGCGCATGCGGTTGTGGGTGTCGCGGTCGCCGTCGAGCGTGATCTTGATGCCGTTGAGGCCGAACGGCGCCATGCGATCGACGACGTCGGGCGTGAGCAGCAGGCCGTTGGTGATGATGTTGACGTACATCGTCACGCCGCTCGCCTGCGTCGCGCGCCACAGCCGCTCGCTCAGCTGATACATGACCGGCAGGTTGAGCAGCGGCTCGCCGCCGAAGAACGTGAAGACGAACCGCTCGGGGCGGACGCGATCGAGCTCGCGCTCCAGCCAGTCGCCGACGCGCGCGGCGGTTTCGAGCGACATCTTCTCCGCGTGCAGGTTGTAGTCGCCGTGGTCGCCCTGGAAACAGTAGTCGCACGCGAAGTTGCACTGCAGCGTGGTGAGGAGCGTGACGTTCAACTCTTCCGTGTTGCTCTTGACTGAGGATAAGTAGGCGTCCAGCGCCCGGCGATCCTCGGCGCGGTCGTTCACGAGAAAGCCGTTCTCGCGCAGCAGGTCGAGCGCTTCACGCTCCTCGCTGGAGACGGTCAACGCACCCTGGGACGCGCGATCCAGCAGCGCCGCCACGTCGCTCGACACGACGAGTTGCGCGTCGGTAAGCGTGTTCATCAGAAAAATCTCATCGCGAGCCTCGAGCGGCACACGAAGGTTGAACATCGACGGTTGCATTGGGGGAATTGCTCCGGACCAGATTTGTGAAGACCGCTGGTTCGACCTCATAGATAGCAACGCATCTGCCACTATGCGCCGATCCGCGACGATTGATGAATTTGTTGGAGCTTTCGCGAATCGCAGGGCGGAACGGTCGTCCGGCGATACACCCGTTTCCTGCGGCTGGGGGCAATAGGTTGTCCGCTGATGAGCCAGGGCGTGAGTGCTGACGGCGGTTACTGGCGCGAAATCAGGAGGTTAGGACTGAGGGCAACTGGTTGGCCGCTCGGGGCAGATTCTTGGCCGGCTATGCTCCGCGCAACCGCTTCGCAATCTGTCGAACTTCGAGCTTATCCATCTTGTACTTGAGCGTGCTCAATGGAATTCCAAGGTATTCGGCAGTGCCCGTGACGTTCCAGCCGCATTTCTCGAGCGCGCGCAGAATGAAGTTGCGCTCGAACGTGTTGGTTGCATCCTCGAACAGCCGGTCGGTCGCCCCGCCCTGCGGCTGGAGCTGGGCGAAGTGGAATTCCAGCGGCAGGTCCTCCTCCGAGATGTAGTCCTTGTCGCTGACCGCGACCAGCCGCTCGATGAGGTTCTCCAGCTCCCGGATGTTACCCGGCCACCAGTACTTCTTCAGCAGCGTCATCGTCGGCTCGCTGATCCCCTGGATCCGCTTGCGGAACCGCGTGTTGTAGCGGCGCAGAAAAAACTCCGCCAGTTGGGGCACGTCTTCCGTCCGTTCTCGCAGCGGCGGCAGCTTGATCGGGATCACGTTGAGCCGGTAGAAAAGATCCTCGCGGAAGCGCCCTTCCTTGACCGCCTTTTCGAGGTCGACGTTCGTCGCCGCGATCAGGCGGAACTCGGTCTTGATCGGCTTGGTCCCGCCGACGCGCTCGATCTCGCCTTCCTGGATCGCCCGCAGCAGCTTGGCCTGCAGATCGAGCCGCAGGTCGCCGATCTCGTCGAGGAACAGCGTGCCGTTCGAGGCCAGCTCGAACTTGCCGAGTTGCTGGCGATGAGCGCCGGTGAAGGCGCCGCGCTCGTGGCCGAACAGCGCGCTTTCGGCGAGCTCACGCGGAATCGCGGCAAGGTTGACCGCGATGAACGGCGCCTCGGTGTCTCCCGCCTCGCGATGGATCAGCCGCGCGAGCAGCTCCTTGCCGGTGCCGCTCTCGCCGAGAATCAGCACCGTGGCCGACAGCTTCGCGATCTTCTGGACCAGATCGACGATGTCGCGCGTCATCTTGCTCGGTCCGACGATGAATTCGCGCTCAGTCTGGTCGGCGACCTGGGCGGACAGCGTCAGGACCTGACGGTTCAGATCCTGCCGCTCGCTCGCGTTGCGCACCAGCGATCGGAGTTGGTCGTAGTCGAAGTCCTTGGTGACGTAGTGATACGCGCCGTGCTTCATGGCCTGGACGGCGGTTTCGATCTCGTTGATCGCCGAGATCATCAGCACTTCGATCAGGCTGTAGTTCTCCTTGACGATCCGCAGCACCTCGAAGCCGCTGATGCCGGGGAGACGCACGTCGAGCAGGATGAGGTCGACGTCCTCGCGGTTGAGGACCGGGAGCGCCGCCTCGCCGCTGGCCACCCGCAGCACGCGGTACTCGCGTTTGAGGATGGCCGTGAGCGTGTCACGCATCCCCTCGTCGTCGTCGACGATGAGAACGGTTTTGGGCTTGTGGGTCAGGAGGGCCCCTTTTCCGCGCGTATTGTGTCAGGCGGTTGACACTGTTGCAAGCCGTTCGATAACGTACCAAGGTTGTTGACCTTCCTTTGGCTGCTGACCGGCGCGGCCCTCGTCCTGGCTGGCGCGGCGCTCTTCGTGGCGCGGCGCCAGAGCAAACGTCTCGAACGGCTGACGGAGTCCTACTGGGAACTGCGGTATGAGCACGGGCAATTGCGCGCCCGTGTGAACCGGATCGATCCGGAGCAGCAGACCGCAGCCGCCGCGGCCGAGCCGCCCGCGTCGAACTTCATTCCGCTCTCTTCGCTGAAACGATAACGAGATCCCGTGCCTCAGGACTATGACGTCATCGTAATCGGCGCCGGGACCGGCGGATACGTCGCCGCGATCCGGGCCGCGCAGCTCGGTCTGAAAACCGCTGTCGTCGAAAAGCAGAAGGCGCTCGGCGGGACCTGCCTGCTCTGGGGGTGCATTCCGACGAAAGCACTGCTCGAGCACGCGCACGCCTTGAAGATCGCGCAGCACGCCAAGGACTGGGGCATCTCGCTCGGCGCCGCCGCCGGCTCGGGACCCGGAGGCGTCACGATCGACATGACCCAGGTCCAGACCCGGAAGGATCGCGTCGTCACCGGCCTGTCCAAGGGCGTCGAGTTCCTGTTCAAGAAGAACAAGATCGACTGGATCAAGGGGACCGCCCGGCTGACCGGCAACGGCGGCGTCGACGTCTTCGAAGGGGAACGGCAGACGCTGCGCGCGCGCAAGGAGATTATCGTCGCGACCGGGTCGACGCCGCGCGGCGTGCCCGGCATCGAGATCGATCGCCAGCGCATCATCACGAGCGACGAAGCGATCGGCCTGCGCGAGGTCCCCAAAACGATGGTGATCATGGGCAGCGGAGCGGTCGGCGTCGAGTTCGCGTCGATCTTCAACCGCTTCGGCAGCGACGTGACCATCGTCGAATTGCTGCCGCGCCTCGTGCCCGTGGAAGACGAAGCCGTGTCCGCCGAGCTCGCAAAGTCTTTCCGCAAACAGGGGATCACGAGCCATACCGGCGCGAAGGTCACCTCGGCGAAAGCGGGCGCCGACGGTGTCGACGTGGACGTACAGCTTGCGGACGGTACGACGAAGAGGATCCAGACCGACTACCTGCTGGTGGCGACCGGGCGCGGCCCGGTGACCACCGGCCTGAACGCCGAAGGCGTCGGTCTGCAGATAGAGAAGGGCTACATCAAGGTCGACAATCTCTTCAGAACAAACGTGCCGGGCATCTCCGCGGTCGGCGACGTGATTACGTTCGGCGGACCCGGCCATCCCCAACTCGCGCACGTGTCGTCGGCGGAAGGGATCATCACCGCCGAGCGGATTGCGGGCCAGGAATCGCGACCGATCAACTACGACCACGTGCCCGGCTGCACCTACTGCGATCCGGAAATCGGCAGTGTTGGTCTGACCGAGGCGGAGGCGAAGACGCGCGGCTTCGACGTGCGCGTCGGGACGTTCCCGTTCGGTATTCTCGGGCGGGCGAAGATGGCGCAGGAGACCGACGGCTTCGTCAAGATCGTCGCCGACAAGAAGTACGACGAGCTGCTGGGCGTCCACATGATCGGGCCGCGGTCCACCGAGCTCGTCGCCGAGGCGACGGTCGCGCTGCGTCTCGAGTCGACCGTCGAAGAGTTGATCCGCACGATCCACGCGCATCCGACGTTCGCTGAAGCGATCGGCGAGGCGGCGCATGCCACACACGGCGCGGCGATACATTCGTAGAGAGACACCATGGCCACTGACGTTGTGATGCCCCAGATGGGGGAGTCGATTGCGGAAGGCACGATCGTCCGCTGGATGAAGAAGGTCGGCGACGCGATCGATCGCGACGAGCCGCTCTTCGAGATCTCCACCGACAAGGTGGACGCCGAGATTCCCTCGCCCGCGGCGGGTGTCATCTCGGAAATCCGCGTCAAGGAAGGCGAGACGGTTCCCGTGAACAGTATCGTCGCGGTGATCGGTCCCGCCTCCGCGACCGCTTCTCCGCCTGCCGCCACGGCGGACAAGGACGCCGCCGCCTCCGCCGCCAAGGCAGCGCCCGCGGCTTCGGCGGACATGAAGGCCCCCGAGTCGACGGAACCGCCTGTCGAGTCTGCGAAAGCGCAGGAGCCTCCGAAGGCATCGCCGCAGGCCGACGGCGCATCTGCCGCTGCGCCGCCTCCGCCGCATTACCACGACCGCGATGAGCCCGCCCCCGCGGCGCCAGCTTCGCAGAATGCAGCGCCGGCGGAGCCGTCCCCTGTGGCCGCCCCGCCGCCCGCGCAACATGCCGCGTCGGCCGGCCAGGCACCGGCGACCAGCGACGGGACCGCGGCACGGCACACGGGCTCGGCCGAGGACGCCATCCGCGAGCGGTCGTCACCGCTGGTGCGCAAGATCGCGAAAGAGCACAACGTCGACATCGCGCAGATCCATGGCACCGGAATCGCCGGCCGCGTGACGAAAGACGACATCCTGGGCTTCATCGGAGGGTCCGCCTCCGCCGCCCCGGAATCGAGCGCGGCTTCGGCGAAACCCGCCACCGCGGCTCCCGCCGCGTCGGCGGGGCCCGCTGGTGGTTCGGTCTCTGGAGCGCCGCCGGTGGCCCAGGTCACCTTCAAGCCGGGCGCCAACGATCACGTCGAGAAGATGTCGGTGATGCGCAAGCGCATCGCCGAGCACATGGTTCTGAGCAAGAAGACGTCGGCGCACGTTCATTCGGTGTTCGAGGTGAACTTCGGCCGCATCGCCAAGATCCGCGAGGCGAAGAAAACGGAGTTCGAGCGCTCCGGCGCCAAGCTCACCTACATGTCGTTCATCATCAAGGCGGCGATTGACGCCTTGCGTGCCGTCCCGATTGTCAACGCCTCGGTCGACGGCGAGAACATCGTCTATCACAGGGACATCAACGTCGGCATCGCGGTCGCGCTCGACTGGGGGCTCATCGTCCCTGTCATCAAGAAGGCCGACGAGAAGAACCTGGTCGGGCTGAGCCGCGCGGTCGCCGATCTCGCCAATCGCGCGCGAGCGAAGCAGCTCAAGCCCGACGAAGTGGCGGGCGGGACGTTCACGATCACCAACCCCGGCGTCTTCGGCGCGCTGTTCGGCATGCCGATCATCAGTCAGCCGCAGGTCGCGATCCTGGGCATCGGCAACGTCGAGAAGCGACCGGTCGTCGTCGACGATGCGATCGCGATCCGGCCGATGGCGTATCTCACGCTTGGCTACGATCATCGGGTCCTCGATGGCGCGGTCGCCGACGAGTTCATGTCGATCGTGAAGAAGTCGCTGGAGAATTGGGACCCGAACGCCGTCTAGAGGTCCGTCGCCTGGGTCGGGTGCCTTACGCCGAGGCGCTCGCCCTGCAGCGGTCGCTGGTTGAAGATCGCCGAGCGGGACGGATCGGCGATACGCTGCTTCTCCTCGAACATCCGCATGTCCTGACGCTCGGCGTGCGCGGCGACGGCGGGCGCTCCCACATTCTCGCGACCGACGAGGCGCTCGCCTCGCGCGGCATCGAGATTCACGAGACTGGACGTGGCGGCGACATCACCTATCACGGGCCGGGGCAGATCGTCGGCTACCCGATTGTCGACCTCAACCCGGATCGCCGCGACGTGCACCGGTACGTGCGCGATCTCGAAACGGTCCTGATCCGCACAGCCGCCGACTACGGCGTCGAGGCGGAGCGGGTTGAGGGGCTGACCGGCGT
>Ga0068864_100003830_pt1 | contig 12400 bp, 13 predicted proteins | sample KBSSwiS72_FD_66586 | JGI IMG/M metagenome (GOLD analysis project Ga0068864, IMG submission 66586) | Switchgrass rhizosphere microbial communities from Kellogg Biological Station, Michigan, USA - KBS Switchgrass S7-2 | ecosystem: Host-associated > Plants > Roots > Rhizosphere > Soil ...
TCCTCGATCCGGGTACCCGTCCTGCTCTGGCAGGGGCGCAAGGACGCGATGGTTCCGTATGGGCACGGAGAGTGGCTCGCCCGGCAGATCCCGGGCGTCGAGGCGCATCTGTCCGAAGAGGACTGTCACGGCAGCCTGTTGTCCAGGCGTATGCCCTCGATCCTGGAATGGCTGCGGGAACGCTGGGACGCGCGTACCGTTTCCTGACCATCTACCCGGCCACCGGAACCGCCGTTTCGCCACGCCACCCGCGGTCGTGCGGGATGCTGGATTCGTGGCTACTGCGGTCGACACACCCCAGCACGTCGACACATCCCAGCACGACGGGCACAGCACAGTCGAGCTGGTGCGGATCGCCAGTGACCAGGTCTCCAGGCTGGTCCGCTCGGAGATCCAGCTCGCCAAGGCGGAGCTCGCCGAGAAGGGCAAGCGGGCCGGCCTGGGCGTCGGGATGCTGGCCACTGCCGGTGTGCTCGTGTTCTTCGGTGCCGGTGCGATTATCGCGACGTTCGCGCTGCTGCTCGATCTGGTGCTGCCGGCCTGGGCCGCGGCGCTGATCGTCGCCGGTGGGCTGTTCGTCCTCGCGGCCGGCCTGGTCCTGGCCGCCCGCGCGTCGCTCAAACGTGCGCTACCGCCGGTTCCGACCGCGACGGTGGCCAGCGTCCGGGCGGATCTGGACGCGGCCAAGCACGCCGTGGCCGACCGGCGGCCGTCATGACGCCCGGCCCCGACCTGTCGCGGCAGCGCGACGACGTCGCCGCCCAGCGCGAGGAGCTCGGCCGCACGATCTCCGAGCTCGCCGACCGGGTCGACGTGCCGGCCCGGGCCCGCGAGCAGACCGCCCGGTTGACGGCCCGGCTGCGCGACATGGCGCCCGACCTGATGCTCGGCGCGGTCGCGCTCTGCTCGGCCGTGGTCGCCACGTTCGCGATCGCCCGCTGGTTGCGCGAGCCGTCCGTACCCGATTGAGTGACTGCTCTGTCAGGTGTATCTAGAGCAGGCCGGCGTGCCGCCAGAGCAGCTTGCCCGGCCCACCGATGAGGCCGAGCTCACCGAGGTAGCCGGTGGCCCGCTGACCCGCCCACCGCAGCGTGGCCCGGAAGTTCGGGTTCTGCATCGCGGTCGCCCTACCCACCTTGGGATCGATCCCCACCGCGCGGTAGAGGTCCGGGTGGACCAGCCGGGCGACGATCGAGTTGGCCGCCCGCCCGATGATGAGGCGGGAGTACGCCATGCCCGCCCGACTCGCTCCCTCGACCTGGCGGGGCAGCTCGTCCCGGGCGTACTTCACGTGCCGCGCCTCCTCGACCACGTGGATGCGCGCGACCGTGCGGATCAGCGGCTGCAGCGTGTCATCCGCCATGATCTCGCGTTGGAAGGAGTCCAGGATCTCCTCGGCGATGAGGATGGCGGCGAACATGTGCGCGCCGGTCGCGGTCGTCTTGAGGAACCGCCCCAGGAACTGGTCGCGGCGGCTGGCCGGGTACGGCGGGCAGCCCAGTCGCGCGATCAGCCGGCCGAACATGATGGAGTGCCGGCATTCGTCGGCCACCTCGGTCAGCGCGTACTGCGCGTGGCTCGCGGTCGGGTCCTGGTCGTAGTAGTGCCGGATCAGCATCTGCATGAGGATGGTCTCGAACCAGATCCCGGCGCTGGCCGCGCTGGCCACCTCGTTCTTGGTCAGCTCGATCTGTTGCTCGAGCGTCATCGCGTGCCACAGGTCGGTGCCGTAGAGGCTGCTGCGGTACGGCGGCAGCCAGAACGCCCCGGGTACCGGGTCGGCATCCCAATCGATCTCCACCACCGGGTCGTACTGATGACGCAGTGATGTGTTCAACAGTCGCTCAGCGCCGCGCTCGCGCTCGTCCTGCCCGGTGCCACCGGAGTTTTGCCTGTTCGACGAGGCGACAGCCGCATCGGATCGCGGGACACTGACGGCGGTCAGTGCGCCGTTGGGAGTGGTCACCGGTGGCCTCCTGCAGTCTAGCGGTTGATGTTTCGCAGAGTATCTGTTACTCATAGTATCGTGCAACGTGGGGAACCTGACGTCAACATGTCGAAGCGCTCCGCCGGCCGAGCGCCGGCATCTGTCTCGTCCACAGATCCTTCGGTCCCGCCGAAGGCCGGCGGGGCGGAGCAGCCGCCCGATGACGGCCGCCGCAGCCGCTGGGTCGACCACCGCCGGCAACGCCGCGACGAGCTCGTCACCATGGCGGTGCACGCGATCCTGACGCACGGACCCGACGTGGACATGGCCCAGATCGCCGCGGTCGCCGGGGTCAGCAAACCCGTGCTGTACCGGTACTTCACCGACAAGGCGCAGCTGTGGGTGGCGGTCGGCGAGCGGCTCGCGCAGACGGTGAGCGACGCGGTGACGCCGGCGATCGGCCAGGTGCGGGAGGAGCGCGGGCTGATCGCGGCCACCATCGACGCGTACCTCGGCACCATCGAGGCCCAGCCCGAGCTGTACCGGTTCTTCGTGCACCAGTCCGGCTCGCCGGCGGTGACCAGCCTCGTCGCCAACGTGGCCCGGACCATCGCCACCGACCTGGCCCGGGTGATCGGCGACCGGCTGCGTGCCCTCGGCCTCGACGCCGGCCCCGCCGAGCCCTGGGCGTACGGCATGGTCGGCATGGTCCAGTCCGTCGGTGACTGGTGGATCCTGCACGGCCGGCCGATGAGCCGGCCGGCACTGACCGACTACCTGACAACGCTGCTGTGGAACGGTTTGGCCGGGGTCAGGGCCGCGGCCGACATCCCGGGCGGCCTCGCGGCAGCGCCGACACCGACCACCCCCGGACGGGACTAGGCATGCCGCCTGTGGAGGACGAGGTCGACTTCGCCGGCCCGGCCGTGCTGTCGGTCGGCGACGACTCGTACGACGTGCGGGTGTGGCTGTCCGGCCGGGTCGAGCCGGTGGACGGGCGGTACCACTGGGGTGGTCGGATCGCGGCCCACGACGGGGTCGCTCAACTGGTCCGCGACGGCCGACGTGCGGTGACCCTGCGCACCGCGGACGGCCGCGGGTCCGCCGTGCCGGCCCGACTGGGCGAGGTGGACGCCTGGGGTGGGATTGGGGTGCGGGCGACCGGCACCCCGCCCTGGGCCGGCGCGGCCGGGCCGGACTCGTCCGATGTGGACAGTCCGCGGGCCAGAGACGCCATCGTCTCCACGGAGGTCGCCATCATCGGTGCCGGGTTCGGCGGCCTGGGCGCGGCCATCCGGCTCAAACAGCAGGGCAACGACGACTTCCTCGTCTTCGAACAGGCCGACGACGTCGGTGGCACCTGGCGGGACAACACGTATCCGGGCTGTGCCTGTGACGTGCCGTCGCACCTCTATTCGTTCTCCTTCGCGCGCAACCCGGGCTGGTCCGACACCTTCTCCGGGCAGCCCGAGATCTGGGCGTACCTGCGCGCGACGGCCGTACGCTTCGGGGTGACCCCACACCTGCGGCTCGGCCACGAGCTGCTCGGGGCGGACTGGGACGGTTCGATCGGCCGGTGGCGGGTGCGGACCTCGCGCGGCGATTACACGGCCCGGGTGCTCGTCGTCGCGACCGGACCGCTGAGCGTACCGTCCACACCGGACATTCCCGGGCTGTCCAGCTTCGCCGGCACCGCGTTCCACTCCGCGCAGTGGCGTCATGACGTCGACCTCGCCGGCGCCCGGGTGGCCGTCATCGGCACCGGGGCCTCGGCGATCCAGTTCGTGCCGGAGATCGCGCCGAAAGTCGGCTCGCTGAGCCTGTTCCAGCGGACCGCGCCCTGGGTGCTGCCGCGCCAGTCCCGCCGGATCACCGGGGTCGAGCACGCCATCTACCGGTGGGTGCCCGGGGCCCAGAAGCTGATGCGCGCCGGGATCTACTGGGGCCGCGAACTGTTCGCGCTCGGCTTCATCCGGCCCCGGGTCAACCGGTTCGCCTCCAACGTCGGTCGCCTCCACCTGCGCCGGCAGGTGCCGGACCCGGCGCTGCGGGAGAAGCTCACGCCGAACTTCGTCATGGGATGCAAGCGGGTGCTGCTCTCCAACAACTACTACCCGGCGCTCAGCCGGTCCAATGTGGACGTCGTGACCGAGTCGATCCAGGAGGTCCGGCCGGACGGGGTGGTCACGGCCGACGGGGTGGAGCACCCGGCCAACGTGATCATCTTCGGTACCGGGTTCCACGTGACCGATCCACCGATCACCGGCCTGATCCGCGGCCGCGACGGCCGGAGCCTGGCCGACGTGTGGCAGCCGACCATGCGCGCCCACCGGGGCACGATGGTGTCCGGCTTCCCGAACATGTTCGTCCTGCTGGGCCCCAACACCGGGCTCGGACACACCTCGGTCGTGCTGATGATCGAGAGCCAGGTGCGCTACCTGCTCGGGGCGCTGGCCTACCAGCGCCGGTCCGGCGTGGCGGCGCTCGAGCCGTCGACGCAGGCGCAGGACCGCGACGCGGCCCAGGTCGACGCGAAGATGGCCGGCACGGTGTGGATGCGCGGCGGCTGCCGCAGCTGGTACCTCGACGCCACCGGGCGCAACTCGACCCTGTGGCCCGGCTTCGCCACGTCGTACCGCCTGCGCCTGCGCAGGTTCCGCCCGGCCGACCACGTCGTCGTCACGCCGCGGCCCACGCCCCGACCGGTAGGAGCGCCCGCATGACGCCGCTGAAGGGCCGGACCGTGCTGGTGACCGGTGCCGCCCGGGGCATCGGTGCCGAAGTGGCCCGGCAGGCGGCCGCCCGCGGCGCGCGCGTGGCCCTGGTCGGCCTCGAACCGGACCGGCTGCGCGAGGTGTGCGGAACGCTACCGGGGACCGGTCATTGCTGGCACACCGCGGACGTGACCGAGCAGGCCGCCCTCGACGACGCCGTACGGCAGGTCGTCGCCGACACCGGTGGGGTTGACGTCGTGGTGGCGAACGCCGGCGTGGCCAACATCGGCACGATCAACGGCGGTGACACCGAGTCGCTGGTACGCACGATCAACGTGAACCTGATCGGCGTGGTCCGCACCGTCGGGGCGACCATCCCGTACGTACGCCAGCGGCGCGGCTACTACCTGCTGCTGTCGTCGGCGGCGGCGTTCACCGCGCTGCCCGGGATGGCGGCGTACGCCGCGTCCAAGGCCGGGGTGGAGCAGTTCGGCAACGTGCTGCGGCTGGAGACGGCCGGGCTGGGCGTGGCCGTCGGCACCGCGCACCCGATCTGGATCGACACCGACCTCGTCCGCGACATCCAGCACGACCTGCCGTCGTTCCGGGAGGCGCTCGCCCGCCTACCCTGGCCGCTGGGCACGACCGTGTCCGTGCAACGGTGCGCCGGGGCGATCGTGCGCGGCATCGAGCGGCGCCGGCGCCGCGTCTACGTGCCGCGGGTCATCGGCGGCGTACAGGCCATCCGGTCGGTGTTCACCACTGCTCCGGTCGAGGCAGTCCTGAAGCGGTACGCCGCCGACGCCGTACCGCGGATGGAGGAGGAGGTCCGTGCGCTGGGTCGATCGTTCGGATCGAACTCGGCGGGGTTCCTGCACAGTGAGGAGAAACCGTGACGCCCAACCACCACCGCGCCGGCACCGGGCAGCCCCTGGTTCTCCTGCACGGCCTCGGACATCGTTGGCAGGCCTGGTCTCCGGTACTGTCCACATTGGCCGAACACCACGACGTGATCGCCATGGACCTGCCCGGCTTCGGCGAGTCGCCGGTGCCGTCCGGTGGGATGCCGATCGGGATGCGAGCCACCGTGACCGCCCTGGCCACGGCGCTCGAGGAGATGGGCCTGTCCCGGCCGCATGTGGCCGGGAACAGCCTGGGCGGCGCGATCGCGCTCGAACTCGCCACCGCCGGTCTCGTCGCCTCGGCGACCGCGTTCTCGCCGGCCGGCTTCTACACCGAGGCTGAGGGGCGGCGGGCGGTCAGGATCCTCGGGACCATGCGAGCGACCACGTTTCAGCCGACCGTGCTGCTGCGGGCCTCGCTGCGATCGCCGATGGTGAAGGCCCGCTCGTTCGGCCCGCTGGTCGTCCACACCGACCGGCTGAGCCACGAACGAGCGGTCGGGGACGCGCTCGCCCTGCGCCGTGGCTCAGGTTTCCGGTCCGTCGTGCGGTCCGCCAGGGAGTACTCGTTCGAGGGCTCGCCGGAGGTACCGGTCACCGTCGCCTGGGGTTCGAAGGACCACATCCTGCAGCCGCACCAGGCGGAGCGCGCCCGGGAGCGCCTGCCGAAGGCCCGCCACGTCGACCTGCCGGGCTGCGGTCACGTCCCGATGAGTGACGAACCGGAACTGGTCGCCCGCCTCGTTCTGGAGACCACCGGAGCGGTCGCCACCACCTGACATAAGATCTTGAGTCTGGCGTACCGGATCGTTCGGCCAGACTCCATGATCTTCTAGCGATACCGGACGATGTCCTCCCGCTGCCCACAGTCCAGCAGCGCACAGTAGAGCGTCAGCCGCTGACCAGGGTCGGAGACGTCGAACTCGCTAGGCCCGGACCAGGCAAGCCGAACCGGGAGCGAGACCCGACCGTCCGCCGGGCCCGCCAACTGCGACAGCGACGACGGCACGCGGTCCGACACACCGATGAGGCGCGACGGCAGAGCTCCGGCGGTGTTCACCACGCCAGTATTCCGCATCCCACCGCGGCCCGTTCTCCGCCGCGCGGGGGTAGTGGCGACGTCCGGTCCGGCGGGGCCTAGTCTCGTAGGACTGTGACCGCCAGGACGTTCCATGCCCGCCGGGGCCGGCTGAGCGAGCAGCGCCTGGCGACGCTGCGCGAGCTGGGGCCCCGATTCGCGGTGCCGGTCGACGACGAGCCGGTCGACCTGGCCGACCTGTTCGGGCGGCGGGCGCCGGTGGTGCTGGAGATCGGCTCCGGGATGGGCGACGCGACCGCGGAGATGGCGGCCGCCGACCCAGGCCGGGACTACCTCGCGGTCGAGGTCCACACGGCGGGGGTCGCCGACCTGCTCGGCCGCGTCGAGGCGCAGGGGCTCACCAACGTACGGGTGGCCACCGGGGACGCGATGCACCTCGTTGCGGCGCAGCTGCCGCCGGCCTGCCTCACCGCTGTACACGTGTTCTTTCCTGATCCGTGGCCGAAGAGTCGGCACCACAAGCGCCGTCTGATCAGGCCGGACCGGGTGGCGCTGCTCCGCGAGACGCTTCGACCGGGCGGGACGCTGCACTGCGCGACCGACGAGCCGGACTACGCGGAGGCGATGCTGGAGGCCCTGCGAGCCGACCCACAACTGTCCACTGTGTACGAAGGGTTCGCCCCGCGGCCGTCCTGGCGACCGGTCACCCTGTACGAGCGCCGCGCGATCGCCGCCGGCCGGACCGTCTTCGACCTGGAGTTCCGCCGTGACGCTGGTTGACCGGGTGGTCGAGGGCGCGGGCCCCGACGAGGTGTTCGAGGCGTTCGAGGGCTGGGCCGGCGTGCAGGGCCTGCGCCTGTACGAGCACCAGGAGGAGGCGCTGATCGAGCTCGTCTCCGGCGCGAACGTCATCCTGTCCACACCCACCGGCTCCGGCAAGAGCCTGGTCGCGACGGGCGCCCACTTCGCGGCGTTGAGCGCCGGTCAGCGTACGTTCTACACCGCGCCCATCAAGGCTTTGGTGTCGGAGAAGTTCTTCGCCCTCTGCGACGCGTTCGGGCCGGCCTCCGTCGGCATGCTCACCGGTGACGCCAGCGTGAACGCCGACGCGCCGATCATCTGCGCCACCGCCGAGATCCTGGCCAATATCGCCCTCCGCGACGGCGCCGAGGCCGATGTCGGTCAGGTCGTGATGGACGAGTTCCATTTCTATGCCGACCCGGAGCGGGGCTGGGCCTGGCAGGTGCCGCTCATCGAGCTGCCGCGGGCGCAGTTCCTGCTCATGTCGGCCACGCTCGGCGACGTGAGCCGGTTCGTGGACGACCTGACCCGGCGGACCGGCCGGTCCACCGCGGTGGTCAGCTCGGTGCACCGCCCGGTACCGCTGGTGTTCAGCTACGCCACCACGCCGCTGCACGAGACGCTCGAGGAGCTCCTCAGCACCCACCAGGCACCGGTGTACGTCGTGCACTTCACCCAGGCCGCGGCGCTGGAGCGGGCGCAGGCGTTGACAAGCGTGAATGTGGCGACGCGGGCCGAGCGGGACGCGATCGCCGAAGCGATTGGCAACTTCCGGTTCACCGCTGGCTTCGGCCGGACCCTGTCCCGGTTGGTACGGCACGGAATCGGCGTCCACCACGCCGGCATGCTGCCCAAGTACCGCCGCTTGGTCGAGACCCTCGCCCAGGCCGGGCTGCTCAAGGTGATCTGCGGAACCGACACCCTCGGCGTCGGCATCAACGTGCCCATCCGGACCGTGCTCTTCACCGGACTGTCCAAATTCGACGGTACGAGGACACGGCTGTTGCAGGCGCGGGAGTTCCACCAGATCGCCGGCCGGGCCGGGCGGGCCGGGTTCGACACCATCGGCACGGTCGTGGTGCAGGCGCCGGAGCACGTCATCGAGAATGAGCGGGCGCTGGCCAAGGCCGGCGACGACGAGCGCAAGCGGCGGCGAGTGGTCCGCAAGAAGCCGCCCGAGGGGTCGATCGGGTGGGGGCAGCCGACGTTTGATCGGCTCAGCACGGCCGAGCCGGAGCCGCTCACCTCGACCTTCCGGGTCAGCCACGCCATGCTGCTCAACGTGATCGGCCGGCCGGGCAGTGCGTTCGAGGCCATGCGCCATCTGCTCACCGACAACCACGAGGACCGGGCCGCCCAACGTAAGCACATCCGGCGGGCGGTCGCGATCTACCGCGCGCTGCTCGCCGGGGGAGTCGTGGAACGCCTGCCGGAGCCGGACGGCCAGGGTCGGGAGGTCCGCCTCACCGTCGACCTGCAGCTCGACTTCGCGCTGAACCAGCCGCTGTCACCGTTCGCGCTCGCGGCGATCGAGCTGCTCGACCGGGACGCGCCCAGCTACGCCCTCGACGTCGTCTCGGTTATTGAGTCCACACTGGACGATCCTCGGCCGGTCCTGTCCGCCCAGCAGTTCAAGGCGCGGGGCGAGGCGGTGGCCGAGATGAAGGCCGACGGCATCGAGTACGAGCAGCGCCTCGAACTCCTGGAGGAGGTCACCCATCCACGGCCGCTGGTCGAGTTGCTCGACGCCGCCTACGAGATGTACCGACGGGGCCACCCGTGGGTGGCCGACCACGAGCTGGCGCCCAAGTCGGTCGTCCGGGACATGTACGAGCGGGGGATGACGTTCGTCGAGTTCGTCTCGTACTACTCGTTGTCGCGCTCCGAGGGTCTGGTGCTGCGCTACCTGGCCGACGCGTACCGGGCGCTGCGCCAGAGTGTGCCCGAGGAGGCGAAGACCGAGGAGCTGGCTGACCTGATCGAGTGGCTGGGTGAGCTGGTGCGCCAGGTCGACTCCAGCCTGCTCGACGAGTGGGAGCGGCTGCGCAACCCGACCGACGAACCCGTTGCGCAGCAGCGCCCCGCGGACGTGACGACCAACGAGCGGGCGTTCCGGGTGCTGGTCCGCAACGCGATGTTCCGGCGGGTGAGCCTGGCCGCGCAGCGCCGCTACGCCGAGCTGGGCGAGCTCGACGCGGAGTCCGGCTGGGACGCCGAGGCGTGGGCCGCGGCGCTGGACGAGTACTTCGAGTCCTATGTGGACATCGGCATCGGTCCGGACGCCCGCGGCCCGGACCTGTTGCACATCACGGCCGGGCCGGCCACGTGGACGGTGCGCCAGGTCTTCGACGACCCAGAGGGCGACCACGACTGGGGGATCAGCGCGGAGATCGACCTCGCCGCCTCCAACGAGCAGGGCGTGGCCGTCGTGCGCGTCACCGCGGTCGGGCCGGCCTAGGAGTCGAACTCGCCGAGCTTGACCCCGGCGATGAAGTCGGTCCAGGCCCGTCGCCCGAAGACAAGCACTCCTCCCGCCGGGTCGTTCGAATCGCGGACGCCGACCCGGTCGTCCACCGACAACCACTCCAGGCAACTGCTCGACCCGTCCGGGCTGTGGCTGCTCTTGCGCCAGTGCGCCTCGGCCCACCCGGGGCCGGCGTCCGGAGACGGGTCGGGGTCCGGGGCGGCCATGCAACCTCCAGGGGCTGGCGCCGGGTGGAGATGCGGTCCGTTCGCCCGGCGAGGGTGTCGGGCGCCGCACCGCGCCGGTGTTTTCCAACGTTAACAGGGAGCGTTATCGCGCACGGTACAGCGAGCCCGTCGATTCATTTTCGTTGTCCCGGCGGTCAGCTTAGTGCAATCGGCTCTTTGAGAAAAGCCTATGGACATCGTGACTCAGCCGACCGATATTAGATGTGAGCTATGGGGACTTCCGCACCGGTCCGTTCGGATGGAACCGCTCATATGCGGGGTTCCCGCAAGCGCGCTGGGAGGCGTGGATAGAACGTGGAGAGTCCGTTAAGACCCGAATTACGCGACGATCGCGGAGCTGAATCACCGGCAATTCGAGTCTTTTATCCGTTGCACGAGGGGGTTCTGATCACCGACACGTGGTTCTGCGCCGGCGGGGTCCGGTTCGCGGTCGCGGACATGGACAACTTGTGGGAGCGCAACGGTCACATCCAGCAGGCCCGCCGGGCCGCGCTCGAGGTGATCGTGGCCGAGGCGCTGCTCGTCCTCGCCGTCGTCGGCATCATGACGACGGTCCGGGGGCCGTCGACGTTCCTGTACGGCCTGGCCGGTCTGGACCTGGGGCTCGCCTTCGCGCTGGCCGGTGCTAGTGCGCTGCGTTGGCCGCGGCCGCTTGAGTTGTGGGCGAGCTACCGGGGCCAGCAGCTAAGGGTGTACGCGACCACCGATCCGGTGGAGTTCGGGAAGGTAGCCCGGGCGGCCAAGCGGGCCGTCAACCACTACCGCGATCCGGAGGACTAAGCGAGGTCCTTCGCCATCTCGTAGATCTTGTCGACGGCAGCGCGGCCGTCCAGCGATATCTTGGCCATCCGGTCGAGACTCTCCCCGTACTGCTGGATGAGCGGCTGATCGTCGCGAAGAAGAACCTGACCCTTGGGGTGTTCGAAATAGAGCACGGTCGGGTCCAGTGCGGCGGCGAACTCCATGATGTGGAATGAGCCCGTCATCCCCATATGTGGGCCGGCGGCGAATGGCAGCACATAGATGGAGATGGCGGGGTGGTCCTGCAGCTCGGCCAGGTGCTCGAGTTGAGCCTTCATCGTCTGGCCGCCGCCGACCGGACGCCGCAGGGCCGCCTCGTCGAGAACGACCTGGAACGGCGTGGGGTCGTCGCGCCCGAGGACCTCCTCGTGCCGCTTGAGCCGGATCTCGATCATCGCGTCGATGGTCGCCACCGGCACCGGAACCGGTGACAGCGCCTGCATGATCTCGCGCATGTACGGCTCGGTCTGCAGCAGGCCGGGCACGATCGTGCCCTGGTACTGCCGCAGGTGGCTCGCGTCCGCCTCGAATCCGATGAACTCCTGGTACGCCGGGTTGAGGTAGTGCTTGTACTTGTCCCACCAGCGGCGTTCGCGGGCCCGCCGGGCCAGGCTGACCAACTGGTCGACCTGCTGGTCGGCGGCCTTGTAGATGCCGAGCAGAGCGCGGACGTCGGTGACCGAGATCCCGACGGCCCCGGTCTCCACACGGGTCAGCTTCGACACTGACCAGTCCAGCTTCTCGGCGACGAAGGCCTGCGCCAGGCCTGCCTCTTCGCGCAGCTGGCGCAGCTCAGTGCGCAGCCGGCGACGATTCGTGGACGGTCCAGGGAGATCAGGCATCGGTGGACTCTCCTGCAAGCGCGGTGTTGCCGGTTTCGGCCTGGAGGGGAGGGCTCAAGCCGATCGGCGGCGGCTTCTGTCACTATGGAGACATGTGGGTCGCAGCGGCCTGAACGCCCCTGAAGGGAGCGGTACACCGAGCCGTTTGCATGTTGCAGATCACATTAGGCTATCGAAAAAGACCACGGTCGGTCAATCCATCACACCCGATCCATTACGCACCGTGATCGCCGACCCGGTCGATCGCTCGCCGCAACGAGGTCAGATGGTACGGCCGGACCCGGCAGCAGCCACCGACCAGCCGTGCGCCGGCGGCGATCCAGCGGTCGCCGTCCAGCTCGCCGACGTCCTCCGGCCCGGTCCACCGCCGCGCTCGCGCGTCCCAGGCCTCGCCGCTGTTCGGGTACACCACCACGGGCTTGCCGGCGCGAGAGCTTGCCGAGCGGCCGTCAGCCAGGGCGGCTGCGGCGACCGGCACCGCGGCGGTGGCGTCGGCCGGGCTCGAGCAGTTCACCCCGACCGCGAGCACGCCGTCGGCCGCCCCGGCCAGGGCGAACGCGTCCGGCAGCGGCTGACCGGCGCTGGTCCGTCCACCCGCGACGGTGAAGGAGAGCCAGGCCGGTACGCCGAGGCCGTCCAGGGCCAGCAGGATGGCCTCGGCC
>Ga0068864_100003831_pt1 | contig 12399 bp, 9 predicted proteins | sample KBSSwiS72_FD_66586 | JGI IMG/M metagenome (GOLD analysis project Ga0068864, IMG submission 66586) | Switchgrass rhizosphere microbial communities from Kellogg Biological Station, Michigan, USA - KBS Switchgrass S7-2 | ecosystem: Host-associated > Plants > Roots > Rhizosphere > Soil ...
GCCAGATGATCGACATCAAGAACGTCTCCAAGTGGTACGGTTCCTTCCAGGTGCTGACCGACAACACGACCTCGATCCAGAAGGGCGAGGTGGTCGTCGTCTGCGGCCCGTCGGGGTCGGGCAAGTCGACGCTGATCAAGACCGTCAATGCGCTCGAGCCGTTCCAGAAGGGCGACATCGTCGTCGACGGCATCTCTCTCTCGGACCCGAAGACCAACCTGCCGAAGCTGCGCTCGCGCGTCGGCATGGTGTTCCAGCACTTCGAGCTGTTCCCGCACCTGACCGTCACCGAAAACCTGACGCTGGCGCAGATCAAGGTGCTCGGCCGCTCGCAGGACGACGCCAAGACGCGCGGGCTGAAGATGCTCGACCGCGTCGGCCTGATGGTGCACAAGGACAAGTACCCGGGCCAGCTCTCGGGCGGTCAGCAGCAGCGGGTCGCGATCGCGCGCGCGCTCAGCATGGACCCGATCGTCATGCTGTTCGACGAGCCGACCTCGGCGCTCGATCCCGAGATGGTCGGCGAGGTGCTCGACGTGATGGTGCTGCTCGCCAAGGAAGGGATGACGATGATGGTCGTCACCCACGAGATGGGCTTCGCACGCAAGGTCAGCCACCGGGTCATCTTCATGGACGCGGGCAAGATCGTCGAGGACTGCTCGCGCGAGGACTTCTTCGGCAATCCCGACGCGCGCTCGCCGCGCGCCAAGGACTTCCTCTCCAAGATCCTGCAGCACTGAGCGAAGGCGCGCCAAGACGCGAGCGCTGCTCAGCCGTCGCCTTGGGCGATCGCCCGAGTGCGCAGCGGCGATGGGACAATCGCCCCATGCCCGCCGAGCTGACCATCGTTCGCCCCGACGACTGGCATCTGCACGTGCGCGACGGCGCCGCGCTGCGCGCCGTTGTCCCGCACAGCGCGCGCCAGTTCGGGCGCGCCATCGTCATGCCGAACCTGCGACCGCCGATCGTGACGGTCGAGCAGGCGCTCGCCTACCGCGATCGGGTGCTCGCGGCGGTGCCCGAGGGCGTCGCCTTCGAGCCGCTGATGACGCTCTATCTCACCGACGCGACGCCGCCGACCGAGATGAGCCGGGCGCGCGAGGCCGGCGTGGTCGCGATCAAGCTCTACCCGGCCGGGGCGACGACCAACAGCGACGCCGGAGTCACCGATCTGCGCAAGGTCGCGGCGACGCTCGCCGCAGCCGAGAAGGAAGGCATCGTCCTGCTCGTCCACGGCGAGGTCACCGATCCCGACGTCGACGTGTTCGATCGCGAGGCGGTCTTCATCGAGCGCCACCTGCTCGCGCTGCGGCGTGACTTTCCGGGACTGAAGATCGTCCTCGAGCACATCACGACCAGCGAAGGCGCGCAGTACGTTGCCGAGGCCGGCGCGAACACGGCGGCGACGATCACCGCGCACCATCTGCTCTACAACCGCAACGCTATCTTCAGCGGCGGGCTCAGGCCGCACTACTACTGTCTGCCGGTGCTGAAACGCGAGCGCCATCGGCGGGCTCTGGTGGCCGCGGCGACTTCGGGCAGCGGGCGTTTCTTCCTTGGCACCGACAGCGCGCCGCATCCGGCGACATTGAAGGAGCATGCAAGCGGCTGTGCCGGCTGCTACACCGCGTTCAGCGCGCTCGAGCTCTACGCCGAGGCGTTCGAGGCCGCCGGCGCGCTCGACCAACTCGAGCAGTTCGCCAGCCGCGCCGGCCCGGCGTTCTACGGCCTGCCACTCAATGACGGCACCGTCACCTTGCGAAAGCTCGCCTGGACGCTGCCCGAGGCGCTGCCTTTCGGCGACGCCGAGCTCAAGCCGCTGCGCGGTGGCGAAACCCTCACCTGGCGGCTAGTCGCCTGATCTTTCCGCGCGAGGACCCGATGATCGACAAGCCGCCCCGCATCGCCCTCCTGATCGATGCCGACAACTCGCCGTCGGCCAAGATCGGCCTGATCCTGAACGAGCTCTCGACCTACGGCGAGACCAGCATCCGCCGCGCCTACGGCAACTGGAAGAAGCAGGAGCTGCGCGGCTGGGAGGAACTGCTGCACGAGCACGCGATCCGGCCGATGCAGCAGTTCGATTACTCCAAGGGCAAGAACGCGAGCGACATGGCGATGGTCATCGACGCGCTCGACCTCCTCTATTCGGATCGCCCGGAGGCGTTCGGCATCGTTTCGTCGGACGCCGACTTCACGCCGCTCGTGATGTACCTGCGCGCCAAGGGCGCCGCGGTCTACGGCTTCGGTGGCCAGAAGACCCCCGAGCCCTTCGTCAATGCCTGTTCGCGCTTCCTCTATCTCGACAAGCTCGCGACGATGGCGGCCGGCACGTCGGTCGACATCGACACCGGCGACCTGGCGCGCGACGACGCGGCGGCCGCGCCGCTGCGTGTGCCGACCGCCAAGCTGCGCCGCGACGCCAAGCTGGTCGACCTGCTGCGCAACGCCGTCGAGGCGGCAGCGGGCGAGAGCGGCTGGGCACGCGTCGGCGCGGTCGGCCAGCAGATCGGCAACCAGGCCTCGTTCGACCCGCGCAATTACGGCTACGCGACGTTGACCAAGCTGCTCAAGGCGACCGACCTGTTTCAGCTCGATAAGGAAGGCACCTCGGAGGTCTCGGTGCGCGACATTCGCCAGGCGCGTCTCGCCAAGGCCTGAGCGACCGGCCAAGAAAAAGGCGACTCCGAGGAGTCGCCTTTCATTCGTCGGCGCTGCGGGCAGCGCGTCAGACCCGCCGGTCGGCGGGCCGAAGACGATTACGGCTTCTGCTTGCCGCCTTCCTTGGTCATGGCATCGCCCTTCGGCTCCATGTTGCCCGACTTGATATCGGCTTGGGTGGTGGCCTTGCGCGCTTCCTTGGTCGTGGTCGACGTCTTCGGAGGAGCGCCCTTGCCTTCCTTGGTCATCGCGTCGCCGGTGGCGTTGAGTTGGCCGGACTTGGCTTCGGCCTTGGTGGTGGCCTTGCGCGCGTCGCGGGTCGTGTCCGACTTGGTCGAAGGCTGGCCGCCGCCTTCCTTGGTCATGGCATCACCCTGGGGCGCCTTGTTGGCCGCCTTGGCCTCCGCCTTCACTTCGGCGCGGGTCGGCGACGAAGCGGACTGCGCCAAAGCGCCTTGCGAAAACACGGCGATCGCCGCGACGACTGCGCTCAGTGCGAGTGTGGTCTTCATCGAGTAACTCCTGATCTATTGCGTTGAAAGGAAGGGGGCCTTCATGGATCGCCGCTCCAGCCGATACAAAAGTGTCGAGAGCGAGACCTGACATGAAAACGCGACAACACCGGATCGGTTGACGCGAGCGAGAGCGGCGCTCATGGCCCCGCAGGCGGGCATTTTACGCATACCCAGGGGTCCGGACAGCGGCGCGCGCCGGTTCCGTCACGGCTGTTGCGCGCAAGCCGATAATCGCGCCGTGAAGCGAGCCAGACCGCCGCGGGTCGCGTCTTCGGACGGCGCCCGAGGAAGGTCCGGACTGCACAGGGCGGCGTAGCAGCTAACGGCTGTCCACCGCGAGGTGAGGATCAGAGCAACAGAGACGAGTCGCCGTCGTCGTCGCAAGACGCAGGCAGCGGGTGAAACGGGCAATCTCTACGCGCAGCAATACCAAATAGGCCGGCGTGGGCGTGTGTTTCGGCGCGCGCCTGGAAGTGTGGCTCCGCACGAGCCGGCGGGTAGGTAGCACCGAGCCGGGCAGCGATGCCCGGCCCAGAGGAATGGCGGTCACGGGCGAAGCGTCGCAAGGCGATTCGCCTGCACAGAATCCGGCCTACCGGCTCGCTTCACTTTTTCTTGCGCGGCCGGACGCGGGTCGCCCACTACACCGGAACGGCCGCATGAATCCCGACGCACGCACCCTGTGGCAGGCCCCCAACTGGGCCCTGGCGGTGTTGCTCGCCTGCCTCGGCATGCTCGGGCCGTTCTCGATCGACGCCTACCTGCCGGCCTTCACCGGCATCGCCCGGGCGATCGGCGCGACGCCGGTCGAGATGCAGCAGACGCTGTCGGCCTACCTGTTCGGCTTCGCGATCATGAATCTGTTTCATGGGGCGCTGGCCGACAGCTTCGGCCGGCGTCCGGTCGTTCTCGCCGGACTGGTCGTGTTCACGCTCGCCTCGGCCGGTTGCGCCATGTCGGAGCACATCGGGGCACTGGTCTTCTTTCGCGCGTTGCAGGGAATGTCGGCAGGGGCGGGAATCGTCGTCTCGCGCGCGGTGATCCGCGACATGTTTCCGCCTGCCGACGCGCAGCGCGTGATGTCGCAGGTGACGATCTACTTCGGCGTCGCGCCCGCGGTCGCGCCGATGATCGGCGGCTTTCTCTTCGTCCACGCAGGCTGGCACGCCGTCTTCTGGATGCTGACGGCGCTCGGCGTCATCCTCTTCGTCGCCAACTGGAAGCTCCTGCCCGAGACACTGCACGAGACGCACAAGCAGCCGTTCAACACCAGGAACCTGCTGCGCGGCTACTGGAGCCTGGCCAGCAACCCGCGCTTCCTGATGCTGGCGCTGGCGAGCGGCATACCGTTCAACGGCATGTTCCTGTACGTCCTGTCGGCGCCGGTCTTCCTCGCCGACACGCTCGGTCTCGAGCCGGGCCAGTTCTTCTGGTTCTTCGCCCTCACCATCGCCGGCATCATGGCCGGCGCGTACCTCTCGGGGCGCATGGCAGGGCGGGTCAAGGCGACGCACCAGATCCGCTACGGCTTCGTCATCATGGCCGGCGTCGGCGCGATCAACCTGCTGCTGAACCTCCTGTTCGTCCCCCAGGCGTGGTGGGCGCTCGTGCCGATTGCCCTCTATGCGTTCGGCTGGGCGATGATGGTTCCGGTCGTGACGCTGATGGTTCTGGACCTCGTTCCCGAGCGCCGCGGCATGGCATCGTCGCTGCAGGCGTTCGTCGGCAGCAGCGCCAACGGCCTGGTGGCGGGGGCGGTGGCGCCGCTCGTCATGCATTCGGCGCTGGCGCTCGCCGCGACGTCGCTGGCGATGCTGAGCATCGGCGTGACCTCGTGGCTGTGGGTCAAGCCGCACCTGCGCGGCGCTGCACCCGCGGCTGCCGAGTCCGTGCCCGGCGCCGCCCGCCGCTGACACTTCCGATCGTCCTCGACGCGCCACAATCCCGCATGCTCGTCCTGATCATCGGCCTGGTCGTCTTCCTCGGCATCCACAGCGCCTCGATCGTCGCTCCGCACTGGCGCAGCGCCACGATCGCGCGGCTCGGCGAAAAGCCGTGGAAAGGGCTGTACTCGCTCGCCGCAGGCGTCGGCCTGGCCCTGGTCATCGTCGGCTACGGCTTGGCACGGAAAGACCCGGTCGTCCTCTACTCGCCGCCGGCGGGTCTGCGCCACTTTGCTCTGCTGTTGATGGTGCCGGTCTTTCCGCTGCTGCTGGCGACCTATTTCCCGGCGCGGATCAGCGCTGCCGCGAAGCATCCGACGCTGGTCGCGGTCAAGCTCTGGGCCGTTGCGCATCTGCTCGCCAACGGCACGCTCGCCGACCTGCTGCTGTTCGGCGGCTTCCTCGCCTGGGCGGTCGCCGACCGGATCGCCGTCAAGCGCCGTCCGGCGGCCGAAAAGCACGAGGTGCCGGGCGCACCGCCTCGGCGCGTCAACGACGCGATCGCCGTCATCGCCGGCTTGATTCTCTACGCGGTCTTCATCCTCGGCGCACACCGCTGGATCACGGGCGTGTCGCCGATCGGCTGATGCGGTTGCGGAAATTGCTGCGGCACGCCGATCACGTCTCGAGGTCAGCGGGGCGCGGAGCGTGATCTAGTAACGAACCGCTGCGAGCGCGGACCGGCAGTCGCGTGCCTTCCAAAGAGGCGGACTCCTGAGCGCCGTCTTTCACACTGCTCCGCAAGTCGTTATTTTTGAACGCGTTTTTGCTTCCCAGGAGGGTCAAAGCACCCGCGACTAAGTCCTTGATTCCATTGATTTTTGTTTTGCCGATGAATTGACCGTCCCGGGGTGCTCCGCTACAGTGGCGCAAAGTGCACTTTGGTGGGGTTTTGTGGCGAACGTTGTGTTTCAAGGCCCCGCAGCGTTGACGCTGGATGGCAAAGGCCGCATTGCCATGCCGGCGCGCCACCGCGAGCTGCTCGCCGCCATGGGCGTCAACCAGCTCACCGTCACCAAGCATCCCGAAGGCTCGTTGCTGATCTTCCCGCGGCCGGCCTGGGAGCAGTTCCGCGATCGCGTTGCGGCGCTGCCGATGGATTCGAGCGGCTGGAAGCGCGTCTTCCTCGGCAGTGCGATGGACGTCGACATCGACGCCTCGTCGCGGGTCCTGATCGCGCCCGAACTGCGTGCCGCTGCCGGGCTCGTGCGCGACGTCATGCTGCTCGGCATGGGCAGCCACTTCGAGCTGTGGGACGCCGAGCGGCATGCCGCGCACGAGGCTGCGGTGATGAAGTCGGCGCTGCCTGAATCGCTCAAGAGCTTCAGCTTCTGAATGATCGCGTCCAGCGCCCTGACGCATCAGAGCGTCCTGCTCCCCGAGGCCGTCGCTGCGCTCGTCACCGATGGCGACGGCATCTATGTCGACGCCACTTTCGGCCGCGGCGGCCATTCGAGAGCGGTGCTCGAACGGCTCTCGGAGCGCGGCCGGCTGGTCGCCTTCGATCGTGATCCCGGCGCCGTTGCCGCCGCTGCCGCCGACCCGCTGCTCGTCGCCGATCCGCGCTTCGCGATCGAGCACACCGCGTTCTCGACGATGACCGCGACCCTGGCCGCGCGCGGCATCGACTCGGTCAGCGGCGTCCTGCTCGACCTGGGCGTCTCGTCGCCGCAGATCGACGATCCGGAGCGCGGCTTCTCGTTTCGCTTCGACGGCCCGCTCGACATGCGGATGGACACGACGCGCGGCGAGAGCGCCGCCGAATTCCTGGCCCGTGCCGACGAGCGCCACATTGCGGAGGTGATACGCGACTATGGGGAAGAACGGTTTGCTCTACAGGTTGCAAAGGCGCTTGTTGCTCGGCGCGAAGGCGGGCGCCCTGTTCGAACCACAGGCGATCTTGCCGATGTCGTGGCTCGTGCGGTCAAGACCCGAGAGGCGGGCCAGAACCCTGCTACGCGCACGTTTCAGGCTCTACGGATTTTCGTCAACGCCGAGCTTGAGGAGCTCGAGCAGGCCCTGAGCGCTGCGGTCGAGGTGCTTGCTCCGGGCGGCCGGCTGGTCGTCATCAGCTTTCACTCGCTCGAGGACCGGATCGTCAAGACCTTCATCGCTCGCGAGAGCAAGAGCGTGGTCGATCGCCGGGCGCCGTTCGCCGCCGAACCGCCGCATCGCCTGCGCGCGCTCGGCCGGGTCAAGCCCGGCCCGACCGAGGCGGCGACCAATCCGCGGGCGCGTTCGGCGGTGATGCGCGTCGCCGAGCGCACCGACGTCCGCTCCGCCGAGGCCGGCCGATGACCCGGCTTAACGTGCTGCTCCTGATCGCCTTGCTGGCGAGCAGCCTCTACCTCGTCCGCGTCTCGTACGAGTCGCGGCGCTTGTTCGCCGCGCTCGACAAGGCGCAGAGCGAGGAGCGGGCACTCGACCACGACAGCGAGCGGCTCAAGACCGAGCTGCGCTCGCAGGCGACGCCGCTGCGGGTCGAACGAACCGCGCGCGAGCGTCTCGCCATGCGTGCGGCGACACCGGCGGTGACGCAGTACGTCGAGCTGCCGGGCGCAGCCGGCGCGGCCGCCTCGACGGGCATGACGGGGACGACGCGATGAGCCCGGGAATGAAGAGGGCCAACGCGAAGACGCCACGTCCGACGGTGAGCGTGAAGAGCTTCAGCTACGCGACCAGCCCGCTGCTCGCGTCGCCGACGCCGCCCTGGCGCTCGAGGCTGCTCGTCGCCGCGGTCGGCCTCGGCTTCCTGCTGCTGCTCGGTCGCGCCGTCTACGTCCAGATCATCGAAGCGCCGTTCTTCCTGCGCCAGGGCGAGATCCGCTACGGCCACACGATCGAGCTGCCGGCGAGTCGCGGCCGGATCGTCGACCGCAACGGCCTGATCCTCGCCGCCAGCATTCCGGCGCCGTCGATCTGGGCGATCCCGAAAGATCTTGAGGGCGATGCCCGCTCGCGCGCCAAGCTGGCGACGCTGCTCGACATGACGAGCGCGGCGCTCGAGGCGCGCCTGGCCGACAACCCGAACTTCGTCTGGCTGCGCCGGCAGGTCGACGACGGCGTCGCCAAGGCGGTGAAGAGCCTCGCCATCAAGGGCATCCACGAAGTGCGCGAGTACAAGCGCAAGTACCCCGAGGGCGAGGCCGCGGCACACGTGGTCGGCTTCAACAACGTCGAGGACCGCGGCCAGGAAGGCGTCGAGCTCGCGTTCCAGAAGGAGCTCGCCGGCCGTGACGGCACGCGCCGCGTCATCAAGGACCGGCTCGGCCGCGTGATCGAGGACGTCGGCGACAGCGTTGCCCCGGTCGAGGGCCAGGACATCGGCCTGGCGATCGATTCGAAGGTCCAGTTCTTCGCCTACCAGCGCATTCGCGACGCGGTCGCCGCCAACAAGGCCAAGGCCGGCAGCGTCGTCGTCCTCGACGCGCAGACCGGCGAAGTGCTGGCGCTGGCGAACTTCCCGAGCTATTCGCCGTCGGACCGGAAGAACCTGACCGGGGCGCAGCTGCGCAATCGCGCCCTGACCGACACCTTCGAGCCCGGCTCGACGATGAAGCCTTTCGTCGCCGCGTGGGCGCTCGAGACCGGCCGCGTCACGCCGACGACCGTGATCCAGACCGCGCCCGGCAAGATGACGCTGACCGGCTCGACCATCACCGACTCGCATCCGCACGGCAACCTGACCGTCACCGAGGTGATCCAGAAGTCGAGCAACGTCGGCGCCGTGCGGATGGCGATGACCTTCACGCCGCGCGAGATGTGGGAGCTCTACAGCTCGGTCGGCTTCGGCCAGAAGCCGCAGCTCGGCTTTCCTGGAGTCGTCACCGGGCGTCTCCGTCCGTACAAGACGTGGCGGCCGATCGAGCAGGCGACGATGAGCTACGGCTACGGCCTGTCGGCGTCGCTGTTCCAAATCGCTCATGCGTACACCGTGTTCGCGCACGACGGCGAGCTGATCCCGGTGACGATCACGCGGCCGCTCGGTGCGACCCTCAACCCGCCCGTGGCCGGCATCCGTGTCCTCTCGCCCAAGACCGCCGCCAGCGTGCGCGACATGCTCCATCTCGTCACGCTGCCGGGCGGCACCGCGCCCAAGGCGCAGGTGATGGGCTACTCGGTCGGCGGCAAGAGCGGCACCGCGTACAAGCAGGAGGGCGCGAGCTACGCGACCAAGAAGTACCGCGCCTGGTTCGTCGGCATGGCGCCGATCGCCCATCCGCGGATCATCGTCGCGGTGATGGTCGACGAGCCGACAGCGGGCAAGTACTTCGGCGGCGACGTCGCCGCGCCGGTGTTCAGCGAGGTCGTGCAGCAGACGCTGCGCATGATGGGCGTTCAGCCCGACCTCGACGTCAAGCCGCAGATCGTCTCGCGCGATCTGCCGGCCGAAGAGGAGAGCTTCTAGTGGCCGACGCCGGCAACGCCGGGATGGCGCGCCTCAAGTCGCGCGCCGCGGCGCACGCCTGGCTGGCGCTGCGCCAGGCCGGGGCACTCGGCGCGGACAGTCGCCGCATTCAGCCCGGCGACGCCTTCGTCGCCTGGCCGGGCCACGCCAGCGACGGTCGCCGCTTCGTCGCCGCCGCGCTCGATGCCGGCGCGAGTGCCTGCTTGGTCGAGGCCGAAGGCGTCGAGGAGTTCGCTTTCGACGGCGATGCGCGCATCGGCGCGCTGCGCGGCCTGAAGGCTGCGGCCGGCGACATCGCCAGCCGCTTTCTCGGCAACCCGAGCGCCGAGCTCGACGTCGTCGCCGTCACCGGCACCAACGGCAAGACCTCGACGGCGTGGTGGATCGCGCAGGCGCTGGCCGCGCTCGGCCGACGCTGCGGCGTGATCGGCACGCTCGGGATCGGAGAACCGCCGCGCTCGCCGGAGGGAGAACCGCCGAGCGCGGCAGGCGGCGATCCGCCCGAGCTGGTCTCGACCGGCCTGACGACTCCCGATCCGATCACGCTGCAGAACGCGCTGCGCGATTTCGTCGATCGCGGCTTCGCGGCTTGCGCGATCGAGGCCTCGTCGATCGGCATCGCCGAGCACCGTCTCGCCGGCACCCAGGTCGCGGTGGCGGTGTTCACCAACTTCAGCCAGGACCATCTCGACTATCACGGCGACATGCGCGCCTACTGGCAGGCCAAGGCGCAGCTGTTCGCCTGGCCCGGCTTGAAGGGCGCGGTCGTCAACGTCGACGATGCCCAGGGCATCGAACTCGCCGCCTCGCTCGCCAGCGGCGCCGTCGACTGCTGGACGGTTTCGACGCGCGTCGAGCCGGCGCGGCTGCATGCGGCGAACGTTCGCCACGGCCGAGCCGGCTTAGCCTTCGACGTCGTCGAGGGCGCGGACCGGATCGCGGTCGCGACGCCGATGATCGGCGACTACAACGTTGCCAACCTGCTCGGCGTCATCGGCGTGCTGCGCGCCATGGGGATAACGCTTGCCGACGCCGGCGCGGCATGCGCGGCGCTGACGCCGGTGCGCGGCCGGATGGAGCGGGTGCGGATCGACGGCGCCGACGCTGCCGCGTTGCCCGAGGTCGTCGTCGACTACGCGCACACGCCCGACGCGCTCGACAAGGCGCTGGCCGCGCTCCTGCCGCTGGCCAAGGAGCGCGGTGGCGTGCTCTGGTGCGTGTTCGGCTGCGGCGGCAATCGCGATCCGGCGAAGCGACCGTTGATGGCGGCGATCGCCTGCCGGCTCGCCGGCCACGTCGTCGTCACCAGCGACAACCCGCGCCTCGAGCCTCCCGACCTGATCCTGGCGCAGATCCTGGTCGGCGCGATCGGTCACGACGAGGTCGACGTGATCGAGAACCGTGCCGAGGCGATCCGCCACGCCGTCGCCTCGGCGGCGCCGAGCGACGTCGTCCTCATCGCCGGCAAGGGCCACGAGGATTACCAGGAGATTGCCGGCGCGCGCTTCCCGTTCTCCGACGTGCGCCAGGCGGCGGCTGCGCTCAAGGTGCGCGCGTCGGACGCCGAGCCCGTCGGTGGCGAACCTACGCCCACGCAGGGGCCTTCGACGACGACGATGATGACGCTCGGCGACGTGGTGCGGATGCTGCCCGGCGCGGTCCTCGTCGGCGATCCGGCGACGCCGATCGCGCGCGTCCACAGCGACACCCGCAGCCTCGCGCCGGGCGATCTTTTCGTCGCCCTGCGCGGCGAGCGCTTCGACGCCAACGACTACCTCGCGCAGGCCGGGGCCGGCGGCGCCGCGGCGGTCCTGTGCGAGCGAGGCATCGAGAGCGCGGGCCTGCCCGGACTGGTTGTCGCCGACGCGCGCGTCGCGCTCGGCGAGCTCGCCGCGGCGTGGCGACGCCGCTTCGCGTTGCCGCTCGTCGCCGTCGCCGGCAGCAACGGCAAGACGACGGTGACGCAGATGATCGCGTCGATCCTGCGCGCCTGGCTCGGCCATGCGGCGTTCGCGACCGAAGGCAACTTCAACAACGACATCGGCGTGCCCCTGACCCTGCTACGACTGCGCCCGTGGCACCGTGCCGGCGTGGTCGAGCTCGGCATGAACCATCCCGGCGAGATCGCGCGCCTGGCGGCGATCGCCGCGCCGACGATCGCGCTGGTCAACAACGCCCAGCGCGAGCACCTCGAGTTCATGAGCAGCGTCGACGCCGTCGCACGCGAGAACGGTGCGGCGATCGGCGCGCTCGCCGGCGACGGCATCGCCGTCTTCCCGAGCGACGACGCGCATGCGCCGACCTGGCGCGAGATCGCCGGAAAGCGGCGCGTGCTCGGCTTCGCGCTCAATGCGCCGGCCGACATCTCGGGCACGGCCACCTGGCACCGCGACCACTGGGCGGTGACGATGCAGACACCGGCCGGCGCAGCGAGTTTCGCCTTGCGTGTCGCCGGCGCGCACAACGTCCGCAACGCCCTTGCCGCGAGCGCCGCGGCCCTGGCGGCGGCAGCGCCGCTCGACAGCGTCATCCGCGGCCTCGAAGGCTTCGTCGCCGTGCGCGGCCGCTCGCAGGCCAAGCGCATCGCCCTCGGCGGCGTCGCGGTCACGCTGATCGACGACACCTACAACGCCAATCCCGATTCGGTTCGGGCCGCGATCGACGTCCTCGTCGCCTTGCCGGCGCCGCGCTGGCTCGTCCTCGGCGACATGGGCGAGGTCGGCGATCAGGGGCCGGCGTTCCATCGCGAGGTCGGAGCCTACGCGAACGAGCGCGGCATCGAGACGCTCTGGGCCGCCGGCCCGGAGAGCGCGAACACGATCGCGGCGTTCGCCGGCGCGCGCGCGTTTGCCGACGTCGAGTCGCTCGTCGC
>Ga0068864_100003838_pt1 | contig 12389 bp, 9 predicted proteins | sample KBSSwiS72_FD_66586 | JGI IMG/M metagenome (GOLD analysis project Ga0068864, IMG submission 66586) | Switchgrass rhizosphere microbial communities from Kellogg Biological Station, Michigan, USA - KBS Switchgrass S7-2 | ecosystem: Host-associated > Plants > Roots > Rhizosphere > Soil ...
CTGCCCGCGGCACGCGCCGCGCTCGCCGCCGATCATTGGTTCGACGCGGTGTCGGCGATCATGACGACCGACACCGTGCCGAAGGGCGCCTCGCGCCGCATCGCGATCGATGGCGTAACGGTGACCGTCACCGGCATCGCGAAAGGCTCCGGAATGATCCATCCCGACATGGCGACGATGCTGTCGTTCATGGCGACCGACGCGCCGATCGCTGACCGCCCGCTGGCGAAGGCGACGCGCGAGATTGCAGCGGCATCATTCAATTGTGCAACCGTCGACGGCGACACGTCGACCAACGACAGCTTCGTGATCGCCGCTACGGGCAAGGCCGGAATCCCGCCGGTTTCCGACGAAGGCGATCCACGTTTCGCGGCGATTTACGACGCGCTGCTCGCGGTCGCCACCGAGCTCGCGCAGGCGATCGTTCGCGATGGAGAAGGCGCCACCAAGTTCATCACGATCTCGGTCGAGGATGGGCGTGACAGCGACGAGTGCCGGCGCGTCGCGCTGGCGATCGCGCACTCGCCCCTCGTCAAGACGGCGTTCTTCGCGTCGGATCCGAATCTCGGTCGAATCGTCTGCGCGATCGGCAATGCCGGCCTCGGGGACCTCGACCCGTCGCGCGTCTGCTTCGCGCTGGACGACGTCCTGGTCGTCGACAGTGGTGGCCGCGCTGCGTCGTACACCGAGGAGGATGGCCAGCGCGTGATGAAGAACGACGAGATCACGGTGCGCGTGCGGCTCGGTCGCGGCGATGCTTCGGCCACGGTGTGGACCTGCGATTTCTCGCACGATTACGTCAGCATCAACGCCGACTATCGAAGCTAGGCGGCGACGGTCCTCAATGCCCTCGGAGCACGACCTCGCCCATCTGCTGCAGCGCCTCGAAGCCCTCGTCGAACGGGTCGAAGGCTTGCTGCCGGCGAAGCCGCCGGCGACCGATTGGAGTGCGCACGCCTTCCGCTACCGCAAGCGCGCCGGTCGCGGACACCTCGAGGCCGTGCTGCACCCGCACTCGATCCGCCTCGACGATCTCGTCGCAATCGACGAGCAGAAGCACACGATCGACGCCAACACGCGCCAGTTCGTCGCCGGCTTGCCGGCGAACAATGTGCTCCTCACGGGCTCGCGTGGCACGGGCAAGTCGTCGCTCGTAAAGGCCATGCTGGTGAAGTACGCGCCGAAGGGGTTGCGGCTCATCGAGGTCGACAAGTCGGACCTTGTCGACCTGCCCGACATCGCCGCAGAGGTCGCCTCGCGGCGCGAGCGGTTCATCGTGTTCTGCGACGACCTGAGCTTCGATGCCGGCGAACCGGGCTACAAGGCGCTCAAGGTGATGCTCGATGGAACCATCGCAGCCGCGGCCGCGAATATGCTGATCTACGCGACGTCGAATCGCCGGCACTTGATGCCCGAGTATTTCAGCGAGAACCTCGAGACAAAACATCTGGGCGGCGAGGTCCATCCCGGCGAGTCGGTCGAGGAAAAGATCTCGCTGTCCGAGCGCTTCGGCCTTTGGGTGTCGTTCTATCCGTTCAGCCAGGACGATTATCTGGCTGCCGTCGGAGCGTGGCTGCTAGCGTTCGGCGTCGAGGCGCCGAAGACGTCACGCGACGCGGAAGCGCGTCATCACGAAGCGGTGCAGTTCGCGCTGCAGCGCGGTTCGCGCAGCGGCCGCGTCGCGTGGCAGTTTGCGCGCAGCTATGCGGGTGCTGCGGGATTGCGCGGCAAGAAGCGCAGCGCGAAGCGCGCGTGAGCGAGGGAGGCGAACCGCTGGTGCGCGTCGCCGCGGCGGTCATCGAGCGACCCGATGGACAGGTGCTGCTCGCCCAGCGACCCGCGGGCAAGGCGTACGCCGGCTACTGGGAATTTCCCGGGGGCAAGCTCGAGGACGGCGAAACGCCGCGCGACGCGCTCGACCGCGAGCTCGCCGAGGAGCTCGGCATCACCGTGCGCCGAGCCGCGCCGTGGCTCATGCAACGCTACCGCTACCCGCACGCGCACGTCGAGCTGCACTTTTTCCGCGTGCTCGATTGGACCGGCGAGCCGGTCGGGCACGATGGCCAGGAATTCACGTGGCAGGCACCGGGGCGATTCGACGTCGCACCCCTCCTGCCCGCGAACACCGTCGTGCTGCGCGCCCTCACGCTGCCGCGCATGTACGGAATCACGATGGCGGACGAGCTGGGAGAGGCCGACTTCCTGCAGCGAGCGCAGCTCGCGCTCGATCGCGGCCTGCGCTTGATCCAGTTCCGTGAAAAGACGTTGCCCATCGAACGTCAGCGCATGCTTGCATCGAAGATCGTGGCGCTCGCACGCACGCGCGGCGCGAAAGTGCTCTACAACGGCGAAGTTGCATTGGCGCGTGACTGGGGGTGCGATGGCGTTCATCTCACCGCGCGTTCGCTCGCGGCGATGACGTCGCGACCGCAGGACCTTCTCTGCGCCGCGTCATGCCACACGCGTGCCGAGATCGAGCGCGCCGGCGAGCTCCAACTCGACTTCGCGGTGCTGGGCCCGCTGTTCCCGACACCGACGCATCCCGGCGCGCAGACGCTCGGTTGGAGGAATTTCGCATCGATGGTCACCGAGACGACCGTCCCAGTGTTCGCGCTCGGCGGGCTTGGGAGCGGCGATCTCGATGATGCCGTTACGCACGGTGCGCACGGCATTGCGCTTCGTCGCGGCGCCTGGCCGGCAGTCCAGTCCCCTCAGCGGCTTTTCCCATCGTCCCCGCCGGGGTCGGAATCATCGGGTTCGGGTGCGTCGGTCGTCGGCACCCGATAGGACTCGCTGGCCCAGGCTCCGACGTCGATCATCTTGCAGCGCTCCGAGCAGAACGGCCGCCACCGCGATTGCGGCGTCCACGGAACGGGGGTTCCGCAGGTCGGGCAGGCGACGGCACGAGGTTTTGCCATCAGCCGCTCCGGGGGCATTCGACCCGCCATCTGCGCGCACAGCGCGACACCGCCGACTGCAGGACTGCGGGCGGCACCATCGTTGAGCTAGGCGCGTAGCGCATGGAAGAGCGTGCCCGGTTCCGTGCGGATCGTCGTACGGGAAGTCGTGGGTGCCATCGCCTTAACGGATACCGACGTCGACATCGAGATCATAGCTCGCGGCGCCGTTCCGCTTGCGGTCCGAGCACTCAGCACCGCGTTCTTGCGCGGCAGTCCCGTTGACCGACACGAGTCGTCGCCGCATCACACCACCGCGAACAAAAAACGGGGCGGCATCCCTGCCGCCCCGATCGCTTCTGTCGTGATACACGCGGCGCTCGCGTGCGAGGCGCCGTACTCTCCAATCACGCGGGTTATTTGCCGGGATCCGCCACGTTGTCGAACTTGTCGAACTCGACGTTCCACAGCTCGCCACCCTTCTTCTCGACGCGACGCACGTAGATCGTCTGCACGATGTCGCGTGTCTGCGGATCGATCGAGATGGGACCGCGCGGGCTCTGCGACTTCCAGCCCTTCACGACGTCCATGGCCTTGTCGGGATCGATCTTCCCGCCGGACTTCGCGATGATGTCGTAGATGAGCGCCATGCCGTCATAGGCGCCCACGGTCATGAAGTTCGCCCGGCCCGCGTTCGGCGCGACCTGCGCGTACGCGGCGAGGAACGCCTTGTTCTCGGCCGAGTCGTGCGCCGCGGAGTAATGGAACGTCGTGATCAGGCCGATCGCGTCATCGCCCATGGCGTTCAGCACGTGATCGTCCGTGACGTCGCCGGTCGCGATCGCCTTGATGCCTGCGGCCGCAAGCCCGCGCTCGTTGTACGCCTTCATCACGGCGATGCTCTGCGCGCCTGCCGGCACGAAGATGAAGACGGCATCCGGCTTCGCATCCTTGACGCGCTGGATGAAAGGACCGAAGTCCGGATTCTGCAGCGGCGTCCGGATCGACTCCTGCACCGTCCCGCCTGCGGCGGTGAAGGACTTCTTGAACGCGCCTTCGGCGTCGTTGCCCGGACCGTAGTCGGCAACCAGCGTGACGACCTTCTTGATGCCGTTCTTCGCGGCCCACGTGCCCATCGGCGCGCTGATCTGCGGCAGCGTCATCGACGTTCGCGCGATGTAGGGCGACTTCGTCGTGATGATCGACGTCGCCGCGTTGAAGATCACCATCGGCTTCTTTGCTTCGGTGGCGATGTCGGCGACGGCGAGCGCTTCCGGCGTGAGGCCGAAGCCCGCCAGGAAGTCCACTTTGTCCTGCACGACGAGCTCCTGCGCGAGGCGCTTCGCGACTTCGGGAGACGGCCCCCCAGTGTCCTTGACGATCACCTGCACCTTCTTGCCGGCGACCGTGTCGCCTTTCACTTTCTGGAACGCCTTGACGCCGGCCTCGAACTGCTTGCCATAGTCGGCAAACGGTCCGGTGAACGGCGCGATGACGCCCACCTTGATGACGTCCTGCGCTGCGGCCGGAAAGCCGACCAGCAGGGTGAGAACCAGCAATGCGGTCAGTCTTTTCATGGATTCCTCAAGGAACGGTTTTGGAATTTGAACCCGGGGCGGCGGAAGCGGCGACGTGATCTCGCGCCCAGGAGTCGCGATGCGGTGCGGGTGTTGCGGGGCGAGCGCCGTCGAGTGGAACCGACCGGCCGGACGAATTTAGCCAACGGCGACCAGGAGGTCAATTCCACGATTTGAATACTGATTATCGAAATTGTCGATACGGGCGGGGGTTGCGCCGGGCTACAGATTGCAGAACGCGAGCTCGAAATCGACGTCGTGATCGTAGACCGTGCCGCGATCCATCCCCGTGACGCCGATGAACCGGATGTTGAGCGCGTACTTGTTCGCGCTGATCTCGGGCACGCAGGGAAGATCGAGCGGAACCGTCAGTCGCAGCAATTGCGCGACCTTCGAGGTCGTGAGCATCAGCTGGAAGACGCCGCGGTACGCCGTCTGACGCGTTGCGCGGCCGTTGTCGCGAAGCAGGCGCAGGACGATCGCGAGGCCGCCGAAGATGGGCTGGAACGGCTCGATCCATCCCTTGAGGTCGTTCTGGCGCGCCGCCGGCTCGCCATTCAGCCAGTAGTGGTAGCCGGGCAGATCGAACTCGCAGACGCCGCCCGGGATCGCCGTGCGCTGCTTGATCGTCATCAGCCACTCGTTGTCGCGCAGATGAACGCCGGCCTTTCCCGTTTGCGCGAGCAGCGCCGCGCTCGCGCGGTCGATGTCGGAAAGCAGCGAATCGAGCACACGCGTCTCGATCGCGGGATTCGAGCGCAGGGGTCCCAACAGCTGCTTCTGCCGCTCGAGCTCCTGCAACAGATCGGTCTTGAGATCCGCGCGTGCGGCGACATCGGTGATCTCGAACAACACGGTCAGCGCCGCGTGATGCGCAGGCGCACCGGTCTGCGCGAGAAAGAACTGCGCGCGTTGAAAGAGATCCTCGAGCCGCATCAGCGTGCGGATGCGCTCGTTCAGCGGATGCTCGTAGCGGATCACGGAAGGCGGGCGGCGCCTTTAGTCAATCGATGCGGCATTCTGCCTCAACTCGCGAGGCAATAGCGCGCGATTTGGGCTTGTGTGTGCGCTACGTGGCCTCGTCGTCGCCGCGCGCCGAGAGCGACGTGCCGTCGGGCGGTTGCCCGCTCGACTGCGATTTCAGTTGCGACAGCTCCCGGTAACGGCGATCGAGGGCGGCGACTTGGGGTGCGATGGCGTCCTTCGCTCCTGCGTTGTCGACAACGTCGTCTGCTTGCGCCAGCCTCGCCTCGCGGGTCAATTGCGTGGCCATGATCGCGCGGACCTCGGCGGGGGCAAGGCCGCTCCGTGCGGTCACGCGTCGGACCTGCTCCTCTTCCGGGCAGTCGACCACGAGCACCCTGTCCACGGGCGTCCCACCCGTCCGCTCGAGCAGCAGCGGGACCACCAGGAGACCATAGGGGGCGGTCCACTCGCCGATCTCGCGTTGTGCGGCGGCGCGAATCAGCGGATGGAGAATCGACTCGAGCCGCGCACGGGCGACGGCGTCGGAGAACACGTGGCGGCGCAGCGCGGCACGGTCGATGGTCCCGTCCGGCCGCCGGAACGACGCCCCGAACGTCTCGAGCACCGCCTGGTACCCCGGCGCCCCGGGGGCAGTCAGCGCATGCGCGAGAGCATCGGTGTCGGTGACGGGGACGTCCATTGCCGCAAATGCATCCGCGACGGCGGATTTGCCGCTGCCGATGCCACCCGTGACGCCGATCACCAGCGGCCGCAAGGGCATCGGTAAATGACGGGCCCGCCGCCCCGCGCGCTCATCGGACCGCTTTGCTCCTCACGGGTAGTAGGTTCTCATGAGCGCCTTGCCGAAGAACAGCGCGATGGCGCCGGCGATGGCGAGATACGGGCCGAATGCCAGCGGAACGGAATGGTCGCGGCCTTTGAACACGATGAGCGTGATGCCGATGAATGCGCCCACGACGGACGACAGGAGCACGATCACCGGCAGCAACTGCCAGCCGAGCCAGGCGCCCAGCGCGGCCAGCAGCTTGAAGTCGCCGTAGCCCATCCCCTCCTTGCCGCGGATCAGCTTGAACAGCCAGTAGATCGACCACAGCGACAGATAGCCCGCGATGGCTCCGATGACCGCGTCGTGGAGCGGCGCGAACGTGCTCCACAGATTGACGATGAGCCCGCCCCACATGAGCGGCAACGTGATGCCGTCGGGCAGGAGCTGGGTGTCGAAGTCGATCATCGTGAGCGCGAGGAGCGACCACAGCAGTCCGCACGCCGCAACCCCCTGCACCGTCGGGCCGAATCGCCAGATGGCCGCCGCAGCCAGGAGGCCGCCGAGGATCTCGACCGCCGGATACCGGCCGGAGATCGGCGTCCTGCAGCCCGCGCATTTGCCGCCGAGCGCGATCCACGACACCACCGGGATGTTCTGCAGCGCCGTGATCGGCGCACCGCACTTCGGGCAAGCCGAACGGGGCACGACGAGGTTGTAGGCTTCCGCCGAAGGCACCGTCTCGCCGCGAAGCTCGGCGCATTGGGCTTCCCAGCCGCGCTCCAGCATTTTCGGGAGGCGGTGGATAACGACGTTCAGGAAGCTGCCGACGCAAAGCCCGGCCACGGCGGCAAACACTGTCGCCACGACCGGGTCCATCGCGAGCGCTGTCAGACGACGGCGCCGAGCTTGAAGATCGGCAGGTACATTGAGACGACGAGGCCGCCGATGACGACCCCGAGAAACACGATGATGATCGGCTCGAGCAGGCTCGAGAGCGCCGCCACCGCGTCGTCGACTTCACGCTCGTAGAACTCGGCAATCTTCGACAGCATGCCGTCGAGCGAGCCCGACTCCTCGCCGATCTGCGTCATCTGGATGACCATCGACGGGAAGAGCTTGGTGTTCATCATCGAGTTGGTGAGGCTCGCGCCGGTGCTGACCTCGGTCTGGATGCGCTTCGTGCCGGCCGCGAAAACGGAGTTGCCCGCCGCGCCCGCGACGGCGTCGAGTGACTCGACGAGGGGAACGCCGGCCGCGAACATCGTCGACAGCGTGCGCGTCCACCGCGCGATCGTCGCTTTCTCGAGGATCTGGCCGATCACCGGAATTTTGAGGCCCAGCCGGTCGACGGTGTAGCGAAACGCCGTGGATCGTCGGAGCATGAAGAAGAAACCGAAGACGCTGCCGACGACGATGGCCACCATCAGCCACCACCAGGTGACGAAGAAGTCGGAGATCCCCATCACGATGAGCGTCGGGGCGGGAAGGTCGGCGCCGAAACTGGTGAACACCTGCTTGAAGGCGGGGATGACCCACACCATGATCACCCACACGACGATGATGGCGACGACGATGACGGACGTCGGGTAGAAGAGGGCGGACTTGATCTTGCCCTTGATGGCCAGGATCTTTTCCTTGTAGGTCGCGAGCCGGTCGAGGATCGCGTCCAGGGTGCCGGAGGTTTCGCCCGCGCTCACGAGGTTGCAATAGAGAGGGTCGAACTGGATGGGATACTCGCGGAACGCCTGCGACAGGCTGGAGCCCGCCTCGATCCGAGCCTTGATGTCGAGCATGAGACGCGAGAACCGGGCGTTGTTGTGGCCGCGCGCGACGATGTCGAACGCCTGCAGCAGCGGCACGCCCGCGCGAAGCATCGTCGCGAGCTGCCGCGTGAAGAACGTGACGTCCTTCTCGCCGACGCGCCGTCCGCCGCGGAACGACTGCTTCTTGACCTTGGTGACGCGGATGCCCTGGCGGCGAAGGTTGGTCGTGACGACCGTCTCGGACGCCGCGCGCGTCTCGCCGCGGACCTGACGATTGTTGCGGTCGACGCCTTCCCAGACGAACGTGAATTCCTTGACGTCCCTGCGCTGCGCGGTGGTGGTTGCTGTGGCCATTGATTACCCCTCGGTTGCCTGCTGACGCCGTCACTCGTTGGTGATGGCTTCGACTTCCTCGAGCGACATGATGCCCTGCTTGACCTTGATCAGGCCCGATTGCCGCAGGTCGCGGACGCCTTCCTTCTTCGCCTGCTCGGCGATGTCGTACGCATTGCCGTTGCGCATGATGAGGAGACGCATATCGTCGCTGATCGGCATGACCTGGTAAACACCGATCCGTCCCTTGTAACCCGTGCCTTTGCAGTGATCGCAGCCCACGGGGCCGAACGGCTGCCAGGAACCGTCGACCTCCTCTTCCGAAAATCCGGCGCGCACCAGGGCCTCGGGCGGAATGTCCTTGGGCTTCTTGCACTGCGTGCAGAGCTTGCGCCCGAGCCGCTGGGCGGTGATCAGGATCACCGACGACGCAACGTTGAACGGCGCGACGCCCATGTTGAGAAGCCGCAGCAGGGTCGTCGGCGCGTCGTTGGTATGCAGCGTCGACAGCACCAGGTGGCCGGTCTGCGCCGCCTTGATCGCGATGTCGGCGGTCTCGAGGTCGCGGATTTCGCCGACCATGATGATGTCCGGGTCCTGCCGCAGGAAGGCGCGCAGCGCCACCGCGAAGGTGAGCCCCGCCTTCTCGTTCATGTTGACCTGGTTGGCGCCGGGGAGCTGGATTTCCGCCGGGTCCTCCGCCGTCGAGATGTTGACGCCGGGCTGGTTCAGGATGTTGAGGCAGGTGTAGAGCGAGACCGTCTTGCCGCTGCCGGTGGGCCCCGTCACGAGCAGCATCCCGTAGGGACGCCCGATGGCTTCGAGCAGCGCCTTCTGCTGATCGGGCTCGTAGCCCAGCGCCTCGATCCCGAGCTTGATGCCCGACGAGTCGAGGATACGCATCACGATCTTCTCGCCGAAGAGCGTCGGCAAGGTGCTCACCCGGAAGTCGATCGCTTTCGACTTCGACAGGACGATCTTCATCCGGCCGTCCTGCGGCACGCGCTTTTCCGAGATGTCGAGCTTGGAGATGACCTTGATCCGCGATGCGAGCTTGTCCTTGATGACGAGCGGAGGCTGCGCGATCTCCATCAGCACGCCGTCCAGCCGGTAGCGCACGCGGTAGAACTTCTCGTAGGGCTCGAAATGGATGTCCGAGACGCCGGCCGCAATCGCGTCGATCAGGATCTTCTGCAGGTATTTGACGACCGGCGCGTCCTCGACCTCGGAGCTCTCTTCGTCGCCGCTCCCGGCGGGCGCGCCGGAGTCGGCTTCCTGGAGGTCGATCTCCAGGTCCTCCATCGAAGAGACTTCCTTGAGGAGCGCTCCGGATGCCTCGACCAGCTTGTGGATCGATTGAGCGAGCTTGTCGCTTTCGACGACGACGGGCTCGATGACGAGATTCGTCTTGAAACGGATCTCTTCCAGCCCTTGCACGTTGGCCGGATCGGAGGTCGCGACATACAGACGATTGCCGCGCTTGTGCAGGGGCAGAACGTGCCGCGCCTGGGCAATCTTGAGATCGATCAGCTCCTTCGGAAACTGATCGGTGTCGAAGCCGGCAAGGTCGAACAACGGCACGCCGAACGCCCGCGACGCAAACACGGCGAGCTGCGTCGCCGAGATCTTCTTGTTGGCGATGACGTGGTCTACAAACGTCGCGCCGGCCTGCGCGGCCTGCGTTTGCAGCGCTTCCGCCTCGAACTCCGTCATGAGCCCGTGCTGGGCCAGCGCGCGTGCGAGACCGCTCAGATTGCGTGTCGATGCGGCGTGCGTGGCCATCAGCTAGGCAAAATCAGGCACTGAGGGCGACCGCGGGCAACGGTGGGCATCGGGGGCGTCGAGTAGGCGTTAGAACGGGACTTGGCGGCATCGGCGGCGCGGCATGCCGTGCGGTAAGCAATTCCCGTGCCGTGTCGGCTACAACCTGCCGCCGGCAGCATTATTCCAGACGCATAAAACTTATCCGGCCGATGATGCCTGCCGATCCACGCTTTGTAAAGGCGAGTCGGCCTCTCGACCGACTGGCGCGAGCAGTCGTACGACTTTCACGCCACGGTCCTGCGTCTGCAGCACTTCGAGCGTCTCGCCCGCGACGTGCACGCGGGTGCCGACTTCGGGAATGTCGCCGACTTGCGCGAGGATGAGGCCGTTGAGCGTCTTCGGGCCATCGACGGGGAAGCGCGTTCCGAGCTTGCGATTGAGCGTGCGCAGCGGCGCAAGCCCGTCGATGACGAGCGTTCCGTCCTCGCCGCGCTGCCAGCTGTCCGCGCCATCCGGCGCCTGCGTCGTGAAGTCGCCGATGATCTCCTCGATGATGTCCTCGATCGTCACCAGTCCTTCCAGTTCGCCGTATTCATCAACGACGAGGCCGAGGCGCTCGCGATCGGTCTGGAACTGCTGCAATTGGACGAGCAGCGGCGTGCCGCCCGGGATGAAGTACGCGGGGCGAAGGATGGTGCGGAGCTCGTCGGGATCGACCTCGCCGTCGCGCTGCAGGTGGACGACCTGCCGCAAATGAATCACGCCGACGATGTCGTCCAGCGCCCCTTCGTAAGCCGGCAGCCGGGTGTGGTACGAGGTCGCGAGCTGCTCCGTGATGAGCGCGGGCTTGGCGGTCAGGTCGACCGCGTGAATCTGGTTGCGGGGCGTCATGACGTCGTCGACGGTCACGGCTTCGAGGTCGAGCAGATTGGCGAGCAGCGCGCGATGCTTGCCGCGGAAGTACTGGCCTTCCAGCACGAGCGAGCGCAGCTCCTCCTGCGTGAGTCGCGTCGTGGAATCGTCGGCCTGGCGGACGCGGAAGAGCTTGAGCAGCGCCTGCACGAAGAGGTTGACGAACCATACGACGGGCTTCGCGGCCTTGAGCAGCGGCGTCAGCAGGAACGCGGAGACCGGGGCGATCCGGTCGGCATGGGTGGCGCCGATCACTTTCGGCGTGATCTCCGAGAACACGAGGATCAGGAACGTGACCGCCACCGTTCCGAGCGCGAGGGCGTACTTGCTCTCACCCAGCATGCGCTCGGTGATGACCGCGGCGATGGTCGCCGCGCCCGCGTTGATCAGGTTGTTGCCAAGGAGGATCACGCCGAGCAGGGTGTCCGTCTTGTCGAGCAGCGTGAGCGTGAGCCGCGCGCCGTGCTCGCCGCGCTGCGCACGGTGGCGCAGCCGGTAGCGGTTGACGGCCATCATCGCTGTCTCGGCGAGCGAGAAGAACGCGGACGTGACGAGCAGCACCGCGAGAACGGCGGCCAGCGTTTCGAGCGAGATGTCGTCCATGGGGGCGCGAGCCGCGCTACCGGCCGAGCAGGACCTCGAGCACGAACTTGCTGCCGAGGTAGGCGAGGAACAGGAACACGGTCCCGGCGATGATCCAGCGCAGCGCCACACGGCCGCGCCAGCCGTAGCGCCAGCGGCCGATCAGGAGCGCGCCGAACGTGAGCCAGCCCAGCACCGAGAACACGCTCTTGTGATTGAACACGAGGGGCTTGCCGAAGAGCTGCTCGGTGAAGAGCATGCCGCTCGCGAGCGTGAGCGTGAGCAGCAGGAAGCCGACGGCGATCAGCCGGAACAGGAATCGCTCGAGGGTCAGGAGCGGCGGGACGGCCGACGCCTCCGGCTCGAGCATGCGCCGGCGCAATCGCTTCTCGAGGCCCATCAGCACGAGCGCCTGCAGGGCGGCAACGAGGAACATCGCGTAAGCCCCGAGCGCGATCGCGACGTGCACGGCGGCCAGCGTGTCGCCGCTGTAGTTGAACCGATGCACGTTGACGATCAGCGCCGGCAGCAGCGACGCGACGGCTGCTATGGGCAGCACGACGGTGCCGACCGCAGGCAACGTCGCCAGGAGTCCCGAGATCCAGGCCACGGCAGCGACCAAGCCCGCGACGACCGAAACGGCGTTGACGAACGAAAGATCGAGGCCTTCCGGTGTGGCGACGTCGTGCCAGCCGATCCAGGCGTGCAGCAGAAGCGCCATCGGCAGGAGCCAGGCGACGACGCCGGCAGGAACGCGATCGGCCGGGCGGCCGGACGCTCCATGTCCCGCGGTGGCTGGCCACAATGC
>Ga0068864_100003842_pt1 | contig 12376 bp, 15 predicted proteins | sample KBSSwiS72_FD_66586 | JGI IMG/M metagenome (GOLD analysis project Ga0068864, IMG submission 66586) | Switchgrass rhizosphere microbial communities from Kellogg Biological Station, Michigan, USA - KBS Switchgrass S7-2 | ecosystem: Host-associated > Plants > Roots > Rhizosphere > Soil ...
TGACGGTCCACTGACCGAGGTAGGTCGCGGTGCCGGAACCCGTTGGGATAGCACCAATCAGGTGACCCGATCCATCAGTGACAAGAGTAGCGACACCTGTACCCTTAAGAGCAAACGGCCGCTCAATGGCTGACACGGGAATCGTTCCCAGCAGCAGGAAGAGTAGCGGCATCAGCGTGCGTATTTTCGTGAAGTATTTCATTGCATTCTCCTTCTCAAATAGTAAGTAACTCATTCCGAGTGACGCATTGTCACCGTAGAGTGGCGGGTAAGCAGAAAACATCACACGGATAAAGAGAGAAATCCGTGTACGTAGTCCGTGTTTATCTGTGGCTGACTAATTTCGTTCGCGTAGTAAGCGCAAAAAACAGAAAGACTTCGCTGATTGCGCCGGTTAACATTAATTCGGCCAACGTGTGTTCAGGTTTAGGTTGACCGAACGCAACGAAGAAGGAGATCGCGATGACACGAGATTCAGAAACAATCGACTGCTTGCGGCACTTGATAGATCAGATCATTTCATCAACCCAAAAACACGAATTGCAATGGGAGCGACAATTAGGATCCGCGCACCGCTATGCTCGCTTGAACAACAATCTCCTGATTCTCGGTCCTGCTACGCCGATGGCCGCCAGCAATGTACCGCGTTACTTGTTTATAACGCCGTTTGATTCGCCGGAATGCATTGAGGTTAATTCAGATGATAACGAGTTGGGCCAAGCCGTGCTGAAATTGGTCCAGGAAGTCGAAGCTGTTACGCAGAACCAACCCACGACCGACCCGTTTGCAGTTAACGTTGAATTCCTAAACCGCTTGAGAGTCTAAGGCGGAACAGAAAGGACACAACATGTCAGACACTTCAAACTTGAGCGACGAAGCACAGAGTTTGGCACGAGTTCCCTTGTTTCAGCGTCTTGAACCTCATGAGTTGGAGCATTTGGCCGAGGACGTAGAACAGGTTAATTACAAGGCGGGCGAGATTATTTTTCATGAATACGACAAGGGCGACGCTCTGTACGTTGTCGAAGAAGGCTCGGTCCGTATCTGGGTGACCGATGAAGACGTTCAGCAAGTCACGCTTTCAGAGTTAATCCCGGGTCAGTTCTTTGGCGAAATGTCTGTACTCGATCGCGGTCAGCGTTCAAGCAGTGCCTCAGCCATAGTTGATACACACTTGCACCGGCTGAGCAGCGACAGCTTTCAGAAGTTCTTAATGGCCCATCCTGATTGTGCCATCGACGTCATTTGCGAGATCGGCGCGCGCCTGCGGCAGATGAATTTACTCGTGGCTCAGCGGGCATCGCGGAATGTAAACGAAGTAATGGCGCAGCGATATACGTTTGGGCAACGAGTCGCGGATCGAGTAGCAGCATTTGGCGGCTCATGGACCTTCATTTTCATCTTCGGCGGAATTCTAGTGACATGGATGACTACCAACACGGTGCTGCTGTCGCACATCGGGAATGGCGAAATCGGCGCGCAATGGGATCCCTATCCTTACATCCTGCTGAACCTGGTGCTTTCGACCCTCGCGGCGCTTCAGGCACCCGTAATCATGATGTCGCAGAATCGAGCAGCGGAAAAAGATCGGCTTGCGGCTGAGCAGGATTTTAAAGTGAATCTAAAGAGTGAATTAATGCTCGAGGAACTGGTGAGTAAGCAACGCGATCGCGACGGGCAAATCGATGAAGTCATACGCACGCTTCAGGCGTTTCAGGCGGAACGCTCGTCGTAAAGATATTAGCGCCGCCGCTTCATGCTGTACGACGTATAATCAATTGGTTCGCGCGGTTCGCCATCCCGGTAAAGTTGTAACAACTCCTTGCGGCGCTCGATCTCTGAAGCATCGACATCGGGAGTTTCGATCAGACGTTGAAGATCCGCCACTACCTGCTCTCTCGTTTCGTTCTTTAGGCTCAAGAGCGTCAAACCGGTGAACGGGAAGCGCTCGAAATTCTCGAGCAGGAACTCTCGCAGCGCGGGACTGCGACGAAGGTGAAACATGATGATTCGATCGATACCGCGCACCGGATATTCCGGAAAGGCCGCTGAGTGCATCAACGCCGAGGCGAAGTTGTTGAGGATCAGTTCTGCCATCGCCTTGATCTCGTCTAATGAAACCTCATCGCCGGCCTTCCACTCAGCTTCGCTGTAAAAGTATGGTCGCAGTTTGGGGTGCTCGACGAACAGTCGAAGATGGTCCGAAGTCTCGGTGACAGCTCGTTGAATCAGGTATAGGTCCGGCTGCTTCTGAGCGATCTCCAACTGACGCACCGCAGTATCGATGTGTTCCTTGGCAATCCGAAGCTGCTTTCGAAAGACAGAGAAATTTAATAGGCCCACCAGCACGAGCAGCAGGGTGCCCATGAAACCAAGCACGCCGATCAGCGTTTCGAATCCCATTTCTTTACCTTACTAGAATCTGTGCAATCTGTGGATGAAAAACCTTAATTGACGCTAAACTGCGTTCTCGATGAAGAAGAATCGAGTTGAAGCGTTCAGCGATGGCGTGATCGCCATTATCATCACCATCATGGTGCTGGAGTTGAAGGTGCCGCACGGCGAGGACTTCGAAACTCTAACGCCGTTGATTCCCGTATTCCTGAGCTACGTTCTGAGCTTCGTCTACCTTGGTATCTATTGGAATAACCATCACCACATGCTCAATGCGGTTCAATCAGTCACGGGCGCGATTCTATGGGCCAACCTGCATCTCTTGTTCTGGCTGTCGTTGATACCCTTCGCGACCGGTTGGATGGGTGAGAACCACTTTGCGCCGGTACCATCAGCGCTCTATGGTCTTGTGCTGCTGATGGCGGGGGTCGCTTATTTAATACTGCAACAACTGATCATTAAGTCGCAGGGGCCCGACTCCATTCTCAAAAAGGCTGTTCGCCGCGATTGGAAAGGAAAGCTGTCGCCGGTGCTGTACGCCGCCGCCATTGCTTTGGCGTTTCGTTGGGAATGGATCTCTTTGGGTTTGTATGTACTGGTGGCGCTGATATGGCTGATTCCGGATCGACGGATTGAGAAAATATTGAGAAGCGGAGCTCAAGAGTGAACTGCTGCTCCTTCTGTTAACTACATTTGGTAATACCCCATACGAGTTAGCGTCCATTCATGAGCATTGCCGGGAACAAGGCTAAAACAGACAGGCCAATGTGGACGAAGGTAAAGATCATAATGGGCAGTGTTTTCCTTTTAGTCTTATGTATGCACCAGGACAACAATAGGCCAAGCACGGTCCAGTAGAAGAAAATGGTTTCAAGATCCCAGCCACTGGTGGCTCCCACGTAGCCATAGATGAGGCCTCCAGCTAAACCTTTGAGCACAATCGGTAGCGGATTGAGAAACATCGTGAGGGTCATCCCCCCGAGGTAAGTCAAAAAGAAGATCGACCAGCAGCTTCCGACTGTGTAGCTAATCAGTTTCCAATCGATCGCCGAATCGTCCACTCGCACGTTTTCATCTGTAGTATTCATAAAGGGATTTACGTGAGGGTGGGACCGCCATGAAGCGTATCATTTTACGCGCCGCCCTTACCAACTTTTTGCGGCTTATGTGCCTTTTTGTGGCTTAAAGAAAGTCTTTTGCTGTCAGAAAGCTTTTGTTATTCTTTTCGCCCGCGCTGCTCGCGCATCCCAAAACCAGGCCGCCATGAGTAAACAAATGACTCCCTACACTTCCCCTGCACCTTTCGCGTCTGCCCATATTCGAGCCCGGATCGTAAAGATCTTACTAATCGTCGGCGCGGTCGCTACTGGCCTGACGTTTTTGTCTGAGGCGCTCTCTTTTGTGTTTCCGCCACTGACCGATGACCAGGAGCTGGGCGACAATCCGATAGGCGCCGTCCTCTCGCTCTTTACATTTCTGTTCGCACTTTTCGAATTCGTTATCTACTGGGCCACCGTGGTCTTTTTCCTTGTGTGGCTCTACCGCGCCTATAACAATTTACGAGCTTTCGATCCCGATCGTCCGAATGAGTATTCAACCGGCTGGGCACTGGGCAGCTTTTTTATTCCGTTTGTTAATTTGATTATTCCTTATCGGGCTATCAAAGAAACGTGGCAAAAGAGTGGGCCATCGGATGAGGCGCTTCTGTCCGCGCCAAGTCCTCCCGCATGGTTTTCGATTTGGTGGATGTTTTGGCTCCTTTCATCGATGGCCGGCAACCTCTCCCTGCGACTTTCATTGGACGAGAATGTCTCGGAGAGGATCGCGACGATGGTTTCGATGGTTGCGGGCGCTCTCTCGATCGTGGCGGCGGTCTTTGCGTACGTAGTTGTTAATGCGATTGATAAAAGACAGGAAGAGACGAGCGGAAAGCTACGATTAGGAAACTTGCCAGTGCCGCCACCTCCGCCAACTAACTTAACGATTTCAGATGCAGTCGTGCCGTAACCTATCGCGGCGAAGCCAACCGGCTTTGCAACGAAGCGGACAAATCACCTTCGTTAACTGGCGCCTTGCTACAAGCGACTAGAAGCGAGGCGCCAACCAGGACGGTTAGATATCGCATCACCGGCAGAGTTTTATTCCTGGCCTCATTATGGTGCGGCGATCTTGATGACCGCACCATTCGTCGCTGGACCACGCAACTGCACCTTCACCGTTAAGTCTCTCGGCGCCCCGACGACAACATCCGGCAACCGCACGACGATCTGTGTGACGTTGTCAACGCCAGTGAACTGGCTGATGTGCTCAACGGGCAAGGTGTAAACACCGCCCGCACCATCGTCTGCGGTGACGGTCAAGTTTGCCGCGGTATCTCCCGGAAGCAATCCCAATCGCCAGACAAACAAAGAAATGCGACGGCGATGATCTGTGCTCTCTAAATTAAACGGGTTGAGCAATGAGAAGGCATCGCGCGTGAGATTCACGGAATCGAGAGCGACGGCGCGCCCAGTCGTCGCATCGATCAACAACACCGGTGTGTCATCGTTCGTGATTGTCCCGACTCCCTGACCATCAGCGATGCCGGCGTTCGTTGGCTCGCTAAGATTCAGCAGCATAGTTTCATCAAACTCGTTCGTGAGATCACCTGTGATATTCACCGAAACAGTCTTGATGGTTTCTCCCGGGTTGAACGTCAAAGTTCCGGTTGCTGCTTCATAGTCGCTGCCCGCCGTCGCAGATTCGTCGGCAGTTGCGAATTTAACCGTTACCACCAGGTTGCTCGCGGCTGAAAGCGTTACCGAAAACATCATGGTCTTGGTTCCGCTGTCACCTTCGCTGACTGACTCGTTAGTAACGACCAGTGTCGGTAAGGGCCGGACCACTTGTCCGCCGGTTAATGTCCCAGTGCTTGCCGCGAACGTGGTGGTACCTGAATATTCCGCCGTGATGATGTGAGCGCCCGCAGTTAAACTGGAGGTCGTGACGCTTGCGACGCCACTGCCATTGAGCGCTACGGCTGCGCCGATATTGGCGCCGCCGTCTTTGAATTGCACCGAGCCCGTCGGCGTTCCAGCCGCAGAAGTGACCGTTGCGGTGAAGATCACTGACTGACCAAAATCAGAAGGTGTCACTGACGTAGCGACGGCAGTGCTGGTCAGCGCTTTGACAACAGCGCTACTCGTTACGCTCTCGAAGTTTCCGCTGTTGTCAGCAATCTGAATCGAGACTTGAAAGATTCCCGCAGCCGCGTAGGTATGCGTTCCATTGATATTGAATCCGCCGCCACTGGCCGTGATGGTACCCGCTGAGGTTCCGCTGCCGTCACCCCAGTTAATGGTCGCGGTAAAGTTGGCGGCTGTCTTGGTGTTGTCGAAGTCAACGAACGTAGCGACCAGGACGGTTGCCGCCACTCCTTCAGTTGCACTGATGCTAGTGCCAGTGCCGGTCGGAGAATTCAAGTAGACGTCGACGAAATCGAACACGTTATCCACGATTGCGAGGTCGGGTTTTCCATCCTGATTGAAGTCGCCTGAGAACGGAGCAAACGCACCATTGCGCGCCGGCGAGGTTACCGCTGTTTGGAATGTGCCGTCGCCATTGCCACGCAGCACACTGTAGGAGTTCACATTCGAGTTGACTGTGATAACGTCAGCCGGCCCATCACCATTAAAATCCTCGAGCGCCAAACGGATGGGCCCCGAGCCCACCGGATAGCTGACTGGGCCCGAGAAAGTGCCATTTCCGATACCCAGTAACACCATCACCGCCTGAGAGTTGCTAACTGCGATTACGAGGTCCTGCTTGCCATCACCACTGATGTCTTTCGCAACAATGCCGGTCGGAGTCGCACCAGTGGCAATGTCGACCGCACCCTGAAATGTTCCATCACCGTTGCCCAGGAGAATGCTCGTATTACCAACTGGGTTGCCGTTACTCATAGCCAGATCCGGTTTCGTATCGCCGTTGAAATCGGCGACTGCTACACCGCGAGCCTCGCCGGGCAGGTTATACGTCACTGCTGCTTGAAACGTCCCGTTCCCATTACCGAGCAGCACACTGGCTTTGTTGGTGGCATTGCTCGCTGCAACCAAATCCAGTTTTCCATCCGCATTGAGATCCGCTACTGCGAGATCCTCCGGAGTGCCGACGTTAAAATTTACGGCCGACTGAAAAGTACCGTCACCATTCCCAAGCAGAATGCTGAGATTACCGTTGCTCAAATTGCCGCCGAAAAAATTTCCAACTGCCAGATCCAGTTTTCCATCACCATTGAAGTCGGCTGCACGAATAGATTCCGGATTACGGTCCACCGGTAGAGTACCGATGCTAGTGAAAGCACCGGCGCCGTTATTTATCAAGATGGTTACGTTGTTGTGGAGAACGTTGGCAATGGCCAAATCGGGTTTCGTGTCGCCGTTGAAATCGGCGGCGACGCCGGAGTTTGGGTTCTCACCAACTGCGTAGCCCACATTGGTTGAGAAGGATTGAGCGCTTACCGAAGCGACGAGCGCCGCCAAGATGAGGCTAAGAACTGCGCCAACACGTTGTGATACGGAACCAATAGATAGATGAGGGATCAAAAACATGCGTTTTATCCTTGTGACGAAATTTGAAAGCGCCGCGGAAATGTCTACGGGTGCTCATCACGGGATTGCTGGGATGGATGAGCAGTCTTAACGAGCTTGACGGATTCAGGTTTTAAGAGCGGCTGAAGAAGGGGAGTATTCGTAAAACTCGCTCAAAACCTCGCGGAACCATAAGCTAAAACCGCGTATCCTGACAAGCCCTAGTTATCAATTAGATTAGTGCAACAATTGGCACTGGACATATAGGGAGATTCCCGGAGGACCACCAAATGCAGTTGATGGAGAGCCTGTTAGTGATGGAGGCGGAGGCAAAGTCTTTACTGGGCCTGAAAGATCGTTCAGGTGAACGAACGTTGTTGCAGGAAATGTTGAAGATACTCAAAGAGGCGGAGTATCTGTTCGGCGCGCGCGATGTTTCCTATGCGCTGTTACCGCCGCGGATTACTGAGTGTTCTTATGCGCAGACTTACATTCTTTATCCATTGCGGATGATCCGAATATACCTTACCGGCGATGCCGCGACTCTGCCGTGGCTTGCTGCGCTCGAACTTGCTCATGAAGTAGTTCACGTGCTGTGTCCGGCCGGATACGGTGGGGCTGCGGTGTTGGAAGAGGGACTCGCCGAATACTTCTCTTACAAATATGTGAATCGCGAGTTTGGGCTTACGTTTGGGGATAACGACCCGAGGTATGATGCGGCGCGGCGTGAGGTCACTTCTCTGCTCGCTGAGAATGAATTTGTGATCAAGGAGTTGAGAGCTCGTCAACCAGTAATCTCAAAAATCGATGAGCAACTCTTAGTTGAAGCGACTGGTATTGAGCTTGATAAAGCAAAGTTCTTATGTACCAGGTTCGACAGCCTTCCCATACCCTCGTTGCGCGCCCGCGTTACGCAAGACGCCCAGCGCTTCGTTAGAGGACTAAACTCTATTTGGAGTTAGCTAACGCTTCCGTTGCCAGTATCCGTTTTCAATGCGGCACTCGTCTGGTCCAGGCCAGGGCGGCATGGTCGTAATTAAAAACGTGAGTGGTCCTGAACCGGTATTTCGAAACTGAAAAGGAGTGTGCGGAGGAATCACCAGACTGAAACCGGCCCGAACCGGCACTGGAACATTGTGGCTTAGGCCATCACGCCAAACCTCTCCTTCGCCTGAGAGGAAGTACCACAGCTCCTCCACTGTTTTGTGCGATACCGCTTGTGATGTGGCCTGTTCGGGAAGGATGCACTGACAAAGACTTCCATGTGTGCCTTTAGAGAGTTCAAATATCTCTGATCCATCCGGAGCGCAGTAATCGCGCTCGATTCGTAAAGCAATGGGATCTAAATCTACTTGCATAACGTCTCCAGGAGATTTCACTTCTCAAACACGCGCGGAAGTTCCAACCACGCCTGACATTGTGCGTTGTGGTCGAAGACGGGCTGCCCGGGAATTGAGATAGACAAATGTGGAGGAATAGGTTGCGGCGCTGGGACCGTCGAACAGTAGAGGCCCGCATTTTCAAGTTTCGCTGTAAAGAAGACCTTTGTGTCCTTGGGAATCGCAGTGGCGGTTGGATTCCCCACGTTGAGGCGGTGGTCGGTATCGACGAAGCAACTGAGCTGTTGGATGGTCACCAATTGGGCGTTTGGTTGCGCTGGCGGACAGGGCTTATTGCCTTGTGGGATTTGGGTGGTTTGCTGAGGCTCAGGCGCCTTTGTGCAAGGCGTGGCGGCGATCGCGAGGCAACAAACCAACGTTGCGGTGAAAGGTGTTTTCTGCATTCTGCTCTCCTTCAAGTGGACGCAGGATCAAAGCGAGGCTCAGTCGAAACTGACCCCATTTCTTCTCTGTTTATTATGAGGAAATCGAACAGAACATTTCCCGGAGTTCTTCAGGTTTGAATCGGCTGCACCGTCGAGCCGTCAATTCGCGCAGGCGAGCTTATTTATTCGCCAACCAGCCGCAGTTTTGATCAGCGTCGTATTGATCTTGATTTTGTCAGTCTCACCGGCGGGTAAGGTCACGGTGGCAGTCGCACTGCTGTTTTTGATTTGTGGCGTGCTCACGCTGAAATTCTTTTCCCAACCCTTATCCCAATCCTGCGCGCAAATAAAAATGTCTGCGTCCAGGTTGCGGGTCAGGCGCGGAGCATTCGCATAGAGCTGCGGTGTCAGGTACTTCAACGCCGTCGTTTTCTGTTTGAGTGGATTCGGAGTGTCGATGGCAAGTTGATGCAAGTACCAGGAATAAAAACCTCGCAACACATCTTCAGGTGCAGCGGCCTGCTGCGCTCGTGCCGGCATTGAGAGAACTCCGGCGATCAATGCAAGTACGACCAGGGTTGTTTGTTGAGTTGGTTTGCGCAATTGTTCTCCTAACGACTGTGCAGATTGTAACAAACGACTCCGAAGTTTGTACGCATTATTAATAAAGTCACTTTGCTCAACGCGCAGCTCGGGATTTCTGTTTGACGAGCGACTTTTTATTCAGGTACGCAAGCGGCTTTATCTTTTCGTAAAGATCGTCACTCATACATCCCCACGTGAACCAGATGGGAACGCCCGTTTTTAACTTCTTCCAATCTTCCAAAGGTAGCTGAAAGAACGTGCCGCTCTTTTCACCGGCCGAAGACGTCGATTCACGAATGCCTTTAAGATTACCGATACGCAGGCAGTTATACATCCCGCCTACACGCTGTGGTCCAACAACCTCGATCTCAATTGCCGGCTTGTTCCCGAATCGTTCCCATTTGTCAATTCGCCTGATGCGTCCGAGTTGGTAAGGACCAGACTGCGCCCTCGTAGACGAGAAACAGAAAGCTCCGAGAATTATTACTGCGGCGATTATCTTCATCTGTGACGTTTTGCGGCTACTCGCCACTTACAAACGAGAAGCCAATGGAGAAACGTATGAATTTCAGAAACAATCACATTCGCAATCATCACCGGCTCAAACGATCAGTGAAGCTGTTTACTTTTCTGCTCGTGATCATGGTCGCAGCCACTTCAGTTTCAAGACTTGCTGACGCAACAAACAGTCCCGTTCCGCCGGTAATGATGCTGACGCCAATCCCACAAACATTGAGTGGTATGTTCCAGCCCGTAAACAACGGGCCCGGCGACCAAACAGAGCCGGACCTCGATTGTAACCTGATCTCTTACATCAACCGCGACCTGCAAAGTTCCCGAATCCATTTGATGGCCGCGCCCGGAAATACTCCTTTGATAGTTCCCGGCAATGGGACGGACACCCAGCCTGATGTGGGCGGAAACCGCGTTGCATTCACGGAGGACACGCCTGCGGGAGCCACGATCGCCGTTTTCGATGCGCTCACGCAATTCCGCACTGATATCCCCGGCGCTAAGCGCAGTCACCCGGCCATCGGCGGCGACTTAATCGCCTATGAAGACAGAAGCTTCTTTGTTGGTCCGAACCAAAGCGAATTAGGTGGTTACGACTTGAGCAGCCAGATGGATCTTCGACTCACAAACGATCTCCTCTTCGACAAGAACCCGGCGGTCAGCCCAACCGGTAACGCAGTCGTGTGGGAAAAATGTCAAACCGATGGTCTCGGTTGCAATGTCTACGCAGCGGTCCAGACTTCACCGGGTGTGTTTAGTACCAGCGCACTTACAAGCGCGGGTGAGAACCGTCAACCCGATACGAATGGACAGGTCGCAGTTTATATCTCAGACAGGACGGGCGAAAACGATATCTATGTCCAACCGCTCGCCGGCGGCGCGGCGACTCAGATCGCAATTCCCGGCGATCAACGCGATCTCAGCATCTCGGGTAATTTGATCGCCTTTGAGTCTGAGGTACAACTTAACAATCAGAACGAGTACGACATCTTTGTTTACAATCTCAGCACGGCCACTCTCTACCAGGTTACCAACACGCCTGCCACCGAGTTCACCAGCCGCATCTCGTTCTGCAACGGTGTGGGCCGGATCGTCTATGTTTCTGCGGGCGCGGATTGGGACGTTTATGCGTTCACGTTTCAGATCCCGAGTCAGCCATCACCTGCGGATCAGATCAACGCTCTGATCGCGCTCGTGCGCAGCTTTAATCTTTCGCCGGCACTCGAGAGCGCCCTTGTAACCAAGCTGCAGGATGCACTCGCGGCGGTTAACTCCGGCAACACCGCGACCGCCTGTTCATCCATGACGTCGTTTATCAGTAAGGTGCAGAGCCAGTCTGAGAAAAAGTTACCGGCTGAGGAGAAAAGCGAGTTGGTTAATTCGGCAAACCAGATCAAAACAAATCTGGGTTGTCAGTAAACTTAGCCGCAGAACGCGCAAGGGCGGAACGGTTAGATCTGCTGTAACACCTCGACCGTTCGCTCGTTCTTCAGGTTACCAGTATTCAAAGTTGTCCTCGGTTCGATCAGCAGAACTTCTACTTCTTCATCGGCGACCGGCATGTGTTCTACTCCGTGCGGGATGACGATGAATTCTCCCTCGTCGATCCTGATATCTCGATCGCGCAACTTCATCACAAAGTGTCCCTTGATCACGAGGAACATCTCATCTTCAACATCGTGATGATGCCAAACAAACTCACCCTTGAATTTAACCACCTTGAGATAGCAGTCATTGACTTCGCCCACAATCTTCGGGCTCCAGCTTTCTTGAAAGAGCTTGAACTTCTCAGCCAGGTTCACCTTATCCATTACTTTGTCTCCATTCCTTCTACTTCAAGTCGATGCCTGATCTCTTCAGCGATTTCGTTCAACTCTTCCCTCTCAGGCTTCTGAAAATATGTTGCTGGAAATTTTAAACCAAACCCGTCGCCGGCGAAACGTGGTACGACGTGCAGATGGACGTGAAAGACTTCCTGCATCGCTGCTTCACCGTCCGCCAGAAACAGATTCACTCCTTCACACTTCACGGCGCTCCGGCGTAAGGCGGCGGCGAGACGTTGTGCGACGCGGAAAACTTGTGCCGCATCTTCCTGCTCCAACTCCGAAAGATAAGCCGCGTGGTTGACAGGTACGACGAGCAAATGTCCGGGATTGATGGGCTGTATATCCATGAATGCCGCGCAGATTTCATCGCGATAGACAAGACTCCCTTCCATCTCGCCCGCCAAAATCTTACAGAAGATACAATCGTTCATCGTTGTGAACGCCGTGACTATTGACTACTTCGTCTATAGTTGTCCGTGGTTTCGATTTCAGTATCCACAGATTACACAGATTCTACAAAACAAAATCTGTGTAATCTGTGGATGAATCATTTAAATGCCTAAATTCATACCCGGCCTGAAGCTCTGCGATCTCTTTTACCGAAAAGAGATTGGGCCAATCTTACGAAAAGAGTTCCCGCGGCTTCGTTACTCCGCCGCCCTGGTCGGCTGGGGTTCTGAAGTGCTGGGCTTTGACACTCCGATGTCGCGCGACCATCACTGGGG